>Ga0065712_10000114_pt1 | contig 191810 bp, 145 predicted proteins | sample MisRhiReplicate1_FD_59099 | JGI IMG/M metagenome (GOLD analysis project Ga0065712, IMG submission 59099) | Miscanthus rhizosphere microbial communities from Kellogg Biological Station, MSU, sample Rhizosphere Soil Replicate 1: eDNA_1 v3... | ecosystem: Host-associated > Plants > Roots >...
CGATGTTTTTACAACTCAGTTTCATGTCAAAGAGCAAGGGGCAGCTAAACCAATTCATAGGCGCCGCCGGCGTCAGGACGAAAGTGTGCTTAAAAAAGTTCTTGACATCGATCGTCGCTTCATAGATGCGTACTCTGCGTTAAAACGAACTTCAACGCAGAGAGCGCAGAGTTACGCAGAGGGCCGCCGAGATTTTGTAAACGCCTCCACAATCGCGTCTTGGTTTAAATGCTTCCCGTCTTCGACGATCTGTTTGCCCGCAACTACAACATCGCGCACCGCCGCCCGCGAGAGTGAGAACACAATGTTTGTGAGCAAGTCGTCGGCAGACGAACCTGCGATTGAAGGATCATCGAGATCGACGGTGAAAAAATCTGCGGGCGCGCCTGGTTCGAGCTTACCACCTGCGAATCCAATACTTCTTGCTCCATTCACACTCGCGCAATCAAATAGCCGGCGCGCTAACGCTGCGGTACCGGTGTCGTCCTGCGGCGCGAGGACATTCCTGGCAGTCTGTTGCAAACGAAGGTGGTACTCGAGCTCGCGTGCATCTTCCAGCAAGTCGATCTGGATCTGGCTGTCGGTGCCAAGCGCCACCCGCACACCCGCATCGAAGTAAGCATCAACCGGCACGACACCATCGCCGAGGTTTCGTTCAGTCGTCGGACAAGCACACACCAACGCCCCGGCGCGCGCTATTGCCCCGATCGCTTTCGGCGTCACGTGAATCGCGTGGACCGCAGTGAATCGTTTGCCAAGCAAACCTTCCGTCTCGAGCAATGCGACGGGGGAGCGCCCGTATTCTTCGATGCAGGCGCTGACTTCCGCAGGCTGCTCGGCGACGTGCATGTGGACCGGAAGTTCGCGCTCGTTTGCGAATGCCACGATCGTTTTCAGGTAATCAAGCGGGACAGCACGAACACTGTGTGGCGCCACTCCGACCCAGGCCATATCATTCGATAGCTCGGGAGCGCTGAGCAACTGTTCGAGACGCTGCAAGTATATTTCGGGCGACGCTTCAATGAAACGAACCTGCTGCGGGTTTGCTTCAGTCTCGAAACCGGCGCGAGCATAAGCCACGCGCAGGAGCGCGATGCGAATACCGACATCGCGTGCCGCGCGAATCACTTCTCGTTCGAGTAAATTTGGATCTTCATATGCCGAACCATCGGGTGAGTGATGAAGGTAGTGAAACTCGCCAACGGCCGTGATGCCTGTCAACGCCATCTCGAGAAACGCCATGCGTGAAGCTGCATAAATGTCCTCGGGTGTGAGTCGATTTGCGGCCGAATACATCTGTTCGCGCCACGTCCAGAAACTGTCAGTCGAGTGTTGTGAACGATGCTCGGTGCGCCCGCGAATGACGCGCTGAAACGCGTGCGAGTGCGCGTTGACCATGCCGGGGAGCAAGGCGCGGTTCTGCAAGCGAACGCCATCCGGAAACTCCTCACTGTTTGCAATCTTCACTATCTTGCCGGAGTCGTCGCACACGACTGCGCGATCAGACTGAAAGCGCCCGTCAACGTATATCAGATCCGGCAACCAGGTATATCTGGACATGATTTTCATGATTTACAAGATGAACAGGATATATCTTGTACATCCTGTAAATCTTGTAAATCCTGTTCTAAGGTTTGATCGCCAGCACTTCGCGCGCGGCAGTCCGATCGCCGGTGCAACTGATCCGCCTTGGTCCATCAAGATACGTCAACTCAAATCCTAAACTCTCATACAACTCGATAATCCTCGGCGTCGCCTGATTCGAAATCACGACCGGCCCATGATGACGCGCCAGCAACGTCGCCGTGCGCACCTGATCGTCCCATGAAAAACCGCCCGCACTGTAAGTCGTGAACTCTACATCATACGGCGGATCGGCGTAGACAAAGTCTTCCGCACGGATCTCCAGACTCTCCACATCTTGATTACTAAATTCCCATTGCCGGAAAACTGTCGCATATTGCGAGAAATCCGTCGCGTAGTTGATAGCTTTGTAAGTGCCGAAAGGCACGTTGAAGTCGCCGCCTTTATTGAAACGACACAGACCGTTGAAGCACGTGCGATTCAGATAGTAGAACAATTGCGCGCCTTCTTCGGTGTATGCCTCGTTGTCTCGAATCAGCCGGTTGAAACGCTCGCGATGTCGATAGAAAAGTTTCTCGTCATTGCGCATCGCGACGCGCATCTTCAATCCGTTTTGCAAGTGACGATAAAAGTTAATGAGATGTGGATTGATGTCGTTTAGTAGCGCCTGCGGTGGTTGCAAGCCGAGTACGACCGCAAGCCCGCCGCAAAATGGTTCGACGTATCGCCGGTGAGCATTTGCTTCCCAGATCGGCTTCAGATGGGATACCAGCCAACGTTTGCCGCCGGCCCATTTCAAAGGCGGCTTAAACATTTCGCCTGACTCTCCGCAAAACAGCAGTGCTATAGATCTTCGATAATCGCAGCGGGCGGTATGCGTAATAGAGCGAATGCAGTGGCGCAGGCAATGCGAGAGCTTGCCAGTCAGGCAATGTCGGAACAAAGATCGCGCGCAAGGCGGAGATTAGTGCGTCGCGTTTGCGATCCATCACGCGCAAATTGTAAAGGTTGGTCTCGGTCGAATCGGCTGGACCGAAGGTCGTAAAAAGCTGATCGCGAATTTCCGCAGCCATTCGTTGCATAGCTCTGTCAGAATCAACAGCCGCCAGCGCGTTAGAGGGTACGTTCAAATCCGAAAACTGCTGGACCAGTCGCAACCCAAGTCCCAGAATACGCGTGGCACGAGCGATCGTTGCGCGATCGACAATCGTGTCCCAATTGATCACAGGGATCGAACGCAACGACTCCGCCAGCGCGCTGATCCATTCCAAACGTCGCCAGAGATGTTTAGCTCCGTGCATCGCTTGGTAGAGCACGAGATCCTCGTCGCTGAAGGTTTCCACCTGTGTTCCACACACACATACAGTTTGCAGTCGCGACATCACTTCATCAGCTTTAACTTTGAATACAAAACTGCGCGGCGCAAGCTCCCAGTGAAGATCGACAACCGTAAACCAATCATCGCGCACGAAAGGTAGCTCGCAGTGGTAGTTCAGATGAGAAGCCAACTGCGCAGGTGTCAGGTTCGGGTACATCTGATAGCCGAGCGATTCCAGCAACAGTCGTGCACGATCGAAGTGTTCACGGCTAATCAACAGATCGATATCGCCGGCCTGCCGCAACGAGATCTCGCCATAAGCTATCTGCGATAGAAGAGGTCCCTTAAAAAGCGCGGTTGGAATTCCGTGCTCTGTGAAAAGCTTGTAGACGCGCAACTGCTTGCCGATCAAGTGCAGGACGGTTTGCGAGTTTGCGACTGACTCACGCTTCAAGCGCGAGAGGAAATGACCGGGAGCACCGGCGCTGCTCATGTGTTTATGGAGGAGCGGAAGAAGGCCGTGGGCGTAAGCCATCGCGAGCAGGTAGTCCCAGTTCAGCGTTTGCCGGAGCAGAGAGCGTAGTTCATCCAGATCGACCTCGCGACGCGCGATGCAAAGGATCAACTCGTGTTCAGGAAGGCTATGGGTCAATTTGGCTTCTTATAATTCCTCTGCGAATCTCTGTGTCCTCTGCGCCTCTGCGGTGAACTGGCTCTTACATCACACTCACCGCAGAGGCGCAGAGGACACAGAGATTCGCAGAGAGATCTGCCGCGACCATGACTCCGCGTAGAGACCGTTTTGCGTTAGCAGCATGTTATGGCTGCCCGACTCGATAATCCGGCCGCGATCCATCACGTGTATTACGTCGGCGTGCATCGCTGTTGTGAACCGGTGCGTGATGATGATCGACGTTCGGCCTAGTGCTAATTGCCGGAATCGCTCAAGCCAGTCCGCTTCGGCCCAGGGATCGAGCGCGCTCGTCGGCTCGTCGAGAATTATGATCGGAGCACGCCTGAGAAATGCGCGCGCGAGTGCGATGCGCTGCCACTCACCCACACTCAGTTCAGTGCCGCCGGAAAACCAGCGTCCGAGAAGTGTCTGTTCTTGCTGTGGCAAGCAAGCAACGATCTCTTCGGCGCCGGCCGCGCGAATCGCGGCCTCGATCTCAGACTGAGACGCTTTCATACTCCCGTACAAAACATTCTCACGCACCGTCGTGTTGTAATGAAACGGCTGTTGGAACAGCACTGTAATCAGGCGTCGTAAGTCATCGGTGGCAAAATCTCTTAGATCCCGGCCATCGATTTCAATCGTGCCGTGATCAGGATCGTAGAAACGACACAGAAGCTTGAGCAGCGTACTCTTGCCGGCGCCGTTTGGGCCAACGATGGCGACAATCTTTCCGCTCGGAATCGTCAGCGTGAAATCGTCGAGCGCCTTGCTGGTTGAATCGGGATAACTGAAAGATACGTGGTTGAAACTGATGCCGAGTTCAACTCCTCGCAGAGCGGGTGGCCACGGAGGGCCACCCCGACAAATAATTTTCGGTTGGAGCGCGAGAAATTCGAACAGGTTGCCGAGAAAGAGACTGTTGCCGTAGAGCTGGCCTGCATTCTCCAACAGCGTCCGCATCAGGCCCTGACCTTGATTGAACGCCGCGTAAATGAGCGCCAGCTCGCCGAGCGTGACCAGTCCTTGCAATGCTTTCCACACCATCCACCCGAGTGCGGCGCCCATGATCATTAGCGCAATCAAACTTGCTCCGAGCTCCGCCAGGCTTTGCTTTCGCATCAACTGCAACCGCTCACCGCGCAAGCGCTGTCGCAAGTCTGTGTAATTCGATTGAAAGTATTTACCGAGACCGAAGAGCCTGAGCTCCGCGGCCGCTTCGGCAGCGGTCATGATCCAGTCGTAGTACCACGCGCGGCGATCGTCGGCTGTCGTTCGTTGCCGCCACTGATACTCAGCCAAAGCATAATGAACTACAACATAGAACGCAGGCAACGTGCTCAATAAAAGCGCCAATGCCAGCCATGGCCCAAGCGGAATCAGGATCGCACCCATCGCAAGGAGCGTGATGCTGTTTTGCAGTAACGCGCCAAGATTGCCGAGCAAAGCTACAGGCCGGTAACGCGCTTCGGCGCGCGCGCGATGCAGATGATCGTAATAGTCAGAGAGTTCGTAGAAGGCGAGATCAGCCGCCACTGACTTTTCGTGAATCAGCGAGGTGATGTGGTCCTGCAACAACTCGGCCTGCACGGTCCGCACCCAGTTGATGCCGCCGCGAACAACCTCCATCAACAGCAGAACGCCGCCGAGCAGCAACAACAACAGCAACACATGCCGCACGCCAGGCCACGAACTGCCATTTCGCAGCGAAGCAACGACACCATCGACGACCATCTTCGTGAGATAAACCGTGGCCGCAGGCAACAGGCCCTGAACGATCAGTAAAATCACCCAAGTGATGGTCCAGGGACGAGCGACTTGCCAAACGAGAGCGAGAGCGCGCGGCAAGTTAGGCAACTGCGCGAGAGCTTTGCGAAGTTTCTCTGTAAGAATTTTGCCGGAGGAGAACATTATCTGCACTGCGTTTGGAGTTCAAGCTTTAGCTTGCCTGATCCGTCCCAACACTTACAAGCTAAAGCTTGAACTCTAAACGATTTCTCATTGTCTGAGCTTTCGCAGTTGAAACGGGGAAAGAGGCGCGCCGAAAAAGGTTGACTGTTTGAAGCTCGCTTTCGGATGTGTTTCGTCGTCTCGCGCAAAGAAGTCCGTGTCCCAGCGCCAAACGTAATCGTCGTGCACCATCTTCGCTGCCAGTCGCAGTTGAATGCGCTCGCCTTCTATAAGCTCCACGGGTTCGGAGAAAGGAAACAGACCGTTGCCGTAGATCATTTCCGGCGCGGCCGGATGATTTGAGAAACCAATGCCATCAACCAACACCGAATCAAACCATACCGCGATGCCGTGCGCCGCGCCGTTTCGTGCTGCTCGCCAGCACATCTCAGTTCGAATATCGGGACTCTCCACTTCGTAATAATCGATCCCCGTCCAACAGACTGGTTCGACCAGCAACTGCGAAGGTTTTATGCGCGTCTTGCGCCAGGTATTGGTGACCAGGCGCATTCCCGCGGATAGGTCCAGCTCAAACTTATTGTGCTGCCAGGGACCAACAATCTCTTCGTATAGATCGGGAGCTTCAACAACCGCCGCCCATAGAATATCGCGGTGCGGAATGAGCACTCCGCCACGCGCCAACAGTCTCGCCCGAGCGTCCTTAATCGATGGAATGTGTTGTTGGAACCACGGTAGAACGCCGCGCAAGTCAGATATGATGATGCTGGCGGGCTCGCGGGGCGTGATCTCGGTTGAGAAGCTTTCGAAGAATTCAATCCGATCTGCGTAACCGTTTGCCGCAGCAGCTTCGCGCGCCAGACTGATGACGCTATCGGGTTCCACGGCATAGACGCGTCGCGCGCCGAGCTTACAGGCGAGCAGCGCAAACACACCCGGACCACTGCCGAGATCCATCACCACTGAATCCGGTTTCACGGTACGGCGCAGTGCTGCTGCATACGCGTCCATGCGCGGAGCGTCGGCGAGCATCTGGCCGTAGAAGCGAAGACTATACATTAACTGCGGATAACACGGATTTAATATCCGATAAAATCCGTGCGCAGAGTTCCGGGATGTGCGCTATGTCTGAATGTGGTGTTACTCGTTGCACGGGCACGTTGTTCAAGACGCGCGTCAACAGTTCAAACTCCCGTGCTCGCATTTGCTTATCCATTAACTTCGTCGCGTAGGTGTTTGCAACCAACGACATCAGCCCTTCTGACTTATCGAGTGGCTCGATGAATGGCGCGCCCGGGTCGTTGCGACGCTCGTCGAGCAGATAGATCGCTGCAAGCGGCAACGGCCGGCGTTGAAATCGTTCGCTTAGATCTAAGTAACACTTGTCCCAGTTCGGCGTGAGTTTTGGTAAATACGTTTCAGTTCCGTAGAGTGCTTTGACCGAAGCGGGCCACAAACGAATGCAGGGATACGCGGGTCGAATCAGAAAGTGATCGACGCGATCATCGAGTGTCACCACGTCTTCGGCGAGAACGCTGTAGCCGCGATCTGAAAAGGCCGCCGCAGTTGTCGATTTGCCGGAACCTGCCGGCCCCACTAACGCTATTGCTTCGTCGCCAATCGCGATGGCGCTGGCGTGCAAACAAACCACGCCGCGCAAAAGCATGACGAAACCCATGATCGGACCAAGCAGATAAGTGGCAGCATCTTCCAACGTCAGAGGTTCAGGCCAACGCGCCCAAATCTCAGCCCCTTCGCGATCTATCAAAAACTCGGTCTGATCGGCATAACGGAAGCGGTAATAATCGTCGAGCACGCGAAAGACACGCAACATCGGCATACCGCATTCATCTTGATAATCCGCGACGTAGATCTCAGCGGCGCTCGCCTCATCCAGCCATGAGGGAAGCGAGCCGAAGATAATGCGAACATCGTCCGCTGTTGTTTGAGAGGCAGGAACTCCGGGGATTATTCTATTGGCGACAACTCCAAGGCCATAGATCGAGGACCGGTAAGGCATGGATGAAGTGTAGTTGAGCTATTAATTAGGTTGCGGTCTTGGGTCCTGCTGCCGAGCCACCACCATTATCTAAATTTCCTTTTGGCCCTATGTTCCTGGTGATCTCGCGAATATTTCCGTAAACGATTACTTCCGGCCTGTGATATGGCTTCCTGGTTTCCGGCGCTTTAGCCAGTTCATCGGTTTCAGGTTTACGTTCCATGCGTTTTCTCCGTTAAGCAGTCTAGGCGATTGAGGTCTGGTACGCGCGATTCTTGTCGATCTGGTTTTCCGTTATTCGTCGATCGATTGGCTGGGAGTTCGCGAGCCAATAGTTCAACGCAAATATTCGCAGGTTGGCCCAGAGGCCGTCGGGTGTTTGTTCGTCCGCTATCGATCGCCGGAGATCCAGGTTAACAAAATCGCTGAGCTGCGGATTGACCTCAAAACTGTCAAGCCATCTTACACTACCGCGCCGCACCAATTGAAGAGCAGGATCGCCGGCGAGCGCGGTTTTTGGTCGATTGAGCACAGTCGCGGGTAGTCGATCTTTCATCGCGAGCCGCAGGATGTGCTTGTTCACGCACCAGGGCACAGCGGGTATGGACAATAAGTACTCGACAAGACGTACGTCGATTAGCGGATGACGCACTTCCAGATCCAGTTTAGTTGCGCCGGGATCGTAGCCTTCAAACAGTGATGCCCAGACAGGATTTGCAGGATGGTTCGAATAGTGTTTCAAGCGCTCGTGTAGGTTGGTTTGTTTAGCAAATGATTCATCCACCCATTCGGGAAGCATAGGATCCGGAGGGCGTTTACGGAGTAGTCGTTTGATTCGTGTTCTGATTTTCAACCGCGAGGGTCGCGGTTTATTCATGAACGCATCGCCGTCCCAACCGGTAAGCGCAACTCGGCCATGAGAGGCGCAGAGTCTTAAGGAAGTATTGAACTGTGCTGTGAGCGGAGATAGAAGGAAAGGCTCCGGTTGATTCATATCGCCCGGAACCTGTTCGTCAAATAACGAATAACGATCCGCGACGACGTGAGTGATAGGAATGCCGAGGTGGTTCGCTGCCGCGGTCGAATAATAACGCTCCTCGTCCGGGATCAACTCGTCGTAAACAACTGTGCAGGCTTGGAGATTAGAGTGTTTGCAGGCGACTGCGGCGACACTCGTAGAATCGAGTCCCCCGCTCATCAACACTGCTGCACGATCGGTTCGCAGGCGATCCTTTACGGCAAGTATCAGGAGTTCTGAAAAACGTTCGACATAGGAATTACGATCGCGAAAGCGCACTTCGCTGGAGAGCTCGGGCGTCCAGTAGCGTTGAACTGTAATTGACTCTTTAGTGACGGTGAGAGTGTGTCCGGGCGGCAGTCGCTGAATGTCTTTAAAGGTCGTGGTGGAGAGATCCTGGTTGACACCAAACAGCAGGTAGTCTCCGATTGCTGTCTCGTTCAACTCGTCTGAGACTCTCGGGTCGCGGCGTAGCTCGTTCAGTGACCTACTGAAATTGAAGACACCCGAAATGTGAGTGAAAAAAAAGGGCTTCACGCCGAAATGATCGCGCGCGCAAAAAAAGCGTTGTGATCGGTTGTCCCAAATTGCGAAAGCGAAGTCACCGATCAAGTGTTTGACACAAGTATCGCCCCACGCCTGGTAGGCGTGAAGGATCAACTCGGCGTCGGTAGGCGAACGTTCAGGGGTGAGCTTATCTTTGAGTTTTGCGATTAACTCTTCGCGACCATCGATGCGGGCATTTGCTTTGAGCCACAGATCTCCGCGGATTAACACGGATCAGACCTCCCGGCTGATTTGCACGAGTCCCTGCTCGACGAGATTCTCGACCAGCGCGATCAGATCCCGGCGCAGTGTCTGGTCATCAACATCATATTCCTGAATGAGCGTGTTGTACGCGGCTTCGATCGAATCAGAGATGGTAAGCACCGAAAGCATTCGCGTGCCAACGGAGTCGAGACCGTAGTATCGCTCGCTGTCGAGATTCAGGATTACTGACTCGTCCTGGAGATTGGAGATCAGAACGTCGTCAGGGATCTTGAGTCTATCCGAGAAGGAAATGGACACGCCTCTACGATACCTTATAATCCACGGATTACACAGATGACACAGAACATAGCGCTGAAGTTGTCAAAAATTCATAAGTCCTTCGGCCCAACCATTGCACTCGACGGCGTGGATCTGGAGCTCCGCGAGGGCGAGGTGCACGCGCTGATCGGCGAGAACGGCGCCGGTAAGAGCACGCTGATGAACGTCATCGCCGGATCGCTGCAGCCGGACGCGGGAACAATGGAAATCCAGGGTCGTGCTTTTTCTCCGTCGAATCCGCTCGACGCGCGCACGCACGGCATCGCCCTGATTCACCAGGAACTCTCCCTCTGCCCGCATCTCACGGTCGCGGAAAACATTCTCATGGGGATCGAGCCGTCACACATCGGCTGGCTCGACCGCGACAAGCTCATCGCCCGGGCTAACGACGTGCTCAAGACTTTTCATCACGCAGACATTCGCCCGGAAAAACGCGTTGGGGATCTTTCAGTCGCCGCGCGGCAGATTGTCGAGATCTCGCGCGCGATCGCGGCCCAGGCACGCATCATTCTCATGGACGAGCCGACCAGCAGTTTGCAGCGCGACGACGTCGAGCACTTGTTTATGTTGATTCGAAAGTTGAGCGCTGAAGGAATCTCGGTGATCTACATCAGCCATTTTCTGGAAGAGGTGCGCCAGATTTCGGATCGCTTCACCGTGCTGCGCGACGGCCGCAGCGTCGCCGGCGGAGAGATTTCATCAACAACAGACGACGAGCTCATCGCAAAGATGGTCGGTCGCGCGCAACAGAATCTTTTTCCCGTGCGCCCTGCAACACCCGGCGAGACCATTCTCGACGTGCGCAATCTTGCATCGCCGCCACTGCTGAAGGATGCCAGCTTCGAGCTTCGTCGCGGGGAGATTCTCGGGATTGCAGGCCTGATGGGTTCGGGCCGGACGCCGCTGTTGCGGACCATCTTCGGTCTCGAACGTGCGGAGAGTGGAACGATTTCAGTAAACAAAAGATCTCTTTCGGACAGACGGAACTCGCCGGCGATGCGTCTAATCGAGGGTCTCGGATATCTCAGCGAGGATCGCAAAGGCGACGGTTTAACGTTGAACCAGTCGATCGCCGACAACGTTACCGTTACCAGATTTGATTCCTGCTCACGCTGGGGCTGGCTCGATCTCGGGGCGCAACGTAAACAAGCGGAGACGCTCGTCAACGCGCTCAAGATCAGAACGCACGGCGTGCAGCAAGACGTAGGAGCGCTGTCGGGCGGCAACCAGCAGAAGGTCGTCGTTGCGCGGCTGCTGCACCAGGACGCCGACGTGCTTTTGCTCGACGAGCCGACTCGCGGCATCGACATCGGCAGCAAGGCGCAGGTTTACGAAACAATCGCGGAGTGCGCGGCGCAAAATAAAGCCGTGTTGATGGTGAGCTCGTACTTGCCGGAGTTGTTTGGAATGTGCGATCGACTCGCAGTGATGAGTCGCGGAAGACTCTCGGCAGTGAAACCGATTGATGAGTGGACGCCGGAGACGGTGTTGCAGGCGGCGATTGGCGCCGCGGATTTACACGGATGAATACGGATATGAAATTGATTTTGATAGTGCTTGTTTGCCTGGTTGGGCCATTGATCGCGCAGGCTCAGACTCCGCTTCAGGAGATGGTCAAGACCGAGCAGGCGTTTTCGAAGATGGCCGCAGAGAAGAACGCTCGCGATGCGTTCATGATGTTCATCGCCGACGATGGACTGATGTTTCGACCCGGCGCCGTTAATGGGAAGAAGTGGATGCTTGAAAATCCCTTGCCGCCGTCGGACAAGAAGTCACTGCTCGCATGGCAGCCGTCGTATGCGGGTATGGCTGCGTCAGGCGACTTAGGTTTCACTACTGGACCATGGGAATTCAAAAACGACATCAAAGACGCCAAGCCTTTGGGCTATGGTCATTTCATGACAGTCTGGAAGAAACAACCAGACGGTTCGTGGAAGTTCGTTCTTGATCTAGGGATCAGCCATCCGCAGCCGGGTGGTCCACAAACGCTTTGGCAACCTACTGAAACGTCTGACACGAAAACGGCCAAGGAAGTTGACGTTGCAAGCGCGCTTAAATCTCTGATTGCTCGCGATCTAAAGTATTCTGATGAAGGATTGAAAAAAGGATTGGTTAAGGCGTTCCTGGCCTACGCATCGCCTGAGGTCAGACTCTACCGCGCGGGTAATCTTCCTTTCATCGGTCGTGAAGCATCGGCGGATGCGCTAACCAAAGCCAAAGGACAGTTTAAGTGGCATGCAATCGCGGGCGACGTATCTCGCGCCGGAGATCTTGGTTACACACACGGCACGTATGAAGTCACAGATGATGCGAAGACGGTGACGGAGCGCGGGAGCTACGTGCGGATCTGGAAGAAGCAAGATGGTGCGTGGCGGATTGTGATGGACGTGATCAATGCCCACTGAAAGCCGCACTTTTCGAGCTCCGGGCCGCGTGAACCTCATCGGCGAACACACCGATTACAACGATGGTTTCGTGATGCCGGCGGCGATTGATCTATCGACGTGGGTCAAAGTCTCACCTCTCGAGCAGCGCAAGCTGCAAATCTTTTCAGAACATTTCAGCGAGGAGATCGAAGTCGATCTGGACGATCGAAACCTCACGCGACGCGGGCATTGGAGCGATTATGCGGTGGGCGTCGCCGTGATGCTCGAGAAAGCGGGCTACCGCTTGCGCGGGGCGAGCCTGCGAATCCGCAGCGAAGTGCCGCTTGGATCAGGATTGAGTTCGTCGGCTGCGATTGAAGTCGCCACGGCTTGCGCCCTCGTTGCGAACTCCGGGCTTGAAGTGGATCGGCGCGATCTCGCGCTTTTGTGTCAAAAGGCAGAGAACGAGTTTGTGGGCGCGCGTGTTGGAATCATGGATCAGTTTATTTCGCTTTTTGGTCACAAACAAAAGGCACTGCTGCTTGATTGTCGTTCACTCGATTTCGAGTTGTTGCCGCTGCCCGACAACGTTCGTTTGATAATTTGCAACACGATGGTGAAGCACGAGCTGGCTTCAAGCGCTTACAATGAACGCCGCGCGCAATGTGAAGCGGGCGTGAAGCACCTGGCGAAGTTTGTTCCGAATGTTGTGGCGTTGCGCGACGTGACGCTCGAACAGCTCGAGCAATTCGGGAGCGATCTGCCGGAAGTGGTCTACCGGCGGTGCCGGCACGTGATTACGGAGAACGGGCGCGTGTTGTTGGCGGCGCAGGCGTTGGAACAAGGTAATCTAAACACTTTTGGCAAACTGATGGGCGAGTCTCACGAGAGTTTGCGTGATGATTACGAAGTTAGTTCTGAGGAGCTTGACCTGATGGTCGAGCTCGCGCGAACGATTGATGGCGTGTACGGCGCGCGCATGACTGGCGGAGGGTTTGGTGGCAGCACGGTTAACCTCGTCGCGGTGGAGCATGTTGAAGAGTTCAGCAAGCGCGTAGCTGAGGGTTACGAGGAAGTAACAAAACTGAAGCCCGAAATCTATATTTGCAGCGCTTCGAATGGCGCAGAGGAAGTTGGGCAGGATGATCAAGATTTTCAGGATTTGCAAGGTATCCTGTAAATTCTGGTAATCCTGTCAAAATAATATGAAACTAATCATCCTGGCCGCGGGTTATGCCACGCGCCTCTATCCATTAACACTGAATCAGCCCAAGCCGCTGCTGCCCGTCGCCGGCAAGCCGATGATGGAACACGTGCTGGACAACATCTCCACCATCGACGATATCGATCGTGCCTACGTAGTGACGAACGCGAAGTTCGTGGGCCACTTCGAAAGGTGGGCCGAAGCCTACCGCCATCCTAACCTCCACTTCGGTTTCACGATCGTCAACGATGGCAGTACTGACGACTCTAACAAGCTTGGCGCCATCGGCGATTTAAATCTCGTCCTGACTAAACACCAGATTGACGACGACATCATCATCGTCGGCGGCGACAATCTCTTTAGCCAGGACCTGGCTGAGTTCGGCGAATACTGCCGGCAGAAAAACGCGCCCGTGACCGCCGTTTACGACGTTGGCGATCTCGAGGAGATCAAGAAGTACAATGCTATCGAGATCGATGAAAACGATCGCATCACCTACTTCGAAGAGAAACCCAAAGTTCCAAAGAGCACGCTCACGGGCATCGCGCTTTACTACTATCCGAAATCGACGCTGCCACTGATTCATCAGTACATCGCAGAAGGAAACAATCCCGACCAACCCGGCCGCCTCGTCCAGTGGATGTACCAGCGAGTGCCGTTCTACGTATGGAGGGTGCCGGGCCTGTGGTATGACGTTGGTTCGGCGGAAACGTTGGAAGAGGCGAATCGAGTCTTTAGCAACTTGTGAGCATAACCAAAAAATACTTTGGCCAGGCTGACGGCGTCGAGGTTTATCTCTACACACTCACTAACGATCGCGGCCTGGAAGTCGCGATCACGACTTACGGCGGCGCAATCACCTCACTCAAAGTTCCCGATCGCAACGGCACTTTGGGCGACGTCGTGCTCGGCTTCGAAAGGCTCGACGATTACGTAAAGAACCCGCAATATTTCGGCGCATTGATTGGACGTCACGCGAATCGCATCGCCGGGGGTAAGTTTTCCCTCGACGGCGTCGAATATCAGCTCGCACAAAACAACGGCGGGAACCATCTTCACGGCGGGTTCAAAGGTTTCGACAAGCGCGTCTGGAATGCGACTGAAGACGTGCGCAACGACTCGGCCGGTTTGCACCTGTCGTATTTCAGTGAAGATGGCGAAGAGAACTACCCCGGCAATCTCAACGCGTCAGTCGATTACGGCTTGTTCGAGAATGAGCTACGCATCGAATACCGCGCAACGACTGACAAAGAGACGATCGTGAATCTGACTAACCACTCGTATTTCAATTTAAAGGGCGAGGGCACGATCCTGGACCAGGAGTTAACGCTGAAGGCTGACAGCTTCACTCCGGTCAGGAAAGATCTAATTCCGCTTGGCGAGATTAGATCGGTGGCGGGGACGCCGATGGATTTCCGGAAAGGCAGGTCTATCGGCTCGCAGATACATGACTCGTACGATCAACTCGGCTTCACTGGCGGTTACGATCACAATTTTGTTTTGAATGACTGGAATGGTTCGCTGAGATCTGCGGCGCATCTTTACGAGGCGACCACCGGGCGTGTGCTTGAGATTTTAACGACGCAACCCGGCATTCAGTTCTATTCGGGCAATTTTCTCGACGGCAGTTTCACCGGAAAGAATGGTTTTGTGTATGAGCGGTACACTGGACTCTGTTTAGAGCCGCAGCACTTCCCGGACGCTCCGAATCATCCGAACTTCCCGTCCACCGTGCTGCGCCCGGGCGAGGAATATAAGCAGGCGACGGTGCTTCGCTTCTCAGCAGTTTAACTTTGCGCAGATCTGCGTTCATAAGCCCGGATCGCATCCTCATGCCGCAGGGTCAAACCAATATCATCCAGCCCTTCCAGTAAACAGTAGCGCTGAAACTCACTAACGACGAACAGGATCGAAAGACCGTTCGCATCTTCAACTGTCTGGCGTTCGAGATCCACGGTTAGTTGATAGCCTTCTTCGCGCTGAGCGCGGTCCATGATCTGCGCAACCTGTGCGGCCGGCAACGCGATCGGAAGCATGCCGTTCTTGAAACAGTTATTCGCAAAGATGTCCGCAAACGACGGCGCGATGATCACGCGAAAGCCAAACTCGCCGAGCGCCCACGGCGCATGCTCACGCGATGAGCCGCAACCGAAATTCTTGTCAGCAACAAGAATCGATGTGCCCTGATATCGAGGCTGATTGAGTACGAACGATGGATTTAATCGACCATCAGGCAAATAGCGCCAGTCGTAAAAGAGAAACTCGCCAAAGCCCGTGCGTTCGATGCGCTTGAGAAATTGCTTCGGAATGATCTGGTCTGTATCGACGTTCGCACGATCGAGTGGCGCCACGAGCCCGGTATGTTTGTGAAACCGTTTCATGCTTTATTTGAGCCGCGGCTCACTTAAATTCCCACTTTCTCACGTCCGTAAAGTGTCCTTTGATCGCCGCGGCCGCGGCCATCATTGGACTGACGAGATGTGTGCGACCGCCACGTCCTTGCCGGCCTTCGAAGTTTCTGTTGCTCGTCGAAGCGCAGCGCTCGCCGGGTTGCAGGATGTCGGCGTTCATTCCTAAACACATTGAGCAGCCCGCTTCACGCCATTCGAAGCCCGCCTCGTGAAAAATGCGATCCAGTCCTTCTCGCTCGGCTGCTTTCTTCACGTCTTGTGAACCGGGCACTACCATCGCACTTACCGACGCGTTGATGCGATAGCCTTTCACCACTCGCGCTGCCGCACGCAGATCTTCAAGGCGCGCATTCGTGCACGAACCGATGAATGCGCGATCGATTGAGATGTCCTGGATGTTCATTCGCGGCGTGAGTGCCATGTACTGCAGTGCACGCTCAGCAGCCTCTCGATCACTGGCGTTCCTGGCGTCGGAGGGATCGGGGACGTAACTCGTGACCGGCACGACCATTCCCGGACTCGTGCCCCACGTCACAAACGGCTCGAGTCGTGACGCATCAATCTCAACCACGCGATCGAACACAGCGTCTTCATCACTCTTGAGTGTTTGCCACTGACGTACAGCCTCGTCCCACGTCTCGCCTGCCGGGGCAAACCTGCGGCCTTTGAGATACGCGAAGGTCGTTTCATCAGGAGCGATCATCCCCGCGCGTGCGCCTGCCTCGATGCTCATGTTGCACAGCGTCATTCGCCCTTCCATGGAAAGCGCGCGCACAGCGTCGCCGGCGTATTCGATCACGTGTCCGGTGGCGCCATCAGTACCGATCTTGGCGATGATCCCGAGCGCGAGATCTTTCGCTGTGACACCTTCCGGCAGCGAGCCGTGCGTTTCCACTTTCATCGTGCGCGGCTTGTTCTGCGGCAGACACTGCGTGGCGAGCACGTGCTCGACCTCGCTAGTGCCGATGCCGAAGGCAAGTGCTCCAAACGCGCCGTGAGTGCTCGTATGGCTATCACCACAAACGATCGTCATGCCCGGTCGCGTGAGACCAAGCTCCGGGCCGATAACGTGAACGATGCCTTGTTCGGGCGAGTTGATGTCGAACAGTTGAATGCCAAACTCTTTGCAATTGCGCCGCAGTGTCTCAACCTGAATCGCGGCGATCTCATCAGCAATCGGCAGACTCCGATCCGTTGTCGGCACGTTATGATCGACTGTGCCGAAAGTGAGATCCGGACGCCGCACTGTTCGACCTGTCTGGCGTATGCCGTCAAAGGCCTGCGGCGACGTTACTTCGTGAATGAGATGAAGATCGATATACAGCAGCGTGGGCTCGACGCGCGCTTCACGAACAATGTGAGCCTCCCAGAGTTTCTCGAACAACGTCTTCGTCTTGTCAATCATGAAATCTTGCAAATCCTGTCTTCTAAACGGCGTGATACGCATGTCGCATGTCAGCAATCTCGGTAACCGCCTCGCAGATCAGCTCACCAAACTCACTCGTCGTTACAACCCAACCGCCCGTGCCTTCAGCAATATCGGGTGTGCGGTAGCCCGCCTCGAGCACGTGCTCGATCGCGAGTTCAATATCACACGCTTCCTGCTCAAGCTCGAAAGAGTGACGCAGCATCATCGCCGCCGACGCGATCGCGCCGCACGGATTCGCGGTGCCGCGGCCGGCGATATCCGGCGCGGAGCCATGCACCGGCTCATAAAGCCCGACTTCACCGCCGATTGTTGCCGAAGCCAGCATGCCCAACGATCCCGTGATGACGGCGGCTTCGTCGGAAAGAATATCGCCAAACAGGTTCTCGGTTAACAGGACGTCGAAACGGCGAGGGTTCGCAATCAAGTGCATCGCACAAGCATCGACGTAAAGATGTTCGAGCGTGACGTCCGGATAACTTTGAGACACGCGAATCACTGTCTGTCGCCAGAGTTGAGATGTCTCGAGCACGTTTGCTTTGTCTACCGAAGTAACCTTGCCGCGACGTTTGCGTGCCGCTTCGAAAGCGACTTTCGCGACGCGTTCAATCTCTTCGACCGAATAGCGCATCGTATTGGTCGCGGCGCCGGACTGGATACCCCGCGGCTCACCAAAATAAAGTCCGCCTAACAATTCGCGAACGATCAGAATGTCAGTGCCGCAAGCAACTTCAGTGCGCACCGGTGAACAAGCCGCAATCGAAGCGTAAGAGATCGCGGGCCGCAGGTTCGCATAACCGCCAAGCGCGCTGCGCAACAGCAGCAGTCCCGCCTCAGGCCGTTGATTTGGCGGCGTGCGATCGTATTCCGGAGCGCCGACAGCTCCGAGCAACACCGCATCCGACGCCAAACACGCGTCGAGCGTCGTTCTCGGCAGCGGCGAACCGAATTTCTTGATCGCAACCCCGCCGATCGCGTGTTCTTCAAATTCAAATTTAAAGCCGTGAATCCCTGCGACTGTTTGCAGCACGCGTACTGCTTCCGCAGTCACTTCTGGTCCAATCCCGTCACCGGGAAGGATTATGATCTTCCTGTTCATACTGAAAAATCCTGTAAATCCTGTAGATAACTTTTCTTAAGCTGCATGGGCACGCGCAGTGTTACTAAGCAGCGAAATCAAATCCTGATCGTAGATGCGCTTCTTTCGATCCGCAAGGTTTGTAAAACTCGTGTACGCCGCATCGAGCTCAGCAGACGTGATGTCGTAGCCGAGTTCCAGGTAGCGGAGCGACAACGCATGCCGCCCCGAATGTTTGCCAAGCACCAGCGAGTTAGCCGGCACGCCGACTGATTCCGGCGTCATGATCTCGTAGCAAAGCGGATTGTTAATCACGCCGTGCTGATGAATCCCCGCTTCATGCGCGAAAGCGTTGCGTCCAACAATTGCCTTGTTCGGTTGCACGTCGAAGCCGACGATGCTCGAAAGCAGTTGGCTCGTGGGATAAAGCTCACGAGTGTTGATGCCTGTCTCAAACGGCAAACGATCCGCTCGCACGTGCAGCGCCATCACGATCTCTTCGAGCGACGCGTTTCCGGCCCGCTCGCCGATGCCGTTGACTGTGCATTCAACTTGCCGGGCGCCGGCTTCGATGGCCGCGAGGCTGTTCGCGACCGCCAAACCGAGATCGTTGTGACAGTGTACGCTGATAATCACGTCTCGATCCCGGACGACTCGCTCGCCCACTTGTTGGACCAGTCGCGTGTACTCGGGCGGCGTCGTGTAGCCAACTGTATCCGGCACGTTGAGTATTGAAGCGCCTGCATCAACTGCGACGTCGAGCACTTCACAAAGGTAATCGACATCGCTGCGCGTCGCATCTTCTGCTGAAAACTCGACTTCCTCGGCGTAGTTGCGCGCCTGGCGCACTGCCGCGCGGGTCATTTCGATCACTTCGGCGCGGCTCTTCTTCAACTTGTGTTCGAGATGGATGTCAGACGTTGCGACGAAGGTATGAATTCGCGGATGGACAGCATATTTCAACGCCTCGGCGGCGCGCGCGACATCCTGTTCAGCGGTGCGGCAGAGCGCAGCCACTTTTACCTTCTGGCATTGGGCCGCGACTGCCCTTACGGCAGCGAAGTCGCCTTCGGAGGCGATCGGAAAACCGGCTTCAATGATATCGACGCCGAGATCCTGGAGCTTATTCGCCATCCGGACCTTCTCTGTCAGGTTCATTGAGCAGCCGGGCGATTGTTCGCCGTCGCGCAAAGTTGTATCGAAAATACTGACTCTGTTGTGTGGCATGGGAGAGGATGCTACGGAGGGATGGGCCAAGAGTCAAAGCTATAATCTTTATAGGAAGATAAATAATATTAACCGCGGATTTACGCGAATGAACGCAGATCAATCCGCGTTCATCCGCGTAAATCCGCGGCTAATTAGCTGGGACTTCGGCGATGCGGCGGGCGTATTCGTCAAATTGGCCCGTGTAATAAAGGCGGATTAGTTCCTTTTCGAGAGGTGTGTTGCGAACTCGGGCGCGGATCTCGCGGAAGATCTTCTCCTTCAACCAGTAACCGTGATCGTAGCGCTCGCCGATCGTCGCCGCGAAGGCGAGTTTGTCGATCTCAGGTGTCGTTAATCCGCGTCTCCATGCAGCTCGATAGACGGTTAGCGCTTCCTGAAACGATTGCGAAGCAATGGTACCGAATAAAGCGTTAAGTCCTTTCCAGCCTTCCTTGCGAGTATCGATTAGCTGCGCCACATCCGGATGTGGATTGGCGGCGGTGCGGTAGTCGAGCAGCGACACCCGGAAATCGATCGTTCGATCGCCGTCGTAGTCATATTCAACTGTATCCAGAAAGCCATTGTTGTCCGTGTCGGTATACTTCACCAGTTCCTCGACACGCGGCGCCAGAGGTTTCGGCGAGGGCGTCTTCACGCCGCCGTGAAACTCTGCATTCTTGTCAACGGTCCACGCGCCCCACTCGGCGCCCGCAAGATGGAGCTTTCGATCAAACACGCCAACGTAAAGCTTCCCGCCACCCGAATTGTCTTCGTCAAACTCGCCACGATCGCCGAGCGAGTCGGACTGCGGATGGCCCGCCAGACCAGGCTTCTCATTTGGCCCAGCCATCGCCTGCTCGGCAAAATTACTCCGCCGCCAGCGCTTGGTCGAATAGAGATCGATATCTTTTGGACCACCAAACCCGTGCATTGGGTAATACATCTCGACGCGTTCCCAGCGATGATCGTCGTCGTCTTCGTCAAATACAAAGTAGAGACTGGTCCAACCGGCAGTGAAGAACGCGTCGTAGCTCTTCTCGTGCGGCATGTACATCAACTCGTCGATCCGGCGCCAGTTGTTCCACTGAAAGCAGGCGTCGAACTTCGGATTGCCCTTGAGCGCGGGATACTTATGCACAAACTGGCGGTAAGGAATTCCCGGCCCGCCCGCGCCGCGCAGCGACATGTCGTAATCCGTTTCGTTGCCTTTGGAGGAGTCGTTGTCGAGATCAAAGGTGACGAATGCTTCGCTCAGGACGCCGGAGAGTTTGGTCACGTCTTTGTCGAGCGGCGGCACCGGATCGAGCCAACGCATCGCCATCTCGCTGGCGCCGTCGCCATCGAAATCGTAGAAAGCGAACGGGTTTTCCCAGTTGAGTCGCGGGTCGGGAAGAGACTGCGGCGGCCGGTGCACTTTCAAAAATACGGCGTTGCCGTTGTAGTCCGGCAACCAATCCGTCGTTCCGGTGTAAGCCCAGTTGTCGTTGCCGAAATCGAAGTGCTCCCAATCGAGATATCCGAGCACGCCGTCCTTCTCGACGTCGATGAAGACCATCCAGTGGGAATCGGCCGGATCCCATTTACCGTTGGACCATTCGCGGCCTTGCGTTACGAACGCTTGTAGATCGGCGCGGCCATCGCCGTCATTGTCGGCCCACTTGATGTTGATATCCAGGGCACCGTCGTAAAGTCCGTCGCCGTTCTTATCGATCTGCATCACGTCGGCAACTTGATCGCCGCGCGTGTCGGTTGGCAGCATGTCGCCGTTTTCATCGAGCCAGCGAACGCGTTTGCCATTCCACCAGCGTTCGAGAATGTCGGGCTTCCCGTCGTGATCGATGTCGAGGCGAACGATTTCGTCGGAAGGTGTGGTGGATTTGAGAGCGGTCTTGCGGAGATCGGGGATGCCGTTTTGCGGCAAAAACAGTAATAACGCAATTATGAATGGTTTCATAAACCACAGATCACACGGATGAAAACGGATTATCCGTCTTTATCCGTGTCATCCGTGGTTAACTTTCTATAGAGAAAAGGTACCGTAGAACGCGCTGTTCTCACCGGAACGCGACCAAGGTTCTCCTATAACCTTGCCGGAGTAGAGCGCTTTCGATGTGTAACCGACTTTCCTGTTTTCCAAACCGACCAGTGGTGTGTACCAAACCAGGTTCGGCATCTTGCAGCACAAGTCATTCGGCATCGCTTCGACGTTGATCGCGGCCTCGTTGGTCACGACGGCGTAAGTCCGACCGTTGCGTTCAAAGCTGACGGGCGCGCTGCGAACCTCAACAACCTCGCCCAGTGAGGCGGCGTATTTTTCCTTGAGAGCATTAACCATAGCCAGCGCCTGCGTGCGCGAGGCCGCGGAGTCGATGATGATTTCAGATTGGCGAGCGGCGTTGCCTTCGGCGAGGTTTGCGCCGGCACTGACGATGGCCATCACGCGCACGCCGGTAAGATCGATGCCCTGCCATTTTCCGGAGGTAACGTTCCACGCCATCATTGCATCGCGTCCCGTAGTGACGACTTCGCCGTTGAAGTGACACGCTCCCGCGAACACACTCGCCGTGCGCACCTCGACGTAATCCCCACGAAGACTCACGTTCTCTGCCTGAGAAGTGAAGACCAGGGCGCTAATCGCGACGATCATGGCTGCCGCTGCTAATAATCCTTTTCGCATCTTAATACCTCCCGAAAACATCCACAGATTACACAGATTGCACAGATTATAAACTTTTAATGGCAGATGTGTAGCACGCCCTACCGGGGCCGCACTTATCGGGATCGACGCGGGCGTTGTCAGGGCCGATTACTTCCTGAGTTTCGCAGCACCAGACGTGGTTTGCCGCGTCGAGATATTCGTCAGCGCTCGTCGCGAGCCGGTCGAGCATGAAAAACTTTTTCGAACGCAGCGATCCGCAGAACGGGGACTGAATAGGTTGAGTTGATTCGTTAGACATGACGACTCTCCGATTTCAAATACTGCCGGCCTTGGCCAATGCGCGTCGCACGAGCGTTTGGGCCAGCGGAACCTTGTACGCATTCTTCTCGAGCGGCTTCGCTTCGGCGAGTGCGATCTTCGCCGTCTCCGCAAGCACGTCCGGAGTCAGGTTCTTTCTGACCAAGAATTTTTCTGCCGCCGGAACACGCCACGGTTTTGGAGCAACCCCGCCGAGCACGATTCGCGCGGCTTTCACCGTTCGATTGGGCGCGAGTTCCACCGCGACCGCCGCGGAGGCAAGCGCAAAGTCGAGTGATTCGCGTTCCTTGAACTTCAAGTAAGTTGATCGCGCGGCGAATGGCGATGCCGGAACGTGAATCTCGGTGATGATGTCTTCGTTCTTCAAGATGTTTTCGCGTCGAATGTTTCCTTCCGACGGGAGGGTAAAAAACTGGTCGAGCGGAATGACGCTTTGGCCCGCACCACCCGTAACTGTCACCGTGGCGCCAAGCGCCAGCAACATCGGCGCGAGATCGGAAGGATGAACGATGTACGATGGTCCACCGCCGATGATCGCGTTGTACTTGTTCTCTCCCGTCGCCGCGTAACACTCTGAACCGCCTTTCTTCAAGCAGATCACTTCCTCGAGCCGGAAATACCAGCAGCGCGGCCGCTGGCAAAGATTTCCACCGACGGTTCCGAGATTGCGAATCTGCGGAGTTGCGATCGAATGCGCGGCTTCCGCCAGACCGGGAAAACTCTTCCGCACACCCGCGTGCTCTTCGAGTTCAGTTAACGTCACGAGCGCGCCGATAGTGAGCCCTTTCGCATTGAGCGTGATGCGATCCAGCCCGCGGATATTTTTGAGATTGACCAGGCGCACCGGACGCGACGTGTAGTCTTTCATCGTGGTCAAGAGATCCTGGCCACCGGCAATCGGCCGCGGAGCTTCGTCAATGTCGCCTGGCGAAGTAACCGTGAGCATCTTCACTGCTTCGTTGACGGTTGCCGGACTAGTCCACTCAAAGGCTTTCATGTTTGTATCCTCGAACTGTTTTATCCACAGATTGCACAGATGACGCAGATTAGATCTGTGACAATTGGTGCCTGTCTATAGCAATCAAAATCTTGTCGGGTGTGATCGGGAGATCGCGTATGCGCAAACCGGTTGCATTGAAGACGGCATTCGCGAGCGCGCCCAGCGCCGGAATGATGCAGCCCTCTGCGATTCCGATCACTGCTTCGCGCTTGTCATCGTCGTCGATGATGGGGACCATCTCGGGCATTTCCAAACTTCCCGGCAATTTGTAATCGCCAAAGCCAGGGTTGAGCTGCATGCCCAACTTCGCGTCCATTACTCGACCTTCATAGAACGCCATGCCGAGCGACTGAATCATGCCGCCATTGATCTGGCTCTCCATCGTCAGCCTGTTCAACGGCAACCCACCATCCTGGATGTGAACCATCTTGATCGGCCTGATGTGACCCGTCTCGACATCCACTTCCACTTCCGCAAAGGCGACGCCGTGAACACCGCGCGCCTGCAAGTCTGCACGCCACTCGCCATGCGACGTGATACCAGCCGCCGGTAACGCCGCCGCAGCTTGTTTCCAGGCGATCGATTGTCCTTTTGCAGAGACGTTGCCGCCGGAGAAGACGACCTCCTCCGGTTTCGGATTGCCGAGTAAAGACGCGACGCGCTCAGCCATCATCATGCGCGCTTTGATTGCCGCATCTTTCACTGAAGGAGACAGCGACGGGGCAGTTGTAGACCCACCGGAAGGATTTGCCGCGCCCAGCTTCGAGTTGCCGATCTGCTCTTTGACGTCGTTTATGCCGAGACCGAGCTCTTCGGCCACGATCGCTCTCGTGTACGTGCGTGTTCCGGTTCCCAGGTCCTGTGTTCCGACTGCGACCACCACTGATCCATCACGCGAGATGGTGACATCGACCTTGCATACATTGTTTCCGCCGCCGCCCCACACGCCGACGGCGCAACCCATACCGCGCTTCAATGGGCCGGGACTTCCACCCGCGACCGGATTCCTCCTGGACCATCCGATCTCCTGCGCGCCCCGATCCAGTTGCCGGTGATAAACCTCGTCGCGCAGGTTCTTCTTCCGAAACGCAACCGGATCCATCTTGATCTTGTAAGCGAGCTCGTCAACGAGGGATTCAACCGCGAATGACGCCTGCGGATGGCCGGGCGCGCGCATGGCAATCGAAGAGTCTTCGTTCGTGTGCAATGCGTAGATCTCGCGATACGTGTCGCCCATGCGATAGATGTACGGCTGTCCCGCTTGAGATCCCTGGCCCAGCCCGCCGAGACGATACTGCCGCGCTTGCAGAGCCACGATTGTGCCGTCGTTCTTCACACCTGCTTTCAACTTCTGCCACGACCCTGAGCGATTGCCGGCCATCACAAACTCGTCGTAGCGCGTCAGCATCAGCTTCACCGGCGACTTTGTTTGTTTGGAGAGCCTGCAAGCGAGCATGCCCTCGGTGCCGATGCCAAACTTCGAACCGAAGCCGCCGCCCATGTGCTCAACGATCGAGGTCACTTTACTTTGCTCGAGTCCCAGCTCTTTCGCAGCGTCGCCTGGTATCGTGAATGTTCCCTGAGTGGAGGCGTAGATCGTGGCGGAGTCGCCGCCTCGATAATCGACAACCATGCCGTGTGTTTCGAGGCAGGTGTGGTGAATGCGCTGCGTGAAGTATTCAGCTTCGACGACAGCGTCCGCCGTCGCAAACGCCGCTTCAGCTTTTGCCGGGTCGCCGCTCTTTGCTTTCTCCTGAAGGTTGTTTTCTTCCGCGACTACTTTCGGAGCCTCGGGCCGGATGGCGGCAGTCGCATGGACCACGTGCGGCAGAACTTCGTAAGTGACTTTGATGGTGCGCAGTGCGTCGCCGGCAATCTCGGGCGTCGTGGCTGCGACTGCCGCAACCGGAGCGCCGGCGAATCGCAGTTCAGTCAGCGGCGCCTGGATAATTGCCTGTACCCCGGGAATTTTCGACGCGGCGTCGGTATCAATGTTTGTGACGCGAGCGTGGGCATGCGGGCAGCGAAGAATGCGGCCGTAAAGCATACCGGGCAAGCGCTGATCGTATGTATAGCGTGCCGCTCCGGCAACTTTCAGAGGGCCGTCAACGCGCGTCATCCGATGATTGAGTAGCGTGTGCTTGTCGTTTGGACCCCACCCAGGACCCGAATCTTCGTCCACTTCGATTTCGACCATCTGCTCGACGCCGTTGACGACTCGCGGAACGCGGATCTTCTTTTTCGGTTTGGGCGATGGTTGTGGTTGCGGTTGCTGTTGTTGCATGAGTTCCTCTGTGTATATCAGCCTTGAGACGCTTTGGCGGCAGACAGCGCCGCTTCGAACACGCGTGGGTAGGTTCCGCAACGGCAGAAGTTTCCCTTGCACGCCTCGCGAACTTCCGCGAGGGAGGGATTTGGGTTCTTCTTCAGGTACGCTGAGATCGTGGTGACGAAGCCAGGCGTGCAGAAGCCGCACATCAGTGCGTCGTTCTCGACGAATGCGGCCTGCACTACGTTGGGTTTGTCAGGTGAACCCAGTCCTTCAACTGTAGTGATTTTCTTATTTGCCGCATCGACGGCGAGCACCAGGCAAGAGTAAACAGGCTTGCCGTCGAGCAAGACGGTGCAGGCGCCGCACGTGCCCATGTCGCACACGAGCTTGGGTCCGGTTACAGCGGGTTCGAGGTGGTTGCGCAACGTGTTGAGCAAGGTAGTGCGCGGCTCAACCTGTACGGATTGTTTCCGGCCGTTCACGTCGAGAACGAGTTTGACGACGCCTGATAGAGTCTCGGGCGCTGATGGTTTTTCTTCGGCCTCTACCCCTGACCACAACTGGTCAGCAATTGCGGCGCCCGCGCCCACAATGCCGACGCCTTTCAGAAAATTCCGTCTGCTGGTCATTGCTTACCTCCCGCAGTTGTGTTATTGGTCAAACCATTTCACAGGATTGACAGGATTTTTCAGGATTTACGGGATTGATCCTGTCAATCCTGAAGAATCTTGTCAATCCTGTTCAATTAACGAGGAGAACCGATGAAGCTCATTGTAGTAATCGCACTCCTGATTATCCCATTCACCGTCCAAGGCAAAACGGATTGGTCCGTCGCGATGGTTGAATCAACCATGAAGCGGTATCCCACCGCGCAGGATCTCGGCTCGTGGGGCTACGCCAAGTCTCTTTACCTCTACGGGCAGTATCTCGTTTACAAGCGAACTCGCAATCCACGTTATCTGAAGTACATCAAAGATTGGGTCGATTCGCACGTCGATGCGAACGGCGTTGTCACCAGCGCGAATGCGCAAGGCGAGGTGCGCGAGGTTAAGTTCGACAACCTCGACAGCATGTTGCCGGGAAATCTCTTGTTACTGCTCTATCAGGAAACAAAAGACCCGAAATATAAACTCGCCGCCGACAGGATCAGGCAGCGGTTCGACACGTATCCGCGCACGAAAGACGGTGGTTTCTGGCACGCCACGAGTAAGAGCCGCGAATGGCAGTTGTGGGGTGATGGCGTTTTCATGTCGATGCCGTTCCTGGTTCGATATGGAAATATGTTTGGCGACAGCAAATACGCCAACGACGAAGCAATTCACCAGTTACTCACCTACGCAAGCCATCTAAACGACCCACGCACGGGCCTGATGTTCCATGCGTATGACGAGAGCGGCCAATCCACCTGGGCCGACAAGGAAAGCAAACATTCAGCAGAGATCTGGTGCCGTGCGATGGGCTGGTTTGGCATGACGCTGATCGAAGTGTTGGAGTTGTTGCCGCGCGATCATCCAAAACGGCCGCAGTTGATTGCGCAGGTCTCGCAACTCGTTAAAGCGTGGGCAAACTTTCAGGACAAGAAGACCGGGCTTTGGTATCAGATCGTCAATAAAGGTGACGACCCGGGTAACTGGCTCGAGACGTCCAGCTCGAGCATGTACACGTATGTGACCGCGATGGCCGTCGATCGAGGTTACGTGAATAAGAGTTACCGCAATGTCGCGCGGCGCGGATACACCGGCGTATTAACAAAATTATCTTTGGATGGGGAAGGCCAGACGAACATCACTGACATCTGCGAAGGCACGAACGTCGGGGACCTCGCTTACTACTTTGCACGCAAGCGAAACACGAACGACTTCCACGGTCTTGGCGCGTTTTTGATCATGAACGAGAAGCTCATCCACAGATTACACAGATGACACAGATTAAAAACTCTTTCTGTGAAATCTGTGGATGATTTCTCTTGACGCGAACTGAAATTGGTATTATAAGTTCCGCGCTCATCTCCAGATTGTTATGACCAATTCTGCTGCTACGAACTTGAAGATCATCCAGCCTGGCCGTTCGGGCCAGACTACGGAACAGGTCGTGGCTCGGGTGTACGAGCTCATCAAGCGCCACGACTTGAAGCCCGGAGAGCGTTTGCCGCCCGAGCGTGAGTTGTCAAAACAACTCGGCATCAGCCGGCCCTCCCTGCGGGCCGGCTTGAGTTCCCTGATCTCGATGGGCGTGCTCCAATCGCGACAAGGCGCCGGCACTTTCATCGTCGATGGTCCGCCGGCGCTCGACAGTGAGCCGCTGCGCCTGCTGGCTCAACTGCACGGCTTCAGTTTCGATCACATGTTCGAGACGAGGGCGATATTGGAAGTTGGCGCGGCCGGTTTGGCCGCGGAGCGTGCGACTGGAGAGCAGTTGGCTACGATGTCGGAACAGATCGCCGACATGTTTGCGTCATTGAAAGATCCGCAGCAATTTTTGGTTCACGACGTAGCGTTTCACCGTGCAGTGGCGGCGGCGTCAGGCAATCCAACGCTGGCGACCCTCGTGGAGATGGTCTCGGCGATTCTTTACGAGCGGCGCCGCGAAACGATCGAGCGCGCTCACGACTTCAACGAAGCGCTGGAGTTGCACCGGCGAGTTTATCGCGCGATTCGTGCGCGCAAGCCCGACGAAGCGCGCGAGGCGATGCGCGAGCACATCGTTCGCGCCCAGAAAGCTTTTGCGCTTGAAGAGCAAGAGCAGCACGGAGAAGATTAATTCACACGGAAACTTAATTCTTGATTGGGTAGTCCCCGCGTCCTTTTATTCAAATTGTCCTAAGTAGGGACAAATTAGTTTGCCACGGATTGGCGCTGATTGAAACACGGATTTGAAGGAGGAACTCATGCCCAGTTGGATCTTGATGATGATCATCGCGTTGGTCGCCTTTTGCCCAGTCGTGAGTGCGCAAACGATCACCGGCTCAATCTCGGGGGCGGTCTCGGATCCGAGCGGTGGAATGATCCCCGGCGCAACCGTCACGCTTACCAGCGACAAGACCGGACAAGCACGCGGCTCCATTACCGACAGTGAGGGCCGCTTTAATTTTGCGGCCCTGCAACCCGGCACTTACGGTTTGAAAGTGGAGCGCCAGGGTTTCCAAACGCTCGAGCAACGAGGCGTCATCCTGAGCGCCAACGAGGACCTCGCGCTTGGCGAACTCAAGCTTCAACCCGGGCAGGTGAGTGAGACTGTCAGCGTGATGAGTGAAGGCGCAGTCATTGAACGTGAGAGCAGCGACTTAACTGCGCGACTCACCGCGGATCAGATCAACTTGATCTCGACCAAAGGCCGCGACGTTACTTCACTGCTGCGTCTCTTGCCCGGAACGTCAAACAACGACGACATCGAAGGCGCAGGCGATGGCTTCGGCACCGATCTCCCGAACATCTCCGGACAGCGCGGCCGCTCGACTGTTCCCACGATCGACGGTTTGTTTGCAGGTGAACCCAGCGGCTCAAACAAGTTGAGCTTCACAATCAACCAGGATGCCGTCGCGGAAGTCAAAGTCCTGCGCAACAACTACGGCGCTGAATATGGCAACAACGGCGGCGCGATCATCAACATCGTTTCGAAAGGAGGTGGTAAAGACTTCGCCGGCACTGCTTACTACTTCCTGCGCAACGAATCTCTCAACGCTACTCCTTTTTTCAACAACAAAGCGGGCCTGAAGAAACCGCTTTATCGTCACTTGTATCCAGGCGGCAACGTGGGTGGACCAATGTGGCTGCCAAGATTTGGTGAAGGCGGCAACTTCTGGCTGAAAGATAAGGCATTCTTCTTTTACTCGTATGAGAAGCCACACCAGATCACGCCACAAGATCCGCGGTTCGTAACGATGCCTACCGCGCTCGAGCGCAGCGGCGACTTCTCCCAGTCGATCAATTCGTCAAACCAGAAAGTCTTTGTTCACGATCCGTTACTCCCGGGCAATTGCACCGCGGCCGATACGAGTGGCTGTTTTCGTGATCCCTCGCGTGCAACTGCGTCGAATCCGCTCGGCTTAAACATCATCCCCACCGCTCGCTTTAATCCGAGTGGGTTCGCACTGCTCAACTACTTCCCGCTGCCGAATACATTCGGCGGTTCCGGCGGCGCTGCTTTCAATTATGTTTCGCAGAGCCCGCAGGATGTCCCGAAGCGCAGCCAGGTGCTTCGCTTCGACGTCAGGCCTTCAAACAAGGACACGATTTATTGGAAGTACCAGTGGTGGACTTCCGACAACCTCGGCACCGGAACTTCCGGCTGGCCCGGCAACGACAACAATCGTTGGGGAATCAATTCCCACTACCTCTACAAAGACGACGGCTGGACGGCGAACTGGGTGAGGGTCATCAGCGCAAACGTCGTCAATGAATTCAACTTTGGCATGCGACACGACTCGGAAGGCTTCATTCCCGGCGACGGCGAAGTCGAACGCGTGCAAAGAAGCGCGTTGAACTACACTGCGCCGCAACTCTTCCCGGAAAACAATCATCTCGGCACGATTCCGAGAGTTACAAACTGGGGCGGCGTTCGTGGTCCAACGAACGGTGTCGCCAATATCAACTGGCTCGATCGTTGGGGCGAAACCGGCAACGATTACATCAAGCCGTCGTTCGCCGACAATCTCTCGATCACGCACGGGGACCACGCGTTTAAGTTTGGCGTGTACTACGAACGGTTGTTGAATGGCGAAGCGCCCGGCGGCCAATGGTCCGGTGTGTTCAACTTTGCCGGTAACGACAGCAACTACACTGCTGCCCTCGGCAATACCGGCTATGCCTACGCCAACGCGCTGATCGGCAATTTCAGAAACTACCAGGAATCAAGTGCGCGGCCGTTTACTAATTTGCGGCTGACGCAGGTGCAGTGGTACGCGGCGGACCAGTGGAAGATCCACCGGCAACTAACACTTAACTACGGCCTGCGTTTCGCGTATCACTCGCCGTTTGAACAGATCGACGGACAGGGTTCGAACTTTGTTCCGTCACTATTCAATCGTGCGCGAGCGGTCGCCTTGTACGATAGTGCTTGCGCAGTGAGCTTTACTCCTCCGGCCACGTGTCCCACGGCCCAGCGGCGCGCAAGAAACCCGATCACCGGACAACTGATCCCATTGGTCGGTGCTAATGCCGGTCTCGTTGGAGCAATCGTGCCGAACAGTGGCGATGCAAACAATGGTCTACAGCTCGGCATCGATCCGAGTACGCCTCGTGGTTACAGGACGACGCGCGCCGTCGATTACGAACCGCGCTTCGGTCTGGCGTGGGATGTTTTCGGCTCAGGTAAGTCTGTGATCCGTTTCCAGGGAGGCGTTTATCATGCGCCGCGCGTGGGTGGCGGCACGACAGGCGGAAACCTGGTGAACAATCAGCCGGCCAATCGCTTGTTAAGCATCGACTTCGGCAACATCAATAACCTCGCGAATCTGACTGGGACCGCATTGACGAGACCATCTTCACTAAACGCGGTGGAAGTGGAATCACACACACCATCGATCTACAACTTCACCTTCGGCCTGCAACAAGACATCGGCTTCCAGACGGTGATGGAAGTCAGCTACGTCGGATCGTTTGCGCGGCACCTGGGCCAAAGAATAAACATCAACGGCGTACCGGACGGCGCGCGGCTCGGGACAAACAATATCGATCCGGTAACGGGTTCCCGGCTGGGCAACGACTTCCTCAGGCCGTATCGCGGCTACGCCGACATCAACATGGTCGTGTGGGCCGGCACTTCGAATTACAACTCGCTGCAAGTACAGATTGGCCGCCGTTACACACATGGTTTCCAGTACGGTCTGGCTTACACCTATTCGAAGTCCTTTGATTACGCCAACGACGATTCGTCAGACGTTTTGTTTGGACGGCCTTACAAAGATTTCAACTACGCTCCGTCTGACTTCGACCAAACACACATCCTGACCGTGAACTATATCTACGATGTGCCGAGCTTGAGCCGGAAGTTCAACAACGGCTTCGTGAAGGCGCTCTTCGATAACTGGCAGATTACGGGCACGACTTCGTACGCCAGCGGCAAACCGAAGAACGTCACGGTCACCTACAACGGAGGGGTGACGGACATCACCGGCGGGCAGGACAACGCTCGACCAAACACGATCTGCGATCCGATGAAGAACATTAGCGGTTCTGATCCGACCGGAACGCCCTACGTTGTTAACGTCAATTGTTTTGCCAGGCCGACGCGGCTGGGAGACATCGGCAACACGCCGCGGAATTCTTTGCGCATGCCGTCGATCTTCAATACCGATGTAGCGTTCTTCAAAAATATTAAGATGGGTGAAACGCGTGCGCTGCAACTGCGTTGGGAAATCTACAACGCTTTCAATCATACGAACTTCAGGGACATCGATGCAGGTTTGGTGTTTGATGCGGCAGGCAATCAAACCAACACGCGCTTCGGCGCTCCGACCGCGGCTCGCACGCCGCGCGTGATGCAGGCGGCGATAAAATTCAGCTTCTAGATTTTTAATCACAAACACACTAAGGCACAAAGTTTATTATTTGTGTCTTTGTGTCTTAGTGGTTATAAAAGGCCAAATGCATCCCAACACTCTGCGCAACAAGCTCTCAGGCGTGATTGCATTTCCGGTCACGCCCTTCAAAGAAAATCTGACTCTCGATCTGCCCGGACTGCACCACAATCTCACGAAGTTGTTGGAGCATCCGATCTCCGCAGTCGTCGCCGCCGGTGGCACTGGTGAGCTCTACTCGTTGACGCCTTCTGAATACGCGCGCGTGATCGAACTGACCACGCATGCCATCGAGGATCGTGTTCCCGTGATCGCCGGCGTTGGCTTTGGACAACGCCTGGCAGTCGAGATGGCCCAGGCGGCAGAAAAGGCGGGCGCTGACGGCCTGCTTGCCTTTCCGCCTTACTACCCGCAAGCGGACGATGACGGGCTCTTCGAGTATTACCGCGCGATCGGCGAAGCCACTCAACTCGGTATGCTCATCTACAGTCGCGATTGGACCAACTTCACCCCATCGATGGTGGAGCGTCTGACTGCGATTCCGTCTTTAATTGCATGGAAAGACGGCCAGGGTGACATCCGGCGCCTGCAAGCAATCATGAATCGCGTCGGCGATCGTTTGCATTGGATTGGCGGCGCAGGCGATGACATGGTTGCCGCGTATTACAGCATTGGCCTCAGAGCGTTTAGTTCGAGCATTGCGACAGTTGCTCCACGATTGTCATTGAAGCTTCACGAACTGGCAGAAGCCGGGAACAACGAGGCGCTCACCGAGTTGCTCGACGAGTGCGTGATACCACTCTATGCGCTTCGCGCGCGCCGCAAGGGCTACGAAGTATCGGCGATGAAGACAATGATGGACATGGTTGGGCTGAATGGTGGTCCAGTGCGCCCGCCGCTCGTTAACGTGAGTGCGGAAGAAGAAGACGAATTGCGAACGATCCTGAGTACATGGGAGAAGTTTTTATGAGCCGCAGATTTTCGCGGATGAACGCGGATCTAATCCGCGTTCATCCGCGAAAATCTGCGGCTAAACCAATCCAGGAGGCAATCCCGATGAACAGGCGAAACTACCTGGCCCTGATGAGCGCAGCCGCAGGCGCCCTCGCCACAGGCGCAAAGCTCGAGCTGGTTTCAGCACAAGATGCCGGCACTCCCACAACCTCCACCGTCGAGGATCGCGCCCGTCGCATGAAGTGGTGGCATGAAGCGAAGTTCGGCATGTTCATTCACTGGGGTCTCTACAGCACGCTCGGCCGTCACGAGTGGGTGATGGAAAACGAAGGCATTCCGGCGAAGGAGTATGAGCAGTATGCTGATCGTTTCAAGCCAAAACCCAACTTCGCGCAGGACTGGGCGCGCCTGGCGAAGCGAGCGGGAATGAAATACATGGTAATGACCAGCAAGCATCACGAAGGCTTCTGCAATTTCGATTCAAAGTTGACGAACTACTGCGCCACTAAGAAAGCGCCGGGCCGCGATTTGGTGCGAGAGTATGTCGAAGCTGCGCGAGCCGAAGGATTGAGGTTCGGTTTCTATTACTCGTTGATGGACTGGCACCATCCGGACGGCGCTCGCTGCCTGAAAGACGAAGCTGCGCGCCGCCGCTTTGTCGATTACATTCACGGCCAGGTCAGGGAGTTGATGACCAACTACGGCAAGGTCGATATTCTCTGGTACGACGTGCCATGGCCGCTCGATGCGAAAGGGTGGGAGTCGGTCGAGATGAACACGATGGTGCGAAAGCTCCAGCCGGACATCATCATCAACAACCGTTCAAAAATTCCCGAAGACTTCGATACGCCCGAACAACGAATCGAAGCATCGGCGAACCGCCCGTGGGAATCGTGCATGACGCTGAATGATAGTTGGGGTTATCACATCTCCGATCGAAATTGGAAGAGTCCGACCACCGTCATCCGCAATCTGGTCACGTGCGCGCGTGACGGCGGCAATTACCTGTTGAATATTGGTCCAACGGAAGACGGTTCGATCCCGCCCGAGTCCGTGCAGGTGCTAACGACGGTCGGCGACTGGATGAGCAGGCACGGCGACACCATTCGTCTTTCCGACAACTGCCAGCCGCGGCGCGGAAACTACGTGACCTACACGCGGAAAGGCAACACGCTCTACGCGCACGTTTACTACTGGCCCGGCGAGACGGTGGTGATTGCAAACCTGCTGAACAAAGTCAGCTCGGTAACAATGCATGGCAGCAACGCACCGGTAAAATTCGAACAGGACGACTTTCGCATTCGTCTCACGGGCCTGCCGAAACACGCGCCCGAGTTGCTCACAACCTTCGCGCTCGAGTGCGACGGCGAACCGCGTCAGAGCCACGAGAGCAAGCGCGCCGAAAAACCCCGAGACGTGACCGCGTAAATCCGGTTTTTATTCCGTGTTCATCCGTGTTCCATGATCGACTCGCATCAACACTTCTGGCAGGTAGGTCGTTTCGACTATCCCTGGATGTCTAAAGATCTCGGCGTGCTTTGCCGGAATTATCTTCCATCCGATCTGGTTCCGATTTTAAAACGAAACGGCGTTAACAAAACGGTCCTGGTCCAGGCGAGTAACAGCATCGCAGAATCACGCTGGCTCCTGGAACTCGCCGGTGCAAACAGCTTCATTGCGGGCGTCGTTGGCTGGATCGACTTAACAAGCCCTGATGCCCAATTAGAGCAGTTAACCACCCACCCGAAATTCAAAGGCGTCAGACATCTTGTCGAAAGCGAGCCTCGCGACGATTGGCTCATTCAGCCGGCCGTGTTATCAAACTTGAAACGACTTTCGTCCTATGGCCTTTCTTACGATCTCCTGGTCCATACGCGTCATCTCAAATACGTGCCGCAGATCGCTGAACACTGTCCCAGCCTTCCGCTCGTGATCGATCATTTAGCCAAACCGCCAATTGCGCGAAACGAGATCAAGGAGTGGTCGCAGGCACTCGAGTCCGTGGTAAAGTTTCCAAACATCTATTGCAAACTGTCGGGCTTGGTTACAGAAGCAAACTGGACCACCTGGCAAACTGATGATCTCCGTCCATTCGTTGATCGCGCGCTTGAGTTGTTTGGCGTGGAGCGCATGATGTTTGGCAGCGACTACCCGGTATGTTTGCTCGCCGCTTCTTACGATCGCGTACTGGACGCATTTCAGGAGATTCTGAAAGATCTCAGTGAGGACGATCGCGAGAAGATATTTTCAAGAAACGCGGCGAAGTTCTATCGTCTGAATTAGATGTCGCAAAGCTATTTCATCACCGGCGCACAGGGCTGCATTGGATCGTGGATCGTCAAGGCGCTGATCGAGCGCGGCGATAACGCTGTCGTCTTCGATCGCAGCGATGACTCTCGTCGTCTCAGTGCGATCATGCAAGCTGAGGAACTCGCGAAAGTCCGCTTCATCTGCGGCGACATCACTGATAGATCGGCAGTGCTTGCCGCGCTCGGTGAGTCGAGAGCAGAGCGTGTTATCCATCTTGCAGGCTTGCAAGTGCCGACGTGCAAAGCCGACCCGGTTACGGGAGCGCTCGTGAATGTGGCCGGTACGCTGAACGTCTTCGAAGCTGCGCGAACCGCTGACATTAAAGCAATCGTGTACGCGAGCTCGGCAGCCGTTTATGGCATGAATGATAGCAATGAGGCGCTTGACGAGACGGCGCAGTGTGAACCGACGACTCATTACGGCGTCTTCAAGCGTGCGAACGAAGGCAATGCTCGTGTCTACTTTCTCGATCACGGCATAAACAGTGTCGGCCTTCGACCGCTCACCGTGTATGGCGTTAATCGTGATACCGGCCTGACGAGCGATCCGACAAAGGCGATGAAGTCGGCTGTGCTGGGCCGTCCGTTTCATATTCGCTTCAGCGGCGCCACTGATTTTCAATATGTCGCAGACACGGCGGCCGCTTTTATTGCCTGCGCCGATCAAACACCGGCAGGCGCGCACGTTTTCAACTTGCACGGTGAGACTGTAACCGTCGAACGCATCGCGCAACTGATAAACGATCGATCGAACGACGGCTTGATTACTTTCGGCGGCCCGGCAATCCCGATCGCGGCCGCGATGGATGACACCGCGATCAGAAAAGTTATGAGCGCGTTGCCTTCGACGCCGCTTGAAGTCGGCATGCGTGAAACAATGGATAGGTTTGCCGCGTTGCGTGATGCCGAAAGGCTCGACACCAGCGATATCGAAGTTTAAGTATGAATGCTCAAATGATGAAGGCCAGTGTGTTGTGCGACGTGCGATGTCTGGAGGTGCGAGATATTCCGCGCCCGGTAATCTCGCCGTACGAGGTGTTGATTCGAGTGTCAGCAGTGGGTCTTTGTGGAACTGATGCGCACATTTTCGCGGGCCACGCAAACTACAACACGAATGAATACGGCCAGCCGATACCGCTCGATTTGCAACCGCAGATCCTTGGTCATGAAATCACCGGCGTTGTCGAACAGGTGGGCAGCGCGGTTAATGATCTGCGCGAAGGCGATCGCGTTGTGGTGGACCAGGGACTGAATTGCGTGAGCCGCAGGCGCGAGATCCTTTGCGAGTACTGCCGCACTGAGAACAGTCATCAGTGCGAGTTTTATCGCGAGCATGGCATCACTGGATTACCCGGTGGTCTCGCCGAGTTTATCGCCGTGCCTGCTGTGAATGCGATAAAGATCGCGGCGCCGCTCGAGGCAGCGACGGCAGCGCTCGTCGAGCCGCTCGGTTGCATCATTCATTCGTCTGACATGGTTGCAAAAACACGCGCGCGCCATGCGGTAAAAGCCGAAAGCGCGGAACGTCGAGTTCGCAGCGTGTTAATATGCGGCGCTGGCCCGGCGGGGTTGCTGTTCGCTCAATACTTGCGGAACGTGCTTGGATACGAGGGGTTTCTGCTGGTCAGCGATCCAAACGCGCACAAGCGGCAACTCGCAAAGAGCACGGGCGCCGATGCGGCGATCGATCCGATCGGTTCCGACCTGGTGGAAGTTGTTCACGAACACACTGGCGGGAAAGGTGTTGAGTATTTGATCGAAGCTTCGGGGTCAGGCGAAGTCTTTCGCTCGCTGCCGGGACTCATTTGCAAGCAGGCGACGGTGTTGCTTTACGGGCATGGTCACGCCGGAACTGATTTGAACGTGTTGAGCAGCATACTATTCAAGGAGCCGGTGCTCGTGGCTTCTGTCGGAGCGTCAGGCGGCTTTGAGAGTGACGGGCGTCCGGCCGTGTACACGCGCGCGCTGAATCTCATCGAGCAAAAACGAATCGACGCCGCCGCGCTGATCACGCATCGCTACACGTCGTTCGAAGATGTTGAGCAGGCCTTGTCTACTGACATTCACGGCAAAGATTACATAAAAGGCGTGGTAGTGCTGTGATTGCCGATTGCCGTGCGGCGGGAGCGGCAACTGAAATTGGCAATCGGCAATCGGCAATCGTATGAAGGTTTCGCTCTTCGTTACATGTCTGGTCGATCAATTGTGGACCAGCATCGGTGTGAGCAGTGCTGCGGTGTTGCGGCGCGTGGGTTGTGAAGTCGAGTTTGACCAGCGGCAAACCTGTTGCGCGCAGCCGGCTTACAACACCGGCTACGCGCACGAAGCACGCCAGGTCGCCCGGCGCTTTATCAGTGTCTTCGAGGAGAGCAAAGCAGACGCGATTGTCAGTCCATCAGGATCGTGTACGGCGATGGTGAAGCATTACCCCGAGTTGTTTGCCGCCGATCCGGAATGGCAGGCGCGCGCGCAGTCAGTTGCAGCAAAGACACACGAGCTGAGCTCGTTCTTGATTCGTGTGCTCAAGACCGAGGACGTAGGCGCATCCTGGTCTGGACGATTGACGTGGCACGACGCATGTCACGGTTTACGCGATCTCAATCTCAAGAGCGAACCGCGAACTCTGATTCGCAATGTTCGTGGCGCTGAGTTTGTCGAGCTCGAGCATGCAGATGCGTGTTGCGGTTTTGGCGGCACGTTCTCGGTGAAATATCCGGAGATCTCCGTTGCGATTCTCGATCAGAAGATTGAGGCCATCGAGCGCGCGGGCGTTCAGGCGGTGGTATCTGGTGATGCGAGCTGCTTGATGCAGATCGGTGGCAGGTTGTCGCGGAAGGGATCCAAGGTGAGGGTTATGCACCTCGCGGAATTATTAGCCGCGGATTTACGCGGATAAACGCAGATAAGAATGAATCATTTATCCAGCGAAACGTTTCGGGAGAATGCGAAGGCCGCGTTAGCTGATGCGCACCTGCGCGGAGCGTTGAAGAATGCGACGACGCTGTTTGGGGAACGGCGTAAACAGGCTGCCGCGAGTCTGCCGAATTGGGAAGATCTGCGCACCCAGGCGCGCGCGATCAAGGACGAGGTGCTGCTGCATCTCGATCGCTATCTCGAAGAGTTTGTTCGCAATGCTGAGAGTCGCGGCGCAAAGATTCATTGGGCCCGCGACGCCGCCGAAGCAAACTCGATCATTTGCACACTCGCGACCGGGCGCGGCGCGCGAGTCGTCGTCAAAAGCAAGAGCATGACGACTGAAGAGACGCACCTGAACACTGCGTTGGAAGCCGCCGGAATGCAGGTTGTCGAGACCGATCTCGGCGAGTACATCATTCAACTTGCTGAAGAGACGCCGTCACACATCATTGCACCTGCGATTCACAAGACGCGCAGACAGATCGCAGATCTCTTCACCGCGGAGTTGGGCATGGTGCCTACTGAAGACGTGGCCCAATTGACGAGTACCGCGCGCGTCACTCTGCGCGATCGTTTTGCCGCTGCCGACGTGGGAATCAGTGGCGTCAACTTTGGTGTTGCCGAAACCGGCACCATTGTGATTGTCGAAAACGAAGGCAACATACGTTTGACCACGAGTTTGCCACGCATGCACATCGCGTTGATGGGCATCGAGAAAGTTATCCCTCGTTTTTCAGACACGGACGTATTTCTGAAACTCCTGCCGCGTTCCGGCACAGGGCAGAGACTTACTACTTACCAATCGTTTATAACTGGAATTAAGCGCCGGGCGACTGATGAAGGACCAGAAGAGCTGCACATCGTGCTGCTCGACAACGGCCGCTCGCGGATGTTGGCCCATCCAGTGACGCGACAGTCGCTGGCGTGTATCCGCTGCGGCGCATGTTTGAATGCGTGTCCGGTCTACCAGCAGATCGGAGGTCATGCGTACGGGTCAGTTTATCCGGGTCCGATCGGCGCGGTGATCACGCCGCAGTTGATGGGCATCGAAAAGACTTCGCAGCTTCCTTACGCGTCGAGCTTGTGCGGCGCTTGTCGCGAGGTTTGTCCGGTCAAGATCGACATACCCAGGCTGTTGTTACACCTTCGCGGAGAGATTACGCCTCGCAAAGGCAGCCTTGGCGAGCGCTTAGCGTTCAAACTGTGGGCCAGGGTTATGATGAGCCCGACGTTATATAAGATGAGCGCAGTTGCCGGTCGATTGGTGCAACGGATCGTCCCGCTTTCGAGAGCGTGGACTAGTGGCCGTGACCTGCGTCCAATCGAAGCCAGAAGTTTTCACGACCTGTGGACCAATGAATAACACGGCGCGCGAAGCCATCCTCGGATCTATCCGGTCGCACCTCGCTGCCAGTGCGCCTTACGACGACCAGCATGAATTACTTGTTCATCATGAACATCCTGTAATCCTGTCTAAGATCTCACTGGTTGAGCTGTTCAAACAAAACGTCGAGTCAGTCAACGCTCACTGCATCATAACCACGGATGTTACGGATGCGTTAAGACAGATCATCGCGGATCTGAAGGCACGGCGGATTGCGATATCCGATGATGCGAATGTCGAACGGTGGCTACGTCTCACCGATCTGGAAATTGAAAAGCTCGGGGTTGTCCCTGACGCACAGGACATCTTCCGGTTCGACGTCGGGATCACCACTGCACAGGCAGCGATTGCAGAAACAGGCACTCTTGTTCTCGACAGCGCGCACGAACGGCATCGACTGGTTTCACTCGTGCCTCCAGTGCACATTGCGATCGTCGCTGCTTCACGAATCCGCGAGACGCTGAGCGACGCCCTGACTCTGCTTCAGAACACCAGGGAGATCAGTCCGACTGTCACATTCATCACTGGTCCGTCGCGCACCGCCGATATCGAATTGACACTGGCCATCGGTGTACACGGCCCGCAGGAGTTGTACGTGATCGTCAACGAATCCACCTAAATGCATATCATTTCGTTCTCAACCGAAGACACAAACTGGCGCTCGCCGCGAGTAGGTTTTATTTTGCACGTTGGAGATCGTGACACTGGCTATCGTCTGGACTGCGAAAAGTTATTCGCCACCGCAGAGCGTCCGAAAGATCCCCTCGCGTGGTTCGATATGGATAGCCCCTGGTTTCAAAAAGCACGTGCCACCCACGATCTCCTGGTGCGCGATGAGAAAGCACTCGCGGAAGCGCGAGATAACGGCTGGTTGGTCAGAAGACAGGATGCATATTGGCACGCGCCCGTTCCGCGGCCCGGGAAGATCATCTGCATCGGACTCAACTACAGAGACCACGCGGCGGAAAGTAACATGCCGATTCCGGAAAAGCCGGTCATCTTTTCCAAGTTCTCGACGAGTGTGATTGCGCCGGGCGAGCCGGTGGTCCTGCCGTCCACGAGTCAACAAGTGGATTACGAAGCGGAGTTGGCGGTGGTCATCGGACGGCGCGCGAAGAACGTCAGCGCCGATCGCGCGTACGATTACGTGCTTGGCTACACAGCCTTCAACGACGTCACTGCGCGAGACTTTCAATTCAGTGATGGCCAGTGGCAACGCGGAAAATCGTGCGACACGTTCGCGCCGATGGGACAGACGATCGTCACGACAGACGAGATCCCCGATCCGCACAAGCTCTCAGTCAAACTCGTGCTGAACGGCCAGGTCATGCAAGACTCGAACACCGATCAATTGATCTTTGGCGTGCCGGCGCTGATTGAATTTCTATCGCAGACGATCACTCTCGAGCCTGGCGACGTGATAGCGACCGGCACACCTCCGGGTGTTGGCTTTGCGCGCAAGCCGCCGGTGTTTCTCAAACCAGGGGACCGGATGGAGGTGCTGATCGAGGGTATGGGCGGCTTAGGGAATCCGGTGGTTAATCAAACTTAAGTAGGAAAACTGTAATGCGCAAAATCCTTTTGTTGTTTCTGATATTGAGCCTCGGAACTCTCTCAACTAGCTGCAAGAAAGCCGAGGCTCCGACGAGAAAGTTCACGATTGCCGTGATCCCCAAAGGCACGACGCACGAGTTCTGGAAAAGCATCCACGCCGGCAGCAACAAGGCCGCGAGCGAACTCGCAGCGCAGGGAACAGACATAGAAGTGATTTGGAAAGGCCCGCTGCGTGAGGACGATCGCGAACAACAGATTCAAGTCGTCGAAGGATTTACCGCGCAGGGCGTGAGTGGCATCGTGCTGGCGCCACTCGACAATCGCGCGTTAGTTCGTCCCGTTGCTGACGCGCAGCGCGCCGGTGTTCCCACAGTGATTATCGACTCCGGCTTGGAGTCAGAAGAGATCGTCAGCTTCGTCGCCACCGACAATCGCAAGGGTGGATCGCTCGCCGCGGATCGTATGGGCCAACTTCTGAACGGCAAGGGCAAGGTGCTGGTTTTGCGATATGCGGAAGGCTCTGCCAGCACAACCGAACGTGAAGAAGGTTTCATCGACGAGATGAAACAGAAGTTTCCCGGCATCCAGCTCGTCTCGACCGACCAGTACGCAGGCGCAACACGCGACACTGCGAAACGCGCGTCGGAAAATCTTTTGAATCGTTTCGGCGACGAGGTGCAAGGGATATTCACGCCCAACGAGTCATCAACCGCGGGGATGCTGCTGGCGCTTCAGGACATCAACAAAGCAGGCAAAGTTTCGTTTGTTGGTTTTGACGCGAGTCAGACCTTTATCGACGCACTCAACAACAATCAGTTGCACGGAATCGTCGTGCAGAATCCTTTCAACATGGGTTATCTCGGAGTACGCACGATGGTCGATAGTCTGCAAGGCAAACCGGTGGAGAAAAAGATCGATACGGGGGTGATGCTGGTTACGAAAGAGAACCTCGAAACGCCGGAAGTAAAGACGCTACTCCACCCTCCATTGGACCAATACTTAAAATGAACCACGGATGACACGGATAAATCCGGATTTCATCCGTCTAATCCGTGGTTAAATATTCGTCGAATGGTTGATCTCAAACAGAATAGAGTCGGCCCGATGCTCGGCCTGCTGTTGGTGATCGGCATCTTCTCTCTTTTGATGGACACGCCGGGCCGGTTTCTCTCGCCAAACAATCTTCGCATCGTCCTTTCGCAAACGGTGATCGTCGCCATCGGCGCGATCGGCATGACCTTGATTATCATCAGCGGCGGGATCGATCTCTCAGTCGGCTCCACGATCGCTCTTACGGGCGTGATAACCGCGCTCGGAATTAACGGCGGTCTTCCGCCTTCAGTGGCGTTGTTGAGTGGCATTCTGGTTGGCGGGCTTGTCGGCGTCGTGAATGGTCTCGTGATCACGCGGCTGAGAGTCGTTCCATTCATTGCCACGCTCGGAATGCTCGGCGTGGGTCGCGGCGTCGCGAAGTGGATGGCGAATCAACAAACCGTCAACATGCCTGGCACGTGGCTGAACGAGTTGTTGGTGATGTTTCCGAATCCCTCCTGGCTGCTGGTCGCTCCCGGTGTGTGGATCACAATCGTGCTCGCGATTTGTGCTGCGATTGTTTTGCGCAACACAGTATTTGGGCGACGCGTGTTTGCGCTTGGGTCGAACGAAGCCGCCGCTAGGGCGTGTGGCATCGCTACCGATCGATTGAAGGTTTGGATCTATGCACTCGCGGGCCTGCTCTTTGGTCTCGCGGGCGTGATGCAGATGTCGCGTTTGCGACAAGGCGATCCGACCGTTGCCGCGGGATCTGAGTTAGACATCATTGCCGCGGTCGTGATTGGTGGCGGCAGTTTGAATGGTGGCGAGGGAAGCATCCTCGGATCGATGATTGGCGCTTTGATAATGGCGTTCCTGCGAAACGGCTGCCAGCAGGTGGGTTGGCCCAACTACATCCAGGAGATCATTATCGGCGCGATCATCGTCGTGGCTGTCGCCATCGATCGCTGGCGTCGCAGATAACGCTGATCTGATCCGCCTTCATCCGTAAAATCCGCGGTTTAAAACAAAAAAAGTGTTGACAGGCTGGTAAGTCAGGAGTATATGTTCCGCGTTTAGACAAATTCATTCGTCCCAGTCATCCAAATTAATCATAGCGATATAGGCCTGTTTTCAGCCCGTAATTAGTTCGCCCAATAAGTCCCAAGAAAGAACAATATCGGCAATGCGCAAGATCAACCCACATGATTTCAAGGTCGCTCGGCGGGGCACCAGCCGCGAGATCAACCGGCAGATCGCGCTCAATCTCATTCGCGCTCACCAGCCAATTTCGCGCGCTGATCTCGCTCGACTAATGAACGTCAGGCGGGGTGTCGCCAGTCTTTTGGTTAGCGAGCTTTTGGCGGAGTCGTTGATCTTCGAAGGCGCCGTCGGCGAGTCAGTCGGGCGCGGCCGTCGCCCAACCTTTCTTTATATCGACTCTCGCCAACGATGCGTTGTCGGCGTCGATATTCGCGCGTCACGAACCTACATCCTCGTCACCGATTTACTCGGCCGGCAGCTCGGTGTCGTCAGCAGTTTCCAAACCAATCGCGACGTTGACGTGCTGATCCAGGAACTGGCCCGTCGCATCAAGCAGATATTTACTGACTACAAGGAAGTCGGCGCTTGTGAAGGTGTCGGAGTGTCGGTGCCCGGCATGGTTGATCCCGTGAAGGGCCGCGTGCTGCACGCGCCCACGCTTGCCTGGCGCGACGTCAATCTACGCGATCCGCTCGCCGTTGCGTTGGGAATCCCGGTTCACATTGAGAACTCCGGAAAAGCGTGCGCCCTGGCCCAGGTATGGGCCACGCGCAGCGACGTTGTCGGTTCGGGGAATTCCGTTTTTGTGAGCGTCTCGGATGGCGTGGGTGTCGGCGTCGTGGTTAATGGCGAGGTGCTTCGTGGACGTCACAACACGGCGGGCGAGTTTGGCCACGTGCCTTTGAGCATTGATGGACCAAAGTGTTCGTGCGGCGCGACGGGTTGCTGGGAAGCTTACATCTCGAATCTGGCGACACTATCACGCTATTTCGGCCGCGACTTGTCTGAGCCCCGTCCACGCGATTCTGAAACCGCAACGTTCTCGGTGGAAGACTTGATCGCGCGCGCCCGCGCAGGTGATGCGAAAGCGCTTGCGGCGATCAACTCCACCGCACGTTACCTCGGGCTGGGCCTGGCGTCGATCATCAACGCCCTCGATCCGGCGCGTGTTTACATCGGCGGCGAAATAACCACGGCGTGGAGCTTGATCGAACCGATCGTGCGTAGTGCCGTGCGCGAGCGAACGTTGACTGAGTTTGGCGGTGTGACAGAAATTCACGTCGTGCCCGCCGAAGATCATCCACGCCTGCGCGGCGCAGTTGCACTGGTTACCGCTCCAGCCTTTGCTGCTCCGATGGTTGCTTAAAAATAAATCCGTGTGGCGAAGCCCAGTGAAAATCTGTGGCTAAACTCATTTTGGAGGTCTCAGATCGATGCGAGGCACAAAAGAAACCCGACTGCCACTTTTGTGGTCACTTCAGATTTGCAGTGTCCTGTTGCTCACTCTCATTGTCTGTTCGAGCGCATTCGGACAAACGGTCGTTGGTCGCATCTCCGGCACTGTGCAGGACTCGAATGGGGCCAGCATTCCTAACGCCTCTGTCAAAGTCATCAACAGCGCGACAAACTCGGAGCGCACTGCCACGACCGACGAGAGTGGCTTTTACACCATCACCAACCTTCCGGTCGGCACGTACACGATCGAGGCCGAGCAGAAAGGTTACAAGAAGGCGCTGGTCTCGGGACAAAACGTCACGGCAGACGCGCGTTTGACCGTCGATCTAAAACTCGAAGCAGGCGAGGTTTCAGAAACTGTCGAGATAGTTGCCGCAGGCGGAGAAACAGTTAACACGACCTCCGGCGAAGTTGCTCGCGTCATCGATCGCCAACAGGTGCAGAACCTCGCGCTCAACGGCCGCAACTATATTCAACTGCTTTCGCTCGTCCCCGGCGTCGCGTTGCTGAACGACGATCAGCTCGAGTTGACGACAAGCCTCGCAACCGGCAATCAGTCGATCAACGGCAACCGCGGCCAGACCAACAATGTCACTGTCGATGGCGGGTTCAACCTGCAATCGGGCAGCAACGCGAGCCAGATTAACAACGTCGGCATCGACTACATTCAGGAAGTCAAGATTCAGACTTCAAACTTCTCGGCGGAGTACGGGCGCAACTCCGGCGCGCAAGTAAGCCTGGTGACGCGCAGCGGTGGAAACGACTTTCACGGCAGCGCGTTTGAGTTTTTAAGAAACGACAAACTCGACGCGCGCTCGTTCTTCGCGCCGGTGCGGCCGACACTGCGATTCAATAATTTCGGCTACAGCTTTGGTGGCCCAATCTTCAAAGACAAGCTGTTCTTCTTTGGCGGGCAGGAATGGAAGTACATTCGCCGTTTATCGACCGCGCAGCGCCGCACGGTGCCGAGTCTCGCGGAACTGGGAGGCAACTTCGCCCAACGACTGAGCGGGCGAGACGGCAAAGTGGGCACCGATGACGATTTAGTCTTGAGAGATCCAAATAACGCGGCCAACACGTGTGTTGCTCCGGTCGTTAATGCCGCTGGTGTTGTTACAACGCCGGCCATTCGAACGGGTTGTTTCGGCGGCAACAACGTCGCACTGCGAAACATTATTCCCGCAAATCGCATTACTCCGGACGGCCTTGCTATCGCCAACGTTTTTCGCACGGCAATCGGTCTCGCGGCGGCATTTACCGATAGTCCGATCGGCAACAACATAACCTTCCAACAACCAAATCCGCTCGACTATCGCGAAGATCTTCTGCGCATTGACTACCGCATCAACTCAAAGCACACGCTGTACGGCCGTTACATTCACGACAAGAATGTTCTGATCGATCCGTTCGGCACTTTTATCACCACGCAATTGCCGACTATTCCTAGCAATCGCTTACGCCCGGGAACTTCGATCCAGCTTTCCGAGACATGGATGATCAGTCCGACATTCATTAACGAGGCGAAAGCGACCGGCGCGTGGGTGGCCCAACGAATTCCACCAGCAGGCGATCTTTGGAAACGCGAGACTTACGGTTTCCAATTCCAGCAACTCTTTTTTGGCGGCGGCAGGTTTGAAAACTCGATCCCGGATACAACCATCAATGGCTTCGCAAGTTTCTTCGGCGCTGCTCGATCATTGCTATCGCCGACGACTGACATCAACGGGAGCGACACAGTTACCCTCGTTCGCGGCAACCACACATTCAAGACCGGCGTGAGCGTTACTCGTAACCGCATCGATCAAAATGCGCGCACGACTTACGCCGGCCAGATCGACTTCAACACTGGCAGCAACACGCGCACGAGCAACCAGGCGTTCGCCGATGCGCTGCTCGGAAACTTCCGCACGTACAGTGAACAAGCACTCGATCCGATGGGTTTCTTCCGTTTCACGCAAACTGAAGCGTTCGTGGCGGATAGTTGGAAAGTTAATCGTAAGCTGAGTCTCGAGTTCGGCATGCGTTACCAGTTCGGCCAGCCTATCTACACGCAGGCAAACAATCTCGCGAACTTCGATCCCTCGCTTTACAACCCCGCGCAAGCAGTCACGATTCTCGCGAATGGAAACATCGACACGACCAAGGGTGGCAATCGTTTTAACGGACTCGTTCGCGCGGGTAATGGAGTGCCGCCTGAAGAGCTCGGGCGTGTGCCTGGCGGTGATACTGCGGACGTAAGGGCCGTGCCGACTGGCGCGCCGCGTGGACTCTACGAGGGACATCACTACTTTATGCCGCGCGTCGGCCTTGCCTATTCACCCTTTGACGACAATAAGACTGCGATTCGCGGCGGCTTCGGCATGTACTACGATCGCATCGAAGGAAACCTGATCTTCCCGTCGCTCAGCAATCCGCCGTACGCGACCAGTGCTCAGTTTCAAAATGGAAATCTGAGCAACATCACGGGCGGTTCAACAGCAGCCGCGCCGTTCGCGCAGATTAACGCGGTGAATCCTGACCTCGATACGCCGTACACGATGAGTTACAGCCTGAGCTTGCAACGCGAGCTGCCTTACGGAATCTTTGCTGAGGCTGCATACGTCGCTAATCTCGGCCGCCATCTGATCCGGCAGCCGGACATTAACCAGCCGACTTTCGATCAGATCCGGGACAATATTCCTCCTGGACCAAACGTCAATATCAACGCCTTACGCCCGTTCAAAGGTTACACGGCCATAAGAATGCGGCTCAGCGACGCGACTTCGAATTACCATGGCCTGCAGCTTTACGCGGCCAAACGCAAAGGCGACCTGCTCATGACGAGTTCGTACACCTGGTCAAAGGTCCTAACCGATGCGAGTGGCTTCAACGACAATCCGGAAGACCCGTTCAACAAGAAGTTCAACTATGGACCAGCGACATTCGATCGCCGTCACGTCTTTGCGCTTACTTATACTTACACGTTGCGAATGTTTAGTAGAACACGCGGCTTCGCCAGGGCGGTGCTTGATGGATACGAGATCAGCGGGATTACTCGCTTCCAGTCAGGGCCATACCTGACCGTCACCGCAACCGGGAACTCCGCGCTGGGAAATCGCCGCGCTGATTGCCTCAGCAGCGATCAGCTTGTTCCCAACGGCGAGCGTGGGCCAAATAACTGGGCCAACCGGGCGGCGTTTGCGGCAGCGCCTGACTCGCGCAGGGGGACGTGCGGCGCCGGCACGCTTGAAGGACCAGGCGCGCAGACGTGGGACTTCTCTCTGCGCCGGCGTTTTGGGTTGACAGAAAAGTTCAAACTACAATTTCAGGCCGACATCTTCAACGCCTTCAACCGGACGAATTTCCGCGACCTCGAGAGCAATTTGAGTAACGCTGCTTTCGGAACGATTTCGACGTCCGGACCACCGCGGAATATTCAATTCGGATTAAAGCTAACGTTTTAAGCCGCAGATAAACGCAGATGACGCAGATCAGAAAAATCAAATCCGTTTTTATCTGTGTCATCTGTGTTCCCCTGCTCGTCAGCGCCCAGGCGCGTGCCAATACCGTCACTACCGCGAGTTTGCGCGACGAAGTGAACAGTTTTCTTGGCAAAGAACTCGCGGCGCATCTGAGCGCGATCAATTCATTAGATCCACCACCCGATCGAATTCTCGGCGTACCGACCACGGGAGAGTATTCGTGGGGCACGTTCATGCGTTCGCTCGCCGCTTACGCGGAGACGACCGGCAACCGCGAGCTGGCGGGACGCGACCTTGCCAAGTGGGTGGGCCAGATCGGATTGATCGAGTCGCGCGCCGGTAGCAAAGCGTTCTCGCAGCTCTACGCGGCGCTGGCGTTGCGACACTTTGGTCGCGACTTGAATACGAATCCGCTGTGGCAGGGTTTGTCGCCGGAGGAGCAGAAGGCGTGGCGTTCGCTGCTGAATCCCGAGCGCTTCTACGATCCGAAGACGAACAAGGTCATCAACCTGGCGGAGAACTATCTCGGTGTGGCCGCGCGTATCGCGAGCATCGGATACGAGCTGGGGATTTCAAAGGATCGCGCGTTTCTCGACAGGCTTCTCGATCGCGCTGCGGTCCAATTTACGAGCGGCGGTCTCTACGCCGATGATGCGCCGCCAACCGGACGCTACGATCGTTACTCGAACGAGTACGCGCGTTACATCTGGGAAGCAGCAGAGACGGCCGGGCGTAAGGATCTGCTGGAGAAGATGCGGCCTTCGTTGAAGGCGCAGATGCGTTTGTGGTGGGACATCGTTTCGGAAGATGGTTATGGTTACAACTGGGGGCGCAGCCAGGGGGTGGTCAGTTATCTCGACACCCCCGAGATTGCGGGATTTCTCGCGTCGCATGCGGAGTTCAGGCCCGCGCCGCTCGCCGATATCGCCGCGCTTTATTACCAGGCATGGAACTACTTGCTCCACGATTACCGCAGCGACGCGCACCTGCTTTCGATCTTTGATTTTGGACGCGGAAACTACTCATACATTTCGCGCGATCGCGAGTGGCAACAGACGACGGGCTTCTTCGGCAAGCTGGCAAATTCGCACACGCCGATAATGAACGCCCTCGAGAAGGAAGGTATCACCAGTTTTCCAATGGTGCCGTCGCTGCCGGCGGTCGCGCGCTTTGAATGGTTTCGTAAATCGCCTGGGCGATGTGCGGGAGTTTGGGTCGTGCGTCAGGGCGTGCTTCGCTTTGCCCTCCCGGTAACGACTGGTCCAAAGCCCGGAATGTCGGACTATCTGCCCGCGCCGCATGGCTTGCCGGGTTTCGCCGCGCCGGTCGAGCAGATTTATCCAGCGATGACGCCGTACGTCGAACTTGCTGACGGGCGAACGGTCGTGGCAACAGATGGCGCCGATGTGATTGAGCCGAGCGCTGATGGCCGGATGTTGCGCGTGCGCTGGACCAAGTGGGCGGTGGCGGGCACGCCCGCGGGCAAGGTGCAGGACGTTGGACTCACGAGCGAGGTCGTGTGGCGCATTGAAAAAGACACACTGACACGAGAAGAAACGTTGAGTTCAAACCAGCCCGTCAGCATTCGCCGGTGGCAGCTAGCCGTTCCGACGACGCACGATCAGGTTGAAACGGAAAATGAGAAGGGAATGCGAGTGGATCGATTCAGTTCGAGTAAGGGAACGCTCGAGGTCCGGATGTCTGATGCAAACTTTCCAATCAGGACATCGATCATGGCTAGCGGCGACAGCGCGTTGGGACGCGGTGTCCATGGCGCCATTCCGCTGCACCTGGTGTTTGAAGCTGAGAACGTCAGTGTGAGCGCGGCCCGGCTGATAAAATACAAACTTATTTTAAAACCACAACTTTAACGGAGTCATTCATGAACCAGGAAGTCATACAGAATCCAATCACACCTGAAACTTGCTTTGTCCCGAAGACGCACGAAGGCAAAGGTCGTCGCACCGCCGTCGCGCCCGGCCGCACCGCTGCGCGCTATTTGCACTACGGCCGCATCACGCTCGCCGCCGGCGACGCACCGGTTAAATTCAATAACGACGATCACGAGGTCGGACTCATTTGTCTCAACGGCGAAGCCGCAGTGCGGGCAAACGGCGAAGCTTTTGAATTGAAGCGTTACGACGCGCTGTACATTCCACGCGATTCGCAGATCGAAGTCGAAGCGCGTGGTCCAAACGGATGCGACCTCGCCGAAGTCTCAGCGCCGGTCGAAAAGCGATACCCGCTGAAGTTTGTGTCATACAACGAAGTCCGCCAAAACCCAAAACTCCACTTGATCGCCGGCAAGCCGCCTGCCGAGCGAGATTTGAACGTGCTCATCGGCGCCAACGTCGAAGCCGGCAGGATCATGGCTGGTGTAACTTTTTCGACGCCCGGCAATTGGACGTCATGGCCTCCTCACGAACATTCCAAACTACTCGAGGAGGCCTATCTTTTTATCGACATGCCGTCGCCGTCGTTCGGAGTGCAGTTTGTTTACACCGATCCGGAGAAGCCCGAGCTGGTCCAGGTTGTGCGCGAAGGTGATTGCGTGTTGATGCCGCAGGGTTATCACCCGAACGTCGCTGCGCCCGGCGGACAGATAAACTTTTTGTGGATGATGGCGGCGGTTCGAGAAGGCGAGGATCGTCTTTACGGAGTGGTTAACGTGCAGCCCGAATATGCTGCCGGTGGATCGGGTCTCGAAGCGGTCAGTGACAAGAAGTAGAGGAACCAGAATGTCCAACACCTCTTCTGAAAACGAAGCGAACGGCAATGGCAACGGTCATGGCTTAGCGCGTCATTTGAATTGGTCCACTATTCCGGTGGAGCAGATGGCCGAAGGAATCCAGCGGCAGATGTTCGTCGGCAATCGCATGATGATTTGCCGGTTTCGTTTCAAACCGTTTCTCGTGACTCCCGAGCACGACCACCCGCACGAACAGATGACGATCGTCGAGCGTGGCCGGGTGCGCTTCTTCATCGAAGGCAAAGAGCAGATCGCTTCGGCCGGCGACGTGCTGCACTTTCCCTCCAACTGCTGGCACGGCGCGACGATGATGGATGAGGAAGTGGTGCTAATCGACATCTTCTCGCCGCTTCGTGAAGATTTTTTGAAGGGATAACTTTTCTCCGCGTTACCTCTGCGTATCTCTGCGTTCTCTGCGGTTAACGGTTGTTCACCGCAGAGAGCGCAGAGATACGCAGAGGTAACGCAGAGAAAAGCAAGAACTGCTTGATTCTCGATCAATTCAACCTGAGTGAACGTGTAGCGTTGGTTACGGGCGCGGCGACTGGGCTGGGTGCTGCGATTGCCGTCGCACTGGCGGAAGCGGGCGCGCAGGTTGCTTGCCATGGCAACACACGATCGCCGGAATCCACCTGCGATCGCATCAACAATGCCGGCGGCGTGGCCCACGCGATCAGCGGCGATCTCAGTCAAGCGGAAACGGCCAAGGTATTAGTCGAACAAACACTGAAGCGGTTTAATCGCATCGATATTCTCGTCAACAACGCCGGTACGATTCGCCGTGCGCCGGCTGTTGAGTATTCAGACGACGATTGGTCTGCGGTAATCGAAGTGAACCTCTCGAGTGTTTTTCGTCTTTGCAGACTCGCGGGCAAGCAGATGATCGAGAGCGGGCGCGGCGGCAAGATAGTCAACATTGCATCGTTACTTTCGTTTCAGGGCGGCATCACCGTTCCTGCTTACGCTGCTTCGAAAGGCGGCGTTGCGCAACTCACGAAGGCGCTTGCGAACGAGTGGGCCAAACACCGGATCAACGTAAACGCGATCGCGCCCGGGTATATGCGCACTACCAATACAGCCGCGTTACAGGCCGACGAGACACGCAACCGCCAGATTCTCGAACGCATCCCGGTCGGCCGTTGGGGCGAACCGGAAGACATTGCGGGCGCGGCAGTATTCCTCTCGTCGAGTGCGAGCGATTACGTGAACGGTCACGTGCTGGTGGTCGATGGAGGTTGGATGGGACGATGATCGAGGAACGGGTTTCAATCGGCGTTGTAGATCAGCGCAGATCCGTGTCCCACTTTCGCTGGGTCATCTGCGCGCTACTGTTCTTCGCCGCGACCATCAACTACATCGATCGCCAGGTAATTGGCATCCTCAAAAACACGATCGAGAACGAGATCGGCTGGACCGAAGTCGGTTACAGTTGGGTCGTCTTCGCATTCCAGACAGCGTACGCCATCGGCCTGCTGGGTGTCGGTCGTTTGATCGATCGCATCGGCACACGCAAAGGGTTCTCGCTGGCGATCATTTTTTGGAGCGTCGCGGCGATGGGCCATGCGTTGGCCCGTTCGGTATTCGGTTTTGGCGTTGCGCGGTTTGCGCTTGGCCTGGGTGAAGCGGGAAACTTTCCCGCAGCTATCAAGACAGTCGCCGAGTGGTTTCCGAAGAAAGAACGCGCACTCGCCACTGGAATATTCAACTCCGGCACCAACATCGGCGCACTCGTCACACCGCTCGTAGTTCCCTTGATAACCCTCACGTGGGGTTGGCGCGCAGCATTTATCGTTACCGGCGCGATCGGTTTTCTGTGGCTCGTCGCCTGGTGGACCTTGTATCGACGTCCGGAAGAGCACCCGTCCATTTCAAGGTCTGAGCTCAATTACATCCAGAGCGATCCGCCGGATCCGGTTGTCAACGTTCCCTGGGCGCGGCTGCTGCCGCACCGGCAAACGTGGGCGTTTGCGCTGGGCAAGTTCATGACCGATCCGATCTGGTGGGTCTATCTCTTCTGGCTGCCTGACTTTCTTCACAAACGTCACGGCTTGACTCTCAAAGACTTTGGAATGCCGCTCGTCGTTGTTTATCTCCTGGCGGATCTCGGCAGCATCGGCGGTGGCTGGCTTTCGTCGTCGCTGATCAAAAGAGGTTGGACCATCAATGCTGGTCGCAAGCTGGCGATGCTGATCTGTGCGCTGGCTGTGGTGCCGATAATCTTTGCAGCACAGACGTCAAACCTTTGGGTGGCTGTCACACTGATCGGCGTGGCGGCTGCCGCGCACCAGGGTTGGTCGTGCAATCTCTTTACTACTACGTCTGACATGTTCCCACGATATGCCGTCGGATCGGTTGTGGGGATCGGCGGCATGGCCGGCGCTGTCGGCGGGATGATGATCGCGCGTTTGGTCGGAGAGATATTGCAAAGGACCGGCAGCTACGTACCGATCTTTATCATCGCCGCTTCCGCATACCTCATCGCATTGCTTATTATCCACCTGCTATCCCCGAGACTCGAGCCTGCTAGTCTTTGATGGTCTATGACCTTTGTAGCTAAGCCGAAGACGAATTGTCGCTGGGACGTCGTGAGTCTCGGCGAGGTCATGCTGCGTCTGGATCCAGGCGAAGGACGCGTGGCTACAACGCGTAACTTTCGCGTCTGGGAAGGTGGCGGTGAGTACAACGTCGCGCGTGGTTTGAAGCGTTGTTTCGGGATGGATGCAACTATTGTTACCGCACTGGCTGACAACGCAGTCGGACGGCTGGTCCAGGATCTGATCTATCAAGGAGGTGTGGACCAGTCGCATGTGAAATGGGTGCCGTTCGATGGCGTTGGACGCACGGTTCGCAACGGGCTCAACTTTACTGAACGTGGTTTTGGCGTTCGCGCGGGCGCAGGCTGTTCCGATCGTGGCCATACTGCTGTTTCGCAATTAAAACCGGGTGAGATCGATTGGGAGCAGATATTCGGCGTCGAGGGAGCTCGTTGGTTTCACACGGGCGGGATCTTTTGCGCCCTGTCGGAGACCACGCCGGCAGTTGCGCGTGAAGCGATGGAGATCGCAAGGAAGCACGGGACGATCGTCTCTTACGATCTGAACTATCGCGAGTCGCTGTGGCAGTCGATCGGCGGTCAGGCAAAAGCTGTGGCTGTGAATCGTGAGCTTGCGTCGTTGGTCGATGTGATGATTGGCAACGAAGAAGATTTCACTGCGGCGCTCGGGTTCGAAGTGGAAGGGCTGGACGAGCATCATTCCAAGCTCGACGTGCGCAACTTCCAACGCATGATCGAACGCGCAGTCGCGGAGTTTCCGAATTTTAAGATCGTGGCCACGACGCTTCGAAACGCGAAAACCGCGACCATCAACGATTGGGGCGCGGTTTGTTACGCCGCCGGCGAACTTTATCAAGCGCCGGTTCGTGAGAACCTCGAGATCCTCGATCGGATCGGTGGCGGAGATTCGTTTGCTTCAGGTTTGATCTACGGATTTCTCACGGAGCACGGGGCTCAATGGGCGGTGGAGTGCGGCGCGGCGCATGGCGCATTGGCGATGACAACACCGGGCGACACGACGATGGCGACGTTGGCGGAAGTTGAGCGAGTGATGAAAGGTGGGACCGCGCGGGTCGCGCGTTAACCGAAATGACCAAGGCCGACATTATCAAACAAATCAAGGACACCGGTGTTATTCCTGTTGTGCGTGCGACGTCGGCGGACGAAGCAATGCGTGCAATCGAGGCGATTCGCGAGGGCGGAATTTCTGTGTTTGAGATCACGATGACTGTTCCTGGCGCGGTCGCCTTGATTGAGCGAGTTTTAAAACGTTATGGAAACGAGGTGTTAGTCGGAGCTGGAACAGTGCTCGACGCCGAGGCTGCGCAAGCGTGCATTTCGAGCGGCGCGCAGTTTGTCGTGAGTCCTTCGCTAAATCTCGAAATGATTGAGTATTGCCGCGGGCGGGATGTGGCAGTGATGCCCGGTGCGTTAACGCCGACGGAGGTGGTCCAGGCGTGGAAAGCGGGAGCTGATTTCGTGAAGGTGTTTCCGGCGGGAGCTGTCGGCGGCGCGAGTTACATCAAAGCGCTGAAAGCGCCGTTGCCGCAGATTGAGCTCGTGCCGACTGGCGGCGTGTCACTCACGACCGCGGGGGATTTCATTCGCGCCGGAGCAGCCGCGCTTGGTGTCGGAACAGATCTGGTCGATTTAAAAGCGATCCGCGAGGGAAACGCGCAACTAATCACCGAACGGGCGAAACAGTTCATTGAGTTAGTACGTGAAGCGCGTAAAGGATAAGAATTTCTCTGCGGTCCTCTGCGTACCCTCTGCGCTCTCTGCGGTGAACTGACTTTACCGCAGAGTACGCCGAGGGTACGCAGAGGACCGCAGAGAAATCACTGGTTTACGCCGCTGGCGAGGAAGCCACCGTCAACTGTGATGATCTCGCCGTTAACAAAACTCGCGGCATCAGACGCGAGAAAGATCGCGACGCCCGCTAGCTCATCAACATTCCCAAAGCGGCGCATCGGCGTGCGTAACAGAAACTCGCGGCCCCGTTCAGTCTCGTCAAGCAGCTTCTGATTGAGCGCGGTACGAAACACACCCGGCGCAATGGCGTTGACGCGTACGCCACGCGGTCCCCACTCGATCGCCAACGACTTTGTCAGCGACGCAACTGCCGCCTTGCTCGCCGAGTAAGCTGCGACTTCGTGCAGCGCGACGAACGAGGAAAGAGACGCGATGTTGATGATGCTGCCCGACTCGCGCTTGAGCATGTGCCGGCCAAACACCTGGGCGGCGCGAAGCGTGCCGGTAAGGTTTGTGTCGATGATGTCGTTCCAGTCTTTTTCTGAAAAATCGAGTGTCGGCGCGCGCTTGGTGCGACCGGCAGAGTTAACGAGAATATCGACCTTGCCAAAAGCGGTGACAGTCTCATCAAGCACACGTTGCAGTGAGGCACGATCTGAAACATCGGAAGTTACGCGGATCGATCGACGTCCGCGCTGCTCGATCTCGGCGGCTGCGGCTTCAACTGAATCGATGCGGCGCGAAGTCGGCACGACGTCCGCTCCGGCCTCTGCCAGACCTTTCGCGATGGCGAGTCCGATGCCGGATGTTCCGCCAACAACAACTGCGACTTTGCCGTTGAGTTTGAGTCGAGAATAGCTCATGTGGTCAGACCAATTGTTCACCTTTCGGAGCCTACTGTGTAACATCGCCGCTCCACCGCGTCAAGACTAAAGTACGAGAAGATCCAAGGATTAACACGAGTTTGCCCACGGCTAAAACTTGCTTGTGAGTTTGACGGAGTGCGTGTTAAAGTCGTCTCTCAATAACAAGATTGGTTGAACCATTTCAGGGTATGTCCACCATAGAAATACCGCGAACGATTTCGATTAACGAGTACGGAATTATTGTCGATCCGAACGACAACGTTGCCGTTGTCAAGAAAGCAACGTTCGTTGATCTTGAAGTCATGCTGCCGAATGGCGCACTCGTTAAGCTTCGCGGCGCGGTGCCGCCGGGCCACCGGTTTGCCACACGCGATATCCCTCAAGGCGAGTTTGTAACTCAGTTTGGCCAGCCAATCGGAACCTCGCTGGGTATACAGTGTGGCGAGCAGATCACGCACGCGAACATGTCGAACGACGTGCCGATCATCAGGGATTTGCCGGACAATCTCCACACGCCGCCGCCGGATTATCTTCCCGAAGCTGAGCGAGGCACGTTCATGGGGCATCGCCGTCGTGATGGTCGCGTGGGCACGCGAAATTATGTGCTGATAGTGCCGACCAGCATGTGTGCGAGTCATGAAGCGCAGCAGATTTCAACGATAGCCGAGTTCACGCTCTACAATCGCGACAAGTATCCAAATGTCGATGGGGTGGTGGCGATTCCGCATAACAAGGGTTGTGGTTGTCAGGAAGGATCCACGATCGATGTAATGCTGCGCACGCTCTCCAACTATGCAGATCATCCGAATGTCGGCGGCGTGATCCTGATGGACCTCGGCTGCGAAAAAACGAACCTCGCCAAGGTGGAATCATTTTTACTCAAGCGCGAAAAATCGTTTGATAAGCCGGTCGCAAAAATCGGAATTCAGGACGTGGGTGGAACGCAGGCCGCGATTCAGAAAGGCTTGCAAGAGGTAGAGCGAATGCTGCCGGAGGTAAACCTGAGCACGCGTGAAGAATGTTCTGTCAGTGAGATCGTGCTCGGTGTGAAGTGCGGCGGCTCGGATGGATTTTCCGGAATCTCTGCGAATCCGTCGCTCGGGCGCGCCGCGGACATGCTGGTCCGCTCCGGTGGCACCGTGTTGATTACTGAAGTGCCTGAGTTTTGTGGCGCCGAACACTTGATCGCGAACCGTGCGAAGAACGTCGAAACAGGTCGCGCTATTTACCGCATGGTTGATTGGTACAAGGAATATGCGTCGAAGTTTGGGGCCGTTCTGGACAATAACCCGAGTCCGGGAAATATCGCCGGCGGACTGCTGAACATCACGGTCAAGTCGCTCGGAGCGATTGCGAAGGCGGGATCGACGCGCGTTGAAGGCGTGATTGAATATGCGGAGACGCCGAAGAATCGCGGTGTAAATCTGATGCAAGGGCCGGGATACGATCAGGAGTCAACGCCCGGACTCGTGGCGGCTGGAGCAACTGTCGTCGTATTCACCACCGGCCGCGGTACTACGATCGGAAATGCGATTGCGCCGGTAATCAAGCTTGCGTCAAACACGCCAATCTTCGAACGCATGCGAAACGATCTCGATCTATCGGCCGGCGGCGTGATCGATGGAACTGAGACGATCGACGAAGTCGGCCGGCGCGTGTTTGAAGAGATTTGCCGCGTGGCCGGCGGCGCGCAGGTCAAGGCTGAAGAACACAAGCACCGCGAGTTTCAATTCTGGGCCGAACAGACGGTATCACTTTAGACAGGATTACAGGATTTTCAGGATTTACAGGATGATCTGTCTTCATGTATGAATCTTGTTAATTCTGAAAATCTTGTAATCCTGTCTAATGCGCTCGATGTGGTCCAGCCGGGGGAACGCGTGCTCGCTATCATCCCTGACAAGACTCGCGACGATAACACTCACCAACTCTTTCCCATCGCAAACGAGTTTCTGACCAAACGCGGCGTTAGATCCTTCGATGCGCTCGTGGCCCAGGGCACTCATCCTCCGATGTCCGAGTCGCAAAAGCTATCCAAGATTGGAATCACAAACTTCTCCGGCCAGTTATTCGATCACCGCTGGGATGATCCTGACGAACTCGTAACCCTCGGCGAGTTGAGCGCGGCAACAGTGCGGCACTTAACGAATGGACTGATCGATCAGGCTGTGCCGGTGAGTATAAATAAGCTGCTTGCGCCCGGGATTTACGACACGGTGCTGGTATTTGGCGCGACGGTGCCGCACGAAGTCGCCGGCTTCGCGGGTGGAGCAAAGTATTTCTTCCCCGGAGTGGCTGGGCCGGAGTTGACGCACACGACTCACTGGCTCGGCGCGCTCGCCGGTATCGAAAACATAATCGGACAGGTCGAGACGCCCACGCGTCACCTGATCGAAGCTGCGGCAGATCTCATCTCAGCGCGCATCATTTCCTTGAACACCGTGGTGTCACGCGACACCGAGAATGAACTCGTGACCTACGCACTTTTCACCGGAGACATCCGTGAAGCCTTTCGCCGCGCTGCTGAAGTCAGCCGTCGAATTCACATCCGCTACACGGGAAGAAAATACAAGCGAGTGATTGCTCTACTCGATCCTCATTACGATGAGTTGTGGGTTGGCGGGAAGGCGAGCTACAAGCTTGGCGCGATCATTGAAGAGGGCGGCGAGTTGATCATCTACGCGCCACACCTGACAAAACTTTCAGAAACACACGGAGCGCTGATCGAGAAGTATGGTTACGCGCCACTCGAGAGCGTGCGCGACATGTTAGGCGTTTCCGCGGAGTTGCGTGAGAACTTATGCATCGCGGCACACCTGGCCCACGTCGCTTATGCCGGACGCCTGGATGGCGAAGGCAGAGTCGTGCCTCGTTACAACATCACGATGGCCACGGGCTTGGACGAGGAAACTTGCAAACGCGTAAATCTAGGATATCTCGATTACCGCTCACTCGATTACAACGCCATGCGCTCTGATCCCGACACGCTGGTCGTCAAAGATGCCGGACGCGATCTTTACCAACCTGATCCGTCTTCATCCGCGTAATCAGGGGTTAAAACTCCTACGCTACGAGCGCCGTGGGCTGGTACTCTACGTTATATCCTCCCAGTGGCTTGGCCTGATACATCGCCGTTTCTGCATCGCGCAGGATGTCTGAAACGTGTTCGCTGTAATCCGAGGTGAGCGCGATGCCGATACTCAAAGTGGTGTACACCTCCCGGCCCAGGAGGTTAAAGGACATGGAAAGTTCTTGCTGAATACGCGTGGCTACCGAAGACGCCTCGTCCTCACCGGATACATCATCGAGGAGGACCGCGAATTCATCCTCACCGACGCGCGCAAGCACGTCGCCTTGTCGCATGCACGTCTTGACGCGCTGCGCGATCTGGATCAAGAGCTGATCTGCACTCGCATTTCCAAGACTATCGTTGACGAGCTTGAAGCGATCGACGTCGAGCAGCAACACCGCGCACTGCCGGTCTTTGTTGCGACTGACACGCAGTTTAAGCAGATCATAAAACCTGGTGCGGTTAGGCAAGCCGGTAAGCGTGTCCTGCGTTAACTTCGCTTCAGCTTTCTTGCGATCGCTGATGTCCTGCACCTGGAAGAACAATCGCTTCGTTCCGGTTTCAGAATCCTTCAAGAGCGACACGTGCCATTGCACCCAAACCGTGTGCCCTTGCTCGTGTATGTATCGCTTCTCCTGCTCGTGACTTTGAATGTAGCCCTTGACTACTCGCCGGATACACGACTGCACGTGCTTGAGATCTTCCGCATGCGTCAGCCGTTGAAAACTGGTGGCTCGCAATTCCTGCTCTGAGTAACCCAACAGTTTGCAAAGCGCTTCATTGACCTGGAGCCAACTGCCATCGATCGAAACGACTGCCATGCCAATTGCCGCAGCGTGATCAAAAGTTCCGTGGCTGTCATCGGCCTTTGTACTGGCTGAGAACGCGAAAGGAATTGAGTCGGGCGCGAACTGGACGTCGGAAGTGTCTGGTTGAGTAGGCTCAGTTGCGCGAAGACGTTTCATCCGCTTCTGCTTGTACATCGCCTGGTCGGCTTGTTCGAGTAATTCTTCGAAGCAAGTCATGCGCTCCGGCTCGAGCGTCGCGATGCCGATACTGAAAGCGAGTTTATGTCCGCGCGTTTCGCTCGCGTTGTAAGCTTTGAGATTTTCGTTGAGCCTGGCGATGGCCTCTTCTTTACTCGCACTCAGATCGGTAACGAGCACTGTAAACTCGTCGCCGCCGAGCCGGGCGATTATGTCAGAACTCCGGAAACTGCGATTGAGTATCTCGGCGGTGTTGATGAGTGCGTTGTCGCCTTCGTTATGTCCAAACTCGTCGTTGATCCGCTTCATTCCATCGAGGTCGATGAACAGCAGTAGCAGGTTTTCTTTTTGCCGGCGAGCGAAATCGAAATAGGGCGCCGCCTGTTTGAGTAAACCGCGGCGATTGAACAGCCCCGTAAGATCGTCCTTGAGTGAGCTATTGCGCAGCGTCTCTTCAATCTTCTTTCGCTCGGTGATGTCGCGGACGACTTGCACCAGGCCGCCGCCATCAACGCTCGAAATGGAGATCTCTAAAGGCAGCGTACTGCCGTTTAGTCTCAGGCCCATCGCTTCACCGCGCCACGAGCCATCGCGCCAAACTGCCGGCATTACTTGTTCTTTGAGTCGTTTCAGTTCTTCGTCGAAATAAAATACTTCCCAGCTTGCACCGATCAATCGTTCGGGATCGGCGTAGCCAAAGATCTTCGCGTACGCGTCGTTGAGATAGATACAGGCACCGCAGTGATCGATGATCGCGATGCCATCCATTGAAGCCTTCATCGCTGCGGCCTGTTGGGCCAAGGAGCCGGCGGCGCGTTTCCGTTCGGTGATGTCGCGAGCGACGACGGAGGCACCGGTAATACTTTTGCCGTCCATGATCGGACAGATTGTCAAAGAGACGTCGATCGGGGTGCGGCTCTTTTTGAGGTGGACCATCTCATGCTGCGTGACGTTTTCTCCGCGCGCGACCTTGTCGAATAGCGAGGTAGCTTCCTGGCCGCGCCGGTGATCGAACAGCATAGAGATTGGCGAGCCGAGCGCTTCTTTCGCCGTGTAACCATAAATACCGCGCGCGCCGCGGTTCCAACTCATTATCACGCCCTCGGTCGTCACGCCGATGATTGCGTCTCGCGACACATCGACGATACCTTGCAGGCTTGACAGTTCGTGCTTAACGCCGGTTAGTTGTTCCTGAGTTCCTTCCCAACTTTTCCAGACGATCGCGCTCACAACCAGTTGGACCAGTAAAAGGACGACGACAAATGCCGTGAGATTAGCGAAAAAACAGAGTACTAATGCACTGGGGATAACGAAGGTGGGGAGCGGCCACCATTGGCGGCTCACGCGGAAGATGGAAGAGTTGCTGTCGAGAAACATTGGACGGTTTGAAGCTGGCGACTGGGGATTCACCACTCTGAGTTGTCAAAACGGGCTATTCGCCCACAGGGCGTCAAGCCACTCTCGTGCCAATTTCTTATACTGAGAATTAAGCGGGTGTGGAGTTTTGTGACTGGTCAGCTTAACCGTTCGTTCGGCATTCTGACCGACAGAAAGTTATTTTGACAGAAGAGGTGCCGGATGCCCGGACGTGGAGTTCGCGTTAGTAAGTAACCGCATTGCTCAATTTTTCGCTCTTGCATGTTTGTCTAACGTACCGCAGAATGGCTGCGCCTCATATCCAACCATACAGCCAGTCGCAGGAGTACAGATGAATTGGAAGAATCGTGTGGAAATTGTCTATATGATAGCGGCGACAATCTCTGCAGTCGGTACCGCGCTTGCAGCCGGATTTGCCGCTTTTGTCTATCGGCGCAACTCCGCTCTTGAACGAGCGAAGTGGGCATCGACTCTTTACGAAAGGTTCTACGAAGCAACAACTCTCAAGAAAATGAGGGATAGGCTTGATTGCTTAAATGACTCTGTAAACGAGATCGTAATTAGAGAAGAACCCGCTTTCACTGACTATTTAAACTTTTTCGAATTTATCGCCTTTTTGAAGACGTCGAAGCAGCTTAAAGACTCAGAGATAGAGGCCCTCTTCGGTTACTATCTCGATTGTTTGAACAGGCATGATAGAGTGAAGCAGTACATATCAAATCCTGAGAATGGCTATGAAGGCTTGGCAAACCTATTGACATCGAGGATATGAGCGAACATTTATTCCTGTACGGCACTCTGCTTCCAAGCGAAGCTCCCAAAGAGATTGCTTCCGTAGTTAAGGGTTTCAGACGAGTTGGGTCGGGCCACGTTCGTGGAAGGCTTTACGACTTTGGTGAATTTCCGGGTGCAGTGCTTGATCCTTCCTCGCGGACTGTTGTTTATGGAGAAGTTGTTGTTTTGCCCTCTGACGGGCAAACACTGCAAGTCCTTGACCGTTATGAGGAATTTGATCGATTGGATCCAAAGAGAAGCCTTTTCGTTCGCAAGAAGGTAAAAATCCAGATGGCTAATGGAAGCAGTCGCGAGGCTTGGATCTACGTCTACAATAGACATCCGGGTAAAGCGAAACTTGTTCGTGGAGGCGACTATCTTCGTTCTAAAGTCGCCTGATCCTCACCTACTGGCCGGTGGCAATTCAATCGAAATCAGTGAAGATGGAGCTTCTTCGTAAAAAAGAGGCTAGCAAGTTGAACAGGATGGGTGCCGGAGGAAGCCGGCTTTTTCTCATTCTCCGCCATGCCGCGGTGTTTTTGATTATTTTGCTCGTGACCCTGTCATTGCAACGTGGATCTGGAGCACATTCTGCAGCATTCGGTGCGGAGCCTGACGAAGCCAGTCACTATGTTACCGGGGTAATGATCCGTGATTATATTGCTCGCGGACTGCCTGGTAATCCCGTCACATTCGCCAAGGATTTCTATCTCCATTACCCGAGAGTAGCATTCGGATTATGGCCACCCTTGTTTCATCTCTTATCAGGTGTGTGGATACTGGCTTTCGGCACGAGTCGAATGTCAATCATGTTCCTGCTTGCTGCATTTACCACTGCCTGGGCGTTCATCTTTTATCTCATTAGCCGGACGGCGTTCGGAACAACCGGCGCAGCAGTATTCGCAGTCCTGCTCGTCTTGCTGCCAATCACCCAACAGAGTACATCAGCAGTAATGCTCGACATACCAGTCGCGGTAATGATGCTCCTTGCGATGGCTGCTTACGCACGTTATCTCGAGAGAGAACGGGCCGCAGATGCGTTGATGTTTGGTCTATGTGCAGCGGTCGCATTACTAGTTAAATACAATGCACTGGCACTCGCGCTCGTTCCGCCCCTATGCGTGATTCTGACGGGTAGACATTACCTTTGGCGGTCCAAAAGCTTTTGGTTGCCGGCACCCGTTGTTTTGGTTATCGCCGGCCCGTGGTATCTGATGATGCGTCATCTTAGCAGCTATGCAGCCGATTCAGCTTTAGCGGGTACCCGCACTCCGACATTGATCGCGACGCTTGCTGGAAATGCAAAAAACATGGTTGTTGTGGCTGGTCCAGTAGTGTTTGTTCTTGCGGTATTCGGCATTGTATTAATGCGTTTGCATATCCGCAGACGACCGGAGGATGGCAGCGGCAAGCTGTATTCGCTATACGTCGTTTCCGCGGCAATGATCTTGGCACTATTCGTTTTCCACGGTGTTATGCACCGTTACTACCTGCGTTATCTCCTTCCCGCCGCACCTGCGTTAATGTTACTGTCGCGGCCATCACTCGGGTACCTGCACTCCTACTTCCGTCGTCGAACAGCCCTTACAGTGGCGGCGTTGTCTCTAGTCGTCGCTGTACATGTGGCTTCTACGTTTGGTGTGCCTCTGAAGAACACAAGTGCGTACGTAAAAGCTGCTGACGCAGTTAGCTCTTCTGGTCTGCCACATAATGGGGCCGTTCTTGTTTCTGCCGATGCTGAAGGCGAGGGAATGCTTACAGCGGAATTTGTGATGCGCGACCGCCGGCCTGACCATTATGTTGTGCGGGCCAGCAAAGTGTTGGCAACGCAGGACCTCATGGGCGACAATTACCAACTGAAATATCACACACCCGAACAAATAATGAAGCTGCTGGATTCAATTCCAGTCGCGATCGTCGTTACACAACGGTGTCCAAAAGGAAAATGTGGCGAGCACGAGAACTTGCTCAACGAGGCTGCATCTCTGTATCCGGAACGGTGGCGGCTTTCGTCAGTTATCCCGAGCGAACCGGCCTCACCCATCCTCGTTTACCAGATCATCGGGAACGAGACTAAGCCTGTACAGATGCTTCAGGTTGATATGCTAAAAACACTGGGCACGACAATTGATAGCCGATGAGTTTGGGTTCTCGGTTTCAGGCAGGGATTTGGTGCCGGAGGTCGGACTCGAACCGACATGAGGAGTGAACCTCGCCAGATTTTGAGTCTGGTGCGTATACCAATTTCGCCACTCCGGCGCGAAGGATGCACATCATAAGCCTCAAGGGAAATTAGTGCAACCAGCCCGTGCAAGCGGCGCCGGCGCCCATTAAACCATTCCCTGTGAGCAGCTTACCCCAGACGTAAAAACATGTTTGCCACAGTGGGCCAAAACAGCTAGAATGCCTGAGCCAGGTATTGGCTGCGGCGTATCTGTCCCTTTACCTCCGCCCTCACCAGCTAACTAAGTTCTACTATCTTGCTTTGCCGCTGCGTCTGCCCAGTTCCAGGAGAGACAAATGCCGACAACTGTGTCGTCCCGGATTCTGATTGTTGACGACGAAATCGAAATAACCGAGATTCTGGCGGATCTGCTCAGCGAAGAGTACGAGTGTTTCAGGGCGGCTTCGGCAGAGGACGCCCTCGCACGCCTGCGCGAAGGCGAATTCCAACTGGTCATCAGCGACATCACCATGCCGGGCATGAGTGGCCTGGAAATGATTCCGCACATCAAGGAACTGTCCCCCGAAACTGTGGTCGTAATGATCAGCGGTATGCAGACAGTCGAGAGCGCGATCAGCGCTTTACGTGTTGGCGCGTTCGATTACTTGATGAAGCCGTTCGATCTGCGTCAGGTGGAAGCCGTCGTTAAACGCGCGCTCGAACACCACGATCTCGTCGTCGCCAAGCAGCGTTATGAAAATCATCTCGAAGAATTAGTTGAACAGCGAACCGCCGAACTCGATCGTGCTTTGAACTCTTTGGAAGGCGCGTATCGCTCGACACTGAAAGCATTGACTGCCGCACTGGAAACAAGAGATTCGGAAACTCACGGACACTCAGAACGAGTAGTCACTTACAGTCTCCGGCTGGGACGCGAGTATGGATTGAGCAGCGAAGAGATGAAGGCGCTGGAGTTTGGCTCATTGCTGCACGACATCGGAAAGATCGGCGTACCGGATTCAATTCTGCGCAAACCGGCGAAGCTGACGGAAGAAGAATGGGTGCGCATGCGCGAGCATCCGCTTCACGGGCAGCAGATCCTTCGCGGGATCGAGTTCCTGCAAGGCGCTTCACGCGTGGTTGCGCAGCATCACGAGAAGTGGGATGGAACGGGTTACCCGCTCGGCTTACGCGCGGAAGAGATCGACATCTGCGCGCGCATCTTTTCAGTGGCTGACGCATTCGACGCGATCACGAGCGACCGCGTGTATCGTCGCGGCAAACCGTACGAAGCAGCAGCGCAGGAGCTGGACGATTGGGCAGGGCGACAATTCGATCCGAAAGTGGTTGAGGCTTTTCATCGAGTGCCGAAGGAAGATTGGGAAGTGCTGCACCGGCAGTCGCTGATGCCGAAGCACGATCAGTTTGACGTGCGACAGATTGTGCAGAATCTCGAATCGCAGCTTGAACTCGCCGCTAGATGATCCACAGATTACACAGATTACACAGATGAATCAGTGAAATCAGTGTAATCTGTGGATGGACTTAGTTTTGAACGTTAGGTACGACGTAGCCTCTGCGTGATTGCAGACTCAAGCCAACTCTGCGCGAGGCCACTTCGATGCGGCGATACTCGCCGGGACTCGCCTCGGCAAGCGGTCGCTTCGGACGATATGTGACAACGTACTCAGCGCCGATCGCGCGAGCGACTTCATTGGCTTGCGCAAGCATCTCCGCACTACTAACCGGCAGTAGAATTTTGCCGCCCGTCTCCTCAGCAACACTCTTCAATGCCTGCTCGCTCTTCGCCACTTCCGCTTCATACGCTTTGCGCCTTCGCTTCATGGCGGGATCAAAAGTGATGCGTACGCTGTAAGAAGGCTGTCGTGTCGTTCCGGGAGGTTGAGTTGGATCAGTGGCCCTGATCGGGTCCGAGCTCGGCGGCCGTAGACCGGCGACGATCGAAGACGGCTGGTCGCCTTTCTGTTTGACAAACTCCGTGTAGCTGATGATGTGTACTGTGGCCCTCGCGGCGATCAGTTTGCGCAGCGCTTCATCGCGATCGACCTTGCCGCCGGGCGTGTCAACGCCATCAGTGATCAGCACCACGTGGCGGCTTCCCTCGGGACGATCTTTCAGTTGCACGCCGGCATTCGCAATCGCTTCGGAAATGCGCGACCGCTTAGTTGAGATGAGTTTGTTCTTCAGTGTGCGAAGGACAGCGGACTTGTCTGTGGTCCATCCTTGTAACATCTCAGCCGAGTTTCCCGATTGCATCACTGCTATTGAGTCGCCCTCCTGAAGCTTGGTCACCAACTGTGATGCGACCTGGCGAGTGAGACTCGTGCTCTTCGACATGCCTCCAAGGCCACTGGACTCGCCACCGGTATCGAGCACGAACAGAACGTTTGCGGGAACGTGTCGGACGCTTCTGAGTTGTTGAGCGACGCCATCTTCGAGCACGAGAATATCGTCGAGCTCGAGCGTGGGGTCGTAATGTCCATACGCGTCGAAAGCTACGATGGGAAGTCGGACTTCTTCGGTGAAAACCCTGACCTTGTCCTGTTCTTTTTCAGTTGGAGACGGAGAGGGTTGCGGTTTCGCGGGTTCCTGAGCGGCGGCGGTCGTGAAAAGCGCTGCCATAACCAGAAGCCCGGTTGTGCGTTTCAGCCAAGACATTTTGAGTTTCGTTCAGGGTTCAACCTTTAGGTTGCTCTTTCCGACAAGGCAAGCTAAAGCTTGAACTCTGAACTATGATCGGCTGTTGGATGCCCGTAAAGACCTTACGTTGCCTCTGCGGTTCTCTGCGTATCTCGGCGTTCTCTGCGGTAATGCTGTTTTTACCGCAGAGAACGCCGAGATACGCAGAGGGCCGCAGAGAAAGATTCACGAACTCTTTCGCGCCTGCGACTGGACGGCGGTGATGGCGATGGCATCGACAATATCGCGGGCGGTGCAGCCGCGCGAGAGATCGTTTGCGGGCTTATCCAAGCCTTGAAGAATCGGTCCGATGGCGGTGGCGCCCGCCAGCCTTTCAGTCAACTTGTACGCAATGTTTCCGGATTGTAGATCGGGAAAGATCAGCACGTTGGCGCGGCCCGCGACGGGCGAACCCGGCGCTTTCGACTGCGCCACCCCCGGGATTAACGCCGCATCCGCCTGGAGTTCCCCATCCACCTGCAACTCCGGCGCGCGCGCTTTCACCGTTCGCGTCGCCTCAACAACCTTGTCGATCAATCGATGTTGTGCGCTTCCCTTCGTCGAAAAAGAGAGCAGCGCAACGCGAGGCTCTGCGCCGAGCAATGCCCTGCACGAATCGGCCGCTGCTAAAGCAATCTCTGCAAGCTCTACCGCACTCGGTTCGATCACGACGCCGCAGTCAGCATAGATCATCGCGCCATCGTGTCCGAATTCCTTGTTGCGCAACGCCATCAGAAAGAAACTCGACACGAGCTTGAATCCGGCTCTGACGCCGATGCAGTGCAGTGCTGCACGAACGGTATGGGTCGTAGTGTTTGTCGCGCCTGCTACCGAGCCGTCTGCCAGTCCTGAACGAACCATCAAGTTGCCGTAGTACAAAGGATCCGACACGAGCGTCCGCGCTTCGTCTGCCATCAGACCTTTCGCTCTTCTCAAGTCATGAAAAAGCGCGACCATCTTGTCAAAATCAGAAGCACGCCGGTGATCGATAACCGCGACCCCACCGAGATCCAGGCGATTGTCCCCGGCAATTGTGCGTATAGTCTCTTCGTTACCCAATAAAGTGATGCGCGCGATGCGCCGGCTCGTCGCTTCAGCGGCGGCAACAACCGTGCGTGGATCGTTTCCTTCAGGCAGGACGATGTGTTGCGGCCTTGACGCGGCACGCTGGCGAATGCGGTCGAGGATGTCCATGGACGGTAATGTTGCCACAGATTACACGGATCAGCACGGATCTGTATAATCTTCTGCATGTCACGCTCAAACCTGCGCAGCCGGATGACGAATCTGTTGCTCGTCATACCAAATCTTCTTTTACTCTCCGCACGCTTGATGGTTGACCCGAGAGTGCCGGCGAAGGAGCGACTGCTGGTTGCGGGCGCAATTGCCTACGCATTCATGCCGCTCGATTTCATTCCCGACATGCTGCCTTTCATCGGGCAGGTAGATGATGCTTACCTGATCGCACTGACGCTTTTGCGTTTGATGAGTGTCACTGAGCCTCGCGTGGTGCGAGAACACTGGCGCGGTGGAGGAGACGTAGTGGAGTTAATTGGCGCAACCGCACTGATTGCAGCGAGACTGCTGCCTAAAAGAATTCGTCGTGTATTGACGTCGAGAGTTGAGTCAGCGAAAACTCCGGTCGGGAAAGATCAGAAGTTCGCTATGCCCTTGCTGGTTGAGCGACCTGCTGCGGAATCGAAGACTGCCTGAGCCTCAAAGTCTTTCTTTAACCACAAAGAAGCACAAAGGCCACAAAAAGAAATTCCCTTATTTTGTGCCTTTGGTGCTTCTTTGTGGCTAAACTGAGCTACGCGGCGAGACTCCAATCGATCACGCCTTCAGCGGCGTTTGCAAGACCGCCGACAAGATTCGGGTTGCTCGTCTTCATTGCCCAATACCTGATCTGCTCCGGCAAAGTCTCAACACCCGTCTCATCGAACGCCACCAGCGCGCAGCTCAGCGACGAAGAGTGAGTAATAACAAACCACTCGCGTGCCAGGCGAAAATCCTGATTAAGACTAATTAGCCTGATATTTGGATGTCGTGGTGGCCGCCAGTCGTCCTGTCCGAAAAGATAGACTGACTCCGACACGTCAGCGATTCGCATGTAACGGTCGATGATCGGTTGCAGCGCCGAAAATTTCTCGACGCCGGCATAAACCCGTCCGGAGCGATTCGTGCGGAGCAGAATCGCATTTTCGATCATCAGGCAGCCATACTCGACTGAGGCGGTGGTCGTGTGACAGATGAAACTCTCGCGCTCGACAAAATCGCGCCGGGCGAGGCTCGCAATCTCACCCAGGTTCTCGATCTTATTCGCCTCCGAGAACTTGAGTGCGTGTTCAAATATTGAAAAGTTCTTCACTGAGGGGGGCCTCCTGCCTTAGCCGGAGAGAACTTTTAGCGGACGAAATCTGCGAGACCGTTACAAATAGTTCGTTAAAGTGTGTGCGTGAGTGAGTGTACCGAAGATTAAGTTGATTGCAGAGCAGTGAGAATTTTTTCGTGAATACCGCCGAAGCCGCCGTTTGACATAATCGCCACCACGTCGCCCGAACGCAGCTCGGGAATGATTTGCGCGACGATATGATCGGCATCAGGCAGGGCGAACGCCGGTTTGCCTTGTTGCGAAATAGCCTCGATTAACTCACTCGTATCAAGCGCGCGTCCCTTTTCCGTGACCTTTTGGCTGTCGAATACCGAGGCGATGACTACATAATCGGCCGCCGCAAAGGCATTGGCATAATCCTGCTGGAAGACAGCCAATCGCGACGACCACGACCGGGGCTCAAACACGGCGATCAAACGGCGATCCTTATATCTCGCACGCAACGCGCGCAGTGTTTCCCGGACGGCAGTCGGATGATGAGCAAAGTCGTCGATGACGACGATGCCACGTTCTTCGCCGCGGACTTCCGCGCGTCGCTTCACGTTCTGAAAGCTCGAGAGGGCGCCCCGAATCTTTTCCTTGCTTATTCCCCACGCTTCAGCCGCGACGATTACGGCCAGACAGTTCAGAAGATTAAACTCGCCCAGCAGCGGCGTCTGAAATTCGCCCCAGGGCTGGTTCTCGCAAAAAACTTCAAAGCGTGAAAGCCCCTCATTAAACTCAGCATTGCGGACCTGCCACTTCGCGCCGGGCTCGGTACCGAAAGTCTCCACCCGCGTAAAGAGTTTCTGGCCGAAAGATTCAACGACTGCTCGAACGTGCGGACTGTCCCACCCCGCTATTAACCTTCCGTTCTCAGGAACGAGATTCATGAAGCGACGAAAGGCGAGCTTCACCGCATCGAGATCGGAGTAGATGTCGGCATGATCGAATTCGATGTTGTTCACAATCGCGAGCTCCGGCAGGTAGTGCATGAACTTGGGACCCTTGTCGAAGTAAGCAGTGTCGTACTCGTCAGCTTCGATAATGAAGTAATCACTGCCGGTCACGCGAAAGCTTGCGCCAAAATTTTGCGCAACGCCGCCGATCAGAAAACTCGGGTCGAGTCCGCCCTGATCCATGACCCACGCGGCAATGCTCGTCGTCGTCGTTTTGCCATGCGTACCTGCGACTGCGAGCGAGTGACGCCCGCGAATAAATTCTTCCTTTACAACTTCGGCTTGCGAGCGATAGAGGAGTTTACGATTGAGTGTTTCTTCTACTTCGGGATTTCCGCGCGGGATCGCGTTGCCGACAATTACACAATCGGGCGCAGGAGAGAGATGTTCGCGTTTGAATCCAAGCAAGACGTTGATGCCGAGATCCTGGAGCATCGTAGACATCGGTGGATAGACGTTTGTGTCTGATCCGGTGACGTGATGGCCGCGCGCCTGAAGCATGCCGGCGAGCGAAGCCATTGCAGTACCGCAGATGCCGATCAAGTGGTAGTGCATACGGGCAGTTTTTACAGGATTACATGATTAGACATGATTTACAGTTTAATCCTGATAATTATGTAAATCCTGTCAAACTGATTTATCGAACCAATTGGTGTTGTTCCAGTTCGGCAACCTGTGTGATGTCCGCTGCTTGTTGTTGTCGCACCCATTCGAGCAGCTCAGGAATGCCGTCCGCGAGTTTCACTTTCGGCTCATATCCCAGCAACGTCCTGGCGCGCGAGATATCTGCGACGCAGTGACGGATGTCGCCCTCTCGATACTTGCCTGTGACTTCCGGCTGAATGTCTTTGTTCAAACCGCGTGCGAGCATCAAAGCAATCTCGGAGATCGAGATTGGAGAACCTGTGCCGATGTTCAAAGCCTGATAATCAGCTCTGTCCGTTTCCAATGCCAGGAGGTTCGCTTGCACGATGTCGCTGACGTGCACGAAGTCTCGCGTTTGTTCGCCGTCTTCGAAAATCAATGGTTGTTGATCGTTCAATAATCGTCCTGAGAAAATCGCGCACACACCGGTGTAGGGGTTTGAAAGAGCCTGGCGTGGACCATAGACGTTGAAATAGCGGAGCGCAACCACGGGGATGTTGTAAGCACGCCCGACGACGAGACAAAACTGCTCCTGGTCCTGTTTAGAAATCGCGTAGACTGACGAAGGGATGAGCGGCTTGTCTTCGTTTGTAGGAACCGGCTTAACCTTTGCACCGCATTGGGGGCAATCAAGGTCCCAATCGCGATCGAGGAGTTGCGGCAATGTTCTCAGCTTCGGCTGCGCCGGCCCACAGGTCTCGCATGAGTAAGCACCCTCGCCGTATATCGACATCGACGAAGCTACAACAAGCTTCTTTATCTGTGGCCGCCGCTTGACGATTGCTTCCAGCAACACGGCGGTGCCGAGGTCATTCGCGCGCACATATCGAGTGATCTCATACATCGATTGGCCCACACCGACTTCAGCCGCTTTGTGATAAACAACCTCCACATCTTCAAGTGCGCGATCGACGAGTTCGGCGTCGCAAACATCACCTTGCAAAAACTCAGCCTTCGGATTGAGGTACTGTGGACCAGCACCACCATGGACCTGTTCCACTAAAGCGTCGAGAACTCTGACGCGATGGCCGCGCTCAATGAGCGCATCGACGAGATGCGAGCCGATGAAGCCGGCTCCCCCTGTTACAAGAATGTTCTTCATGAGTACCCCTTTGAATTAGGCCACAAAGAAGCACAAAAAAGCACAAAATTAGTTTTTGTGTTTCTTCGTGGCTTTTTGCAATAAAGCTGTTAACCCAGAGACGCGTGCCGCAAATAACGCCTCCGTATCATCGTCACCGATCAGGTTTCGCCGCAATAAGAACAGATCGGTTACGGGCGCGTTCGTGCCTGCCTCCGTTGTCAAAGCGCAAGTGTACGGAAGTTCGCGCGTCAAAGCGATCACTGCTTCAGAGTATGCGCCGTAAGGAAACGCGAGCGGCATAGTAGCTCGCGACAACTGGGCCGCGATTGTTTGGTGCGATACACGCAATTCCCGCTCGGCTTCTGCCGCCACGATTTCCGATAGTTTCCGGTGTGAACAGGTATGCGAGCCGAACTCTACCCCATGCTGTTGCAGCTCTTTTATCTCCTGCCACGACAAGAACGTCTCGTCATCGGCTTCGCTCCACTCGTTAACGTGCGATTGACTTTCTGCTGGAATGCGATCGGTGATCAAGAAGACGGAAACGGGCATGTCGCGAGCGATGAGACGAGGTAGCGCACTGGTCAAAAAGTTACGATAACCATCGTCGAACGTGAGCACGACCGAACGATCGGGCAGCGAACGATTGTTCTTACGCGCCTCGATGAACTCGGCTAAGGATATTACCTGGTAGTGGCGCCGGAGGTAGTTCAACTGTGCTTCAAAGCGACCGGAGCGAATGTGCAGGCCAGAGCGATCGGCTGGATGACGTTTAAGACGTTCCGTTACGCCGTGGTAGCAAAGAATGATCACACGTTTACGATTCCACCAGGCCGCGAGCCGGGTTATCCCAAGCTTGTGAAGAAGTGAAAAGAAGCCTCTCTTCATTGCCTCAAAAAATTAAATTGGGCCACAAAAAAGCACAAAAGGCACAAATGAGTTATGTGGGATATTGTTGGTTTGACTTTCATTCTTGTGCTTTTTATGGCTCATTAAACGGCTTTCTTATAGCGGCCTACAAAGCCGTGGGCCCAGAACGATACAAAAGATCCTCTTTGCGCGTGAAACTTCTCGAAGGGCATGTTCAGGCGCATTGAGAGATCCGGCGCTACGCGTGTCAGCGGATACGCAAAGGGCGTGAAATGGTACTGTGATCTACCCTCGGGAATCAGGCCCACGCGACGCGCTGCCTGGTCCAACTCGTCAGGTTGCAAGCGCAGGCGCGGCAGATGGTCGGCAGTAGCCGCACCAAGCATTGCCGCCAATACACGAACAGGCTTAGTGGCTGCGACTGTAAGACGGCTGACATGCCAACGTTTGGGCATCGTGATAATCGCGATGCCTCCCGGCTTCAACACGCGAACCATCTCAGCGAGAGCCTGGTCCGGACTCTTCAAATACTCAAGCACCGCCATGCAGATTAGCTGGTCGTACGAGTTATCGCTTGCGTCTATCGCCTCTATGTTTCCCACAGCGAAATGAACGCCGGGAAGATGACCAAACTTCTCTTTTGCTTCACTTACCATCTCCGGCGAGAGATCGAGCCCATCAAAAACACCGCCGCGCTCGAGAACAACTTCAGTCATCACACCCGGCCCGCAGCCAACGTCCAACACCCGGCCGAGTCTCTCGGGCAAAAGTTCCAGCACCCGGTTGCGGCGCACGTGAAAGTGATAGTTGTGGCCGTCAGCCACATCATAAAGCCGCGACCAGCCACGATATTTGTCAAAGTGTTCGACGACCGAGTTTTGAGTTGCCATCAGCTTTTATTCACCACAAAGGCACAAATGTTTTCATCGAGCTTAGCTGCTTCTAATCTTTTGTGTTCTTTGTGCCTTTGTGGTCAAAACAGATTGGTAAATTCTTGTCAAAGCATCTGCGGACTTTTGCGGCTGAAACCTGCTGAGCGCGCTTTTGCCCGCGGCTGTTCCCAGGCGCACGCGCAGCGATTCATCGTCCAACAGCCGGCAAACGGCCGCTGCAATTGCTTCAGGATTTCCCGGAGGTACAAGGATTCCATCCTTTTCATCGCTGACGACCTCCGGGATTGGTCCGGCAGAACTCGCAACACACGCGCAACCGGCCGCCATCGCTTCAATCAGCGCAATCCCAAGACCTTCATAAAGTGAAGGGAAGATAAAGACATCACAAGCTCGTAAAAAATCAATCACATCTCGCCGCCCTCCGAGCACGTGAAAGTGCTCGGTCACGCCCAGCGACTTCGCTTCTCGCTCGAGCTGCTCGAGCCAGGCCGGATCCGTAGTCGCTCCAACTGAGACAAGGTGCGCCGAAGGATATCGCTCAAGAATCGACGGCAACGCTCGCAACGCGTAAAGCAAACCTTTCTGCGGCGAGACCCGGGCGACGTTCAGCAGCATGAAACTGTCAGAGGGTAAGCCACACTCGCGTAACACTGCGGCGCGGCTTTTCGCGGGCGCAGCCTGCAAATGATCGATATCGATAGGATTGTAGACCAGCTCAATCGAGTCCAAAGAAACTCGCAGGTGACGGTTCGCGCTTTGCCTGACGTATTCGCTTACCGCGATTAATCGATCGCTGCCGAGGTGCGCTGTCCAACGGTCAAGTGCGCGGACAATTCGTCGCTTGGTCAGGCCGACGTCAGCGCCGTCCGCCCAGGCTTCGGCCTCGTGATCGGGATTATGAACGGAGCTAATCACTGGTGTACCTGTAAGGCGTCCGGCAACGCGACCGATGATGTTTGCGGCCCACAAGTGACTGTGTATCAGATCGGGTTGATTCGCAAGCAGCCACGCTCGTAGCCTCCGAACGCCTTTGGGAATCTCGCGCACGTTGCTGCAATTCAAAGGGACCACGGGCACTCCCAACGCCGTGATCGGCTCCAGCCAATGAGTCGCATGCGGGTAGACCGTCACCACAGTGCTGCGGATGCGTTCCGCGTCAAAGTGTTTCAAGTTAGTGTACAACAGCCTCTCCGCGCCACCTGGTCCAAGGGCCTCGATGAGATGAACGACGTGCACTCTGGGGGTTTTGGTTGCTGTTTGCCGGGGAAGAGTCCCGACCTGCGGCGAAATCATGATTGCGCTTTTCGTCCGAGGTAATAGCACGAGCTCGCAATCGTGTGCAAATGCGGCATCTTTTCAAGGAAGCGGTCAGCGTAACGAAGCGGGAACACGATCCATCCGATCAAGGTCGAGGCTTTTGCATAGACCGATGGTCGCCCGCCTGAGAGCAGCCGCGCCCAGAATTCCCGCAGAAACCACGCAAACGTCGCCGCGGGACCGATGTGAATTCCGGACTCAATCTCAATCAGCGGCTTACATAGAGTGGCCAGTCCACTCTTTGTGCTGCGCCGAAGATCTATTGGCGACTCATGGTAAGGCTGCATGAATGGCATTTCTGTGTAGAAGAGACCGCCGGGCTTTAAGACGCGAATGGATTCCGCGAGCGTACTCGCCGCGTCCTCGACGTGTTCGAGGACACCCTGGAGAATAACGAGATCTGCGCAGCCATTCGGAAAGGGCAGCGCCATCGCCGAGGCGATGATGTCGGTCGTTCCCGAGTCGAAGATATCGATGTTCACGACGCGATTGTCGAGGGATGTATAACCGGCGCCGACGTTGAAGACGATGGCATTTGATCCGGCGGATTCTATTAGCGCGGACACTCGTTGCGTGGACCGCGGCGTCACCAGAAACGGATCGGGCGGAGTTGCCAGGATCGATCGCAGCCCTTTAGAAGTATTGGTCATTCACGGTAAAACTTTTACAGGATTAACATGATTGACATGATTTATATGTGAATCCTGGTAAATCATGTAAATCCTGTGCAACGGACTTTCTCATAAAGCTCATTCATCTTCGCCATCTGTGACTCGTACGATCCGGTCGAACGAACGCGCCGCTCAGCTTCTGCGGCGATCGACTGGGCCAGCGAGCGATCCTGCAACAGTCTAATCAACGCCGCCGCCACTGCCGCGGAATCTTTTGGATCCGCCATGAGCACAGTTTTCTCTTCTTCAATATAGTACGAATCGTAATTTGGAATTCGACTGACCAGGACGGGCGTGCCGCAAGCCATTGATTCCAACACCGACATCGGCGTTCCGTCACTGCTGGGGATAGAAACCGTCACGTCCGCCAAGCGATAGTAGTCCGCCATTTCGTCATGCGGGATCGCGCCGACGAAGCGAACTCGATCGCTCGCTGCGCTGCGGCTGAAGATATCCCTGACCTGCGCTTCGTAAGACTCATCCCCGGCTTCGGGTAAGACGGCGAATACGAAGTACGTATCGGGAACGGCAGCGCAAACAGCTTCGGCGGCCAATGCGATTTGATCGAGATTATAGAGAGGCCTCATCAACCGCGGACTCAGAATCACCCGCGCCGCCGCCGGAATGTTCAATCGCCCAAGCAGGTATTGCGGCCGGGCCCCGGGAGAAAAACGCTCGAGCTCAACACCTCCATGAATCACTTCGATTGGAACGTGAGGCCCGCTATACCTTTGGACAACCGGGACGAGCTTGTTGGACCAGCACGTAATCAGGTCAGCGTTGCGTAACGCAAAAGGAGTCAACCAACGTTCGCGGATGTCAGGCCCGGGCTTCCAATTTTCGCCGAGGATGTCTCCACCCATCACAGTTATGACTGCTGGATGAAAGCGAGATAGAGCCGCATACCAGGTGTTTACTCCGACGAAGTGAGAGTGCAGCACATCGATTTTTTCTGCTCGTACTAATCCGCGCAGGCGTGAAATCTGCGCGGCGGTGCGCCAAAATTGTTTCAAATGGAAAGGACTAAGCTCGCCCAGGTATTTAGCGCCCGCTCGCTCCACGGCATCAATATGTTGTTGGGCCATGGGCGCGAACGAAAGAAGGAACATTTGATGGCCATGGTTACTGAAGTATCGCAACCAACGATGGGCATGAATGTAGCGTCCGTCAGCGAGGTAACAAATGCGCATACAGCGGACCACGGTTCTTAAGATTGGCCTGACTAAACTTACTGATCGGACTAGTTGGTGGCATTGTGGTTCAACGAGGACGTCGAATTATAGGTGACGGGGTATCAACCGGCAACTCAACGAAATCGCAGGTAGTGAGGAATCTCCCTCTGCGACCTCTGCGGTTCTCTGCGTCCTCTGCGTTTAGTATGGCTACGTCGGTTTAACGCAGAGGGCGCAGAGAACCGCAGAGGTCGCAGAGACCAGGACAATACCAATTCGCACGCTAAGCCGAAGCAACCAGGCGGCGTAAGCGGCGGCGTCCGAGATGTGCGACGCGGAAAAGCTGCGACGGATCCGTTGCGACCGCCTGGAGCAGAGTGCCCAGACCACCGGCCCTTTCGCCCGCGACCATGCGACTGAGCGCTAATTCCATCTTCGCCGAGGCCAGCCGTCGTTTTATTGCTGCCGACGTCTGCCACAGTTCCGGGTTGCGTTGCAGAGCGGCATGTAGCGCGCGCATCTGTTTGCGGCATGTATCGACGGAATTCGCCACGCCCGAACATTGTCCCGTGTGCTCGCGCCGAAGAGCGAGTGGCTCATGGCAGTAATACACTCCATAGCCCGCACCGGCGACACGCAGCATCAAGTCGTAATCATCCATCGGGAAAATCGACTGATCGAAGTATCCAACCTTGTCGAACACCGCCTTGGGCAGGGTAAAACCCGGAAAGATGTGAGAGAACTCAAAGATATTGCTCAGGCTGCGAAAGCCTGTTTGCACCGGCTGGTTTCTCAACTCGCTCTGGATCTCATGCCACGTGCGGCCCTCGAAAAGAACCTCACCGTTGGAATCGATAATCGTTGAGTCGCAACAAAACAATCCGGTGTTTGGATGATCGCGAAAGACGTTAACTGCCGTCTCGATGTGATTCGGTAAGAGCGCATCGTCACTGTCGATGAAGACGATCAGCTCTCCCTGCGCGAGACGTATACCATCATTGCGCGCGACCGACGCGCCACCGTTCTTTGGTTGTTCGTGTACGCGAGCAAACGCGTAATCAGGTTGCGACTTGAGCCAGGCGACCGTGCCGTCAGTCGAGCCATCGTCGATGACGAGCGTCTCGATGTGCGGATACGTTTGCGACTTGACCGAGTCGAGACAGATCGAGATCCATTGACGCCGGTTGAAGGTCGGGATGATGACTGTTACTAGTGGAAGTTGCATAGTGAACTACAATCGCGAACCCGCGGGCTGCGCGCCCTGATTTTGCAATGCCAGATCGGCCTGGACCATCTCACTGACTAACTCCGGAAACGTGTATGTCGATTCCCAACCCAGCTCAGTTCGCGCCTTGGTTGCATCGCCAACCAGCAGGTCAACTTCGGCCGGCCGCAGGAATCGCTCATCGGTACGCACGTAGTCGCGATAATCAAGCCCGACTTCACCAAACGCAAGCTCGCAGAATTCCCTTACCGTATGGGTCTGTCCGGTAGCCACGACGTAATCGTCCGGCGCGTCACGCTGTAGCATCAGGTGCATGGCGCGCACGTAATCTTTGGCGTGTCCCCAGTCGCGTTTGGCGTCGAGATTTCCCAACCGCAGCTCGTTCGTCAAACCCAGTTTTATCTGGGCAACGGCCGAAGTGATCTTTCGTGTGACAAACTCATAACCGCGTCGCGGCCCTTCATGGTTAAAGAGTATGCCGCTCAGGCAAAACATGTCATACGCTTCGCGGTAATTCCTGGTGAGATCGAACCCAGCGACCTTACTGATACCGTACGGTGAGCGCGGGTGAAAAGGCGTTGACTCGTTTTGTGGTGTCTCGCGAACCTTGCCGAACATCTCGCTTGAACCGGCAAAATAAAAGCGGCACGTGGGCTGCAATTCACGCAATGCTGCCAACATGTAATGAGTTCCGTTGATGTTCGTATTCATCGTCGAGAACCCGTCACGAAAACTCTCGGCGACAAAACTCTGAGCCGCCAGGTGATAACACTCGGTAAATTCGTGCTGGCTTACTACATGAAAGACCGACGGATAACTCTCGAGGCTGGCTGGATGCAGGATCAAACGGTCGAGAAGATGAGCGATGCGTGTGAAGCGTCGTTGTGGATCCTCGAGGGCAACTCGTCTGACCAGGCCGTGGACCTCGTAGCCAAGAGACAACAAATGCTCGGCGAGGTAGCTTCCGTCCTGCCCGGTGATGCCGGTGATGAGTGCTCTTCTTACAGGATTGACAGGATTAGACATGATTTACGTGTTAGACCAGAAGTCCCTGGCTGCGCTCCCGAGGCCATTCGAGTAAAGATGATAACGTCGCGCAAGCAACTCGCGAAGAACAGGCGCGACGCGTCGCGTGCGACCTTCGGGCATTGTAGCCCGCGTCTCAAGATGCTTGAGTCTCGCCTCCAGATCTGAGAGCACGTTTGCGCGAACTGTTAACGCTTGCAGTCTTTCGAACATTGCACGAAGGTAATCAATCTCTGGCGAGAACCTGTTGCCGTGTCGCGCCGCAGCGAAAACTGGATCCGTCACGCCCATTTGCTGAGTCGAGTGCTGGCGATATTTGAACAGCGGCTCGGGAATGAAAGAAACCTTCGCCACCGCCGCTACGAGCAGGGCCGCCCACCAATCGTGCAGCACGGGTATTCCGTCATGGACCAAATCGTTCGGAATCGGCAGGATCAGTTCTCGAAACTTTGCCTTCAGCGCCATTGCGGCCCCGGTGGCGACATTGTGGTCCAACAGCACCGCAAACGCGCCCCCTTCGCGAAACAATCGCTGCTCAGCCTCGCCGAAGCGTATCGTCTCCCAAACGCGTTGACCGAGGGGACGCAAAGTCTCGTCTACAACCTCTCCATCTGTAAAGGCCAGCCCAACGTCTTCGTCTTGCAGTGCTCGCTCCAGCCGCTGGAGCTTTTCCGGCAACCACACGTCGTCCTGGTCTGCCAGAGCGATGAGGTCTCCTTCGCATAAATCGATGACGCGCTCGAAATTTTTTGTCGAGCCGAGGTTCTTTTCGTTCACGTAGAGTCGGACCGTGAACGGCGCGCGGCGAGCAAACTGCCGGATGAGTTCGGTAGTCGCATCGGTTGAGCGGTCGTCGCACACGACCAACTCATCGGGACGCCTCGTCTGCGCTGCTATCGAGTCAAGCTGCTCGGAGACGAACTGGGCCCCGTTGTACGTGCACATCGCCACCGAGAACTTAGCGACATTTCTTTTCATAACCGGAAGTCCGGATAGTTGCGATCCCTTTCGTTGATGATGAGTTGGCCCACGTCAGGCCACTCGATTCCGAACGCCGGATCGTTCCACCGCGCGCCGCGCCCACTTGCAGGCGCGTAGCCGCTCGTCACGAGATAGAGCACTTCCGAATCGTCTTCGAGCGTCAGGTAACCGTGCGCGAAGCCGTCGGGAAGATAGAGCATTAAACGATTTGCCGATGACAGTTCGATGCCCAGCCACTGCCTGTATGTTGGGGATTCCGGTCTCAGATCGACGCCCACATCGAAGATCGAACCACGCGTGCACCCGACGAGCTTTGCTTGTCCCTGCGGGCGCGCTTGCCAGTGCAATCCGCGCAGCGTGCCGCGGTTGTGATTGTAAGAAACGTTGGCTTCGATGAATTGACCCGCGACTCCGAGCGCCGACAGCTCCGCACTCGACCACGCACGCGCAAAGAATCCGCGCTCGTCTTCGAACCGCTCCGGCTCGATGATATACACTCCATTAAGTTTTGTTTCGCTAGCGATCATGGGCTTCTTTGCGCCTTTGCGGGAAACATATTTTCTTTCACTGACGACGTGACCAGCGTTTTGAGCCGCTGCCTTGGAAGGAACGGCGCGGCGCACGCGCAAACGAGCCACTTGAGCCGGTGCTTTCTGTTCCCGCTCAACGACGCCGCCCGCAGCATCTCTTTCAAATAATCCTTCAGTGGCGCGTGGGTTATGGATTCGAGCGCCAGGATCTGCTGGTCCTTGATCATGTGCTCGCGATTCAAAGATAAAACCTCCGCGTCGCCAGTTAACCCCTCAATCTTCTCCCGAATCGAAAGCATGGAGGTGTACATCCTTCGCCTGTCCTGGCTGGAACTGGACGAGTGCCATCTGACGAGCGCCACTGTCCCCGGCAGATCTTTAAACTCGAAACGCATTCCCGCTGCCGCGCAGCGCACCCAGTAGTCCCAGTCCTCTGCCGGAGGCAGCGCGTTATCGAATAGTCCGACTGCATCGACAACGCTCCTTCTGATTAGAGGGGAATTGATCACCATGATGTTCTGTTGGACCAGGGCCGTCAAAATCTCTTTGCCGCTGCCGGAGATCTCGGGCATCCACGGCTTGTTTTCTCCCCATACCCAGTAGAGCCGGTCGCTCGGGTTCTCCGTCGTGAAATAACGCATGCTCCCGTAGACGATGTCTATCTCAGGATGCATCTCCAAAAACTCAACCTGCTGCTCAAACTTCTGCGGCTCGATCAGATCGTCGGCGTCCAGAAATTGTATGTACTGGCCGGCGGAGTTGCGGAGTCCGTTGTTCTTAGCGGCCGCTTGCCTCGCGTTTTCCTGCCGCACAAACTTGAAGCGCGGATCCCCGTCCATGAAGCGCGTGACCTGTTCGGCAGTATCGTCCGTCGAGCCGTCGTCAACGATAACGCATTCCCAGTGCGCGTAAGTCTGCGCGCGCAGGCATTCGAGCGTCTCACCTATGAAGCGCCCGTAGTTATAAGTCGGAACGATGACGCTGACCAGCGGCTTCTCGTTCAATGGCCTCCTCTCATACGCTGCACTTTGCCTTAAAACTCTTCAGCCATAAAAAAGCACAAAAGAATTTCCGCTGATTTTTTGTGCCTTTTGTGCTTCTTTGTGGCAAATCTTCCTGCAATGAGTCGGCCTTGAGCACTTTTGCGGCAAAGCCTTTACGCTGCGCTCCGCGCGCGTGTCTCGGCGGTTATCTGCTCGTACATCTCCACGACACGAGACTGAATAACGCGGTAGTCCAGCCGCTCGGCGGCGAGCCGCGCGTTAAGCTCCGCGGCGCGATCGACGAGTGCGTCGTCCGAGAGGGCGCGCCGGATGGCGGCGGCGATCTCCGCCGGATCTTCAGGTGGCACCATGAGTGCCGTCTCCCCATCATTCACCAGTTCGGTCAAACAAGCCGTGTTCGACTGCACCGGGAACGCTCCCATCACGAGGGCCTCGAGGGCCGACGTGCTCAGCCCGTCGCTGATGCTCAATCCGATGGAGACGCGCGACCTTCCGTGCAGCCGCAGAACCTCTTCGTGCGAAGCAGGCGGCAAAATTTCGATCGGAATACCTGTACGCAGAGACATCAGTTCCGCGGCTATCCGCACCTCTACCTCGGCCAAATAGATTGCCACGGTATACCCGCCTGACTTGATCTGTTCGGAACAGAATTCAAGCGCGCGCAGTCCGACGAGGGCACGCCCGGCCCAGTGTTGATAGCCTTTGAGGGCGATCACTTTGCGCGCTGAGATTGGACCGGGCTGGCGATACTGTGCCAGATGGTCCAGTTGAAAACCTCCAGCTACGGGCAGCACGGGCAGCGCAGTCTTCGTGAAGCCGTACTCGCGCGCGAGCTTCACGTCGCGCTGGCACTCACAGGCGTAGTAGTCACACCCCGCCAGGATTCCTTTGATCTTTTCGACGTGTTCGGCCAAAGGACCATAGAGAAAGATGTCGCTACCCCAGTTACTGACCACCCAGGCAGGAAAGCGCTCCTTGTACAGCGCGCGCGCCGCAAGCGTCAGGTAACCAGGCTGCTGAAACTCCAGCGAATGGACCATGTCAGGGTTGAGCCAACGGATGACACGCGCGAGCCACGCGGCCCGCGACGACCATCGTTCCGAAAGCCGCGCGGCGAGCATCTTCGCTCTATCCGCGCCGAGCGGCAGCGGCCAGAGTCGCCGCTCACGAACCGTTTTACCTCGCCCTGCCCCCCGCGCGCCGCGACTCGCGTAACTGTAAACCGTGACATTCTGAAAATCCGGGTGCCAGGGACCTTCAGAGGCGGCGAAAACGTGTATGTCCCATTCGCGCCCGACGATCTGATTGATCCAGCGTGCAGAGTGCACGCTCGACGGACGCGCGACGAACAGAATTCGCGCGCGGCTCATCTTCCGACCCCGTTCAAACTCAGCAGTTGCGCAAACGCCGCGCGCGAGGCCGAAATGCTGAAGTCTGTCCGCGCACGCTCGTACGCGTTGGCGATCATTCGCTGACACAACTGAGCGTCGCCGAGTATAAGCTCGATACCTTTGGCGAGTTGCGCTGGGTCATCTTCGTCCACAACCACGCCGCATTCGTACTTACGGAAGTACCAGGAGATGAACGAATCACGCGGCGCGTGACAAAGAATAGGCCGCCCGGAAGCGAGATACTCAGCGAGTTTGCTCGGCGCGGCGGTGCGTACGATCACGGGATACGGCGAGTTGAAAGCGAGCGCCAGAAAGAGAATGTCGGCGCGGCGTTGCACACAAGGCATCTCGGAGTTAGGACGATGATTGTGGAGGATGACGGGTCCTGCAATGCCGTTCGCAGCCAACTCAGCCTTGTCCTGCGCCGCGTAGATGTGCACCTTGATCTCTTTTCCTTTCAATGTCTCGATAGCGCGGAGGAGATTGCGAAAGGCGTTGAAATGAGCATCGTAAATCGCACCCGTATAGACCATGCTCACTTCGTTAGGCGAGCGTCCTTCATTGCCGGCACAGTCGCTTGCGAGTCTCTCGTATTCTTCCAGGTCGCACGGAAGATGAAGCACGGTAGAATCAACGCCGTAGCGGCGTCGTAAGTCTTCAGTCAAGATCTCATTGGTTGTAATGATGCCCGCAGTGCGCCGAATGAACAACGGCTCGACTAATCGCGCCAGCACTCGCTTTTCGGGCGCGACGAACTGGTGCGAGTAATAGTCGAAGTAGTAAGCATAAAACGGGATGCTCAGGCGCCGGCTCGCAAGCCAGGCGGCAGGCAGATCTTCAAGATCGCCGGAGCAGGCGACGATTGCGCTGCACTTCTCGCGTTGGACGATCTCTCGGATACGTCGCGCGCGTGCGCGAACGCCCAGCAGGAAATTGATCGCCTCACGCACGAACTTAAGACCGTAACGAAAGCCGCGATTCACAAAGATTTGGTGCGGAAGTTGATAATAACGAGCCGGCAGACTTCGCGCGAACGCGTCGCCGGCGACCGGCGTGCCGGCCGAGATCAAACAATACTCCGCAGGATCGAGGCCCCCTAACAACCGCGCAAGCATCACCGACTGTCCCGACCCGGACGGCGGCATGACGTGTGAGATGAGAGCAAACTTCATCGGCCGTCAATTTTTCTCATCTTAGATTGTAGACGTCGCGCATCCAGTCGGCCGTGATGCGCATGCCTTTTTCGAGGCTGTAAGTATTCTTGTGATCGAGATCGCGCACAGACTTTGAAATATCGACCCGCTTTATCTTCGTCGTTAGAATTTCAGAGTCACGATAGTCAACGAGCGAAGGATCAGCCCCGGCCACTTTGAGCACCACATCCGACAGTTCCTCGATTGAATGGTGATGTTCCCCGCCGATGTTGTAAGTCTCACCCGGTTTGAAGTTGTCGCTAATGTTGGCGATAGTGCGGACGGTGTCGGCGAGAAAGGTCGAGGTGCGGTAATGTCCGCGAAACACCGTGTAAGGCTGCCCGGTAAGCGCGCAATAGAGAAAGCGGCAGTTGACCGAGCGGTACGGACTGTAATACTCGCCCGGCCCGTAGGTATTGAAGAGACGGACGACGACCGATTCGGTCTTATACTGGATCGCCGAGTTTCGGACCTGCATCTCGTTAACCCACTTCGTCATCGCATAATCGTTCATCTGCTTGATCTCATACTCGTCCATCACCGATTCAGTCATCAGCTCCGGCCAGTCGCCGTAGACCTCGGATGAGGAGAAGTGAATGAGCTTGAAGCCAAGCCGCTCTTGTAGACGGATGACATTCTTGGTGCCGACGGCATTGGTGCGCCAGAGCGTCTCGTAAAAGTCTTCTCCGTTCCAGCGTCCAAACTCGGCGGCGCAGTGATAGACGAAGTCAAACGGCCCCATTCGTTCGAAGACGCGCTCGAGCTGGCGAAACTCGCCAACATCGCAACGAGCGTAGAGCGGCTTTTCGACATCCGTTCGTAGACTAAATCCAACCTCGTCCGGCTGATGATGAAGATCGCATGAGACGACGTGATGTCCGCGCGAACGCAGCTCGGTTATTAATCCTGTACCGACTATTCCTAAACCACCTGTGATAAGAATTCGCATCGATTGGGCCTGTTCCGAGTATACGTAAGTCGAGCGTAGCTTTATAAACACTTCCGCCTCAGATCGCAAAGAGCCACAAAAAGCACAAAAGGATTTCTGCTGATTTTTGTGCTTTTGGTGCTTGTTGTAGTATCGTCCCCGATTCACACGATGTCGAAAGCAAGAGATCTCATCAGATCCGCATACCATCGGGTGCTCAGCCCCATCTACATGAGGATTCAACTGCTCGAAAGCGAGGTCGCCAGACTCGAGGGCGAGCTGCGCGATACGCGTAACAACCGCTTCAGGGCAGTTGAAGAGGTGGCCGATTACCTCTTCGGGGCACAAATCCCGGGCGACTACCTGGAGTTCGGCGTTTACAAGGGTGTGACGTTCGCCCACGCCTGCAAAATTTTCTCAGCCTACCGCGACCACAGTCACATGCGTTTCTTCGCCCTGGACTCTTTCGAAGGGCTGCCTCAGCCGAAGGGATTCGACGCAGTGAACGGCTACACGGCAACGTTTTATGAGGGACAGTACGCGTGTAGCGAAGAGGATTTCATCGAGAACCTCAGGCGTGAGGGCGTTGACCTTAACCGAGTGCGGACGGTCAAGGGATGGTTCTCCGAGTCACTGACGGATGAAATGGCTGCGCGCCACAAGATCGACAAGGTCGCGGCCGCCTGGATCGACTGCGACCTCTACGAATCAACGGTCCCAGTCCTACGGTTTCTCACCCCGAGGCTCCTGACCGGTTCCGTTCTCATCTTTGACGACTGGCGGTGTTACCACAACGTACCCGTGCGTGGGGAGCAACGAGCCGTCCAGGAATGGCGAGCCGAGAACCCCCACATCACTCTCCACCCGCTGATCGATTTCGGATGGAACGGAGCCGCCTTTACTGTCGAGTTAGACTGAAGGATCTCTCCCTCAAAGTTTCCAGCTACAAAGGCACAAAAAGCACAAAAGGATTTTCATTGGTTTTTGTGCTTTTTTGTGGCGTGTCTTTGCGCGAGCTCTTTATAAAACTCCACGACGCGAGCGCGAATTGTCGATCGATTAGCAATGCGGCGCACCAGCGCCAGATTCCGCTCGGCGGCTGCGTCAACCAACTCGTCGTCAATCACAGCCCGCGCGAGCGCATCAGCGATTTCATCAGGGTAAAGGTTACGCGCAAACAAAACGTTCTGCTCTTCTTCGACAACCGGACGAATCGACTCGAGTGGTGAAACGATGGGGAACGCGCCTCCGGCCATCGCTTCGTAAAGTGAATTTGGTACTCCATCCACCAGTGACGGTGCGAGCATCACCCGTGCCTGCGTTATTAACTCGAGCACACGGTCACGCGGTATCCGATCCTCGACGCGGCAACTGTTCCTAATTTCCTGAGGCAATGTCAGATACCACTGCCGGGTTTCGTGTGTCGTTGCCAGAATGTGAATTTCGCACGGTTGAATCTGATGCCAGCATAACTTCAGCGCCTCAAAAACCGGCAGGGCTTTGGACCACGGACACTCATAGGCTTTGGGCCAGAGAATCAAGCGGCTCTGCGACGGCGGCTTGAGGCGGCGTGCCGCTAAAGCGTCAACATCGATTCCGCCGGTTCCCGGAACAGGCGCAATTGATGCAAGCTGATCCTCACGCACACCCATCTCGCGAGCGAGGCGAAAGTTTTGTTGATTATCACTGACGAGTAAATCGCATGAGCGTAAGACCTCGGCAATGCGTGGCCTGAGCTCGGGATTGAGATGTCGCAGAGCGAGATCAGAGCCGCCACGCGTTTGCAGGACCCACTTCCCGAAACCATCAAGCCCATACTTGCGTCGCACGTCAAAGTAAAACTCGCCTGCGGCTTCCATTCCCAAAGTGTGGATAATGTCCGGTTGCCATTGCCGGATAATCCTGGCTAGCCAGTCCTCCACGAGGGGCCCGGGTGTCCACGGCTGCCGCAACAGAGTCGCAGCACTTCGTTCGGCAAACCGTTTGAAGCGGCCGGAGGCAAAAAGATACGAGCGGATTGAAGGATTGATATCTGTCTGACCATATTCGGTGAGGTAGGTTTTGATGGGCCAATGAGGCGGCGGGCTGCCGGAAGGCAACGCAAACAAGCGAACGTTAAAATCCGCTCCGTCTAATAAATCAATCCAGGAGTGAGTATGTGAACTTTCGCCCAGCCCGATGAAAAGAATCTTCGGCTTGCCCGATAACTCATCGGTATCAAAAGAAGAACTCATGTTCTTTCCGCGCCGGTAACAGCCATAGCGCAGTTCCGTTGTGTCGTGGTAGAACAACTCCGATCGAGCACCTCACGCGACCAGAGCTCGAGCATCATCAAGAGCCACGGTTTATACCAGGGACCGGAACCGTTCAGAAAGTCGTCTTTAATTGCGCTCACCGCCGCAGGATCAAGTAATCCCCGTTGCCGTGTGCAGTCAACCGACAAGGTATCCTCGAGCACATCACGAAGTGGGCCGCGCAACCAATCGCCAAAGGGCATTCCAAAGCCGCGCTTCGGCGTCAGATCAAAATCAGCAGGCAGAAACTTCTTACCGATGTCGAGGAGAATACGTTTAGCGCCGGTCGCTCGATACGAACCGGCCGCCGCTTCACCATAATTCGAAAAACCAGACAGGCTACCCAGCTTGGCCTCATCCGGCAACGACATAGCGAGGTCTGCAATAACCGGATCGAGATAAGGTACGCGAACCTCCAGCGAGTGACTCATCGAGACTGCGTCGATGTCGCGCAGCAATTGACTGTTCGTGTAGCCACGAAGACAAAGTGCGCTGGTACGTTCTATCACACCAGCGCCCGGCAACTCGTCGATATGAGCGAGGTCATGGTGACGTGAGCGCCCAGCCTGAGCTGTCTGCCGCAGGTGCGGCGCGATTAAATCTGTCGCCCCGTTCGTGTCGAAGATGGTGTTGATTGAGCCATATTTGTTCAGAAAACTTTCTTCTCGTAAACGGGCGACACGCCAACCGCCGCGCAGGGAAACCACACGATCAAACGAAGGTTGATTTGCAAAGTCACTAAGCTTGCCGCGCATCGAACTCATCCACGAGTCGTGACCGTTGCCTTCCATCTCGAGTTTCATCTTCATGAAGGATGGATAGCCTGCAAATAACTCGTCGCCGCCGGTGCCGGAAATCGCAACCGTCACGGCGCTTCGTGCAGCCAACGACACGAAGTAGCTGTTCACACCATCTACGGATGGTTGGTCCAACCCCCAGGCGATATGATTGATCCGGTCTCGTACCTCCGCGCCAGACACCACCACTCGCGAATGGTCAGTACCAATGAAGCGAGCCGTTCGTTCGGCATCGCTGCTCTCATCAATTGCGGTCCCTTCGGACTCAAACCCGACTGAAAAAGTTTTTACACGCTCTCCCGTAACCTGACGCGCCATCAGCGCGACAAGAAGCGATGAATCGATGCCACCGGACAGGAATGCTCCCAGCGGCACGTCAGAAATCATTTGCAGCCGCACAGATTCTTCGAGCGCACGTGACACTTCTTCAATCTGCTCTTCATACGGCAGCTTAGCCACATACTTGTTTTGATCCGTGCTGAAGGACCAGTAACGTTCGATTCGCTCGCGGCCGTTTTCAACGATCATCCGGTGCGCCGGCAATAAAACTCGCACGCCTCGAAGGATCGTGCGCGGTTGGTATACCGAGCCGTAAGTCAGTAAGAGTCGCAGTGACTCTTCATCGATTTCGGGCGCCACCAAACCACTTGCAAGTAAGGCTTTGATCTCCGAGGCGAATACCAACCGGCCACCCGCGTGGGCGTAGAGAAGAGGTTTAATACCCATCTGATCGCGGGCCAGCAGCAGTCTTTCTCGTCCCGGACCTGCCCTTCGATCGTGAATTGCGAGAGCGAACATTCCTCGCATTCTCAGTAGAAAATCGTCGCCGTATTGTTCATACATCCTGAGCACGACTTCAGTGTCGGATGAAGAAATAAACCGGTGACCCTTTGATTCCAGCAGTTCGCGCTCGGAGTGGAAGTTGTATAGTTCGCCGTTGTAGACGATCGAGATCAGCCCGTCCGGCGTTTCCATCGGCTGATGACCAGCGGACGATGTGTCGATAATTGCGAGGCGCGTCATACCGAGCGTCATGTCGCCACGGGTGAGCATGCCGCGATCGTCCGGACCACGGTGATGCATAGCGGCAATCATCCGGCTGACTGCTTCACCGGTGTCGCCGCTGCCTAAAATTCCGCAAATGCCACACACTGCGTTCTCAAGTCCTTGTACTGGTTTTGCCCAAAAGGTCCATTTTGGCCTGCGGAGCAGGCCTAAGCATAAAGCCTGGGGCGTTAGCCCCAGGTATCTACGCACGACAAATTTTCAAGCCCGCGTATGCGGGCGACAGAACGATGCGTCGAAAAATGCCAACATATTTTGCAGCGCACGGACTGCCGCCCATTTCATGGGCTCAAAAACCCTATTGCTTATAGTTCCTGGGGCTAACGCCCCAGGCTTTATGCTTGCGCCTGCTTCGCAGGCTAAATCAGGTTTTCGGGCAAAGCCCCTACTGTTTCGAGGGGATTCTACCACGCGCCTCGACGCCGTTGCCGCCGTAGTAGACCACGAGATCGACGAGTCCACATGCTGTCAGGCAGCGCTCGATCTCATCGACACTTCTGAAATGTTTGTAATAGTCAGTTAACGTGTCGTGTGTATCCAACAGGGCCCACTCAGCAAGTAAACGTTTCCCCAATTGCGGATAGTGCTCGTAATAATCGACCACAGGTGAATACTTGTTGAGGAATCGTCGCACGCGCCAGCGGCCTCGCTTGTTGCTCCAGCCCAGTCGATGCAGCGGCAGCAGCAGGCGCGCCAGCGAGAGTGTGACTGTTTTAGCTGTACCGGCAGAGAGACGGATCAAGATGCGGCGCAACAACTTCTGCGACGGATTATGCGGGAATTCGTGAGCATAATGATCTATAACCAGAGTACCGCCGGGTTTGAGGTAGCGAGTGAGCGCGGCAATTGTCTCTTCAGAATTCGGGGTGTGTTGAATGACTCCCAAACAAACCACGAAATCAAATGAGTGAGGCTCGACCGGAATCGATCGGGCATCGGCCTGGCAGACGAAGTAATTCTCTGCATGACCGCAGTTTTCGTAGTTCGCTTCGACTGCCAAGGAGAGATCGCAGGCAAATACATGCGCCCCGGCGCCGAGCATCAATTCAGTGAAGCGTCCCGCGCCGCAGCCAACCTCCAGCACCGTTTTCCCCCTGACATTTTCAAGAGAGCCGCCTAGACAACGCGCCAGTCGATCGCGGGAGATAGTTGTTTTCGTGTACGAATCGAGCTGGGTCTTGCGAAACGTGGTCCATTGAAGTCCAAAACCGGCGGCGTAGTTGTCGGCGGGAACAAAGCGCGGCACGTTTTTTACAACTGGAAACCTGCATCCCTGAGCACAAACCAATTCACGCGCATCTTCGACGCGGGCCGGCCCGTCAGTCACGATTGGTTCACCATGCAGAGTGCATCTCAACTGCGGCGGGATCTGCATCAAGCTCGGTCTCCGTTTGCGCCTATCTTTTTCGCGACTACGTAAACTGAATGACCGCGAACGCCGTAGAGCCATTTCAGTGGCAGATGGTTCAGCGCTCTGAATAAACGGTCGTTCTTCTTCAAACCCGCGACTACGAATTTCGGAAGTGCACTGTGATCGAGTATCACCGGTAAATAGTCTTTCCAAAGGAATGCAGGGAGTGGTTCGTAAGCGATGCGTTGGAGCTCAAAGCCGAGCCTTGGCAGTGCGGCACGGAAGGTAGAGGCCCGCCAGCGCGATAGATGGTGTGGAGGTAGCTCTGTCAACGCCGTAGCAAAGTACTTAACCGGACCGGCATTATCAGGTACAGCGACGATTAGTACGCCATTGGGTTTCAAGAGACGCTGCGCTACCTCGAACAGTTGTATCGGGTCAGTGACGTGTTCCAGCAGTTGAAAAATACAGACGGCATCTAACGATTGCGCGTTCTGCGTGTGCAAAAGTACTTCCGCTGATGCTCCCTGATATACGTTATGTCCTTTGGAGCGGACCAGGTTCGCCATCTCAGAATTGAACTCAAATCCACTCGCCTCAACGTGGGGCAGATGGTTACGCAACAGGTCCAGGAAGTAACCACTGCCGCAACCGATATCGAGAACGCGATGGCAGCGGTAGCGTCTGAGGTCTTTAACAGCTTGTCTGAACTCCCACTTGTCTGCTTCGTAACAAGAGCCGTCGCTCGTGGTAATGCATTCGTAGAAATCTGATGAACCGGCGAACCGGGGATCAAAAACTGCAAAGCCGCATGTCGAGCAACGGTGGAACGTAACCTGTGGCGATGTTGGTTGCGTGTACTGTTGCCACACCGCATCAGTGAAGGTGACCTGGGCCTCACGTTCCCAGCGATGAAGGATCTCTGCGAGGTTGAATGTTTCCGGCGTGGGCTCGAGCGTGGGGGAGCCACACATTTCGCACGTCTTTCCCATACTTTGCACAAACGATTAAGCCACAGATTACACGGATGAACACAGATAGGTTTTCTCATCCGTGTTCATCGGTGTAAATCCGTGGCTCATTTCCTGCTTAACTATTACTCTTACCCTCCACGGTCCAACGCGAGACGGGATGGATGAGCGCATTGGTGGGTAGAACCGCTCCGCCCTCGGCCGAAACCTCCTCAATATTGAAAGCCAATGCATGAGCAATGTAATCGAGGCTCCGTTCTCCCGAGGTCCAGTATCCACCGTCTGGCTTCGCAAAGAGTGTGATGTAATAAGGACCGGGGATCAACGGAACATCTACCTGTATCTGTGCCACGTAGCTTCCAGGCTGCAGGTCGAGTAAGTCCAGCGCAGCGTCTGTATGCTGAACTGCGCACACGACAGTTTCATCGAACTTATTTATAACCAGACCCAGGCGAACCTGCTCCAGTGGCCTGAGCACTTCGAACTCAACACGAAAGCGAAGCGGGTCGCCGAAATAATTAACGACCGTGGGATTGGAGTCTTCGTCCAGCAGTTCTATACGCGCAAAGGAGAGTTCTTCCAACTTATCATGGTAGTGCATTTCCCTCGTGATTAGTCCATCCATCTTTTGCGGCTGAACGGATGACAAGTAATCAACAACTACTTCATTCGCCGGTCCACGAGACTTAACCTGTCCCTCGTTGATCCAGATACATTTACTACACAGTTGCACGACCGCGCGCATGTTATGACTGACGAACAGGACAGTTCGTCCGCCTTTAGCTACTTCATTCATCTTGCCGAGACACTTTTTTTGAAACTGCCCGTCACCGACTGCCAGAACCTCATCGACAATCAATATTTCCGGTTCCAAATGAGCGGCAACAGCGAATGCGAGCCGCACGTACATTCCGCTCGAGTAACGCTTCACCGGAGTGTCGATAAATCTCTCGATTTCGGCAAAAGAGACGATCTCGTCAAACTTGCGATTGATCTCCGCGTTGCGCATGCCGAGAATTGCGCCATTCAAAAAGACGTTCTCTCGCCCAGTGAGCTCAGGATGAAAACCTGTCCCCACCTCGAGCAAGCTTGCAACACGACCGTACAATTCAGCGCGTCCGGTTGTTGGCTCAGTAATTCGCGAAAGTATTTTCAGCAGAGTCGATTTGCCGGCGCCGTTGCGGCCGATAACTCCGATCACCTCGCCTGGCGCGACTTCAAATTCAACATCCCGAAGGGCCCAGAACATTTCCGAATGCCCATTAGCTCGCAGGATGTCGAGTGGCTTCCGCACGACGCGCGCAAGTGAATCGCGCAGCGTTGGGAACTGCTGACGACGCGCGCCAACGCGATACTGTTTTCCCAGACCTTTGACTTTGATGATCGGCGTCATACTTCTTCAGACGAGGTCTGCAAACCTTCGTTCTGCGCGTCTAAAGTTGTAGGTGGCGTACACGAGGAAAATGATGGCTACAACACCAGCAAAAGCAATCGTAGACCAGTCAAACGGCTTGTGGCCATATAGCGAAACACGAAACCCCTCGATTATTCCGGCCATCGGATTCAAACCCAGCAGCCAACGCACCTTTCCCTCAAACAGGCTCAACGGATAAATGATAGGTGAAGCGAAGAACCAAAGCTGAAGCAGGAAAGGCAGCGCCAATCTGATGTCGCGATATTTCACATTCAATGCGGCCATCCACATCCCGACGCCGAGCGCAAGCACGACGACGATAATGATGAAAATCGGCAGCAGCAAAAGATTCGACGTAAATCGAACTTTCCAGAAGACCATCATGATCGCGAGGGGAATAAAGGCGACTGCGAAATCGACCAGGGTCGCGCCGACGGCAGCGGCGGGCACCAGCATGCGAGGAAAGTAGACCTTCGTGATCAGGGCAGCGCTGTTGACAAGGCTGTTGCCGGCTGCATTAACCGCCGACGAAAAGAATGTCCACATCAGAAGTCCTGTATAAGCAAACAAGGAATAAGGAAGACCGTCTGATTTTATTCCCGCCACTCTGCCAAAAAGAAACGTAAAGACGAGCATCATGAGGAGCGGTTGTAAAACCACCCAGACAACTCCAAGCGCAGTCTGTTTGTACCGGACTTTAACGTCGCGCCACATCAGAAAGTAGAGCAACTCGCGATACGCCCAGAGTTCTTGCAAGTCAAGGGCGAGCCACGCTCGTGGTTCGATTACGACTACTGGTTTATCCGGCAAGCTGGTCCCAGCGGGCGCGATTTTTATTGAAGGTTCGGAGTCTGAAGTTAGAGCGCCCGCGTTGTTGCTGATGGTCATACTGGTGGTGCGTATGGTAAGGGTTGGCGCAGTTCTTTGTACAGTTCCGCTGATTTTTGGCGCTGTCCTGAGTTTTTCTCCGCGGTCCTCTGCGTATCTCCGCGGCCTCTGCGGTGAAATAGCCTTTACCGCAGAGGTCGCAGAGATACGCAGAGGACCGCAGAGAAAAACTCAAAGTAAGACACTACCTGATTTTTTGTGCTTCTTTGTGGCTTATAAAAATAAACGCCTCCCGCTCGGACGGGACCAAGCGGGAGGCAGCAATTGGGGAAACTAGAAGAATTACTTCTTGCCGGTCGGACCCGGAATGGCGCCACCGATTGCTTCGTTCGTGTTGCCTTGAGTCTTGTTATCGCCATACGTCACGAGTGTGCCGCCGACGAAGTTCACGCCGTTGACGTTGTTCGTGATCGTGCAGCCGCCGATGCGGGAAGTGCTGGCAGCTATCGCGAGACCGGTGGTGTTGTTGTACAACAAGCATTCATGAAGGTCTACGCCCAAGCCGCCGGCCAGCACCGCTACGCCTGATCCACTGTTGTTGGAGAACGACGATTTAAACGCCAGTCCCTTGGCATTCGCGCCGAGCGAAAATCCATCGGTGCAAGCGGTAACCGAAACGTTCTCGAGCGATACGGCTACGCCGACAGCATTGGCATTTGTCGCCCGCACACCGGCGCCGGAGCAATTTGTGATCTCCGTATTTCGAATAACCACGCGCTGAGGACCACCGCCCACCGGAGCACCGTTCAAATTGATATCGATGCCGTTGCCGGGAGCGGATCTGCTTCCATAGATCTGGCAATCCTGGACGAAAAGTTGTTTTCCGGAGGTAAAGTTGATGCCTCTGAGTCCGGTCGTGGTTCCCGCGCCGTTAATTGAAAGATCGCGCAGGATGACAATGATCGAACCGGGGCTGCCGGAAGCGCTGTCATTAACGTTTACGCCATTCGTTCCGGAGTGAAGAATGGAACCAAACCCGGCCCCTTTGGTGCCGTTGATGGTCATCGACTTGGTGATCGTTACAGCTCCGAAACCGCCTGGATCAAGGGTGCTGATCTCCCCACCTGCGGCCGTTTTTGAAATAGCGCCGGCGTATGTCTTGCAGGGGGCGGTGCGGCTGCACGGGTTAACGTCGTCGCCGACGCCGGACACCCAGGTACGTGTCGCCTGGGCCTGGGCCAAAGAAGCGACCGTCAGGGTAAAGATGGCGAGGGCCAGAATATTTAAAGTGAAGCGAAACTTACTCATGTGATGTTCTCCTTTAGGCGGTTGAGCTTGGTAGCCCGGTTATTGAGCTTAGTAGCTGTTATTTGAGCTGAGTAGCTGTTAATAGCGAATCCTCTTGTTCTAACGCGGAAAATGAATCCGGTTTGGTTCCAGCGCCACTGTTAATGCGTAAATTCCCCTAATTCATTCCGCCAACCAGGTGGCGCACCCGGTTGGCGGAATGATCCGGGGAGTTGCTACTTGAACTTGAAGTTCGCACGATGCTCCGTGCCGTCATTCAACTTCAACACTAACTGACGACAGGTGTTCTTCCACGAGTTTTCAGTCTTCCACACGTAGTTGTACTGATCAGACGTTGCTGTATAGCTCAAACTACTGCCGCCAGCGTTGACGGTCTCCTCAATATCATCCTGAGGAGCGGAACCGTCGCAGTTGATGGTCATGGAAGACGGCGAGTTCGCGGCGAAGATGCTCAGTCCCTTGTTTCCACTCAGGCTGAACTTCACCGGGACGCCCTTGCCTGCGGTTACGACATTCAAAACAGGCAGGTTGTCTACCGGCGCAAAGAAGCCAAAGAAGTTGTAGAGCACCGTTACTGTGAACTGGCAATGGCTCGTATTACCCGCGGCATCCGTGGCCGTCACTGTTACGGTTGTAGTGCCGACCGGGAATATCGAGCCGGATGCGATATCCGTTGTTACCGTCGGTGTCGAACAGTTGTCCGTCGCCGTCGGAGTTGGGAAATTAACAGCCATTGACGTGGCAGTGCTGTTAAGCGGCAACGTCACCGTGATGTTCGACGGGCAACTAATCACGGGTGCGATTGCCGGACTTTCATTCACTGTTACCGTTTGCGTTCCGGTAGTGGAATTGCCGGACGCGTCAGTAGCCGTATATGTGATTATGGTCGTGCCGGTCGGGAACCTGAAGTTTGCGGGCACTCCTGTCCGGGAAATATTGACGGAGCTCGAACAGTTGTCCTCCGCTGTTGCCACGCCGAGTTCGTCATCGAGCACTACAGAACACGAACTCGTCGAGGTAGTTATTGGACCAGGCACGTGAAGCGTCGGCGGCGTGTTGTCGTTTGGTGACGTGACGTGAACGATCTGAGTGCAGTTCGCCACGTTTCCATTCACGTTGTCAGTCGCGGTCCAAACGACTTGCGTATCGCCAACCGGATACGGATCAGTTAAGGCAGCTCCATCCGAACGGGTAGCTGTTACTTCCACATTGCTGTCCGACGGATTAGTCGTAGGCGTGCCAATGCTTACGTTCACGCCGGCGTTGCAGCTCGTCGCGGTTCCATTGACGGTGGCTGGACAACTAATCGTCAATACCGGTCGAGTCTCCACCTGAACGACGATTCTCTGTGCGCAGGTAGCGGTTCGACCCGACGCATCCCTCACGGTCCAGTCGATGTTGGTAACGCCGAGCGGGTATGGCGCATTCAACGGCAACTGCGGAGTTTCAGGATCGTCATCGTCGTCACTTCTATCAAATGTCACTGTGACTCCCGTTGCCGGAACGGTTGACGGAGTACCGGGATTCACATTGGCGGAAGTTTCACCAGCAGTCACATTGACAGTTACATCTTGCGGGCATGCGATCGTCGGCGCTGCGATCGTTGTGACGATCACGTTGAAGCTACAACTTCCTTCGCCAACGTCGGAGGTGACATGCACTGGTGTCGTACCGACTGGGAAGAACGACCCCGGAGCCGGGCTGGTGGTTAACGGGCCGCAGTTCCCGGTAATTTGATCAGTCGAAGCGAACGTTACAAACTTACCTTCGACGGCTCCCTGAGTAGTGTCGGCCGTGACTACCAGATCTGCACGACAGCTAAGGTGGCAGGCCTCCGCGGTTGTTCCGGTCGGAATATCGGAGCCCGCAATCGAAGTGTTATCGAGCGTATTACTATCCGCGGTATCACTCCTCGTATCGACGGTGTGCGTGATAGTTGTTCCTTCGGCTACGCCTGTATCGACCCTGTACGTAAAGCTGAATTCAGCAAGGTCACCGGCGGCCAGGCTGGCGCGCGAGCAGGTGGTCGTACCAACGTTGCCGGCGCCTGGGGTGACGCAGTTGAATGTTGGACCAGAATTCTGAACTACAGAAACAAATGTAGTGTTATCCGGAACGGTATCCACAATTCGGACGTTCGCGGCAGCGTTAGGTCCCTTGTTCAAGACGAAGAGTCCAAAATTCACGTCCGAACCAGGAGTTATCTGAGTGTCACTCAACAGAATGCTCGAGCTTGAAATATCCGCAACCTCCTCGGCTGGATCAGTCACGAAGAAATCGATGGCGGCGCGGACAGTGGCATCCGAACTGTCAACTTGATTAACGTTCCACGTCCCACGGTTATCGACGTTTTGGTCTCCAAAGAATTCCGTGGCCGCTGTGGGAAGCGTGAACGAAACTGTCTGCGGATCATTTGTGATGTCCGCCGAAGCGAGCGTGAATCCGGCTGTATTCAGAATTGCAAGGCGGCTGCGAAGCGCTGGAGTGCCGACCAGCTTCGCGCAAACCGTATCGCCAAGAGCGAAAGTTGATTTTGGAGTTGCGCAGTCTGACTCGTAAGTCGCGAGCGGTGCCGCGGCGCTTACGGTGAAAGCCGCAGGCGTTTGTGAAATATCGCCGGTCTCAGCGATTGTTACTTTCCAGGTGCCTAGCTGATCGGGCACGAAAGTGAAAGTTTGCGGATTGGTAGTGATATCTGTCGTGCCACTTCCACCAAACGCGATGCTGAGATCCTGTCGTAGCCAGTGAACCCAACGACCGCCCGGGAAATTCAGATCGACGTTGTCCGTCTTTGCGCAAACGGTTTCGCCTAAAACGAAAGCGCTTTTCGGAGTCGTGCAATCTCTTGCGAAAGTTGCAATGGTTTCCTGCACCATTCCGAGACTCGATAATCGAAAAGGGAATAATGCAGTTGGTTTTATAGGAATTATCTGATGGTTTTCGGTTTTGCGATTATCTGTGGGCGCTGTTATCGATGAGGCCGAGGAGTTTGAAAACAGCGAAATACCGACAAGCGCAATCAAGATAAATACAGCAACGAGGGGGGTAAAGGGATTAAGACTTGGTTTACCAGGGTGCGACAACGGGCGAACGCTACGGCTTTTCATAAATGCGTCTCCGGTTCTGGGATTCTGTTTTAGCTGTCCGACTTTCGTAACGCAGTCGGGTAGGTTTAGTGGTCGGCTCTCGTGACCGGCTGTTCAGCAGTGCAGGCCGGCGGAATTTTTAAGGTGCCGTTTCTTTAGCGAAACATGTATGAGCAGCAAAACATCTATGACAGGAATCGTGATTACGGAAGCTTCCTTCGGTTCGTCAGGCAATGGGAATGCATGACGATCTCGAGCAGATTTACTGACCGGCAAGAGACCTGAAGAGGTCACCGGCAGCGAAACAGGGCGCGTATCCTATGACGGGTTTGTTCGGCTGTCAAGGAAAGTTTTTGCGGTTGAAGAAAAAATTATCGATCTGGTCTATTTCAGTCATCGTGACCTTAGGTTATTGGGCCATTACTCGTAAGGACCAAAGTTTATGTTAGATTCGGCGCTGCATCGGTTTAAGATTTCCATGGGTAGCTGAATATGAAACTTTTTGTGACCGGAGGCGCCGGCTTCATTGGCTCTGCCTTTGTCCGGCTCGCGCTCGAAGAAATACCCAACTGCTCGGTCGTTAACTTCGACGCGCTCACATACGCGGGAAACCGCGACAACCTGGAAGGACTTGACACGGCGCGCCATCATTTTGTGCACGGCGATATCTGTAACGGAGACGCCGTCATGAACGCGCTCGAAGAAGGCGTTGACGCCGTCTTCAACTTCGCCGCCGAGTCGCACGTGGACCGCAGCATTGCGAGCGCAGCAGAGTTCCTGCGCACCAACATTGTCGGGACACAAGTTCTTCTCGACGCCGCTCGCCAACGCAACGTAAAACGATTCGTTCAGGTATCGACCGACGAAGTGATGGGCAGCTTGCCTGAAAACGAAACTGCTTTCTTCACTGAAACATCACCTTTCGCTCCGAACAGTCCTTATGCAGCTTCGAAAGCAGCGGCCGAGCATTTAGTGCGCGCGGCTCATCACACGTTTGGCCTCAATACGGTTATAACCCGGTGTGGGAATAACTATGGACCACGACAATTTCCGGAAAAATTCCTGCCGCTGATGATCTGCAACGCTCTCAACGACGAAGCGATTCCGATCTACGGAGATGGACTTAACGTGCGCGACTGGATCTATGTGGATGATCATTGCCGCGCCATCCTGGCGGTGCTTGAAAAAGGAAAGTCAGGCGCGGTCTACAACATTGGCGCGCGCAATCAACGGCGCAATATCGAGGTTGCCGAATCAGTGCTCGCGGCTCTGGGAAAACCAAAATCCCTGCTTAGTTTCGTTGTTGACCGTCCCGGGCACGATCGCCGTTATGCGATAGATCCATCGCTTGCTGAATCCGAGCTCGGTTGGCGCCCGCATGAAACGTGGGAAAGCGGCGTCCAAAAGACCATTCAGTGGTACCAGCAAAACAGCCGCTGGATCGAACGGACACGAAACAATGAGTATCGCGAGTACTATCAGAAGCAATACGGCAACGAAGGGAAAATAAGTTGAGAGTCCTCGTTACTGGCGCTCGCGGCCTGGTTGGGCGAGCGGTTGGCGAGCATTGTGCTCATTCCGGCGATGACGTTCTTTCTTACGGGCGCAAAGAGCTGGATATCACCGATCGCCGCCTCGTGCGGGAAACAATTCTTGGCAATCATCCTGACGTAGTCATAAATTGCGCCGCCTGGACCAACGTTGATGCATGCGAATCCGATCCAGAGAGGGCTTTTGCGGCGAATGCCGCTGGACCGGAGAACCTGGCGAGTGCGTGTAAAGAAGCGGAGTGCGTTTTTATAACGATCTCCACTGACTACGTCTTCGACGGTGCTAAGCCTGGGTTTTATACCCAACTGGACCAGCCGAATCCACAAAGTGTGTACGCGGCCAGCAAGCTTGAAGGTGAACGTCTCTCCGCGCTGGCTTATGGCCGTTCGATCATCGTTCGCACGGGATACATCTTCGGCCGTGGCGGAAAAAATTTCTTAAGCACGGTCGTGGAGCGGATACAAAAGGGCGAGAGACTGAAGACGATAAATGATGCTTACGGAACTCCCACTTACGCCATAGATCTGGCCGCGCGGCTGCGACAACTGGCAGAGAAGAATGTCGGGGGCATCTATCACGTGGTGAACAGCGGACCGGGTGTCACTTTTGAAGAATTCACGCGTAAAGCTATTGCGCTGACGGGAAATCGCGACGCGGTCGTGGAAGTAGTTTCAGCGGACGCGCTAAATCGTCCCGCGAAGCGGCCGCACAATTCTCGTTTGCGTTGCCTGCTTTCGGAAACGATCGGGTTGCCGCCTTTGCGTGACTGGGAACGTGCGCTCGAAGAGTTTGTGCGGACAGAATCGTGAGTTTTTCTCTGCGAGCCTCTGCGTATCTCGGCGTCCTCTGCGGTAAAGGTTATTTCACCGCAGAGGACGCCGAGATACGCAGAGGCTCGCAGAGAAAAACCGATCACAAGCCCGAGCGAACGATATCGTGTATTCGGATTAACCCCAAGCACGTTCGATCTTCATCGACAACAGGCAGGACGGCGATCTGCGAGGGCCGGTTCTCCATCAATTGCAAAGCGTCATAAGCGAGCAGGTTGGGTGAAACCACGACCGGATCTTTCGTCATTATCTGGTTCGCGGTGAGTTGCTCCAGGTTCACTGCCTTGACCCTCTCCACGGAGCGTCGCAAATCGCCATCGGTGATTATTCCGGCCAGCCGGCCGCCATCATCTATGACGTTGACGGCTCCCAGTCCGCCTTTACTGATGGCGCTTGCTATCCTCGTCCAGGATGCATCCGGCGGTACAACCGGATTGTCAGGGCCGCCATGCATGAGGTCGCTCACCCGCAAAGTCAGGCGCTTGCCGAGTCGTCCGGCCGGATGATTCAAAGCAAAATCCTGGGAAGTGATTCCCTTGAGCTCCATCAAAGTTGCCGCCAGAGCGTCTCCAATCGCGAGCGCAACGATGGCACTCGTCGTCGGCGCCAGGTTAAGCGGACACGCCTCTTGCTCCACGGATGCATCCAGGACCGCGTCGGCGTTGCGCGCGAGAGTGGAGTTCACTCCGCCCACAATGGCGATGATCGGAACGTTCCGGTGCTTCAAATGAGGCAGCATCGCGATTAACTCATCGGTTTCGCCGCTGTTGCTGAGAACTACCACCACGTCCATTGCGGCAACGAGGCCCAGGTCTCCGTGCAAGGCATCTGCGGGGTGAAGGTAAATGGCGGCAGTGCCGGTGCTGGTTAGCGTGCTGGCAATCTTGCGTGCTACAAGGCCTGATTTACCGACACCAGCCACGACTACTTTCCCACCGCAGTTCGCCAGCAAATGAATAGCGCGTTCCACTTGCCCAGGCTTCAGGCGCTCAGCCGACACTGTTAGAGCGTTGGCTTCCATCTTCAGCACTTCGAGTACGCGCGAAACGTAATCCGGGCCTTGCGTTGCACTCATTTCGGGCACCTGTTTACAAGAGATTCATGGGTGATCCATAGCGTAACTTCGCATTTGGTGGAGGCCTAATTTCAAGCTCTTCTCTGCGTATCTCTGCGGATCTCTGCGCCTCTGCGGTAAACGGTTTCCGCGCACCCTTACCGCAGAGGGCGCAGAGATCCGCAGAGATACGCAGAGGTGAAACCAGGGCACCACACAGCATTTGCCTGCTTGCGAGATTCGAACACTCTGTTATTATTCTTGCCCACTCTCGTTTGAAGTAAGGGGCTGACCTTTTTATGTCTACTCAGGATAACAGATTAATTCCAGTTTCGGGGCTGGATCGTGGACTTGATCGGCCACTCACCGATTATCGAAATAAACCTTATGGCGTCTCGGCGAACGATCCCGCGGCGTTAAAGGATTATCTCTTTATCGTTCTCAAGCGAAAGTGGATGATCCTGAGCCTGGTACTGGTGATCACCTCGCTGGTTGCGATCCAGTCGTTCCGCGCGCCCTCGATTTATCAGGGCGAAACGACCATCAGAATTCAACAAAAAACGCCCAGCATCCTCCAGACCGACAAGCTAATTATCAACGGGCAGAACGATCCCAATTTCTGGGGAACGCAGTTGAAGTTATTGCAGAATCCGGCGTTGGCCCGCCAGGTTGTTCTTAACCTCGACTTACAGCATAACCCCGCATTTTTCGGTAGCCAGTCGCAAACCGGATTCTTCGATTCTTTGCGGCGTCTCTTTTCGGGACCAAAGAAGACGGAGACTCGTCCCACTCCTGCTGGTTTGTCTGTTGTAACTGAAACTCAGGCTTCGGTAGGCCAGTTAACGCCCGAGGAGTTGGAGAAGTTAGAAGTTTACGAAGACGCAATTATCGACGGCGAAGAAATCGAGCCTCAACCGAATACCAACCTGGTAAAAATCATCTTCCGTCATTCAGATCCGGGATTGGCACAGAAAATCGCCAACGGACTGGCTGATGTTTTCAAAAATTACAATCTCGCCCTCGCCACCGAAGGATCAACCAAGGCCGAAGACCTCCTCGCTACTGAGATTGCCAGACTGCAAACCCAGATTAACCAGGACCAGGAAAAACAATGGAATTTCGCGAAGAACCACAATTTGCCGCTGACCACTGAAGGCGCGGGAAACCTCGAAGCCCAGCGACTCGCCACACTCAGCGGCCAGTTGCTGGCAGCGGAAAACGAGACAAAGCAACTCAAAGCGCAGCTTGAAGCAGCCAGGAAAGAGAAGGATCCATTTTCGATACCCGACGTTAACGCATCCACGCGGGTGGAAAAATTACGCGATCGCATCTCCGCGCTTAAAGAGCAACGAGACGCTCTGCTGGTCACTTACACGCCGGAATGGCCGGCCGTGAAGAAGCTCGACGTTCAGATCAAAGGTCTCGAGGCGGAACTGCAAAAGGCACCAGAAGAGATTGTTACCTCAATACAACGGAAGTACGAAGCCGCTGCGTCACGCGAGAGCCTGTTGCGTCGCTCCTACGAAGAACAGAAAGCGACGACTACTCAGCAAACGCGCGACCAGATCGATCTGATGGCCATCACGCATAACCTCGAGACGAACAAGCAGTATTACAACACTCTCGTGCAAAGGCAGCGCGAGTTGGATATTTCGAATGGGAACGGGGGAAATGAAGTAAGTATCGCAACGCCCAGCAGGTTGCCCAAAGCCCCGGTTGGCCCACCAAGGCTGCGAAATATAATCGTCGCCTTTTTACTCTCACTGGCCGGCGGCATTGGTTTAGCTTTCCTGCTGGACTTCCTGGACGACACGGTAAAATCCGTCGAAGATGTCGATCGTTACATTCACCTGCCCGCGTTGGCTTTGATCCCGTCAGGTCGCGAGCGTTCCCGCTTGCCGGGGATAGTTGGCACGCCACCCACGCCGGGACCAGCCAACACGACTGCGCTGGCGATGATCACCGATGCTCGTTCGCCGATTACGGAGTCGTATCGACACCTGCGAACCTCGTTGCTGTTATCGTCTGCCGGAAAGCCGCCGAAAACAATCCTGATTACTTCCAGTCAGCCCGCGGAAGGGAAAACCACTACCGGGATCAATACGGCGTTCATGCTCGCGCAGACCGGCGCCGAAGTTTTGATGATCGACTGCGACCTGCGACGACCACGGCTGCACGCGCAATTTGAGCTTCCTAACGCGAAGGGCCTGACCACCTGGCTTTCAGGAGAGAAGAACCTCGACAGTTTGATTCAAACGTGCGAGAAGGAGCCGAATCTGAAAGTACTAACCTCAGGGCCGGTGCCGCCGAATCCTGCCGAACTACTCGGTTCCGAGGAGATGCGGAAGCTGTTGAATACGCTGAGTGAGCAATACGCGCATATCATCATCGATTCACCGCCGGTCATTTCTTTCACGGATGCGTCGATCCTATCGACGATGGTGGACGGAGTGATTCTGGTAGTGCACGGTGGACGAAGCTCGCGAGCCGTGGTGCGGCGCGCAAAACAGCAACTGCTCGACGTGGGAGCGCACGTGTTTGGCGTGGTGCTGAACAACGTGAAGGTCGAGACGCACGATTACTATTACTCCCGTTACTATTCCCACTATTACCAGTCTGACGGAGAAGAAGTGGATCAGGGCGCAGGAGAGACCGTATAGATAAAGCTGTCTCTTATTTTCTCTGCGTATCTCTGCGGTCCTCTGCGCCTCTGCGGTAAACATGTTGTCCGCGCACATTACCGCAGAGACGCAGAGGAACGCAGAGATACGCAGAGAAGGAATTTGCAATAAGACACGACAGCGACTCTTCCTACTTTGGTGCAAGCAGTTCAATCATTACATTCGATGAAAGTTCCATTAATTGATTTGCAGGCGCAGTATACTTGCGTACGCGATACGGTGCGTCAAGCTGTCGATCGCGTTTTCGAGTCGCAACAGTTTGTGATGGGCCCGGAAGTCGCGGCCCTTGAAGCGGAAGTCGCCGCGTATTGCCGAACCAAAGAAGCCATCGGCTGCGCTTCCGGTTCGGATGCTTTGCTGCTGGCGCTGATGGCGTTAGATGTTGGACCGGAGGACGAGGTCATCACCACGCCCTTCAGTTTTTTCGCGACGGCGAGTGCCATCGCGCGACTGGGCGCGCGACCTGTTTTTGTCGATATCGATCCTCTTACCTATAACCTGGATGTCGATCAGATCGCAGCAGCGATTACCTCGCGTACGCGAGTGGTGATTCCGGTCCACCTTTACGGCCAGTGTGCCGACATGGATCGAATACTAGCGCTGTGCAGAGATCTCGTCGTAATTGAGGATGCAGCACAGGCTATCGGCGCGGAAGACCGCGGGCGGCGCGCCGGATCGATGGGACTGGCCGGTTCTTTTAGTTTTTATCCAAGCAAGAACCTGGGCGCCGCGGGAGATGCAGGTGTAATAACGTCCAGCGACGACGATTTCATCGCACGAGTGCGAAGACTGCGCGTACACGGTGGCCTAACTGAATATCAACACGTCGAGGTGGGAATTAACAGTCGCATCGATGCGCTTCAGGCTGCGGTGCTTCGCGCCAAGCTTCCTTACCTGGATGAATGGTCAAACACTAAGGCGCGGAAAGCCGCGACCTATTCGCACCTCCTGGAAGCCGCGAAGCTGGATTTCAGACTCGATCCTCCGTTCGTCAGGACTGAAGCTCGTCACATCTTTCATCAATACGTTGTCCGAGTTCCCGATCATCGCGACGCGCTCATGGAACACTTGAGAGCGCGCGAGATCGCGACAAAAATCTATTACCCGATTCCCCTGCACCTGCAGGAATGCTTCGCCTACCTCGGCTACAAAGAAGGCGAATTTCCGGAAGCGGAGAAGGCTGCGCGGGAAACTTTTGCTCTGCCCCTGTTCCCCGAACTCACTTCGGAGCAACAGGAATACGTAGTGAATGCAATCCAGGACTTCAAACCGTAGGGTAAGTCTGCAAATGCCACAACAACCGAGAGTGTTGGTAACCGGCGCCGGCGGTTTCATCGGTCATCATTTGATCAATTATCTCGTTGACCGCGGCTACTGGGTCAGGGGCGTTGATATCAAGACACCTGAGTTTGAATCGACGCGAGCTGATGAATTTCTTTTGCTCGATCTTACCGCCGCAGACAACTGTTTGCGAGCGACGCACGAGATTGACGAAGTCTACGGCCTGGCAGCAAACATGGGCGGCATCGGGTTTATCGAAACCAACAAGGCGGTAATAGTTCGCGACAATACACTCATCAATCTAAACACGATCGAAGCCGCGCGTATCAGCGGCGTTAAGCGCTATCTCTACACTTCGAGCGCCTGTATTTATCCGGGTTACCGGCAGAATGAAACGACTGCCGCACCGTTGAAGGAAACAGACGCCTACCCGGCCGATGCTGAAGACGGTTACGGTTGGGAAAAGCTCTACATGGAAAGAGTTTGTCGTCACTACACCGAAGACTTCGGTCTCGACACGCGCGTCGTCAGATTTCATAACATCTTCGGTCCGCTTGGGACCTACGACGGCGGACGAGAGAAATCCCCGGCCGCGATCTGCCGCAAGGTGGCGCTCGCAAAAGATGGCGATGAGATTGAAGTGTGGGGTGATGGTGAACAAACGCGGTCTTACTGCTACATTGACGATTGCGTCGAAGGAATATACCGGTTGATGCGTAGCGATCACCGCGAGCCTCTCAACCTGGGCCAGGACCGAATGATCTCGATCAACGAGTTGGTAGACATAGTTGCAGGCATAGCCGGTAAGAAGATTGGAAAGCATTACGACATAACCAAGCCGCAGGGTGTCAGGGGACGCAACAGCGACAACACTCGCCTGCGTGAAGTCCTGAATTGGGAACCGGCGATCTCGCTGGAGGAAGGATTGAATCGCACTTACCACTGGATCGCCGCACAACTCTGCGGTCCTCTGCGTATCTCTGCGATCTTTGCGTCGGAATAACTATTTAACGCAGAGATCGCAGAGATACGCAGAGGACCGCAGAGATTGCTTCTCCTTTAGGGTGCTACCGATGTCGCTTGAGGGCCGGCGCGTTCTGTTCATCTCCTACAACGGCATGCTTGAACCGTTAGGGCAAACGCAGGTCCTTCCTTATCTTCGGGAACTGGCAAGACGAGGTGTGAAGTTTACGCTCCTCAGTTTTGAAAAGAGCAAGGCGTTTACTGCGGAAGGACAGCGCGACTGTGCGGCACTGAAACAGCAGTTACTGGACCAGGGAATCGAATGGCATTGGCTCCGATATCACCAGCGGCCATCGCTTCCCGCGACTGTTTTCGATGTGGTAGCGGGTATTCGTTACGCGAGTCGTTTGGTGCGTCAAAACAAAATCGAATTAGTGCACGCACGCTCTTACATTCCCGCAACGATCGCGCTTGCTTTGAAGCGAAAGTTTGGGATCAAAATGATCTTCGACGTTCGCGGACTGATGGCTGAAGAGTATGTCGATTCCCGGCATTGGCCCGAAGGCGGTTTGCGGTATCGCGTTACCAAAGCGACTGAACAGCGGCTGTTTGCGGCAACGGATGCCGTGGTTACGTTGACTGAACGGATCTGGCCCATCATCAAAGAATGGCATGGCTTAAAAGGCCGTGATGTTCATCACGAAGTGATACCTTGCTGTGTGGATCTTTCCTTATTCAACTTCAACGAACAAGAGCGCACGAAACTGCGCGCGGAGTTGGGCCTGGGTGATCGTTTCACTTTTGTGTACAGCGGCTCGCTCGATGGATGGTATTTGACCGAAGAGATGGCTGATTTTTTTGCCAGCATCGTGCGGAAGCGCAATGATGCGCATCTTCTTTGGCTTACGACGGGGAGCCGTGAACGAGTGCGACAACTGATGAGCGCGCGTGGAATCAGTGAAGATCATTTTTCGATTCGCGCAGTTGCGGCAAAGGAAATGCCCTCGTATTTAGCTGCCGGCGACGTTGGCCTGTCTTTCATCAAACGTTGCTTCTCCAAACTCGCTTCGTCGCCGACGAAGAATGGTGAATATCTCGCGTGTGGGCTGCCGATCGTCATTAACTCCGGAATCGGGGATTCAGACGATTTAGTGCAGCAATCAGAGGCGGCAATCTCGATTGACGACTTCAACGAGCGAGCGTTTGACGATGCATGGGCCGCAATCCAGAAAGCAGTCGCGGATCCAAACATAAAGACAAAAGCTCGTGTAGCTGCGGAGAAAGTTTTCGATCTTCACAGCGTCGGCGCTGAGCGATACGCCCGTCTTTACGAAGCCCTGCTGAAGCATGCCTCATGAGAGTGTTGGGATTGGCCACATATCCGGTCGAGGCGGCGGCAACTCGGTTCCGAATGATTCAGTTCATCGAGCCTTTGGCCCGGCACGGTATCGAACTCTCCGTATATCCCTTTCTCGATTCGCGCCTGTACGGATCGCTCTACAAGCGGTCCCAGTGGCCGCGCACATCCGCGGGCTTGGCTCTCGCGTCGGTCCGTCGCGTGCGAGAGTTGTGGCGCGCGCGAAAGGCGGATGTGTTGTTTGTGCAACGTGAGGCGATGATGTTTGGGCCGCCGGTGGTGGAATGGTTAGGCGTAAACCTGCACCACTGCCCGATGGTTCTCGACCTCGACGACGCCACTTACGTTCGGTACAAGAGTCCGACTTATGGCCGGCTTGGGAGCATGCTGAAGTGGTTCAGCAAGACTAACGATCTGATTCGCTGGTCGCGTCTTGTCACCTGTGGTAATCGTGAGATCGCCGCTTATGTCGAGAGTAAGGGACGGCAGGCGGTGGTGATTCCAACCGTGGTTGATACGACGCAGTTTCGACCATTGGCTGAACGACAAGTCGATGAGGTACCCGTTATTGGTTGGGTGGGTACACACTCCACCTATCCGTACATGAAGACAATTTTTCCCGTGCTGGAGCGTCTTGCACGTGACTACGTGTTTCGCTTGCGTTTAGTTGGAACCGGTGAAGACCACATCGCGATTCCGGGAGTAGAGATTGAAAACCTGCCGTGGAAACTTGATAGAGAAATCCCCGACTTCCAGTCACTCGATATCGGGATCTATCCAATTGTTGAAGACGACTGGTCTGTTGGTAAGTCGTGCTTCAAGGCGGTTCAGTATATGGCGGTAGGAGTTCCTTTTGTTCTCAGCCCGGTGGGAGCCTGTCAGGATATCGCGGAGGCGAACCAGACACATTTCGTCGCGCATACCGAGACAGATTGGTACACGCATCTCTCGCGACTATTAAGCGACGAAGCTCTCAGGCGACGAATGGGTGAGTCAGGCCGCAGCTACGCGGTAAAGCATTACAGTATCGAAGTACACGTCCCGAAATTGGCTGAGGCACTACGCGCCGCAATTTGATCTTGGAGATCTTCTCTGCGGATCTCTGCGGTCCTCTGCGCCCTCTGCGGTAAAACGGTTTTCGCGCACACTTACCGCAGAGGGCGCAGAGATCCGCCGAGGTGAAACCAGGTACAGAGAACACAGAGGTTGCACAGAGAGATCCCAAGTGGCATATTTGGCGGTTCATTATGTATATCCTTGGTTTAACTACACTCGGTGACTCGGCGGCTACGCTCTTAAAGGATGGTGAGATCGTAGCTGCCGCCGAGGAAGAGCGGTTCTCTCGTCGCAAACATCACAGCGGTTTCCCTTACAAAGCAATGCAATACTGCCTTGACGAGGCAGGCATTCGAGTCGCCGACGTCGCGCACATCGGTCTGTATTGGAAGCCCTGGGTGTTGCGTCATAAAGCGCTCCAGGCCGTGAAGTCAGCGGTCATCTCCCGCGACATGTTCAAGGCCCGCGTTGACCGCGGCGTGGCTCAGGTTAGCGATAGCTATCTCGGTATGCTCTGGTACCCGCGCAAGATCCGAGAACACTTCGGTAACAGCGATTTTAAGTTTCACTTTCTCGAACATCACCAGTGCCACGCGGCCAGCGCATTTTTCGTCTCGGGTTTCGATCAATCAGCCATCATGACGTGGGACGGAACCGGGGAAGACACGACGACCCTGTTTTCTTACGGCGACGATCGGAACATCCGCCCGCTGAAAAGAATTAAGCTGCCACACTCACTAGGCCAGTTTTATTCGGCCGTCACCAACTATCTCGGATTTGATATGTTCGAAGGTGACGAGTGGAAAGTAATGGGACTCGCCGCCTACGGTAAGCCTGAGTACTACGATTTTTTTGCGAAGCGGGTGTTGTCGATAAACGGCAATCACGACTTCCGCGTAGACATCCGCGTGTTAGACCATCATCTCGCAAAGTATTACCAGTTCAGCGAGGCATTGACGAGCGCACTTGGTCCACCGCGAGCCAAAGGCGAAGAGCTCGTGGAAAAGCACTGGAACATCGCGGCGAGCGCACAGAAAGTTTTGGAAGATACTGCCCTTCATTTACTTTCCGGGCTTTACGAACAGACCGGCACCGAGAACCTCTGTATGGCCGGCGGCGTCGCTTTCAATTCCGTCATGAACGGGCGCATCATGACCGAGACGCCTTTCAAGCGTTTCTATATTCAGCCGGCAGCGGGTGATGCGGGGTGCTCGCTGGGCGCGGCACTTCTCGTTTGGCACAGTCGATTACGCCAGCCGCGAAAGTTCCGGATGGAACATGCTTACTACGGTCCTGGTTTTAGTTCTGAAGAATGTGCCGCGGCTTTGCGCGCGGCGGGATTAAGTTTTCAAACATTGCCTGATGAGCAAATGCTTCCTCGCGTCGCTGCAATGTTGGCTGACGGCGCAATCATCGGCTGGTTTCAGGGACGCATGGAGTTTGGTCCACGCGCGCTGGGTAATCGCAGCTTCCTGGCCGACCCGCGTCGCTCGGACATGCGCGAGCTGCTGAATCAAAAAGTTAAGCTGCGCGAGTGGTTCAGACCGTTGGCGCCATCGATGCTGGAAGAAGCTGCCGAGGGACTGTTTGGGCACCCGCATTACGATCCGTTTATGATCACGGTGCTGAATGTGCTGGACGAAAAACGGGCTGACATCCCTGCGGTAGTTCACGTGGATGGCACCGCCCGGCCGCAAACGGTAAGTCGTCACATCAATCCACGATACTGGCAGCTCATCAGCGAGTTTGAAAAGTTAACCGGAGTGCCGCTGCTGCTCAATACGTCATTCAACGTACAAGAGCCGATTGTTCTTTCTCCGGAAGACGCGATTAAGACTTTTAGTCGCGCGAGCTTCGATGCGTTGGTATTGGAAGATCATCTCGTCGTGCGAAAGGAACAGACGAACTGAAGATCACGCGGCTTTGCCTCAAAGTCAGAAATCGTGGTTGGACGCAGTCAGTACCACCCGCGGTAGCGGGTGGGTGCGTAGCGCTCAAGCAGTTCGGTGCACGGCTACGCGCCCACCCGCTACCGCGGGTGGTACTGACCCTTTCCAAGCTTGGCTAGTGATTTTTGAGGCAAAGCGGATTCAACACAAATGAAAGTCCTGCTCGTAATTTCATATCTGCTCGTTTGCGCCCTGATCATTTTCTCGGTGCCTGCGATAGTTAACGAATTCCCTGATTATGAACACTTCACGATGTACGACTCCGGTCAGGCGTTATTGTTGTGCCTGATCCTCGCCGGCGTTGTGGGCTACTTCATCTATCGAAATCAGGAACAGGGATCTTTTCTGTTGCAGCTCTTTGCCTGGGCCCTCTTGATAAGAATAGTTGTTGCCACAGGCATCTTCATATTCAACAAGCAGGAATTCTTTGGCGGAGATGCCATCACGTATGACTTTTACGGCTTCGCCCAGATGAAGGCATGGCAAGGAGATTCTTTCTATAAATCCATCATGGTGGGATTTCTCCAGGGCCAGGCATCTGCGTGGGGAATGGTCAACATGGTTGCGGCTGTGTATTCAATAATCGGACGCAACACACTCGCAGTACAGTTCGTCAATTCCATCATCGGAGCGGCAACGGCGGTCCTGGTTTATAACTGTGCGCAGCACGTTTATCAAAACAGTCGAGTGGCGAGAATAGCGGCTGTTTGTGTCGCGTTTTACCCGTCGCTTGTCCTATGGTCGGCCCAGGGACTAAAAGATGCGCCGATAGTTTTCTTTCTCGTGTTGGCAATCCTGGCGAGTCTTCGTTTAAGTGAAAAACTGTCGCTGAAGAATGCGGCGATTCTTATCCTCGCGCTGTTTTCAATTCTCAGCTTACGGTTTTACGTGTTCTATATGATCGCTGCCGCCATCGGCGGCGGATTTGTTATTGGTTTGCAAAAGATCACGCCGACGAATTTTTTACGACAGTTTATTGTCATCATTTTGGTGGGGGTGTCTCTCACTTATCTTGGCGTGACTCGCTACGCTGATCAGCAACTCGGTAGTTTTGGCTCGTTGGAGGCAGTCCAGAGAAGCCGGGCTGATCTGGCGCGCGCCGGCTCGGGTTTCGGGAAAGACGTGGATGTGTCAACCACGGAGGGCGCGATTTCAACAATACCGATAGGCCTGATCTATCTTCTGTTCGCGCCCTTCCCCTGGCAACTCGCGTCCTTGCGACAGAGCATCACTCTTCCGGAGATGATCGTCTGGTGGTTATCATTTCCATTGCTGGTGCTCGGCATCTGGTATTCAATCAGGTATCGCCTACGGCAAATCTCGCCCATTCTGATTTTTACCTCGATGCTTTCCCTTGCCTATTCGGTATTTCAGGGAAACGTCGGCACGGCTTATCGCCAGCGCGCCCAGTTGCTGGTTTTTTATTTCATATTTGTCGCGGTCGGCTTTGTTTTGCTTAGAGAGAAGAAAGAGGAGCGCGACAGGCAGGTGGAATTGAAACGTGCAGGCCGGCCCTTCTTTATTCCGAGTTTACCCAACCGCGATCGCGTAGATACGTCAAGCTGATATGTGTGGAATCGTAGGCATTGTTCGAAACGACGGCAAACCGGTTGACGAGCAGTTATTGTCACGGATGAATTACGCGATTCGTCATCGCGGCCCAGACGACGACGGTTTCTACGTCAATGGATCAGTCGGTCTGGCCATGCGCCGGCTCGCCATCATCGATCTGAAGAGCGGGGCACAGCCCATTCACAACCAGGATCGCAGCTCGTGGATAGTCTTCAACGGCGAGATCTACAACTATCTAGAACTGCGTGAGAAGTTGGAAAAACTGGGTCACACCTTCTACACCAACAGCGACACCGAAGCCATCGTTCACGCTTACGATCAATTCGGCGTTGAGTGTCCCAAACACCTCCGCGGGATGTTTGCCTTCGCGATTTGGAATGAAAGAACTCAGGAACTGTTCCTCGCCCGCGACCGCGTCGGCAAAAAGCCGCTGTTGTATGCGCACGTAAACGGGCAGTTGATCTTTGCTTCGGAGTTCAGCGCGCTGCTGCTACATCCCGATGTCAGCCGCGATATTCAACCGGAAGCACTCGACTACTACCTTTCGTTCATGTGCATCCCCGCGCCTTTGACTGCCTACCGCGCGATTCGCAAGCTCGAGCCCGGACACTGGCTGCGTTGGCGCAACGGCGAAATCGAGCTACAGCGTTACTGGCAGCCTGATTTCACGAAGAAGCTCGACATCAGCGAGGAAGAAGCAGGCGAACGAACAGTTGAGATCCTGCGGGATGCCGTTCGCGTGCGTTTGATGTCGGAAGTGCCGCTCGGTGCTTTTCTTTCCGGAGGCATCGACTCGAGTGCAGTTGTAGCACTGATGAGCCAGGAGTCGAGCGAGCCAGTCAAAACATTCTCGATCGGTTTTGACGAACAGGACTTCAGCGAGCTTCATCACGCACGGCGTATCGCCGAGCACGTCGGCGCTGAGCATCACGAATTTATCGTGCGGCCTGATGCTCTCGAGGTGTTGCCGACGCTAGTCGAACACTATGGCGAGCCTTACGCCGATTCATCGGCGGTGCCGACGTATTACGTCGCGAAAGAAACGCGCAAGCACGTCACTGTTGCTCTTAATGGTGACGGTGGCGACGAGTCGTTTGCGGGTTACGAGCGATACCTCGCGATGCGATTGACGGAAAAGTACCGGCGGGTCCCGTCGTTCCTGCGTGAATCGGTGATTAAGGAAACGGTAAACTTGATTCCGAGCTCGCCGACGAAGCGCAGCAGGGTGAAATCGGCCAAGCGTTTGCTCGAAGTTGTTTCGCTGCCGCGAGTCAATCGCTATGCGCGCTGGATGAGCGTGTTCAATGAAGAGACCAAGCAGCCTCTCTATTCCGATTTCTTCCGCGAACAAACACGGGGGGCGAATGCCACCGGAGTGCTGGAAGAGTGGTTCAAGCGAGCTAACGGTATCGGCGTTCTCGATGCAATGCTGTTGACTGACCAGATGACTTACTTGCCCAATGATCTGCTGGTGAAAGTCGATATAGCAGCGATGGCTGTTTCACTCGAAGCACGTTCACCGTTTCTGGATCATCACGTAATCGAGTTTGCTGCCAGCCTGCCTCAGAACCTCAAGCTGCGCGGACTGACGAGCAAGTATCTTTTGAAAAAAGTGTTGCGCAAGTTGCTGCCGAGCGAGAACCTCAATCGACGAAAGATGGGGTTTGGCGTTCCGGTCGGCCATTGGTTCCGTGGCAAGATGCAGCCGTTCCTGCGTGAAGTGATTCTTTCAGAAAAAGCTTTGCGAAGAGGTTTGTTCAAGCCGGAGTGGGTCAGGCAGTTGACTGAACTGCACACGCGTGGCGAACGCGATTATTCGCAGCAACTGTGGACTCTCTTAATGCTCGAATTGTGGTTCAGCCACTTTATTGACTAGCCGCAAAAAGGCACAACGAGCAAGAGAAATTCATTTTGTGACTTTTGTGCCTTGTTTTTGTTTTTCTCTGCGGCTCTCTGCGCATCTCTGCGTCCTCTGCGGTAAAGGCGCCTTTACCGCAGAGGACGCAGAGATACGCAGAGGCCCGCAGAGAAGGTGCTAACTTTGTGGCGATAGGAGGAAACGTTTGAAGGGTGTCGTGTTGGCCGGTGGCTTGGGGACGAGATTGCGTCCGTTAACCTCCGTAACAAACAAACATCTCCTGCCGGTTTACAACCAGCCGATGATCTTTTATCCGATCCAGACACTCGTGAATGCGGGTATCACGGATATCATGGTCGTCACGGGCGGGAGTTCTGCCGGCGACTTCCTGCGCCTGTTGGGTAACGGCAAAGCGTTTGGCCTCAAACACCTGAACTACACGTATCAGGAAGGCGAAGGCGGCATCGCCGAGGCGCTTTCTCTCGTGGAACACTTCGCCGCCGACGGCCCCGTTTGTGTTGTGCTTGGCGACAACATCATCGAGGGAAACATTCGCTCTGCGGTGGCTGATTACCAGCGCCAGGGGAGCGGCGCCAAGATTATTTTGAAGAAGGTCCCGGATCCGCAGCGCTTCGGCGTCCCAAAGCTCGACGGCCGGCGCGTGGTTCGTATCGACGAGAAGCCGGCGAAGCCCCAGTCAGATTACGCAGTCATCGGCATTTACATGTACGACGGTGGAGTCTACGACATCATTCGATCTCTCAAACCTTCGGGGCGCGGCGAACTCGAGATTACAGATGTCAACAACGCTTACATCGGGCGCGATGCGATGACGTGGGAAGAGCTCGAGGGATGGTGGACCGACGCCGGCACGTTTGAGAGTTTGTTGCGCGCCTCAAACCTCGTCGCCGAAACAGGCGCGAACAAGTTGTCCCAGTAATGTCTGATTTACGTCCCACAAGAGTGATCCGGATCATTGCTCGCCTGAATGTCGGGGGTCCGGCAAAGCATGTCGTCTGGTTAACCTCAGGCTTGCAGGAAGCAGGTTTTGACTCGTTGTTGGTGGCAGGCAGGGTTCCGGAAGGTGAAGAAGACATGAGTTACTTCGCGGAAGACTCCGGAGTGTCGCCGCTTTACATTCCGGAGATGAGTCGTGAGATCTCTGTCAACGATGTAGTCACAGTCTGGAAATTGTTTCGCTTGTTTCTGCGTTGGCGGCCTGACATCGTGCACACTCACACAGCGAAGGCTGGAACAGTTGGACGTTCAGCAGGCTTTCTTTATCGTTGGTTGACGCCTGGAACTCTCGTGGGAAAGCCGCGCCAGTGCAAGTTTGTGCACACTTACCACGGACATGTATTTCATAGTTATTACGGGCGCCGTCGCACGCAACTGTTCCTCGCGATCGAAAGGCTGTTGGCGAAATTGGCTACTGACCGGCTGATAGTTGTCAGTAAGCAGCAGAGTATTGAGATTGGCGAAACATTTCGTGTGGGGCGCAGTGGGCAGATCAAAGTGATTCCATTAGGGCTGGACCTCGACATCTTTACCGATCACGCTGAACGGCGCGCGAAATTTCGCCACGAGCTGTACGTTCCTGACGACGCGATCCTCGTGGGAATTGTTGGCCGGCTGACGGAGATCAAGAACCACGAGATGTTTCTCAACGTCGTGGCGCGCTTGAAGGCGATCGATCCGGCTTGCCGCAGGCAGGGCGCGGTACGGTTCATCGTCATTGGCGACGGCCTGCTGCGCGAAAGTCTTGAAGCTCAAAGCCGCTCGCTGGGATTAGACAAAGACGTGATCTTTGTCGGCAGTAGAAAGGATCCTGAAAACTTCTATCCCGCACTCGACGTCGTCGCGTTGACATCCCGAAACGAAGGCACGCCGCTGACGCTGATCGAAGCGATGGCGAATGAACGGCCAGTGGTCGCTACCAGGGTGGGCGGAGTCGTGGATCTGCTGGGTGATGTGATCGAGGATGGACCGTATCAGGTGTGCCGGCGCGGGATCAGTGTGCCTGCCGGCGATGAAGAAGCTTTCGTCGCCGCGTTGAGCCGGATCATTCGCGACCGATCTTTGCGGCAAGAGCTCGGTACACGAGGCCTCGAGTTTGTCGAAGTAAACTATTCGAAGGAACGATTGTTTGAAGATATCAAGGGGTTGTACGGCGAACTGACAAACCGCGGAAGAATCACGAACTGCGAGTTGGTAGCTGCTAATCTTCAGCGCTGAAGGAGCATAAACGTTTGCGAGTACTGATCACAGGCGGTGCCGGTTTCATCGGATCTCATCTATCTGACGCTTACGTTCAACGTGGCGACGAAGTCTACGTTATCGACGATCTATCCACCGGCACGATCGAAAATATCCGGCACCTCAAAGGTCACCCGCGTTTTCATTACACGATCGACTCGGTCCACAATCATCCGGTCACTGCCGAACTGATCGATCAGTGTGACGTGATCTTCCATCTCGCGGCCGCGGTTGGAGTGAAGCTGATCGTCGAAAGCCCGGTGCGGACTATCGAGACAAACGTTCGTGGCACTGAGGTGGTGCTTTCGATCGCCAACAAGAAAAAGAAGAAGGTGCTGATTGCATCAACTTCTGAAGTGTATGGCCTCAGCTCCGATGTCCCGTTTCGTGAAGACGGCAATCTCGTGATGGGCGCCACGACCAAAGGTCGTTGGAGTTATGCCTGCTCGAAGGCCATCGACGAATTTCTGGCGTTGGCTTACTGGCGCGAAAAGAAACTTCCCACGATCGTCGTGCGGCTCTTCAATACGGTCGGTCCGCGGCAAACGGGCCAGTACGGCATGGTCATTCCGACGTTTGTGAAACAAGCCCTCGCCGGCAGGCCCATAACTGTTTATGGCGACGGAAAGCAGAGCCGGTGTTTTGGTTACGTTGGAGACGTGATCGGAGCGCTGATGAAACTGATGGAAAACAGCGAAGCAGTTGGGCAGGTTTTCAACATCGGTTCTAATGTGGAGATTTCGATAATCGAACTGGCCGAGCGCGTCAAGGACATCACTCATTCCGATTCGGAAATTGTTTTCGTACCCTACGACCAGGCTTACGAAGAGGGTTTTGAAGACATGCCGCGGCGTGTGCCTGATATCTCGAAGGTGAGCGAACTCGTTGGTTTCCGTCCCAAGATGAATCTTGACGGTATTCTGGAGAGCGTCGTCGATTACCAGATCGGACGCCGCCGCGCCGCAGGCGAATAAGAGTTAGTGTCCACAGATTTCGCAGATTACGCAGATGCAGTTTAGCTTTCGTACTCTACTGCCAGTTGCCGCGTCATTTTGTTTGGCGTTGCTGCTGACGCCCCTCGTGCGTGCTTTTGCGCGGCGCTTCGGGTTTATTGCCGTACCCAAAACCGATCGCTGGCACAAGAAACCGACCGCCATGCTCGGCGGCGCAGCAATCTGGCTCTCCGTAGTTATCATCACGATCGCGTTTTCACTGCAAAGCAAATATGGAAAATGGATCCTGCTGGCCAGCACTTTCCTTTTCCTCGTCGGCCTCATCGACGATCTATTTCATATCAAGCCTTATCAAAAACTGGTCGGACAGATCCTGGGATCAGCCTACGTTGTTTACTACGGTTTGACTCTGCCATGGACCGGCTCGGTGCTCTTGAACATGGCGCTCGCGATCTTCTGGTTAGTCAGCATCACGAACGCCATCAACCTGCTCGACAACATGGATGGGCTTGCTTCCGGCATCGCGATCATCGGAGCCGGATTCCTCGCGCTCAGTTTTGTGAATAGCAACCAGTTGACCGAAGCAGTAGTACTCCTGGTCTTTGCCGCGGCACTGCTTGGTTTCCTGGTTTATAACTCGAACCCCGCGTCGATATTCATGGGCGACTGCGGCTCGATGTTTGTCGGTTTCTTTCTGGCGAGCTCGGCCCTCACGAATATCAGCGGCGGCAGATCGAGAAGCTTCCTGCCGGTGCTTGCGGTTCCGATCCTGGTCCTTTTCATTCCCATCTTCGATACGACTTTCGTCACCGTGTTGCGCAAGCTTTCCGGTCGTGCGGCATCGCAAGGCGGCCGCGATCATACGTCGCATCGACTCGTCGCTCTCGGAATGTCCGAAAGCCACGCCGTTTGGATGCTCTACGGTTTCGCCGCACTCTCAGGGCTGCTGGCGATTCTCGTACAACGAGCGCGCCTGGATGTCAGCCTGGCTGCGATAGCGGGCTTTACGATCGTGCTCACGTTGATCGGTGTCTATCTCGCCGGAGTTAAGGTTTACGACAAGTCCGAGGAGGAGATGGCGATGCTTAGAGATAAGCCGCTGTACGCCTTCCTCGTCGATGTTTCTTACAAGCGCCGCATATTTGAAGTCTTCCTGGACCTGGTGTTGATAACGCTTTCTTACTGGGCGGCGTACGCAATTAACTTCCCTCCTACGAACCCTGCATGGCAACTATTTATTCGCACGCTCCCGGTGCTCGTGTTCATGAAGATGCTGGTGTTTCTGGTGACGGGGGTTTACCGGGGTCTTTGGCGATACACGAGCATGAGCGATCTGATCGTGTTTGCCAAAGCAGTGGCGCTTAGCTCCGTGGCGAGTTTGCTGCTGATCCTGTTTGCGTTCCGGTTCGAGGGTTTTTCGCGCAAGGTATTTGTGATCGATCTGGTGTTGATGTTTTTATTTCTGGCGGGCAGTCGCATGGCGTTCCGGCTTTTCCGGCAACTGGTGCCTGCGGTCAGTAAACAGAACGGGCGCCGGGTGCTGATTTATGGCGCTGGTGACGCTGGTGAACTTCTGTTGAGAGAGTTGCGAAACAACCAGGAGCTACGTCTTGCGCCCATCGGTTTTCTCGACGACGATCCGGCGAAGAGTGGAAAAGTAATTCATGGATTGCGCGTCTTTGGCGGTAATGGAGATCTGGGAACGGTCTGTTCGCAACACGAAGTGGATGAAGTCGTGATCTCCAGCATGAAGATGACTGAGGAGCGCATTGAGGAAGTGTTGCGCTGCTGCTCGGAAAGGCAGATCACGGTGAAGCGAATGCGCATCACGATGGAAGATTTGACGTCTCGGTAAGATGTTTTCCCCGCAAAGGCGCAAAGGCGCAAAGAAGAAAGAAGACATCAACCGCGAAAACCCTTCTTTGCGCCTTTGCGCCTTTGCGGGGAAAATCACTTCGAATAAGAAATGCCCCAGGAGCTAATTCAAATAAGAGTTCGCAATCCGCTGATCAGGATACTGCTCATATTGGTCTTGATCGTTGCGGGCGTCTGGTCGTACTTCGCGGTCCGTTGGTATCTGGGCAACACGTTTGCCGAGTACTTCGATCCGAACGAGAGCAATTTCGAGGTTGCGCAGCGGGCCCTGGCAATGGCGCCGAATGATCCTTTGACGCACTGGCGCATGGCCGAAGTCTCGCTAAAGAACCTGCCTTTGGACCGTCAAACCGAAGCCATCGCCGAATATGAAAAGGCGGTGAGTCTTTCTCCATACGACTATCGCTATTGGATGTCGTTGGGAACGGCCTACGAACGCGCGGGTGAGACTGATAAGGCCGAGCAGGCATTGAAGCGGGCGGTCGCGCTCGCTCCGTCCTACACTTATCCACACTGGTTTCTCGGCAACCTCTTGTTGAGAAATGCTCGCTACGACGAAGCGTTTGCTGAATTGCGACTCGCCAGTGCAGCCGATTCCGAACTACAGCCACAACAGTTCAACCTGGTCTGGGCAATTTACGGCGACGATCCTGAAGGACTGAAGAACGCAGTTGGGCCAACCTCAGAGGCGCGCGCGGCATTTGCGCTTTACCTGATCTCGCAAAAGCGGTTTGCAGAGGGCTTGCGTTTATGGGACGCCCTGAGCACTGAAGAGAAGAGAGCAAACAAAGAGACAGCCGGCGAGATTATCACGAGCCTGACTAAAGAGTTCAGGTTTCACGATGCTCTGAAAGTTTGGAACGACATTGCGAATGAGAAGTACCGCACGGAAGTGGGCCGCGTTTTCGACGGCAGTTTTGAAGAAGACGTTGAGTATGGTCCGGCAATCGTTTTTGGTTGGCAAGTACAAAACGTTCCGCAAATGCAGGTGAACATTGATCCGGGTCGGAGCTATGACGGCGTGCGTAGTCTGAAACTCGTGTACCAGGCCCGCTCCAACCTGGAAGCAGTCCACGTCTTTGAGTTTGTACCGGTCCAGCCTCGAACCGAATACGATTTTGAATTTTACGTGAGCACAGACAAGCTCGAGACCGGAAGTGCGCCTCAGATCGATATTCTCGATCCGACGGACAATACGGTGCTCGTTTCTCCCTCGATGGCGCCCCACGGCACCACCAACTGGAATCGTGTTGGTCTCTCGTTCAAGACGGGCGAGAAGACTGAAGCGGTAGTGATCAGGATCATGCGCGTGTCATGCGTTAAAGAGGACACGCCTGTTTGCCCGATTTTTGGTTCAGTTTGGTATGACGACTTCAGTATCAAGCGCAGAAACTAGCGTGGTCGTTGCGGAGCCCGCGCAGCCGCTCGTGGAAACGAGTTCTCCGGAACGTAGCGTCCATCGCATCAGGCACACGCTGCCCAGCCGGTTTGCCTTCCTCGTGATCTGCATCGCGATAGTGCTTTCCGCGCTCGCTTACGGCACCGTTCACTACTGGGCGCTCGGCTTGTTCAATCTCGGCGGGTTGACGGTCCTCGTTTTATGGGTGCTGGATGCCTGGCGTTTGGGCAGCCTCAGGGTCAGTCGCAATTTGTTGCAACTGCCCTTACTCGGAGCACTCGTACTGGGGCTCATTCAACTTCTGCCCCTCCCGGCGATCACCTCCGGCGGCGCTACTGCTCTCGGTCTTACCAACACGTTGTCGTTCGATCCCTATTCGACGAGGCTCGTCCTCGTCCAACTGGCGACGCTGCTGATTTACTTTGCCGCCACGCTCGTGTTTGTCGATACGCCACACCGTCTTCACGTGCTGGTGAGGACGATCATGATCTTTGGTTTCGTCCTGGCGATCTTCGGTTTGACGCAATCGTTCACGAGTCCGACGAAGGTTTACTGGATTCGCGAACTCCCGCAGAGCACGGCCTTTGGTCCCTTTATCAATCGACACCATTTCGCAGGTTACATGGAGCTCACGATTGCGCTGCCGTTGGGTCTGCTCTTCTCCGGCGCTGTCGATAAAGAAAAGCGACTGCTCTACCTGTTTGCGGCAGGACTGATGGGTGTTGCTTTGGTAATGACTACATCCCGCGGCGGCATCATCAGTCTCGTTTTGGAGATTCTGTTTCTGGTCGTGGTGACCGGTATTTGGAGAACCCAGAATGAGCGGCGAAAGATGAGGTCGGCGAGCAGGCTGAAGGGTCTTGCCATCAGGATCGGGCTCGCGACAGCGTTGCTCGTCGGCCTGTTTTTTGGCGTCCTGGCGTTGGGTGGAGAGTTCTCGATCAATCGTTTCATTGACAGCGTGAATACCGACGACCCGACTACAGGTCGCGCGCACTTTTGGGCAGTCACGCTCGACATAATCAAAGCTCATCCAGTGGTGGGCACGGGATTAGGTGCTTTTGGTGTGGTCTACACGCGGTACGATTCGCGCAATGGTCTCTTTCGACTCGAGCAGGCCCACAACGATTACCTGCAAGTGCTTTCTGATGCGGGCATCGTAGGTGGAGTCCTGGCGCTGAGCTTTGTTGTGCTGCTGTTTTACAAGGCGATTGCGCGGGCCAAATCACGCGATGATTTCCGGCGCGGGGTCGCGCTCGCCGCGCTGAGTGGGTGTTTCGCAGTTATGGTGCATAGTTTTTTCGACTTCACCTTGCACACTACGTCGAACGCGCTTCTATTCCTGGTGACGGCCGCGCTCGCAACTCTGAATGGCCGCGTTGAAAGCCCGCCACGCAAGCGCCGTCGTCGAACCAGCGACAGCCCCGGCTGATTTTCTCTGCGTAACCTCTGCGTACCTCTGCGCCCTCTGCGGTAAACAGGTTTCCGCGCATATTTACCGCAGAGGGCGCAGAGGACCGCAGAGATAGCGCAGAGAAGATTCTGTAGTATCATGGCGGCAATCCAATGGCCTCAGCGACTTCTGCCAAACGTGAGTCGAACGAGTTCGCCTCTTCCAGGGAAGCGTCCTCCGTTCCTGGTTTGATCCTTGCCGCTGTTTTGCGTCACAACAAAACTGATGCCCTGAACTACAGGGCCGACGGCAAGTGGCATAACATACCGGCCGCAACTTTCGTCGAACGCGTCAAGAACGTCACTCTTGGCCTGGCGGCACTCGGCGTACGTCCGGGAGACAGAGTCGCACTGCTTTCCGAGAACCGCCCCGAGTGGTCGATTGCCGATCTCGCGATCCTAAGCCTCGGTGCGATCAACGTTCCGATCTACACCACTCAGGCGGTGGACCAGATCGAATACATTCTTTCCGACTCAGGCGCCCGCGCCATCTTCATTTCCAACCGCCGGCTCTACAAACACGCGCTGCCAGTGCTGGCAAAGCGCCCGATGGAGCACCTGTGCTTCTTCGATCCGGAAGTGGTGGAAGGTGTCGAGGGCGCGAGCGAGTTATCACAGTTGGAGCAAAACGGCAAAGAGTTGGCCCAGCAGCGACCAGGCGCATACGACGCGTACGTGCAAGCTGTCAGACCCGACGATCTGGCGACGATCATTTATACGTCCGGCACGACTGGTGAGCCGAAGGGCGTGATGTTGACGCACAACAACTTCATGTCAAACGTCGTGTCGATCGGAAAAGGCTTGCCGATAGAGCCGACGGACGTTGCGCTGTCTGTCCTGCCTTTGTCGCACATTTTCGAAAGAGACGGGTTCTACGTCTTCTGCTATTGCGGCGTGTCTGTTTACTACGCGGCCTCATTCGACCAGGTTGGTGAAAACCTGCGTGAAGTTGCGCCAACGATCATGACCGCAGTGCCGCGTTTATTCGAGAAGGTCTATCACCGGATCATAAAGAAAGGCATGGCGGAGAAGGGATTCAAGAAATCTGTGTTCCTTCGCTCGCTGGACGTCGGGCAACGTTACGGTGAGCTCAGGGACAAGCGACGATGGATCTCACCCCAATTGCGAATCAAGCAACGGCTCGCCAGTAAACTGGTCTTTTCAAAATGGCGTGAGGGCGTCGGCGGCCGTTTGCGATATTTCGTTTCCGGTGGCGCGCCTCTCTCGCCGGCGTTGTCGTACTCGTATTTGGCTGCGGGCATACCGATTCTCCAGGGATACGGAGCAACAGAGACGTGCATAGTCTCGGCGAACCGGCCTAACAACAATCGTGTGGGATCAGTTGGAATACCTTTCGAGGGTATCGAAATACGAATTGCTGACGACGGCGAGATCCTGGTGCGTGGTCCGAACGTGATGCGTGGTTACTACGGACAGCCGGAAGCAACGGCGGCGGTGCTGAAGGATGGCTGGTTCTACACCGGCGACGTCGGCCACATGGAGAAGAACGGTCACCTCTACATCACCGATCGAAAGAAAGATCTCTTCAAACTCTCCAACGGAAAGTATGTCGCGCCACAGTTGATCGAGAGTCTTTTGAAGCAGAGTGAGTTTGTGAGTCAGGTGGTCGTGGTTGGCGCCGGCCGGAAGCAGCCGGTGGCGTTGATAGTTCCGGATTGGGAAAGTCTCAATCATGCGTTGTCGGAGGCGGGTGAGAAAGCGCCGAAGGATCACGTCGAACTGAGCCAGTATCCACCCGCGATCAAGATCGTGCAGCGCGACATCGCTAATCTAACCGCGTCGCTGGCCGATTATGAGCGGATCCGTCGAGTGGCGCTCTTGCCGAATGAGTTCAGCATCGACGGGGGTGAGTTGACACCGACTCTGAAGGTGAAGCGCAAAGTGATCGACGAGCGCTTCGGTGAACTCATCGAGGCGCTTTACTCCTAGCAAAAACAGCCGCGGATGAACGCGGATGAACGCTGAACGGAAACTTTCCTGATCCGCGTTTTTCTGCGTAAGTCTGCGGTTAAAACTACTTCTTAACACTTTGCGCCAGGATGGATTCGGCGAGGATGCGGAGGTTCATGGGGATCTCAGGAGGCTTGTGCGCATTCCGCGCGGGCCGGTGATGCGCCAGCAACGGCAGCTCAGCACTACAAAAATCACAGAGCTCAAGGTGCTCCCTCACGCTCACGGCAACGGCCGATGAGAGGCTGTTGGACCTAAACGAAAGAAGAGTCGCCGACGCAGGACAAGCTGCCGTTTTCATAAAAGCCGATGTTCGTGTTGCGCTCTTCATCAACACCTCGAGATTCAACAAAACAAAACAACCAATTCATCCATCATTCCAGAGCTTTTTCTCAGCTTTTTCTGCCATTTCCATGCGTGTAAAAACTTGTTGCTCGTTATTTAAAATGCTGTTACCATGCCTCAGTCAGTCAGAGGCAAGTCAGGCTCGCTGACGCATTTCCAGGAACATCAAACCGCTATCCCGCGGTAAAAAATCGGGCAAAACGAGAATTTCAACAGCTTGCTGTGGGCTGGCACTCGTAGTTTACATGCCGAATTAGCAGATATTCCACCCAACTCGGACTCACCTCAAACGCGTCCGCCACACAGCTTAGCGCCAAAACAAAGGGTACCCACCCATTCTCAGAAGAGCGAACTCCCAGAAGCGTAACGGCAACACGGACAATCCTGTGAAATCCATAAGCGAAGATCCTGAAAAACTAGCAGACTCTGGAACGCGGCCCATGCCGCGCCGCAACGAGCGCCAGGGAAAGAATGCGAAATGGGTCGAAAGCCTTCGCTCTTCAGACGTCAATCGTCTCTGGACTGACTTGCACCGCATCGTCTCGCATCATCCACTCGTCAGGGCGTCACGCAGCGCGGGCCTGCTGGTTGAGGAAGGCGCCGGCGCCGCTTACACCGATCTCACCCAGGAATTGTTTGTTCAACTGCTGAGCAAGAACCGTTTCGAACACTATCTCGATACGGGGATGACTGATTACGAGATTGAATGCGAGATCAGCCAGATCGAGTTAACGAACTTACTGACTGCCGAACTGCGTAAACGACATCCCGAGAGCTACCGGCTGGCGCGTCGAATCTCGACGTTGATCCAGTCGAGTCCGAATTTCCGCCGCTTTGACTCCAGTGGTATTGACGATGAGCCGCACAGGCGTTTGGCCGATCGCGTTTACGGTTTGAGTGAATGGAAAGACACCAAATCCCGCCGCGGCGCGCACGAAGTCGAGCAGCGTGTCCAGATTATTCCGGTGAGACAAAGAGACACCCGCATGGTTGGCTGCACGGGTGATTCTCAGATAGTCATCAGTAACGCCGACCTGGAAGACCTGATCGTTTCAGTGCTCGATGCGGTCGATTCGCCGGTTGATGTGCGCACGTTGCGAAGCCTCGTGATGTCGCGTCTGCCGGTGATGGACATCTACCTTGTCCCACTCGACGGCGACGACAGCGACAACGAGAACAGCAACAGTTACGAACCGGTAGACAAACGCGAGAATCCTGAGGAAGGACTCCTGCGCCGCGAGTCGGAAAGGGAGGCAGCCGGTTTTGTCGAACAGTTCCTGGCAAGCTTGAACGAAGCGGTGCGAGGAAAAGTAAAGCAGTACAACCGCATCATCGGCGTGCTCTGGTATTGCTATTTGAGTCCCGATCATTCGACCCAACTGGAAGTAGCGGCAGTATTGGGTGTTTCTGATTCACTAGTGTCTGACTATCGCAGGCGCATCGAGCAGGAGCTTAGAGCCCTCTCTTTCACAGAAGTTGAAGAGGCGAAGCAGTTTGAGTTGGCACTGAGGGAACACGTCAAGACACTGGTCTTTAACATGGCAGAGAAAGAAGTGAGCGTCTAGCCCCGCCGCCAACACAAAGCACATACAACTAACCCAGGGATAACACGGAGGCTGACACAGATATTGCTTTATCCGTGTCAGCATCCGTGTTATCCGTGGTGTAAAATACTGCAGCATTGTCTCTGCCCGTTAAATTGTTTATCTTGAGCGCTGGAGACGCCCCGTCGGACTTCATGCAGCAGACAAAACGAAGATACACAGGAGTACTTGTTCGCGGATTATTTGCGGTTCTCCTGGATTACCCTGATGGCTTGCCTATCAATGCAGCCTTGCAGCGGTGTCTTCATCAAGTTTCGACTTCAGACAGCAGACAGGCTGGCGAACAGTTGCTGCGCGGCTGCGTAGCGCCAATGAAAGCCGGTTGGTTGGTGATGACCAACGGTAAGGCTTTCGCCGTTTCCCCGGAAGGCAAACTCGCTTACCAGCGTTATAGCGATCCGGACGACTTTCTTTTGCGAGCCGGGAAACATTCTCTGCGTGGTTGGATTTCGATCCACTTTCCCGAGCCATACTTTTTCCTTGGAAAACTTCGCGACCAGTTTGCTTCTGAATATCGAGTTGCGAAACGTATCGGAATCAAAACCCTGCTCGAGAAGGCCATCGGCGCACCAGCGTCATGGCAGGAAGTGCTGCCGCTCCAGTCTGCGCGAAGAATCAACATTGCAGACCTGGAGCTTGCCGACCTCGAATCCTTTTTGGCTGACCTGAAGAAGTCAAATCTTTCTTACGGCACGGGTGGCCATGCCGTTTACCTGTCGCCTGAGACGATTCAGAAAACACCCTTTCGTGAGCTCACGAAGTACTACCCTTGCAACGCGGGGTTGAAGATCGTCAGGCATCCGGGAGGACTGTCCGAGAGCGTCTACGTTTACAAAGGTGAAGGCGAGAGCCGTCTTCATCTGAAGTTGATTCATAACCTGCGCCACCTGACCCTCGTGGCTAATTTACTTTACGTTAACGGCGTTGGCCCAAGGCTTCACGATCTGGTGGAATTGCAATGCCAGGATCATCTGTGGACGGCATTTGTCGTTGAGCACGTGGCGAACCCAGTGACGTCTATGGATGTTTGCGAGAACGGGATTCAGACAATTCGAGAGCTGGAGCAGCGAAATCTCGTCAGGGTAATTCTTCCTGCCGGCTTTGACGATGGGGAGTTTCAATGTCCCGACTGTAGCGGTAATGCTTTCATGACGGACAACGGCGAGTTCCGATACATCGATTTCCAGAACTTTTCACTTACCGGTTACGAAACATTTCTGCAGTCACTTGCTGTGGATGCATGTGAAGCGTCGCACTTCGGCGATAAAAGTATTCTTCGCGGCGGCCGCTATCTCTACCAGTCCGTACCTGGCGTCGCGCTTCCGGGAAAACGGAATGTCGAAACGAGAGTGAAGATGCTCCGCAAACTGATGGACGATGCCGGCGTGTCAGTCGAAAATCGCCTGGTGCTCGACATCGGCTGCAACATCGGGATGATGATGGCCCAGTACTTAAAGCTGGGCGCTCTTTGGTGTCACGGTTGGGACCAGGAAGCGATCGTGCCCCACACGGAGAAGTTACTGTATGCATTGGGGTGTACAAGGTTCTCGACCACCGGCGGAGTCATCACTAAATCCATCGATCTAAAAAGCGAACTTGCCTCCCATCTGAAGCCCCATCTCAACGGTTGCGTTGTGTCGTATCTCGCTGTGCGCACTCACATAAATTGGTTGGACGACCTCAGGGAAATTCCCTGGGCATTCATGATTTATGAAGGACACGAAGGCGAGACGACCGAACAGTCTCTTCGCTATCTCGAGGAGTTCAACCAGACCGTTGCCTTCCGGATCGCAGCCCACGACGAGTATGCCGATGGCGACAGTGAACCCCGAACAGTTGCCATTCTGATTAAAGGTTGACTCGCCAGTTCGTTCGTCTAAGATGTCAAAAGTCCCGCCAGGTAATCCGAGTCAGGAATATTTCGATACTGAACATCTGACTGCCGCACTCGGGAGCCGCGCCGCCCGCGGCGGAGTAGTTACCATCGTCTCGCACGGGTTGAAGTTTGCCCTGAGTATTGTGGCTACTGCCATCCTGGCCCGTTTGCTCACTCCGCAGGATTACGGATTGATTGGAATGGTCGCGGTGTTTACCGGCTTCGTGGCGATGTTCAAGGATCTGGGGTTATCGCTCGCCACGGTCCAACGAGCAGAAATCGGTTACGACCAGGTAAGCACGCTCTTCTGGGTGAACGTCACTATTAGTGTGGCAATCACGTTGTTGATGATTGCGCTGGCGCCATTGATCGGGCGGTTTTACGGTGAGCCGCGTTTGATTCCGATTACGATCGTCACGTCAGTAGGTTTTTTCTTTGGCGGCCTGGCGGTCCAGCACGAAGCTCTCCTGAAACGACAGATGCGTTTCTATGCGCTCAGCGTCATCGCCTTTCTCTCGATGATGATAGGTTATGTGGTGGGAATTGTTTTAGCGTGGCGCGGAGCGAGCTATTGGTCATTGGTCTTTAGTCAACTTGCGCTGCTGGCCTCGAATGCCACCGGTGTTTGGATAACTTGCCGCTGGCGACCCGGTCGTCCGAAACGCAATACAGGCGTGCGCTCGATGCTCTCATTTGGCGGCAACGTCACCGGCTATGCGCTGACCAACTACATTTCAAAAAACTGCGACAACCTCGTCGTCGGCAGAGCGTTTGGCCCGCAACTCCTCGGGCTTTACTCCAAAGCGGCGCAGCTCCTCGGCCTGCCAACGGATCAGATCAATGAACCACTTTCTTCCGTGGCGATTCCGGCGCTGAGCCGGTTGGCTGATTCGCCCGAGCGATACAGGCAAGCCTACCTGCGCATAATGGAAAAGATAATCATGGTGACGATGCCGGCAGTAATACTGATGCTGGCGACCGCCGACTGGCTTGTATTGATAATCCTGGGCCCGCAGTGGAGCGACAGCGCGAAGATATTCATCTTCATGGGCATTGCCGGGTTATTCGCACCAGTGGCGAGCACCGGTGGGTGGCTGCTTGTTAGTCAGGGCCGCGTGAGAGACATGCTGCGGTGGTCACTGATAAATGCACCGATCTCGATTTTGTCGATAGTTGCCGGCCTGCCGTGGGGCGTGGTTGGTGTTGCTGCTTCGTTTTCGTTGGGCAGAATCCTCATCGCGAATCCGCTGCTCTACTGGTTTGTAGGGCGATCGGGTCCGGTTCGAATGGGTGACTTTTATAGACTGTTGGCGCCGTTTACCGGTGCGTCGATATTTGCACTGCTCGCTTGCATCGTTTTCCGCAAGTTCGTCCAAATTCCAAATCCTTTGATTGGGTTTGTCGCTTGCGGAATCATCGTGGCAATCACGATGCCTTTATTTCTCGCGCTAATGCCGGCCGGCAGGAAAGCACTCATCGATATCAAAAATTCGATGCTGCTCCTGCTGCCGCACAAACCAAAGGTCGTATGAGTGTAGGTTTGCCTCAAAATCTTCAGCCACAAAAAGCACAAAAGGATTTCCGTGTGTTTTGTGCCTTTTGTGTTTCTTTGTGGCGGATCATCCTGAGGCAAAGCGTATGAGTGTTGCGCTGAAAAAAATAGCGGCCCAATCGAAGACCCTGATCATTGTTCACCGGATCTTCGACAACTGGCGCCGGCGAAGAGCGTTCAAAGCCGGAAATACTGTTTCGGCTTACGGCTCGACGCACGAGTTTTGGAGTTTGGAAAAGAGTGTCAGTTATATCGAAACAGTTTATCGGGAATACCTGGAGTACTCAGGTTTGAATGCCCACGCTTTCCGCGGGAGCCGGATTCTCGAAGTCGGACCGGGAGACAACTTCGGTGTCGCGCTGAAGTTCCTGGCGGCCGCGGGTGCTGCGAAAGTAGTTTGTCTCGATAAGTTTTATTCAGAGCGAAACGTGGATCAGCAGACCCGAATCTACCGGGAGTTAAGAAAACAACTGACACCTGACGAAGCGAGGGTGTTCGATGATTGCATCAAGCTCGACAATGGAATTGATTTGAACCCGGAACGCTTGCACTACATCTACGGACATGGAATCGAAGAAGCAGATCAAATCCTGGAGCCGGGTTCGTTTGATTTCATCCTCTCTCGCGCGGTCATTCACAACGTCTACGACATGGATCGCGGCTTTGAGTCGATGGATCGTCTACTGGCGCCCGGTGGTTACATGCTGCACAAGATCGACCTCAGCGATGAGAACATGTTCAGCAGCCGCGGCATGCACCCGCTCACGTTTCTCACCATTCCCGAACCGATTTATCACCTGATGGCGAGCGATTCCGGAAAGCCAAACCGTAAGTTAACCGGCGACTACCGCGAGCAGATGCTGAAGCGGGGTTACGACACGAAGATACTGATTTCCACGGTGCTGGCCGAAGGACCTTTAACGCCGTACAAGGAAAAGATCGAGAAAGGGGTAGATTACGGGGGGAAAACGGTTTCTCTGATAAACGAGATTCGTTCGCAGCTCGCCGCTCCTTACCGGAACCGTTCCGAATCCGAACTGGCCACGACAGGCATCTTCCTCATAGCACAAAAAAGCACAAAAGTCGCAAATGAATAGGGAAATGGAATTCGTCAATTCACCCGTTTGTGCTTTTGTGTCTCTTTGGGTAGCTGGAAAAGGCGGCTTTTTCGTTGTTTAATGGCTGAGATGAGCGTGCTCGAAATTATCTTCTGGATGGCCGTCGTCGCTATTGCGTACACCTATGCCGGCTATCCGCTGTTGTTAATGCTCATGAGCAGGTTTCGCGGAAAAGCTGTTTTGCGCCGGGAGTTTACGCCACCGGTGACCGTCATCATCGCTGCCTACAATGAGGAGCGCGACCTGGCAGAGAAGCTCGAGAATACCCTCGCGCTCGATTACCCCAAGTCGAGGCTCGAAATCCTCGTCACCTCCGATTGTTCAACCGACCGGACGGACGAGATCGTCCGAAGCTTTGCGAGTCGCGGCGTCAGGCTTCATCGCCAGACCGAGCGGCTGGGGAAAACTGCGGCGCAAAATGCGGCCGTCGAAAAAGCCACCGGCGAGATCCTTCTCTTCTCCGACGCAACCACGCACTATCGCCCCGACGTTTTGCGCCGCATGGTGCCGTCTTTTGCGGACGAGAGCGTCGGCTGCGTCACCGGAAATGTGATTTACGCGCACGATGATGATTCGAGTGTCAGCCATGGAACTCGCTCGTACTGGAATTACGAGTTTCTGTTGAAGAAACATGAGAGCGCCATCACTTCGCTCATTGGTGTTTGCGGCTGCATGTACGCAGTGCGCAAGTCAGCCTACGTCCCGCTCTATAACGAAGCATGCAGCGATTTCCTGGTGGCGACGACGATGGTGAGGCAGGGACTGAGAGCGGTGTACGAACCCGAGGCAGTTTGCGTGGAAGAACCGAATAAGAAGGGCAGCAAGGAGCTCGCGGTAAGAGTGCGCATCATCACGCAGACTCTCGCCGATCTATGGCGCAACCGCGATGTTCTGAACCCGTTTCGGAAAGGCTTCTATGCGGTGCAACTGCTTTCGCACAAGGTGATGCGTTATCTCGTTCCCCTGTTCTTGATCGCGCTGCTCATCACTTCCGCATTCCTTGCGTTTAAAAATCTCTTTTATGCCACTGTGTTTGTCGCGCAAATCGGTTTCTACCTCGCGGCGGCGGCATCGGCTTTGATGGTGCGGCTCGGTATTAATTCGCGCTGGCTGGCTCTGCCGCAGTATTTCGTGATCACAAACGTTGCGTGTCTGATTGCTTTGATCAAGCTTGTTCGTGGCGAGCGCTACGTCAGGTGGGAGCCGGTTCGGGAACGTGTTGCCAATATATGAAGAACGCTATCTCCATCGATCTGGAAGACTGGTTTTGTGTGCACAACTTGAGCGGAGTTATTAAGCTGCGCGACTGGGATAGTTGTGAGTTGAGAGTTCGTGAGAGCACCGAACGTCTTTTGACCCTCTTCGATCAGCATCAAACTCGTGCGACGTTCTTTGTGCTTGGCTGGGTTGCGGAACGGCTGCCCGATTTGATTCGAAAGGTTGAAGCGCAGGGCCACGAGATCGCGGTCCATGGTTACAACCACCTGCTGCTGACTGAAATCTCGCCGAAAGAATTCGAAGAGGATCTCGCGAAAGCACTTCAGGCTATCGAAGACTGTGGTGTGAAATCACGTCCCATCGGATTTCGCGCTCCTTCGTTCACAGTAGTGGAAAAGACAAAGCCGTGGGCGCTGCCGATTCTCGAGAAATACAATTTCAAGTACGACTCGTCAGTGTTTCCGATCGGCTTTCACCCGGACTACGGTGTTCCGAACTCGCCGCTGGTCCCTTACAAGATCACTGACGGCTTATACGAGTTTCCAATGAGCGTTATGGAGATGTTCGGGCGGCGATTCCCGTTCGGAGGCGGCGGCTACTTTCGCCTGTTTCCGTACGCTTACACAAAGTATTGTCTTAAAAAAGTAAACGACGGTGGCCGCACGACGGTGTTCTACCTGCATCCCTGGGAGTTGGATCCGGGCCAGCCGCGAGTGAAGGAGTTGTCTCTTACGCAAAAGATCCGTCACTACCGGAACCTGGACCAGACAGAGAAGCGGTTTGCGAAGTTATTAAAGGATTTTGAGTTTACAACTATCAGAGAGGTACTCGGACTGTGATGAACGAAGAGATAGTAGCTCAGAGAGATTATTGGAATAACGAGGCGGACGCGTTTAGCCGAATTTACTCGCATCGTAAATCCAAATTTTCAAACATGCTCGACAGCGTCTTTCGCAAAGACATGTACGAGCGTTATGTATTTACCATCAAGCATTGCGAGCCCATCCAGGACAGGACGTTTCTCGACGTGGGTTGTGGAAACGGTCTCTACAGCCTCGAGCTCGCACGCAAGGGCGCGCGGAAGGTCCTCGGAATCGACATCGCCGAAGTGATGATTGGGTTGTGCAAGGACGCAGCCGAGAAAGAGCATCTCGACGACCGTTGCTTCTTCGAACAGACGGATCTACTTGCTTACGATGGCAAGACAAAGTTTGACGTCAGCTTTGGTATCGGGCTCTTTGATTACATCAGCGATCCGCTGCCCGTGCTGACAAAGATGCGCGAGCTGTCCACCGATAAAGCAATCATGGCCTTCCCCAGATTTTGGACGTGGCGCGCGCCGATCCGAAAAGCGAGACTAAACGCTCGCGGTTGTGACGTGTTCTTTTACACGAAGTCGCGGATAAAAGAATTGATGGATCAGGCAGGTTTCAAACGCCATGAGGTCCATAAAGTCGGAAAACTTCACTGCGTGATCGCTTATCCGTAAACACTGTTCGTTACATGCGTCATACACCTGAAGTTCTTGACTATGATGGAGTGTTCCCCTCCAAACGTTCGCGTCCCAGCGAAGACGAACCCGTCCGCAAACCTGTTTTCAAACAACCAGACATCGAGCAGCCTTTACCTCCATCCGCTGAGCCGTCGTTAACCAACGCGGACGGCACGCCGAGCTTCATGGCGGTTGAAGCAGGGCAGTGGCAGGCAAAGCGGGGACATGGTCTCACCTTCGTCTGTTTGTTTATTTTTAGCGTGATCCTTTTCATCCGGCCTTACGAAACGATCCCCGCGCTCGCGTCATTCAAGACGATGGCGTTCTATTCCGGAATCGTGACGCTGGTAGTGTACTTCGTGAGCCAGTTGGCTCTTGAAGGTAATCTGACCGCGCGCCCAAGAGAAGTGAACATGGTGCTGCTCTTAGGGCTGGCCGCGCTCTTATCAATTCCGCTAGCTATCGATCCGGGAGAGGCCTGGGCAGCGTTTACAGACATTTTTATAAAGACGATCGTCATTTTTATTGTCCTGGTAAACGTGCTGCGCACTGAGCTGAGACTGAAAATTATGTTCTGGTTGGTGCTGGCGATCAGCATTTACCTGAGCGTTAACGTAATCAAGGATTACCAGGCCGGCATTTTCAAACTCGGCCTGGCTGACCAGAATACGCAACGAGTCGCCGGCGCCATCAAGAATCTGTTTGATAATTCAAACGATCTCGCACTCCATCTGGTGACGATGATACCGATTTCAATCGCGCTGGCCCTCGAGAAGAAGAATCCGATCAGGAAGATTGTGTTTTTTGGCACCGCTCTCCTCATGATCGCAGCGGTGATCATCACTTTCTCGCGCGGCGGTTTTCTCGGATTGATCGCGATGACACTCGTGTTGGCGCGCAAGTTTGGGCGTCGCAATAAGACGGCCTCCATTGCCGCGCTCGCGCTCGGAGTTATCTTCTTTCTCGTTGTTGCACCGGGTAGTTATTCCGGACGTCTCGCGACTATCTTCGACTCTGCCTCGGATATCACCGGCTCGGCTAGTCAACGCAGTCAGATATTCAAGAGATCGGTCATCGTGGCTCTGCGGTATCCGATCTTCGGTGTCGGACTTGCGAATTTCCATCACAAGTCGTTTCAGGAGTTAGGTACGCACAACGCTTACACGCAGGTCGCCGCGGAAACGGGAATCGCGGCGATGGTTTGTTACATAATCTTTCTGGTGCATCCGATTAGAAAACTGCGGCTGATCGAGAAGGAGTTGTTTGAGCGAAACGAGAATTCGCGGTTCTATTATCTTGCTATTGGGTTACAGGCAAGTTTGATAGGTTTCATGGTGTCGAGTTTCTTCGCTGCCGTTGCTTACACGTGGTACATCTATTACCTCGTGGCCTACGCGATCGCCCTGCGCCGTATTTACTATGTCGAACAATCGAAAAAATCGAACCAATTGAACCCCGGATGACACGGATAAAGACGGATAATCCTTTTTCATCCGGGTGATCTGTGGTTAATACTCAATATGATCGTCACGCCAACCGCGACACTGCCTCGCGACAGGCACCCGCGGCCAATCAAGATCATCCGTCCTGTTTCTTTCTCTCCGCTCGATTTGTTACGAGAGCTGCGCGGACTGTGGCACTACCGTGATCTCTTCTACACCCTTACCGTTCACCGCATAAAGGTACGTTACAAACAGTCTGTGTTGGGATTGGCCTGGGCGATCCTGCAACCGCTGTCGCTGATGCTGATCTACACGGTGATCTTTTCAGTGATTGCGAAACTGCCGAGTGAGGGTGCTCCCTATGCCGTCTTTGCGTACGCTGCGCTCCTGCCGTGGACTTTCTTTTCGACCTCGCTCACAAGCGCGACCACCGGACTGGTTAGTCATAGCCAGTTGGTCACAAAGGTTTATTTCCCCAGAGAGATCCTGCCGCTGACGTACGTCAGCGCATCGTTGTTCGACTTCGTCATTGCCTCCTCCTTTTTGATCGCGCTTTTTGTTTACTACGGAGTAGGCTTAACGGTTTATGCGCTCTACGCGATTCCGATCCTCGTGTTACTCACGGCGCTGGCGACAGCTTTCGGCCTGTTTCTGTCGGCAGTGCAGGTGCGGTTTCGAGATATCGGAGTGGCAATGCCGCTGCTGTTGCAAATCTGGATGTTTGCCACTCCTGTGGTTTACCCGTTGAGTGCAGTGCCGCAACGCCTGCGAAGTATTTACGCTCTCAATCCCACGGTCGGCGTGATTGAAAACTTCAGGCGCGTCATGTTACAAGGAGTCGCGCCAGACCTCCATTCGCTGGCAACATCGGCGATCGCAGCCGCTATCCTGCTGCCGCTCGCATACCTCTACTTCAAACGCGTCGAGGCTACGATGGCGGACATCATTTAACTCCCACATGATCGATCTCGAGTTAAAACAAGTTTCCAAGAAATACCGGATCCGCCGTGAGGCCGAGAAGAATGCTTCGTTTCTGCGGAAGCTGATGTCGTGGCGAAATCAGAGACAAGATTTTTGGGCACTCAAGGATGTAAGTTTCAACGTGCAAAGAGCGGAAGCGCTCGGCATCATCGGTCATAACGGCGCGGGCAAAAGCACGATTCTCAAGTTGCTATCGAGAATTACGACTCCGAGTTCCGGCGAAATCATGATCAACGGCCGGCTTTCCGCGTTGATAGAAGTGGGCTCCGGTTTTCATCCTGAGCTTACGGGGCGCGAGAACATTTATCTCAACGGTTCTATTCTCGGCATGTTGCGACGAGAGATCACCAGGAAGCTCGACAGCATTGTAGAATTCGCGGAGCTCCGGCAGTTCATTGACACCCCCGTGAAGCGTTACTCGTCGGGCATGTACGTGCGTTTGGGATTCTCGATCGCTGCCCACCTGGATCCGGACATCCTGCTGCTGGACGAGGTGCTTGCCGTCGGAGACGCGGCGTTCCAGCAGAAGTGTATTCAGCGGATCACCGAGCTGAAGAAGAGCGGCACGACTATCGTGTTCATTTCGCATGATCTCAGGGCGGTCCAGAAGTTATGTGATCGCGTGATCCTGTTAAAGAGCGGGCAGATTGAAGCTGATGGTGATCCAACGGAAACGATCGCGCTCTATGAGAGCTCATCGCGCAACCTTCACGCGCAGACAAGGGCGGGCGCTGCCCAGGAGGCATCTCGTGAAGCAGTGGTCACGTCTTTGGGTTTTTACGATGATGAAGGCAAGGAATGCCTGTCGTTCAGAACCGGAATGCCGATGAAGGCGGTCTTGAAATACAAGGTTTACAAACCGCTTGTCGATGTAATGTTTGAAGTGCAATTCTATTCGCAGGAGGGGCGATTTTATTCGTTCTTTACCAGTGAAACGCTCGCTGGGCAAATAGATCTTCAGCCGGGCGAGGGCTCGATTGTTTTTGATTGCTCTGCTGTGGGTCTTGGGCCAGGTGTCTACTTTGTCGATACCGGCATCAGGAATCGTTCGGCGCCCTTTGGGATCGATATCGATTGGTGCCGGCGCTGTCTCGCGGTTCGAATAGATTACGATCGCCATTTGCGTGACACATTTTATATGCCATATATCTGCCGGCACTCCCCGCCAACAGCATCGATAACAGAAGCGAAAGATGAAGATGTATACGCCGAAGGCGTTCGCTAACTCGCCACAAAGAATCCTGGTTTCACCTCTGCGGATCTCTGCGGTCCTCTGCGTCTTCTGCGGTAAATCACATTAACGAATAAATTCACCGCAGAGGCGCAGAGGTCCGCAGAGAAACTTGAGTTGAAGATGACGAGTGCAGCAAGAGAGCCTGAGGTTTCGGTGGTTATCGGAACGTATAACCGCTGCGATGTTTTGCGCGGCGCGCTCGAGAGCTTGCTGGGCCAGGACAGCGGCGGCGTTGACTACGAAGTGATCGTCGTTGATAACAACTCCACCGACGACACTCGCAACATGGTCGAGAGCCTGCGCGACAAATTCGGTTCCAGCAACCTCATCTACTGCTTCGAGCGCACCCAGGGTGTCTCACACGCGCGCAACAGGGGAATCACTATGGCGCGCGGACGCCTGATCGCTTTCACCGATGACGACATCAGGCCCGCGCAGAATTGGATCGCTTCTGTCCGCGAAGGCTTCAACAAGTTTCCGAACGCTGACTGCATCGGCGGCAGAGTCTTGCCGCAACCAAAAACAGAGTTTCCAGTTTGGTTAACCGCGAAACATTGGACGCCCCTCGCACTCCTCGATCTCGGTGATAAACCGATCGATTTGGACGTGCGAAATGGGCCCGGGCTCGTCGCGGCCAATCTGGCCGTGCGCGCTTCGGTGTTTGCGGATGTCGGACTGTTCCAGCCGGAGTTGCAACGCGTCAAGAATAGCATCGGTTCGATGGAAGACCACGAGTTTCAGTTGCGACTGAGCGCGGCTAACAAGCGGCTGATGTATCTGCCCGATCTCGTGGTTTACGCGCAGGTGCTTAAGGAACGTCTGACGAAGGACTATCATCGTCGCTGGTATCGCGGCCACGGTTATTTTTATGCGATGATGAGAGCGAGCGATTTCGAGGCTTCCAAAATGCGGCTGCTCGATGTTCCCGCTCATGTCTATCGACGGGCGCTCTCAGATGTTTATCTTTGGATGAAGTATCGTTTACAGAACGAGCCGGAGCTTGAATTTCAACATGAGGTTGAGCTCAGCTTCTTTTGGGGNTTCTTTCGCAAACGTCTTGCCGATCGGCGCTCTGCACTGCGGCAGCGCTGACATTTAATCCCCCGACTGAAATACATTCGTAAACAACATTCCGGTAAATATAGCCATGCTCCATTCGCCCCGCGCGCTACGTGCGCTTATCGCCCTGGCAGGTCTGCTGCTATTTGCAACGTCTTGTTTGGCCGCAGAGGTTCCCGACGGTTTCGTCGTAACGCAAGTTGCTACGGGAATGACCAGCGTAACTCGCATGGAGTTGCTGCCGGACGACCGCATACTTGTTTGCGAGCAGGGCGGCAACCTGCGCGTTATTGAAAATGGTGTGCTCCGGGCGGAACCGTTTCTAACAGTAGATGCCGACTCCTTCAGTGAGCACGGTCTACTCGGTATCGCGTTAGACCCCGCTTTTCGAGACTAACCACTTCTTCTACATCTACTACACCGCCAAGACTCCGTTTCTTCACAATCGCGTCAGCCGGTTCACTGTTGCTGGCGCGAGTGCGGATCCGGCAAGCGAGGTGGTGATTTTTGAGCTTGACCAGTTACAAGGCGAGCTTGGCTGGCATCAGGGTGGGAACCTGCGTTTTGGACCAGACGGCAAGCTGTACATTGCTGTCGGAGACGATCGGAACGGCGCAAACTCACAAACTATCGCGAACCTGTTTGGAAAAGTCTTGCGTATCAACAGCGACGGCTCGATTCCTACCGACAACCCTTTCTACTCGACGACGAGTGGAAACAACCGCGCGATCTGGGCGCTCGGATTGCGAAACCCTTACAGTTTTGCGTTTTCCAAAACTATTGGCGTGGGGATGATGATCAATGACGTTGGCGAAGACACGTGGGAAGAGATCAATAGAGGCGTAGCCGGCGCAAACTACGGCTGGCCTGAGACTGAAGGTGTTACCACCGATCCGCGATTTCAGAGTCCACTCTTGGTGTATGGCCACGGTTTCGATGACGATACGGTAGGTTGCGCCATCACCGCCGGTGCTTTTTATGAGCCTGCAACTCCGCAGTTTCCGTCAAAGTTTAGCGGTTCATATTTCTACGCGGATTTTTGTGGAGGATGGATTCGATCGCTGCGGCTGAGCGATCTAAGCTCCGAAGTTTTGCTTCACTATTCGTACTATCCCGTCGATCTAAAAGTCGCGAACGATGGCACTCTTTACTATCTCGAGCGTGGACTTGATTCGAATACGGATGGAGCCGTCTTCAAGGTTGAGTATACGCAGCAGGACACGCCGCACATCACTACGCAACCTGCGAACGCAACAGTTGCCGTCGGACAACCGGTAAGCTTTACGGTTTCTGCTACTGGTGCAGCTCCGTTGGCCTATCAATGGCAGCGCAATGGAGTAGATCTCAGTGGCCAGAATTCGCCCACGCTCAACATCGCTGCGGCGCAATCGTCTGATAATGGAGCAACATTCGTTTGCGTTGTCTCCAACCAATTTTCCAGTGTCTCGAGTCAACCTGCGACATTAACAGTTGTTCCCGGAAGCGCGCCGGTCGCCACGATAACGCTTCCATCAATGAACACCACTTATCATGGAGGCGATGTCATTCAGTATGCCGGCACCGGTACTGACGCTGACGACGGCGCTCTGCCGGCAAGCGCTTTCACCTGGCAGATTGATTTCCATCACGACACGCACACACATCCTTTTATCCCGGCTTTTTCCGGAACGACTGCGGGGCAGTTTACGATTCCAACCAGCGGTGAGACGGCGACAAATGTTTGGTATCGCATTTACCTCACGGTGAAGGATTCGAGCGGGCTGACTCACACCGTCTTTCGAGACATCTTTCCAGTAGTTGAAACGATCACGCTCGATACGAATCCTTCGGGATTAAAAGTGAAACTGGACGATCAACCGCAGGATACTCCACTCAGTACGTCCACCGTCGTGGGGATTAACCGGACGCTGAGTGCGGTTTCTCCGCAACAGTTCAATGGTCAATGGTACGAGTTCGAGTCGTGGTCTGATGGCGGCACCGCAACTCACACTATCAACCATGGCGGCACATTCGTGGCTACGTACCGGCTTGCGCCCACGCTTTCGGAAGTGGTGTTGTACGTGGCGGAAGCGACGCGGGTTGGAAACTACGTGGTGGTGAGCGATGCGACGGCAGCGGGCGGATCACGTCTGGATAATCCGGACGCGGGAGCAGCCAAGCTGAGCAATGCGCTCGCGCAGCCGGGCAGTTACGTGGAACTACAGTTTACGGCGCAAGCCGGAGTCGCATACCGTTTATGGATCCGCGGCAAGGCGCAGGATGACAGTCCTTACAACGACTCAATCTTCGCGCAGTTTAATGACAGTGTGGACGAGCAGGGAACAGCGAAGAGCCGGATCGGCAGCAGCAGCGCGGAAGTGATCAACCTGGAAGACTGTTTTGCCTGCGGGTTGAGTGGCTGGGGTTGGCAGGACAACGGCTGGGGTGTGGGAGAACTGGGACCGTTGGTTTACTTTGCGACGAGCGGTACGCACACGCTGCGGATTCAGCCGCGCGAGGATGGACTGTCGCTGGACCAGGTGGTGTTATCACCGCAGGCATATCTGACGACTGCGCCCGGGGCAGTGGAGAACGACAGCACGATCCTGCCCAAGAGCGATGGCGGACCAACACCAACGCCGACACCAACGCCAACGCCAACGCCAACGCCAACGCCAACGCCGACGCCGACGCCGACGCCGACGCCAACACCGACGCCAACACCGACACCAACGCCAAGTCCGATCATTGGAGTGCCGCCAGGAAGTAATGTCGAAGTGATCAGCCCGGCAAACGTGAGAGAAGCACCATCAATAACCTCGACGATTAAGTTCATTGCCGCCGCCGGTCAACTCGGTATTACTGTAGGGAACTGCCAACAAGATAATGCAAGTGTCAATGTTTATTGTTTGGTGAACTTTGTCGATAGCTCAAATGGGTTCGTTGCAGTGCAGTTTCTAAAGGTTACATCCACTCCGACTCCGACTCCGACTCCAACTCCGTCCCCGACCCCAACGCCGGCACCAACTCCTTCAGCAGAGATAGTGCTGTACGCGGCCGATGCGACGCGGGTTGGAAACTACCTAGTCGTCAACGATGCGACGGCAGCGGGCGGCACGCGTCTGGATAATCCAGATGCAGGAGCGGCCAAGCTGAGCAATGCGCTCGCGCAGCCGGGCAGCTATGTGGAACTACAGTTTACGGCGCAAGCTGGAGTCGCATACCGGTTATGGATCCGGGGCAAGGCGCAGGATGACAGTCCTTACAACGATTCAATCTTCGTGCAGTTTAATGACAGTGTGGACGGGCAGGGAGTAGCGAAGAGCCGGATCGGCAGCAGCAGCGCGGAAGTGATCAACCTGGAAGACTGTTTTGCCTGCGGGTTGAGTGGCTGGGGTTGGCAGGACAACGGCTGGGGCGTGGGAGAACTGGGACCGTTGATTTACTTTGCGACGAGTGGTACGCACACGCTGCGAATTCAGCCGCGCGAAGATGGGCTGTCGTTGGATCAGATCGTATTGTCACCGCAGGCATACCTGACGAAGCCTCCTGGTGACGTGCAGAACGACACCACACGCTTACCAAGATCTCCATAAGAATTACATGCAGCTAGACGTCGTCATTCCTACTTACAATCGCAGCGCCTTGCTCAAGCAGGCGATGGGTAGTCTGCTGCGCGCGCGCGTGCCGGCCGGATTAAGCGTCAAGATCATAGCAGTTGACAACAACTCAACCGACGACACGAAGGCCGTGATTAATGAGGCCGCCCAAACGTCGAATGGCCGCGTGTCATATGTTTTTGAAAAACAACAGGGCCGATCGCCCGCGCTCAATGCCGGCATCGCAGCAGCGACTGGCGATCTGATTGGCTTCATCGACGACGACGAAGAGATCGACGAAGCATGGTATGAGACAATCTTGTCTGCGTTCACAAATAACCAGGTGGATTTTATCGGCGGGCCTTATGTGCCGCGGTTTGAAGGCGACGTTCCCGAGTGGCTGCCGAAAGATTACACCGCGGTGGTGGGCATTGTTGACGGTGGCGACAAAGTGGTTCCGTTCGACGACTCCTATCCGGGAATTCTGATGGGAGGCAATGCAGTCTTCCGGCGTGAAGTGCTGCAGCGGGTTGGGCCATACTCGACTGCCCTCGGCCGCAGCGGAACGCGTTTGTTGTCGTGCGAAGATGAGGATATGTATCAGCGTCTGAGAGCCGCAGGCGCGCGCGGGCTGTATTTGCCGCAACTGATTGTTTACCATTTCATTCCGCGCGAGCGATTGACAAAGCGCTATCATCGCTCGTGGTGTTTCTGGCAGAGTGTTTCCAGCGCGGTGCTGGATCGGATTCGCCCGAAGCCTGTCGCGTATGTTTGGGGAGTGCCGCGTTACTTCTACGGTCGAGCGCTGCGCGGAATGTTTAGCCTGGCCAATTTGCGCAACCGGGAGCCCGCGGCGCGCTTCTCGAATGAGCTGTCCTTGTGGGAACTGGCGGGTTTCTTCTATGGTAAACACTTCTACCGGGGATGACGGAGAAGATCTTTCCCGCAAACGCGGAGCGGTGTCCTAATTTGAAGAGAAAAACTCAAAGTAAGACACTACCAAACGCCGGCAGCGCTTTGCGCCTTTGCGGGAGAATATTTCACGGAACGTTTCGCGTATTTAGCGTTTAGATAAATATATGTGCGGCATCGCGGGGTTTATAGATTACTGGGACCGAAACGCCGGCGACTCATTCGAACGTAGTCGCCTGCTGAAGCAGATGTGTGATGTCATAAGACATCGCGGTCCCGATGACGATGGGTATCTGCTAAAACAGGGAGTCGCGCTCGGCATGCGCCGGCTCGCCATCATCGATCTCGCCGGCGGCGCCCAGCCAATCTCAGGTGAAGACGGCTCGGTCACGATCGTCTTCAACGGAGAGATCTACAGCTTCCACGAACTCACAGCCGAACTCGAGAAACGCGGGCACACGTTCAAGACCCACTCCGACACCGAAGCCATAGTTCACGCTTACGAAGAGTATGGCACTGCTTGCGCGAACCACCTGCGCGGCATGTTTGCCTTCGCAATCTGGGACGATAAAAAGCGCGAGGTTTATATCGCGCGCGACCGAGTCGGGAAGAAGCCTCTCTATTACACCGTCACGCCGGGGAAAACCCTGGTGTTCGGTTCAGAGATCAAGTCGATCCTCGAGCACCCTGATGTAAAACGCGAGATTAATTTAGAAGCACTGGATGCGTACTTCACGCTTGGATATGTTCCCGATCCACTCACCATCTTCCAGAACATTCACAAGCTTCCGCCAGGACATTATTTGACCTTCTCGTCAGGTCGAGTTGCGATTCAACAGTATTGGGATTTTAAGTTCGAGCCGGCAGAGTCGCGCCGTCCGGAAGATTATGTGGAAGAGCTGCGCGCGCTGCTCAGTGAGTCAGTGCGCCTGCGACTCATTTCAGACGTACCACTCGGAGCGTTTCTATCCGGAGGCATAGATTCCAGCACCATTGTTGCGCTGATGGCGCAGCATATGAATCAACCGGTAAAGACATTTTCGATCGGATTTCATGAGGATAGCTACAACGAGCTCAAGTACGCGCGCCTGACCGCGAAGAAGCTTGGCACGGACCATCACGAGTTTTTTGTTACTCCGCAGATCTGCGACATCATCGACGACCTTGTCTGGCACTTTGACGAACCATTTGCCGATCCTTCAGCGATACCGACGTTCATGGTCTCAAAGCTCGCACGCGAACACGTGACGGTGGCGCTTTCCGGAGACGGTGGCGACGAGTTGTTTGCCGGTTACACTCACTACCTGGTCCAGGAAAGTCGCCGGGCCTTCTCCGCGCTGCCGAAGGCCTTGCGAGAAGGAGTCATGCGGCCGCTCAGTTATCGTCTGCCGCACGGCGCATGGGGCCGCAATTATCTGCATAACATCTCGCTCGATCCGATTGACCGTTACCTTGATACTCTTTCCTATTTCACTGAATTGGGTAAGGAGTCGCTGTATTCAAGCGACTTTCAGAGGGCATTGCAGACAAAGGACCAGGTCGCGCGCAGCTTCCGGGAGTACGCCGGTAAAGTTAAAACAAACGAGCCGCTGGATCAGTTGCTTTACATCGACAGTAAGACTTACTTGCCCGGAGATATTCTGACGAAGGTCGATCGGATGAGCATGGCGACGTCGCTTGAAGTACGCGTGCCTATTCTGGATCACAAACTGATCGAGTTCGTCACCAGGGTTCCCGCGTCGTTGAAGCTGGCGGGCACCGAAACAAAGCACCTGCTCAAACGAGTCGCGAAGGATCTGATTCCGTCAGAAATTTTGGATCGGCCGAAACAAGGCTTCGGAATACCCCTCGAAGAATGGATTAACCGGCAGTTGCGCGACCAGATCCGAGACACGTTGCGTGAGCCTCGCACGCGGCAACGCGGCTACGTCAATTCAGATTACGTCGATCTCATATTGGACGAACATCACAAGGGCCGTCGCGACCATTCTTTCTCTCTCTGGGCCCTCCTGATACTCGAGTTATGGCACCGCCGCTACATTGACCACTCGCCCCGCACCACTGAGTCAAACGAGCGCGATGCTGTGCCTGTAACTGTTTAGACAATGACGGTGCAAGTTGCTAAACCGCTACTCAGAGTCGGAATCATCATCGACTCTTTTGTACAGCCTCGCTGGATGCGCAAATCTCTCGAAAACGCCGTCGCTGCCGGTGTTTCCACCTTCGAGTTGGTGGTGAAAGTTCCTGCTGAAAAGAACGTCGAAGAAAGTCTCTTGTACAAACTCTACAACCGCATGGACCGCAGCATGTTCGTCGCGAAGTGCGATGCGATGGAACCGGTGAGCATTGAGGACCTGGTTGGTTCACTGCCGAGTTTGCAACGGGATGAGACGGACAAGATAAAAGCATTCAACCTGGATGTGCTCATTAGTTTTGCGCAAACCGATTTGAAGTCGAGATTTGCCGGCCTCGCAAAATACGGTGTCTGGTTTTACGCTTTTGGATCAGATGACAAAGCCCCGCCTGGGTTTCGAGAGCTTTTTAGTTGGGACCCACTCACGATCTCGTCACTGAAGTCTCTGAACGGTCAGACCAGTGGGGAACGAATCATCTACCAGTCGTTTTCGCCGACGCTTACCAAATTCTCGGTTGGATTAAACAATAACGAGTGTTACTGGAAGTCTGCGGCATTCGTCGCGCGCAGCCTTGTCGATCTTCACAGTGGACGGGAATACAGCGCGATCGAGGACATGGAACGAACCGGCGGTTCTTTAGAGCCGACGAACGCTCTCGTGAGCCGGATGTTTTTCAAGCTTACGGAACGAGCAGCTTCGCGACTCGTCGAAAAGCTCTCATCATTCGAGCAATGGGTATTGGCCTATCGCATTGGTGACAGTGAATTCAAGTATCTCGAGCCACCTTCAGATCGTTTCTGGGCGGATCCATTTCCGATCACGGTAGCAGGAAAGTATTACATTTTCTTCGAAGACTATTTGAATAGCTCGGGTAGAGCTCACATCTCGGTAATCGAAGTCGATCAAACTGGAATCGTGAGTGGTCCAACAGAAGTATTGAGAATGGACTGTCATCTGTCTTACCCGTTTGTCTTTGAATGGGGCGGCGACTACTACATGATTCCGGAAACGGGGGACAAAAATGTAGTTGAGCTTTACCGGTCGGTCTCTTTCCCCGCTGGGTGGCAATTCGAGAAGGTGCTGCTCGAAGCAAAGTCTCCCCTCGACACGACGCTCGTTGAAGTAGATGGCACGTGGTGGATGTTTGTGAACATTCAGGAAGAAGGGGTCCTGGTTAATTGGGACGAGTTGCACCTGTATTACGCTGACAGTCCGCTTGGACCATGGAAACCTCATGCTCGCAATCCTGTGGTTTCCGACGTTAGATCCGCGCGGCCTGCCGGCCGGCTTTTTTGGTCAGACAATGTTTTATATCGCCCCAGCCAGAACAGTTCGATGAGGTACGGGTACGCGATTGCCGTTAACCGGATCACGAGTCTCAGTCCCACCGAATACGCTGAAACCCAGGTTGCAAAAATCCTCCCCGGCTGGGACAAAGACATTCTTGGAGTTCATACGTTAAATACCGCCAACGAACTCACTGTTATTGATTGTTTAGTTAAAAGAAGACGATTTCGAATCGGTAAACTGCGTCCTCCCCCGGCGCTCGGGATAACCGAAAATCTTTTGCGCGATCAGATCAGCGTTGCCTCAAAAGTTAAAACAGGGCGCCAAAGGCGCGGAATATGAAAGCCAGGGGCAAGTGCGAAGCGAAGCGGAGCGCGTCGCCCCTGGTAACAGAATTGAAGCCCTGTAGCCCTGAAAAGGGCGTAATACCTGTGGATATTTCGGCCTTTCAGGCCTTATCGCCTCAGGCTTATCGCAACCAGGGGCGACGCGCTCCACTTCGCTTCGCACTTGCCCCTGGCTTTTATATCTCGCGCCGTTGGCGCTCTGGTTCGACTTTGACGCAAGCGCGACCAGATCAGCAGCAGAAAGTAGGGTGAATCCCTGAGGGGGCCGTTCGTTGTCGAGATCTTCTATCGTCGGCTAACATGGACATACAGACGATAAAGCCATATGGCGCCAGCAATCCTGGAGAGGACGGAGTTGTTCGTTTGGATCAAAGATCGCCTCTGGTCAGTGTCATAGTGCCCGCGTATGACGTCACCGAATTTATCGGTGAGGCGCTCGACTCTGTGTTGGCACAAACCTTCCGGGATTACGAGATCATCGTAATCAATGACGGCTCGCCCGATACAGAAGCTCTGGAACGCGCGCTTGCTCCTTACATGTCGCGCATTGTCTATATCAAACAAGAGAACCGCGGGGTCAGCGCCGCGCGCAACACGGGTATCAAAGCCGCGCGCGGTTCACTGTTGGCTTTTCTCGATGCTGACGACACCTGGCTGCCGAACTACCTGGAAATCCAGGTGGCTCGAATACAAGCCGATCCCACCATCGATGTGCTTTATCCGAACGTGATGCTGTTTGGAGGCACTTCGGAAGCCGGCGAAGAGTTCATGAAGGTTTGTCCCTCGAACGGCGAGGTCACTTTCGAACGACTTATTTCGCAGGAGTGCAACGTTTCAAACTGTTCCATCGCTCGCCGCGAGACCATCATTCGTGCCGGGCTTTTTGATGAGTCGCTGCGCAGCGTCGAAGACTTCGATCTCTGGTTGCGAGTTATCAAACACGGCGGCCGCATCGTTTACCATCGAGACGTACTTGCTCGTTATAGGCGACGTGGCGGAAGTCTCACAGCCGATCCGATATGTTTGGGCCGGAACGTCGTTCGAGTGATGGAAAAAGTTAAGCAGACCATGGAATTGACACCTTCGGAACGAGCCAGTGTCGATCTTCATCAACAACGCTTCAATGCGTTGTTGAGTTTTCACGAAGGAAAACGCGCGTTCTTTTCAGGCGACACTGCCGGCGCAATACACGGGTTAACTGAAGCAAATCGATTCTTTCGTAATCGCAAAATCACGATCACATTAAAGATATTACGCATTGCTCCACGACTTTTGCTTCGCGCTTATGACTTACGCGATCGTCTTTACTTCCGCATGATCACAAAATACTAAGACGTCGTTAAGCTTTGCACAAAGTCAGAACCAGAGCGCCAACGGCGCGCAATATGAAAGCCAGGGGCAAGCGCGAAGCGAAGCGAGCGCGTCGCCCCCTGGTTGCGATAAGCGCGAGCAGATAAGGCCTGAAAGGCCGAAATTATCATGGGTATTACGCCCTTTCAGGGCTGCGAGGCTCTTTAAATCTGTAACCCAGGGGCGACGCGCTCCGCGCTGGCCCCTGGCTTTCATATTCCGCGCCGTTGGCGCTCTACTTCGACTTTTGAGGCAAAGCCCGTCGCGGATGTCGCGATCCGATTGATGTCAAAGCCGGCTGTCTTACAAATCATTAGTGGCTTCATCGAGGGGGGATCAGAGCGCCAGATGATCCAGATGGCCCAGCTACTGCGTGATAGTGGCGAATACGAAGTACACGCTGCTGCCGTGAGCACCGGCGGCGTTCTGAGACCTGAAATCGAGCGCCTGCGAATACCGGTTATCGATTTTCCCCTGACAAGCTTTTATGACGCAAACATGGCCCGCCAAACGCGCAGGCTCGTTTCCTACATAAAAGAACATCACATTCAAGTTGTTCATTCGCACGAGTTTTACTCGAACATCTTCGGCATGACGGGCGCGGCGCTCGCACGGGTTCGCGGCAGGATTGCGTCAAAACGTGAAACCACAGGCACACGTACCCGCGTTCAAACCACTGTTGAAAACACAGCCTTTCGCCTCGCGCATGCAATTGTCGCCAACGCAACGGCGGTGAAAGAGCAGTTGGTAGGCGAAGGCTTGAGCAGCGACAAGATCATCGTCATCCATAACGGACTCGATCTCAATCGTTTTCGTCAAAACGGTAACGTGACTGAAGCGCTTCAGCGCCTCGACCTCACGAGCATCAGCGGCCGTCCGGTAATCACGATGGTGGCGAACTTCGAATTCAGAGTTAAAGATCACCCGATGCTGCTGCGCGCGGCCCAACGCGTCATAGCTAATGTTCCGGAGGCGATCTTCGTTCTTGCCGGCGAAGGTGAGTTGAGAGAAGAAACGCAAAAGCTCGCCGCAGATCTTGGTTTGAGAGAGTCGTGTTTGTTTATTGGTCGTTGCGCGAGTGTTCCCGATCTCCTGGCAGTTTCTGACATTTGTGTATTGAGCTCACAAGCTGAAGGTTTTTCGAATTCCATCCTCGAATACATGGCCGCCGGACGTGCAGTGGTTGCCACTGACGTTGGTGGCGCGAGCGAAGCAATTGTCGAGGGAGAAACGGGCCACCTGGTCCAGGCTGGAGACGATCAGGCCATGGCCCAACGAATCATCGCGTTGTTACGAGATCCCGATAAGAGCCGCAGGATGGGATTGAATGGCCGGCGCTTGGTTGAGCAAAGATTTTCAACCGAGAACCGGCTGGCTGTTACGTCGGCTCTTTATAAAAAATTTCTCAATTGAGCCACAAAGAAGCACAAAAAGCACAAAAATCAACGCAAATGTTTTTGTACTTTTTGTGCCTTTTTGTGGCTGGAAGATTCTGATCCTATGTCTGAACCGGTGCGCGTTTTAATAATAGCGGCTTCACTCGACATCCTCGGTGGACAGGCAGTTCAGGCGCAGCGTCTCATCCAGCATCTACAGAACGAACCTTCGCTTGAAGTTTCATTCCTGCCCATCAACCCTCGTCTTCCCGGAGTGCTTAGAAAGTTACAGTCGATCAAATACGTTCGCACTGTGTCCACTTCGATTCTCTATTGCCTGAAACTGCTGACACAGGTGCCGAGGTATGATGTCATTCACATATTCTCGGCGGCTTACCTGTCGTTCCTGATTGCGCCAACCCCGGCGATATTAATCGGCAAACTGTACGGCAAGAAGGTCCTGCTCAATTATCACAGCGGAGAAGCTGAAGATCACTTGCGCCGTTTCGGGCGTACGCACATTCCGATAATGAACCTGGCGGACAAGGTCGTAGTGCCGTCGGAGTTTTTAGTCAAAGTATTTTCCAAATTTGGCATCGACGCCACGGCGATTTTTAATGACATCGATGTGAATCGCTTTGAATTTCGTGAGCGTGCGCCGCTGCGGCCAGTGTTTCTCTCCAACCGCAATTTAGAAGCGCATTATGGCGTCGATTGTGTCCTGCGTGCGTTCGCTCTGATTCAACAGCAGGTGCCGGAAGCAGCTCTGACGGTTGTCGGTTATGGCAGGCAGCGTGAAGCGCTCCAGAATCTGAAGAGTGAACTGAATCTGAAAAACATTTCCTTCACCGGGCGCATTGAGCACGAAGATATTTATCAGCACTACTCGAATGCTGACATATTCCTCAATGCTTCGAAGGTCGATAATCAACCTCTCTCAATTCTCGAAGCATTCGCTTGTGGCTTGCCTGTAGTAACAACCAACGCGGGCGGAATTCCTTACATGGTTACGGATGGTGAGACCGGGTTTGTTGTTCCCGTTGGTGATTACCACGCCTTGGCAGATCGCGCTCTCGAGCTACTTACCCGGCAGAATACTGCCATGATGGTCCAGCGGGCACGTGCTGAAGTGATGAGGTATACGTGGGACGTTGTCTCCGAACAATGGCGGCAGTTATACCACGATCTCGCCCAAAAATAATTCGCCTTACATCAAAATACAATATTGGACCGTGCTGCATGGCACGCAGAAAAAACTTTTTGACATCATCGAATTCCGATGTTAGGTTTTTCACGTCTGAGTGGAACGCGTTCTGTTTCCACTTCCAATCGCCAACAAGTGAGTAAGTAGTTCTTCATTCGTAGGCGACCCTTTCTTTCTAAATCATACAAACAATTACCCGGCAATAAACGAAGAGGAGAAGTAGGTTTGGTCAGTAGAAAATTGTCCTACGCGTACGCCGTTCTTTTATTCTTTACCGTTCTAACTTTCTTCCACGCGCCTGTAGGCAAAACTGAACCCCCGACGTTGACCCCGTTTTCTACCGTTCCGCTCAGGATCATGAGTTGGAACATACAATTCGGCCAGGGAACAGATGCGATCGAGAATTTCAATCGCACGACCTCCTGGATTGCATCCCAAAATCCCGATGTAGTGGGTCTTTGTGAAGTGCCTGCGGGCAGTGTTCCGACGATCGTAACGCTGCTGTCGCAGAAGACAGGCCGTGTTTGGTTTCCTCATTTCGTTCCCAAGTATGTAGGAACGGATGAGGGGAATCTCATTCTTTCCCGATACGCTCTTGTATCAGTAAATGGGCGGTTTCTAAGTGCAAATCGCTCAGTTGCTCAAGCCACGATCAATGTTGGCGGACGAAACATAAGTTTCTTTGCCACGCATCTTGACGATGCCGCGTCGTCAAATCGAGTGGTAGAAGTCGGAGAGCTGAAAAGCTTTGCTTCGGGTTTTCCGGAGCCGCGAATTTTCACCGGCGATTTCAACGGAGGTCCTGATTCCTCGGAAGCGATCGCGATGGCAGACAGCTATGGCGATGCCTGGAATGACGACATGAACCGTGGAACAGCTTCCGCGTATCCCGATAATCCGGTGGGCATGCACACGCGCACGCGACGCGGGCGAATTGACTACGTTTTTTACTCGCGCAATTCGGCGCTCGCTACGAATGCGGCTAGGATTCCGGACAGCCGCGATCTCAACAATACAAATGTCGTGATCGCGCTGGGAACACTCGACGACAAGGGCGTGCGGCCGTCGGACCACAACTCTGTCATTGCTGATTTCGATCTAAGCGTTGACTCAGTACCTACACCGACGCCGACACCCACGCCGACGCCGACTCCGACGCCAACTCCGACGCCAACTCCGACGCCAACTCCGACACCAACTCCCACGCCGACACCAGCGCCGGCAGTGCCTCCGATACTTCTCGTCGATAGCACCAGCAATCGTGGCGTAGCGCTGCACTCCACGTTGTTTACTCGCGATCCATTCTGGATCACGTCGCCACTCAATCCCGGCTCGGACAAACGTACCCGCATCATGCTTTTTGCCGTCAACGTAAATCTGTCGTCAGGAGAGACCTTTACCGCGATCCAGGGAAAAGCCGTGAGCTCGTTCGGCGGTATTTACGATCTGCCGGTGGAATATGCGGCGAAAGTCCCTGGATTTGATTGGCTGTGGGTGGTTACGGTGCGGTTACCAGAGGATCCGAGTCTGCAGGGGAGTATTTCGGTGAGTATTTCATTGCATGGCGCGAGCAGTAACAGCGTCACGCTCCAGATTGCCCCACCTTGAAGATCTTTTAACCACAAAAGCACAAAAGGCACAAAGACTACTATTTTTGTGCCTTTGTGCTCTTCGTGGTAGATCTCCCGGCGCAGTAGTGTTGCGATAGTTTTGCAAAAGAATTGTTTTCTAGACAAAACCCGTTAGAATTTTGACACATTTGGACCAATCGTGATAGGGTGGTCAACGTCGAACTGGGGTGGTATGCACGTGTTGGGCAACTTGTGCGGCATTTTGTCGGATTAGCACCTCAGCAGTTTGGGTTAGAACAAGTTTCCATCAGTTCTAACCTCTCAAGATCTCAGAGTCACCGAGATCGATAACACTAAAACCTGGAGTTCGATTGTGGCGTCCATGTAATGGACCATAATCGAGCTTAACTCCGTTCGTGCACTGGCTTGCTTGTCGTGCAATTCAGTCGCATGCAGTCCGTTGTGCTTTCGTGTTTGTTCGGAGGGCAATCATCCGCTTAGACGTTTTCTTTACTGTTATTTATATGCGGCGGTTTGGCGCTCCCGGACTCCCCTCTCATTTCGTCTTTGCACTACTAATTGTCCCATCCCCTCCCGGCCGTTTCATTGTCTTTGTTAACTCAAGAAGGGAGAACTTAAATTGTTACTTCGTCCCCTACGCTTTTTCCCCCCAATCTTTTTCGCAATCATCTTCCTTGGATTTGTTCACTCCACTTCAGCACAAGAAGTTGTCTTGTATGCAGCCCAGGCGCCGGTGAAAGTCGGCAACTGGACCGCCGTTCCGGATTCCACTGCGGCGGGCAGCTATAGGTTAGCCAATCCTGATCTGGGCGCGGCGAAAGTTGTCACTGCTGCTGCTGCGCCTTCCAGCTATGTTGAACTTTCATTCTATGCAAACGCCGGGCAGCCGTATCACTTATGGATACGCGGCAAAGCTGAGGGCGACTCGCCCTATAACGACTCCGTTCATGTTCAGTTTTCAGGGAGCGTTACCAGCACCGGCTCACCCGTCTACCGTATCGGCACTACCTCGAGCACGGAAATCAACCTGGAGGATTGCTTAGCGTGTGGACTTCAAAACTGGGGCTGGCAGGATAATGGCTGGGGTACTTTAGGACCAGCAATCTACTTTCAATCCAGCGGAACGCAAACCATCAGGATTCAGCCGCGCGAGGACGGCCTCTCGATCGATCAGATCGTTATCTCGCCGAGTACGTACCTCTTCTCGGCTCCCGGAGCTTTGAAGAATGATCCTGTAATCCTAACTCAGACCGGAGGCGCGCCGACGCCATCGTCAACACCGACGCCAACGCCCACTCCAACACCAACACCGACACCGACACCAACACCAGCACCGACCCCGGCTCCATCAAGTGCCTCCAATGTCGTTATTTGGGCTTCGAACGTGAGCTCCGTCTTTGGCGCGTGGCGGAAAGAGTCCAACAGCACTGCTGCCGGACAAGTTGCTCTGCATAATCCGGATGCGGGAGCAGCGAAAATAACCACTGCTTCAACGAATCCGGTTGATTACTTCGAAGTGTCATTCCCGGCGAACGCCGGCACTGCTTATCGCTTGTGGATTCGCGGTCGAGGCGACGGCGACTACTGGGGCAACGATTCCGTGTTCGTGCAGTTTTCCGGAAGCGTGAATTCGTCAGGCAGTCCTGTCTATCGCACGGGCACAACCAGTGCTCTCGAAGTCAATCTCGAAGACTGCTCCGGTTGTGGAATTCAATCATGGGGTTGGCAAGATGACGGTTGGGGCATTGGAGTTTTAGGACCACTCGTTTACTTCCAATCCACGGGAACGCAAACGCTTCGGGTGCAAACACGCGAAGACGGGTTCTCGATAGATCAAATAGTGCTCTCACCAGCTCAATACCTGCTATCGGCTCCAGGAGCTTTGAAGAACGACGGTGTCATTCTCGCGAGCACTCTGGGAGGAGGCACAACGCCACCACCCCCACCGCCACCGTCAAATCAGCCACCGCAAGTAAACATATCCGCATCGCCGACTTCGGGAACGAGCCCGCTATTCGTCAGCTTCTCTTCTTCCGCAAGTGATCCGGATGGATACATCGCCAGTTACTTCTGGAACTTTGGCGATAACACCACGTCGTCATCTGCAAATCCAACGCACACGTACTCCTCGGCTGGGTCGTATCTGGCTTATTTAACTGTTACCGACAACGCCGGTGCGTCAACCACCGCGAATGTGACGATAAACGTCAGTGCGCCTATATCATCATCGACGCAAATCAAGGTTATGAGTTGGAACGTGGATTTCGGCGAGGGCACCGATGGGGTTACGAACTGGGACCGCACCGCAACGTACATCGCCAATTTCAACCCCGATCTTGTCTCTCTGTGTGAAATGCCGCCGGACTATATTGGCACCCTGGTGAGCCTGCTCAATCAGAAGACAGGTCGATCGTGGAATTACTATTGGGTCGCTAAGGCCCCGGGTATTCAGGAAGGGAACCTGATTCTCTCGAAGTACAGCTTTGTGAGTACTAACTTGCGCTATCTCAGCTACGAAAGATCGGTGGCGCAAGCGACGGTGAATGTCGGCGGAAGAAATGTCAATTTCTTCGCCACCCACCTTGATGCCTACACAGCGAGTTACCGTTATCAGGAGATAACCGAACTTCAGAGTTTCATGTCCGGCTTTTCTGAGCCGAGAATTATCGGTGGCGACTTCAACGCCAGTCCTGACGCTTCTGAAATAGCTCACATGGGGGAACTCTATTACGACAGTTGGGTGCAGGGGATGAATATCGGAACCGCGGTCGCGTACCCCGATAATCCCGTCCAATTAATGACACGGACACGTAGAGGACGACTCGATTACGTATGGACATCTCAAAGCGCGAATCTTGTAATCAAGAGCACGCAGATTCCCGACGTTCGAGACTTGAACAATCCGAATGTCGTGATCTTCCTGGGCACGTCTGACGACAAGGGAGTCAGGCCCTCGGATCACAACCCGACGATTGCCATAGTCCAAATACAGTAGGTATCACCACAAAACGCACAAAAGCCACAACCAGCAATACTGGTTGTGGCTTTTGCGTTTTGCGACTTTGGCCCCTCCTTGGAATGCGGTGCCTTGGCACCGCTTTGGCCAAAGCGCCGACAAGTCGGCGCACTCCAAAGAGGGGCTCAGTTCCCTCAGGGCTTGGCGGCTTTGAAGTTGTCGAAACTGACGCTGCCTGGATTCGCGCCTTCAATGCGCCAGGTGCCCGCCTTCAACTCAAAGATTACTGAATTCAACGGCACCGCTGCCGTATTCCACGCTTCCGCATAAAGCATGGTCCAGGCGCCCGGCGTTCCGGCATTCGACGGCGCCGTCTCAAACACGACCTGTCCGGAGATCGCATCGTGCCGGATCCGCCAGAATGCATGGTTGGTCGAATTAAACGTCACCGTCAGCATCGTCGTCTTCGCGCCACCGATCTTCTTCTGCACGATCAGGTTTCCTGACTCGAGATACATCCGGTAACAGTTATCGACATTGAGACCGATCGTATAAAAAGCATCGGCAGCCGTCAGCGCATTCGGTGCTTGCACGATCTGCGCGTATGCATACGCGCCGGTGAAATCGAAAGAGCTGATCGAACGAATCCCGTTGTAGTGTGAACCGTCAGTGTTCTGTTTGAGCGGTCCGATAACGAGCGCTGTAGTCTCGTTAATAGCCACGGTCGAATCGGTGAATCCGCTAAACAGATTATTGGGAAGCCACTTCGACGAGTTCAGTGAAGCGTCGTTGAAATCGTCAGCCAGCAATACCGTTTCACCACCGGGCGCATTGTAAGTGTAAGCACTCACGTTGCTACCGCTCTGACCATTCGGGTTAGTAACTACTACGTCAACTGCACCGGCAGCGTGAGCCGGTGTTGTCGCTGTGATTGTCGTGCTGTTGCTGACGACTACGTTGGTAGCGGCAGTTCCGCCGAACGTTACTGTTGCCCCCGCAGCGAACCCCGTACCGGAAATCGTCACTGAAGTTCCGCCGGCCGTTGGTCCTGAAGTAGGCGTAACACCGGTTACAGTCGGCGCGGCTGTCGCTGCATAGGTGTAACCATTTGTGCTTGTCGCACTCTGGCCTCCAGGATTGGTTACGACAACATTGACTGCGCCACTGGCGTGTGCTGGTGTGACAGCCGTGATCGTCGTGCTGCCAACCACATTCACGTTCGTTGCCGCCGTGCCGCCAAAGGTTACAGTCGCGCCGGTAGCAAAACCGGTTCCCGAGATCGTGACGGTGGTCCCACCACCTGCTGGTCCAGACGTTGGCGCCAGGCTGCTGATGATGGGCGCGGTGTTGGGTGTAGTCGTAAAGAACTCAGCCATGTTTGGCGCGGTCGCAGCAGCTCCGGGATACGTGCTGATACCCAATGATTCGCCAACCATTCGCAGCATACTCTGATGCTGGTAGAGAGTGTTGGATTGGAAAGCCTGCTTCGCCTTCGGACTGATGACGACTGTGATGACGTGACCGCCGCCGTTTTGCGTATCAGTATCCAGCGACTCATCGAACGTAATCACCAGCAATCCGTTTGTCCTGAAAGCAGTGCTTGCGATCAGCGGATCGATATTGTTCTGGAGCCACTGGTCCGCGGTTGTCAGCTTGTCGGCATTCGTGCAATTCGGAATTGATGGCGGACAGTCGTGCGAGTTGTTGTACTGGTTAGGAATAATGAACGAATAGTTCGGCAACAGACCGTTAGCCAGATCGATTGAGAACTGTGAAAACGGCACGAGGTTGTTTGCCTGGGCCTGGTTGCCGGTTACATCAGACAGGTACGCGAACGGATTATGCCGTCTGACATATGGATATACATCGGCGCCGGTGTATCCGACTGACGGTAGATTCTCGGCGTAAGCGTGCCAGGTCTTACCCGACAGGTTGAGTTCACGGACGATGTTATCAACGCTCACAGTCCCGGCGAAGCTATCGTCGTTAGTGATTCCCTGACCGGTCGTAAGCCAGAAATAATTTCCGATGGACGGATGCGTATTTGCGAAGTAGTTAACGGCCAGACCATAGCGGCCGGCGAGTTTGTTCAGGAACGGCATGCCGCCCGTTGCATTCGCGAAGCTCTGGTTTTCCAGCGCCACAATGAACACGTGATCAAATGCCGGCACCGCAGTTTGCGGATTCGCGTAACTAAAGCCTTGCAGAAGCGTGCCTGATTGGGCATCAGGATTAGTTACAACAACATCGACGACTCCGGCCGCGCGCGCAGCAGTAGTCGCGGTAATAGTGGTACTGTTCGTGACCGAAACATTAGTGGCTGCTGTGCCACCAAGAGAAACAGTCGCGCCGGATACAAAGCCAGTGCCTGAGATCGTGATCGAGGTTCCACCCGTGGTTGGACCAGACGTCGGCAGAATGGAGCTGACAGTCGGAGGAGGCGCAGTTGTGCCACCGCCCGATTTAGGCAGAATGGTAGTATCGTTTTTCAACGCTCCCGGAGCACTGTTGAGATATGTCTGTGGCGAGAGGACGATCTGATCGATCGAGAGACCGTCTTCTCTCACTTGAATTCGGATGGTGTGCGAGCCGGTCGTCTGGAACCTGATTAGTGGTCCAAGTACGCCCACTCCCCAGCCGTTGTCCTGCCAGCCCCAGCCTTGAATTCCACACCCCGAACAGTCTTCGAGATTCATCTCGGTGGCGCCCGTAGTTCCAATTCGGAAAACCGGATTACCGGTGCTGTCCACGCTGTCTGAGAACTGAATGAATACCGAGTCGTTGCCCCAGAAGTCGGCCTGAGCTTTGCCCCGCAACCACAACCGGTAATTGGTGCCGGAGGCAGCATTGAAAGTCATCTCGAAATAGTTGCTCGGGTTGGCAGACGCCGTCGTTATCTTGGCAGCTCCGGCGTCAGGATTGGAAATGCGGTTTCCTCCTGCCGCGGTTGCGTCCGCCACTACCGACCATGCGCCCACTTTCGTTGGCGCCTCAGCGGCCCAAAGAACTATGTCGTTTGGTGCGGGACCCTGGGGTGCAGGTGTCGTCGCACTCGCGACGTTGCTGTAAGGCGAAAAGCCTGCGGCGTTCACCGCGCGTACTCTATAAAAATAGGTTTGCTGCGCAGTCAGTGCCGTATTTTGATATGAAGTTACCCCAGCGCCAAGGTTCGCAATCTCCACCCAACCGGTCGAACCATTTGGGCTGCTTTCAACTCGAAATCCTGTTTCCCCTGAGACGTCATTCCAGGCGAGATTGATCTGAGTAGGTGAAACAGCCGTGGCCGTCAATCCGGTCGGCGCTGCGGGTACGGAGCCGGTGCCTGCGGTAGTAAAACTCCAGACCGGCCCGGTCGCCGTCTGATTCGCCATCGTCTTGCCGACGATCTTCCAGAAATAGGTCGTGCCCGGTTGAAGCGCAACGGGAATCGTGTACGACTCCATCACGCCATCGTCAACTGAACCAGTATCGAGCAACGGTTGTCCCGTCTGTGCGCCACTCTGAAAAGTGCTTGCGTCGGATACTAAGAGCGGCGGATTGGACGTGGTGCCGAAATAGATGTCGTACTTGTGCGCCCATGGGCCGCCTTCCCATTTCAACGTCAGGTTCGTCGGTTGACCGATTGCGGAGTTAGCCGGCGAATTATAGACCGGCTGGTCTGGCGGCAATGGAACAAACGGTTGGTTCTCGGTGGTCGAGTTCCATTTGCGTTCGAACTGGTTAACAAACCAGGTGAAAAACCACCCCTTGGTAGTGAAATAGTTATTCTCTGCCTGAGAATTTGAAGACGGGCCGGTCCAGTTTGAAGATCCAAAAATCGTCATGCCCTGGCCATACAAAATCACGGACTTCTGATGGTTGAGCCCGAGATGCTTTCTCATCTTGATTTGAACGCCGGCCATGTACATGCGGTCTATGTTCCAGGAATCCCATTGCCTCGCCAGGTTGCGATACTCATCAGGCTCGTGAATCAGCCGCACAGGAATTCCGCGATTGACTGCGGCAATCGTGGTATCGGAGTACCCCTGGTTGGTGATTCGATACATGATGATATCGATCTTCTGCGTCTCGGCATTGAACCGTTGCTGAGTGCGCAGCAGGAAGTCCTGTGACGAGTCTTTGGACGGTGGGAAATTCAGGTCGGGATTGATTGGATAAGTTGGGTACTTACGCGTTAAAGGGCCGGTAATGTTCCCGTAGTTACCGTAATCAACCGTGTTCGTCCAGAGGTCGTCGAATCTTGTTTTGAAGCTTTGAATCAGCGATACATCGTCAGTGAAATAAATCGCTTCGTCGATATAGTTGGAGTAAGGCGCGTCAGGTACGAAGAAATTGCCGGAGTAATTAGCGCCGCTGAACTCGAGCTTGTTCTGGCCGACAAATAGCATCATCTTCGTGTGCAGGATGCCGTCCGTCAGTTTGTAGCGCATTGGAATGCCGGCGTTCTTCAACATGTTCAGCACGTCTTCATTGCCGGGGTACGTCGGATTCGCACGCGGATCGACAAGAACCCGAACCGGAACGCCGGCGTTGAATCTATTGATTAGCTTGGTGGCGTACGACGAATCCTGCATAAACCAGAATGAGACGTCGATTCCCTGCGTCTCGGCGTCGATGAGTTGCCACAAAGGAGTGCGGCAGTCTTCAAAAGACGTATCGCAGAGACGCTCTTGAGCTTGAATGTTAACGACTGGTATCAGGAGGAGAGCAACAACCAGTGAGATAAGTAGCTTGGGAGGTAACATAATTTCCTGCTTGTTTGACCTAATGAAAACCCCTTAGAGATGCGAAACCGTCTAAAGGTTCACCGATGAAAAGAGGGCGAAGATTGGATTAGGGAGACTGACCCTTCTCGACCTCGTGGATTCATATATGAAAACGCGCAAAGCAAACCCCGTTTGGCCCACCGCCGAAAAACTAGTGACCTGGAGTTCAACAAACTGCTTATATGGCAGAATTCTGTAGCAAGAATCACACCGCGCAGTTTGTTCTTTGTAGTCTCTGATTGCTTCTGTTTTTAAAGTGTCGCTTGTTGAATGCCCGTCTTGTATTAAGACAGTTATCTGGGTTTTGGAATGTATAAGTACATCTGCTTTTATATCTTTAGCGGTCCGGATGCAGCAGTTGCTTGGTCGGAGCTTAGTGGATGTCCAAATATTGGGCAGCGGGGGCACCTCCTGAGAAGATCTTTTCCTGCAAAGGCGCAAAGGGCGCAAAAGTGCTACCGCGTTTCGAAGGGGATTCTTGCGCCCTGGTGAGAAATATTTCTCTTTTCTGACGCGTTGAGGACTCTGACCTCGGTCAGAGCTGCGACCCCAGTGTGGTAAAGTTCCTTCCAATGAAGTTTTCGGTCGTTATCGCTACCTACAACCGCGCCGAGGAACTGGCTAAGACGCTCGACTCGCTCAGCCATCTTCAAGTCGCGGATCCGTGGGAAGTGGTGATCGTCGATAACAATTCTTCAGACAACTCCAAAGAAGTTGTGCTCAAGGCAGCCGAGACTTTCCCGGTCCCGCTTCGCTACTTTCACGAGCCGCAGCAAGGTCGTTCCGCGGCTCTAAACACGGGAATAAAAGCAGCGCAGGGTGAAATAATCGCCACGACCGACGACGACGTACGGCTCGATCCCAACTGGCTCACCAATGCGGACCGCGCGCTACAGCAGCTCGGATGTGACTATCTGGGCGGCAAAGCTCTTCCCATCTGGTCGGGAAAACGTCCGGCCTGGATACCGGAAGGACGCAGCATTCATTGGGCTGTCATCGCGTTGCTTGACTACGGTCCGGAACCACTCCCGCTCGACGATTACGTCGCGATCGGAGTGAATATGGTCTTTCGGCGCGAAGCCTTCGAGCGCGCGGGATTGTGGGACAACACCATCGGACGTAAAGCCGGAACTCTGCTGGGGCAGGAAGTGAGGGAGTGGTGCGCGCGCGCACGCGCCGCTAATCTGAAAGGCTTTTATTCACCCGATCTGGTGGTGAATCACGTCATCCCGGCGGATCGACTGACAAAGAAATACTTTCGCAAGTGGTTTTACTGGCATGGCATTAGCCGCGCGATCCTTTATAAGACTAAAGGACTCGACATGGAGTCGCCTGAGAGCACGGCGTTGGATTTTTCAACCGTGCCTCATGTTGCGGGCATACCGCGTTACATGTTTCGCACTTACCTGCAATCGTTCTTCTCAATGATCTCGGCGTTTGTTCGCGCTGACCAGGTGGCGGCTTTCGAACACGAGCTGGGTCTTTGGTTTTTTGCGGGTGTTGTTAAAGAGAGATGGAAAGACCGGCGACAGCCAATACCGGCACGTGGAAGTTTAGTTACTCTGCAAGATAATTAATTCGAGAATGAAAGCAATCATACTGGCCGCCGGCAAAGGCACCCGTCTTAACGGCAGAGATCTTAAACCCAAATGCCTTTTTGAAGTTGGTGGACGAACGCTCCTGGACCGGCAGGTATCGGCATTAACTGAAGCACGGATAAATGACGTCGTGCTTGTTTTGGGTTTTGAAGCTGAACGCATACGACGGCTTTGCGGGCCAACCACCTCATTCGTCATCAATTCACGATTTGAAGAGACAAGCAGTCTCTACTCGCTTTGGCTTGCCCGAGAGCATTTGCTCGACGGCTTTGTCGTGCTCAACTGCGACGTGCTTTTTCATCCGGAGTTGTTGACGAAACTTGTATCATCGCCGTTTGGCGATGCTCTTCTCGTTGACCTGGCAAATCGTCAACTCGGCGAGGAAGAGATGAAAGTCAAAATCAGCGACGGCCTCGTGGTTGATATTCGAAAAGACATGGATCCGGCTGAAGCTGATGGTGAGAATGTTGGCATCGTGAAGTTTAGCCCCGAAGGGGCGAAGCGGCTCGTCGATGAAATGGACTCTTTGATCTCGCGCGGTCATGAACGCGATTGGGCGCCACGCGCGTTTCGCGAGTTTGCTACTCGCTTTCCCCTACATGCCATAAGCACTGACAATTATCCCTGGATTGAAATAGACTTCCCCGAAGACTATCGGAAGGCCCAGGAAGAGGTCTTTCCGAAAATCACTGCCATGGCTGATTGTTGCTTATGACTTCCCGTAACCCGATCGAGTGGTTGCGTGAACTCGACAAGCGTTGGCAACGAAGTCGTGGATCTGAACTGCGCCAGGTTCTGGTTGACGGAAGGACCGCGATGAATTATGCGACTGTCGCGCCGATTGTTGAAGAACTGCAAAAAGATCCACGCATCAAATTCTTCTTTACCGCCAGCGAAAGCCCAAACCAGCTCGCCAAGATCTACCGTGAAGCTCGCCCGCCGTATGAATTAATCCGGCCAAAAACTGCGGCATTAATGCTTTTCGAGGCATACCTGACCGCTGATTTTCTTTGGGCCAGGCTGCCGCGCGGGACTCGTCGCGTGCAGACGTTTCACGGCGTCGCCGGTAAGTATCGAACCATCTACGATTCACCCGCAGAATCGATGCGCCGTTGGGACCGCTTGTTCTTCATTAACAAGCGACGGCTGCAAAACTTTATCGACACGGGCGCGATCGACGCCGACAGCCCAGCCATTCGCCTGATCGGAATGCCCCGGCTCGATTGTCTTGTCGATGGCTCACTCGAACGGAACCAGGTCCTGACTTCTCTGGGTATCGATCCAGCGCGAAAGACCGTTTTGTATGCGCCGACGTGGTCGAGATATTCGTCGGTTGCGTTGATGGGTGAGGAAATCGTGAGACGACTCGGCGCGGCTGGGTATGTGGTCATAGTCAAACTTCACGATCGCTCGCGCCAGGGTGACGATTACCACTCGGGCGGTGTGGATTGGGGACAGAGACTAGCTCCTCTCCTGCAAGCTAATGGCGGGCTTCTGGCGACTGGCAGTAATTCATCGTCATACTTGATGGCGGCCGATGTCCTGATTACGGATCACAGCTCAGTCGGGTTTGAGTATCTATTGCTGGACCGCCCGCTGATCCGTATTCACGTTCCGGAACTGCTCGAGAAAACCGACATCGAGCCGGTGTACGTGCAGTTAATGATTGACGCATCGACTACTGTATTCGATATCGATCAGTTGGTTGCGGCCGTTGAGGAAAGCTTTGCGAATCCGAACAGCAAGTCGGATTCGCGAAATGCAGTGGCAAAGGAAATGTTTTATAAACCCGGCAGCGCAACGGCGCGCGCCGTTACCGAGATGTACAAGGTCATCGAGCTTAATCCTTTGAAAGAAGCAGACGAAACTTGAGTTCCTTTACCACGAAAATAAAGAAGCTCAAGCGACTGAAGATGGATGAGATCAGCGTGCGCGTAGCGCAGCGGGTCGCCATCCTTGGTGAGAGAAGCGGCTGGTCCAGGCACGTCAACCTTCCGAGCGACGAACAGTTGCTCAACCTGCTGGCCGCGCGTTGGACGTCAACCTCCGATCTCGTCAAACAACTCCGCACGCGAGCCGAGCCGCCCTTCTTTTCTTCATTTGCCGCGAAAGATCAAACGTTGTCCGCACTTCGCCATCGCTGGCCGGAAGCGGAAGAAGAGATCGTTGCGGCTGCGAATCGTCTTTCCGAAGGGACTTTCAGTGTGCTGGGCCTGCGCGAGCTCAAGCTCGGTAAGGACATCGATTGGCACCTCGAGCCGATGTCGGGGAAACGCACTCCTCTCCGTCACTGGAGCCAGCTCGACTACCTCGACGCCCGGATCGCGGGTGATAAAAAGATCACCTGGGAGCTCAACCGGCACCAGTATTTCGCTACGCTCGGACGCGCCTACTGGTTGACAGGCGACGAGCAATACGCGGAAGTCTTCGTTTCACACGTCACGTCGTGGATGGACCAGAACCCGCCGAAGCTTGGGATCAACTGGGCCAGCAGCCTGGAGATCGCCTTTCGCTCGATGTCGTGGCTCTGGGCGCTTCAGTTCTTTAAAGAATCTCCAGCGCTGAGTGCTGCTGTAGTGCTGCGAATGCTGAAGTTTTTATATCTCAACGCGCTGCATCTCGAGACTTACCTTTCGACGTACTTCAGTCCAAATACACACCTGACGGGCGAGGCGCTGGGTCTTTTCTATATCGGGTTGCTGTTGCCTGAGTTCAAAGACGCGGAGCGTTGGCGCGAGTTAGGTCTCGAGATTCTCGTTTCTCAACTACCGCTACACGTGAAGCCTGACGGCGTTTATTTTGAGCAGTCGAGTTATTACCACCGCTACACGACGGATTTTTATTTACAGCTCGCCATTTTGCTTCGGATTAACGGGATGGCGCTGCCACGCGAGTTGGAACCGAAGCTCGAGTTGTTGTTGGACCACTTGATGTACATCACCAGGCCCGACGGCACGAGTCCCTTCTTTGGCGACGACGATGGCGGCCGGCTGGCAATGCTGGACAACCGGCCCGCGAATGACTTTCGCTCGGTGTTATCGACCGGAGCAGTGCTCTTTAACCGGCCGGATTACAAATTCGTCGCTGGAGACGTCGCGGAAGAGACACTCTGGCTCCTCGGTGCGGAAGGTTTGAGCAAGTTCGATCATATTGAAGCGCAGCAACCCGCAAAGGCGTCAGTCGAGTTTGCCGACGGTGGTTACTACGTCATGCGTGATGGTTGGTCGCGGTCGGCGAATTACCTGCTCTTCGATTGCGGACCTCACGGAATGTCGAACTGTGGGCACGCCCACGCTGATGCGCTTGCCATTGAGCTAGCGGCGCACGGTCGAACACTGTTGGTTGACCCCGGCACTTTCACTTACACCGGCGGGAAGGAGATGCGCGACTGGTTTCGCAGCTCAGTCGCGCACAACACTCTTACAGTCGATCGTGAGTCCTCTTCCATTTCGGCAGATACCTTTTCCTGGAAGACCATAGCGCAGTGCGAGCGCGTCGCGTGGATAGACCACCCGCGATTCACCTTCGTCTCGGGAAAGCACAATGGGTACACGGCGGGCACGCACACGCGCAGCATCCTGTTTCTGAAGCGCGATTATTGGGTCATGCGGGATCGGATCGAGTTGAGCAGCAAGCACCAACTCGATCTCTGGTTTCACTTCGACTCGGATACGTCGCCGGTCCTGCAAGGCGACAGTCTGAAGCAGTGGGTGCATGAAAATGGTGCGACCGGCGGCCTGCAAATCGTGAGTTTCGCGCCCGGCGGGAGTTGGACAAAGGAAGAAGGCTGGGTTTCACACTGTTATGGAGAAAGGGCGACGGCGCCTGTTTGCGTCTTTTCTGCTTCCGCCGAAGGGGAATTTGAGATAACGACGTTTCTGCTGCCTCGGTCCACGGCTGGCGGCGCACCGGCCAGAGTGGAAGAAATCGATGTAGGCGGGCGCGGCCGTGGCTTTGAGGTGCATAATAAGGATTCTCGTGATGTGTTGATAATTCGTGATCCGGGAAATGCTGGTGTAGCGCAAATCGCTTCAGTGATTTCAGATTTCGAGTACACTTGGTTACGGTTTGACGGAAACGATCCGACCCCCGCAGAATTGGTTTTGCTTGGCGGACAGAAGCTCGAAATCGCCGGACACAAAATTGTAGAGTCGTCCGAGCGTATCGAACACTCCTGGCTGAAGAAAGACGCAGAGCAGGAAATATATGTGCGGAATTAACGGGATCGCGTTTTCAAGCCGCTCGCGACGTCGTGTCGAAGCGCCTCTGCTTAAAAGCATGCGCGATGTGATGACTCATCGCGGTCCGGATGATGAGGGTATTTTCATAGACGACCGAGTTGGCCTGGGCCACCGGCGGCTCAGCATCGTCGATGTTGCTTCAGGTCATCAGCCGATGACCAATGAAGACGGCTCGCTCCACATCATCTACAACGGCGAAGTCTACAACCACGCGGATTTCCGCGAGCTGTTGGAAGCCCGCGGCCACGTTTATAAAACACACTGCGACACGGAAACAATCCTGCACCTCTACGAGGAGTACGGCGACGCGTGTGTCGAGCACTTGCGCGGCATGTTTGCTTTCGCGATCTGGGATCGAAACAAGCGTGAGCTGTTCATCGCGCGCGATCGTCTCGGCATCAAGCCGCTTTATTACGTTCACACCGATGACGGCTCTCTCTACTTCGCTTCAGAGATAAAGGCATTGCTCGAAGCACGGGCAGTAAAGCCGGAACTGAACTTCATAGCCTTCTCCGATTACCTCGCGAATCATGCGACCTCCGGCGAAGACACGTTATTCGTAAACGTCAAGCGCCTGATGCCCGGCCACACGCTCACGTGGCGCGATGGCGAAGTCAAAATCAAAAAGTATTGGGACGTAAGTTTTGCCAAAGCCGCGCCAGAAGGTCGCAGCGATCAGGATTACATCGCCGAGTGGAGCGAACTGTTTAGAAAGTCAGTCGAACTGCGACTGATGGCAGACGTTCCGCTCGGAATGTTCTTGTCTGGAGGCATCGACTCGTCAGCCATCGCCGCGGTGATGAGTACGCTTGTCGATGAACCCATCAAGACGTTCTCGGTTGCTTTTGCCGAACGTGAAGCGAACGAACTCGAATATGCGCGCCTCATTTCGCGCGCTTTCAAGACGGATCATCACGAAGTAACCATCAGCCCGGAACAGTTTTTCGAAGCCTTGCCTAATTTGATCTGGCATGAAGATGAGCCGCTCGCTCATCCATCCAGTGTCGCGCTCTATTTTGTTTCCGAGCTTGCTTCCAGGCACGTCAAAGTTGTTTTGACTGGTGAAGGCAGCGACGAGCTGATGGCCGGTTACGCTCGCTATCGTAAGACCATATTGAACCTGGCGTGGGGCGAACGCTATCACCGCATGGTTCCATCCGGCATCCGCGATCTGGTTCGCGATCAGATTGCCGGCATGAGCGCTTCGAAGTTGCGCGCGAAACTACGTCGAACGTTCCTGAACCTCGCGCCGGACATCGAGAGCATCTATTTCGACAACTTCGCCGTGTTTCCCCGCTCGGACCAGGATCAGCTATTGACGAGTGAGACCATCGATCGCATCGGTGGGATCGATCCGTACGCCGGCATCCGCCGGGTGCTTTCAGATACCGATGCCCAGTCGCTACTCGACCGGCTGCTGTATGCCGATATCAAAACGTACCTGCACGAGTTGCTGATGAAACAGGACCAGATGAGCATGGCGGCCTCGGTCGAGAGCCGGGTGCCGTTCCTGGACCATAAGCTGGTAGAGTTTACTTCGGGACTTCCGGAGCGATTGAAGCTTCATCGCTGGACCACGAAGTACGTGCTGCGACAGAGCATGAAAAGCGTGCTGCCGGAACAGGTTTTAAGGAGACCCAAGATGGGCTTTCCGGTTCCGATTGGTGCCTGGTTTCGCGGCCCATACGCCCACGTGCTGGAAGAATATCTTCTCAGCAGTCGCTCGCTGGACCGAGGTCTCTTCAACGCCCAGTTTGTACGCACGCTCGTAAACCAGCATCAGCGTGGCGAGGCAAATCACGACGAAAGATTATGGGCTCTGGTTAATCTTGAAATGTGGTTACGGCGATTCATCGACGGAGAACACGTCTCCACAGGTTTGGAAAGGGTTGAGGAAGTTGCTCTCGCAACTGCGCGCATTTGAATCTTACGATGGGTATTATTGGAGGGTCGCTCGGTTACAAAGTGTTGCGCCGGATCTGTGCCGACGGCGAAACGGGTTATTGCGATGGCAGCGCGTATCACGGCATCAGCAAACTTGAAAAGCTGCTCGGCGAACGGATTTGGGCAGACACGAAAGACAAAATCGTGATCGACTTCGGTTGCGGTGACGGCGACGACGCAGTTGAAGTTGCAGAGCGAGGAGCAAAAAAAGTTATCGGCGTCGAGATTCGCGAACGTGCTCTGGAGAAAGCGAGAAAGACTGCTGCCGAGCGCGCCGTCACGGATCGCTGCACGTTCGTTACGCAAACCGATGAGAAAGCCGACGTCATATTGTCACTCGACGCTTTCGAACATTTTGATGACCCGGCCGCGATCTTGCGGATAATGCGGAAGCTGGTGACGGACGACGGCTGCGTGCTCGCCGCGTTCGGACCGACCTGGTATCACCCGCTCGGCGGACATCTTTTTTCAGTTTTTCCCTGGGCCCATCTTATCTTCACCGAGAAGTCGCTGGTTCGCTGGCGTTCCGATTTCAGGTCAGACGGAGCGACGCGCTTTTGCGAAGCTGAAGGTGGTCTTAACCAGATGACCATCCGGCACTTCAAGGCCCTCGTCGGCAAGAGTGATTTCAGGTTTGAGGAGTTTGAAACTGTTCCGATCAGACGAATTCAGCTTTTGGCAAACCGGCTGACGCAGGAATTCACCACGGCGCTGGTGCGATGTAAGCTCGTCCCGCGATGAGACAGGATTTCCAGAATTTCACCCGGAAGACAGGATTTACAGAATTTACAGTATTAATCTTTTAATCCTCACAAGTAGTGATTTGTATGCGTATTTTGTGGTTAAAAACTGAATTGCTTCACCCGGTTGATAAGGGCGGAAAGATCCGCACTTACAACATGCTGAAGGAATTGAAGCGGGATCATCACGTCACCTATCTCACCCTCGACGATGGATCGGCCAGTGCTGAAGATCGCCGGAAAGCGTCAGAGTATTGTCATGACCTGGTGTGCATCCCGCACAGCCGGCGCGAAAAGTTTACCCCCGGCTTTTACTTCGAGCTGGGTTTGAACTTAGTCGCAAGTCATCCTTACGCGATCAAGAAATATGAATCAGCAGCGATGCGGCGCGAGATTGTCGAGCGGGAACGTAATAATTCATTTGACCTGCTGGTCTGTGATTTCCTGGCGCCGGCTGCGAACGTGCCTCGCAGCTTAGCGACGCCGACGATTCTTTTTCAGCACAATGTAGAGGCGATGATCTGGAAGCGTCACTACGAAGTTCAGACCAATCCGGTGAAGAAGGCTTACCTCTACGGTCAGTGGCAAAAGATGCGCCGCTTCGAAAGCGAGATGTGTCGCCGTTTTGATTCGGTGATCGCAGTCTCTGCCGATGATCGAGAACAGATGAAACGCGAGTACGGTGCGGAAGCTGTTTTCGATGTTCCGACTGGCGTTGACGTTGAGTTTTTCCGGCCGAGTGGCGAGGCGAAGTCTTCACCTCATAACATGGTTTTCACCGGTTCGATGGATTGGCTACCGAATGACGATGCCATCCGGTATTTCATGCGCGAGATCATGCCGCTAATCAAGCAGCAGGTGCCTGATGTGACGCTGACCGTGGTCGGCAGGAATCCAGCGCCGGCGCTGGTCGAGTTAGGCAAGACGGATCCGTCTCTGGTGATCACTGGCCGAGTGGAAGATGTAAGACCTTACATGGAGGCCGCTGCTGCTTACGTCGTTCCGCTACGCATCGGCGGTGGGACGCGGCTCAAGATCTTCGAGGCGATGGCGATGGAAAAAGCGGTCATCTCAACGACAGTCGGCGCGGAAGGTTTGCCGCTTAGCGATGGCGTGGAGTTGCTGCTGGCGGATGAGCCGGCTGCGTTTGCCGCTGCTGTCGTACGCGTGTTGACGGATAGTTCTTACGCGGCTGACTTGGGCCAACGAGCAGCTTCGGTTGTCAGAAAGAACTTCGGCTGGCGACAGGTGACGGAGAGTTTTGTTTCGATTTGTGCGAAGAGCAAGAGGTCAGTACCACCTGCGGTAGCGGGTGGGTCAGCAATCAGCATCAACATGTCAACGGAATCTGATGCCGCTCACTGAGGACTAAGAGGACGAATGAGAATAAGCATCTTTGGGATTGGGTATGTTGGTTGTGTCTCCGCCGCGTGTTTTGCGCGGGCGGGACATGACGTTATCGGAGTTGACGTCAATCCCACCAAAGTTGACATCATCAAGAGCGGCAAGAGTCCGATTGTCGAGCCGGGCATCAGTGAGTTGATTCACGACGAAGTGAAGGCGAAGAGATTAAGCGCGACCACCGACTCCGCGGACGCGATCAAGGCTTCCGATATTTCGCTCGTTTGTGTTGGTACGCCGAGTAAACCAAACGGCAGTCTCAATCTGGATCACGTGCGAAAAGTCTGTGAAGAGATAGGTACGGCGCTCGCAGCAAAAGCGGAACGTCACACCGTGGTGATTCGCAGCACGATGCTGCCCGGCAGTATCGAGGGCGTGGCCCAGCCGGCGCTGGAAAAAACGTCCGGGAAGAAAGCGGGAAAAGACTTTGGCATTTGCGTGAACCCGGAGTTTCTGCGCGAAGGTACGTCGTTGAAAGACTTCTACGCTCCGCCGTTCACCCTGATTGGAGCAGACGAAGAAGAAACCGCCGGCGTCGTTCGCAGTCTTTACTCGAACATCGATGCGCCGGTTTTTACCACTTCTGTAAAGACCGCGGAGATGGTGAAGTACGTCTGCAATTGCTTTCACGCACTGAAGGTAAGCTTTGCGAACGAAATCGGAAACATCTGCAAAGCGCTCGAGCTTGACAGTCATGAGGTGATGAACGTTTTTTGCGCCGACACGAAGCTCAATCTCTCGTCTTATTACCTCAAACCAGGCTTTGCATTTGGCGGGTCATGTTTACCAAAAGATCTGCGAGCGGTTAGTTACAAGGCCAAGGAGCTCGACGTCGAGGTGCCTGTCTTGTCTGCCATCAGCATCACCAATCGACTCCAGGTGGAGAAAGCGCTCGATATGGTCTTACGCACGGGCAACAAACAAGTCGGCGTGCTGGGTTTCAGTTTCAAGGCGGGCACCGACGACCTGCGCGAATCGCCGATGGTGACTCTCATAGAGACGCTGCTCGGCAAGGGATTGGACCTTGTCATCTATGATCGCGATGTTTCGTTGGCACGTCTCTTCGGGTCGAACAAGGAATACATCGAACACGAGATCCCGCACATCGCGAAGTTGATGCGTGGCTCAATCGACGAAGTATTGAATGCGGCAAATACGATCGTGATCGGAAACAAGTCTGAAGAGTTTCGCCAGATTGAATCACGCTTGCGGCCGGAGCAAACGGTGATCGACCTGGTGCGGCTTTTTGATAGACCTTCCGGCGATGGATATCAGGGAATCTGTTGGTGAGTAGGCGTCGCATCGCCAGGATCTTTATTAGCTGTATATTGATTTGGCCGCTGCTTGCCTGGGGCGGCGCAAGACTGTTGATAACCGACGCTCCGCTGGAAAATGCAGACGCGATTGTCGTACTCGGCGGTTCGGCCAATTACAGAGAACGCTCGCGCGAAGCTGCCAAACTCATGCTGGAGGGGCGCGCTCCACGAGTCTTGATTACCAACGACAACATGACTGGACCGTGGTCGAGTGTGGACCAACGCAACCTGTTCTTTTACGAGCGCTCGTTGAAGGTGATTACAAATGCAGGTGTGCCGGCGAACAGTGTCGAGGTATTGATGCAGCCGGTCTCCAGCACGCAGGAAGAGGCGGAGCTGGTCAGGCAATATGCCGCAGAGCACCGGCTGAATTCAGTTTTGATCGTCACGTCCGCTTACCACTCTCGCCGCGCACTGTGGACGTTCTCCCGGGCTTTTCGAGACACCGGCATTCGAATTGGCTTGATCAATGTGAAGCCTGGAGACCAGTCTCCGCGACCCGCAACGTGGTGGCTCAGCATTCGCGGCTGGCGATTAGTGCCGACTGAATATGTGAAGATGCTCTACTACGTGATTAAATACTGACCGGGATTGCGGCTTTTGCCCTAAAAGTCGGAATGCAGACGCGTAGCGCCAAGTCGGAATGCAGACGCGTAGCGCCAAAGGCGCAAAATATGTAAGCCAGGGCGACGCGCTTTGCTCTGCTCCGCGCGTCGCCCCTGGATAAAGCGTAATCGCTGAGAAGCTCTGAAAGAGCGTAATAAAATAGCGTTGATATTTCGCACTTTCAGTGCTCTCTTAATCTAATCGTTGTAACCAGGGGCGACGCGCTTCGCTCTGCTCAGCGCTTGCCCCTGGCTATCATATTGCGCACCTTTGGTGCTGCCATATTGCGCACCTTTGGTGCTGCCATATTGCGCACCTTTGGTGCTGCTGAGACTGAGGCAAAGCCCCGGGATTGCTTATGGACATGAACGCCGCAGAAATTGCGCGGGGAGAGAGATTCGGGTTTGGTGAGAATTGGTCGCAATTCCTGTCGGCCATCGACGAGGGCCGTATTCAACAGGCTGAGTCGTCCCTGAAGGAGATGCTGGAAGTCGATTCACTCGCCGGGAAGACGTTTTTAGACATCGGATCAGGAAGCGGCTTGTTCAGTCTGGCGGCGCGTCGTCTCGGCGCTCGGGTCCATTCTTTCGACTTCGATCCCAAGTCAGTTTTCTGTACCACGGAGTTGAAGAAGAATTACTTTCAGAACGATGATTCGTGGAAGATCGAAGAAGCTTCGGTGCTCGACAAAGAGTTTATGCAGTCGCTCGGCCAGTTTGACATAGTTTACTCGTGGGGCGTCTTACATCACACGGGCCAACTTTGGCCGGCTATGGAGAATGCCCAGGAGCGCGTGGCGCCGGGGGGAAAGTTCTTTATCGCTTTGTACAACGACACTGGCAGCCAGAGTGCGCGCTGGCACTGGATCAAGAAAACATATAACGGCTTACCGGGGATCTTAAGGACGCCGTTCGCTGTCGCGGTCACGATCCCGGGCGAACTAAAGCTGATGGCCTCGTCTGTGCTTACGCTCAACCCGCGCCGTTATATCGATTCATGGACCAACTACCGGCGCAATCGCGGCATGACAAAGTGGCGCGATATCATTGACTGGGTTGGCGGTTATCCGTACGAAGTGTCAAAGCCTGATGCGGTGTTTGAATTTTGCAAGGCTCGCGGCTTCACGCTCACCAAACTGAGGTGTGGCAATGTGGGCCTGGGCTGCAATGAATTCGTCTTTCAAAAGAAGCAATGACTAAAGCTGTTTCAAGACCGTTGGTGATGCTCAGTGTTTTGGCTGTCGTGGGTACACTCGGCTTAGTCATTGCACTCAAACTGCACGCCGGCACGTTCACTGAGAGTTGGGAAAACGGCCGTCGCATTCTTAAGGTTGGGCCAAAAGATGATTTGCAGGCAGCAATCGACGCGGCACAGCTCGGGGATACGATCGTCGTCGAGGCAGGAGCGACGCTCACGGGTGGCTTTGTACTGCCGGCAAAGAGCGGAACCGGCGAGATCGTCATACAGAGTTCACGCTTGAGTGAATTATCGGAAGGCGTGCGCGTCAATCCTTCACAATCAGCTTTATTCGCAAAATTGCAGACGACAGATGTTGAGCCGGTAGTGAGGACAGCGGCGGGAGCGCATCATTACCGTTTTCAGGGGATAGAGTTTTCAGCCACCGGAAAGGTTTACGACGTGATCCGGTTTGGTGAGGGTCGCGGCAAGCAGAAGACACTCGACGTTGTGCCTCATCACCTGACAATCGATCGGTGTTACGTCCACGGCTCTGAAACGCAGGACAGCCAGCGCGGAGTGGCTGTGAACAGTGCCGAGACCACCATCAGTAACTCATACATTTCGGATATTCATACCGTGGGCATCGAGGCCCAGGCTATCATCGGCTGGAACGGCCCCGGACCGTTTCACATCGTCAACAATTACCTGGAAGCAGCCGGTGAGAACGTCATGATCGGCGGCGCCGATCCGGGCATACCTAACCTCGTGCCGACCGACATTGAATTCCGGCACAATTACCTGTTCAAGCCGTTGTCCTGGAGGGTTGGACACCCTACCTATGCGGGAAAACATTGGACCGTAAAAAATATCTTCGAGTTGAAGAACGCGAGGAACGTCGTCATTGATGGCAACGTGTTTGAAAACAACTGGACTGACGCGCAAGACGGCAAGCCGATTCTCTTCACCGTGCGCAACCAGGAGTGCACAGCCCCCTGGGTAAATGTTGAGAATATTACCTTCACAAACAACATCCTGAAAAATGCCGAGGGTGGTTTGAACCTGCTCGGTGAAGATAATGAAGTCACCGCGGCCTTTGGCAAATGCGCTGTCCCGTCAACGTCCGGGAGAGGAAACAACATGACCGTCAGTAACAACCTCTTTTTCAATGTCCACGGGACTTTTCTTCAACTCAACGGATTCGATAAGGTAACCGTCGTTCATAACACTCACATTCAGACCGGCAATATCATGACGCTTTACGGAAAGCCCGCTCGGCAATTTGTCTATCGCGATAACCTGACGGTGCGTGGCTCCAAGGGCTATGGTGTGTTCGGTGATGGGACCGGGGAAGGCTTGGTAGCGCTGAAGAGGTTCGTGCCGGATTTTGTTTTCACGAACAATGTTTTGGCCCTTGCCGATCCCTCGCTCTATCCAAAAGAAAATCAGTTTCCCGCGTCTATTGAACGCGTCGGCTTTGTAAACTTTGAGAAAGGTGACTACCGTCTCGCACCTTCCAGCCCGTACAGGAAAACTTCATCCGACGGGCAGCCTGTAGGCTGCGACTGGACCAAATTGAACCTCACTGAGAAGACTCCTGGATGACAAATCTGCCGGTTAACGCAAAACGCCCAGTGCGCGTGGGGCTCCTGCTCGATTCACTCACTCAACCCAAGTGGGTTTTCAACATCATCAAGGACATTCAATCGTCTGAAATCGCAGAGATCTGTCTCATCGTAAAAAACGAGGCACCGGACCCGCCGGCGGAGGGCCGCTTGAAGAGTTACTGGAAGAACCGAAGCTATTTGCTCTACTCGTTCTACAACAGGCTGGATCAGCGCATCCCGCTCGTACAGGAGAATGCGTTCGAGGAAACCGATCTTCAGGAGGTCGTTTCAGATGTTCCCGTGTTGGGTGTCATGCCGATCATGAAGAAGTTCTCGGATTGGTTCCCGCCGGAAGCTATCGAAAAGATTCGCAGCTACGATCTCGACGTCGCGATTTCACATGGCTTCAGAATTCTCCGCGGAGATGCTCTGCGCATCGCGAAGCACGGAGTCTGGTCCTACCATCATGGTGATAATCTCGTGAATCGTGGCGGGCCGCCCGGCTTCTGGGAAGTGATGGAGGGATCTCCGATCTCGGGAGCGGTGCTGCAGGTGCTGTCTGAAGACTTGGACAACGGGCAAGTTATCGATCGTTCCTGGACGCGAACCCGTGACCGGTTCTCAGTAAAAGCGAGCAAAAATAACCTCTACTGGCGGGCCTCGGCGTTCGTCATGAGAAAACTCAGAGAGCTCTACGAAAACGGCGAGGTTTCCAGCGAAGGTAACTTGTTCCGACCTTACTACAATCGCTTGCACAAAATGCCGACCAATGCGCAGCTCCTGCCGAAGCTGTGCAGGTTGTCTTTGAATTACGCTGCCGCTCAGATCCGTTACAAGTTCTTCTTCGACCAATGGTCGCTCGCTTACAGATTCAGAACGAGCGCTGACGATCCAAACAACAGCTTCTATCGCTTCAATTATTTGATTCCGCCGAAGGACAAGTTCTGGGCGGATCCTTTCCCCGTCCGGCACGAGGGGAAATACTTCGTCTTCTTCGAGGAGTTCATTTACAAGGACGACAAAGCTCACATATCGGTGATCGAATTGAGTAAGTCGGGCGCCGGCGAACCGGCGCCGGTGCTCAAACGAGACTATCACTTGTCGTATCCGTTTATGTTCCAGTGGCAGGATCGATATTTCATGGTTCCGGAAACTGCCGCTAACCGGACGGTTGAAGTCTACCGTTGCGAATCCTTTCCTCACGAATGGAAGCTGGAAACGGTGCTCTTTGAAGATGTCGCAGCAAGAGACGCGACGCTGTTTGAGCTCGACGGACGATGGTGGATGTTCGTGGCGATGGCCGATACGGACTCGTCAGACGAGCTCTATCTTTACTACAGTGAAACTCCCTTTGGTCCGTGGAAGCCTCACCAGCGGAACCCGGTCAAGTCTGACGTGAGAAACTCGCGCCCTGCCGGACGGCCGTTTTACTGGAATGGCGATTTGTATCGTCCGGCTCAGGACTCGTCCCGAAATTACGGCTACGGCATGAGAATCAACAAAGTGGCGCGGCTCACTCCCAGTGAATTTCAGGAGGAGGAAGTTTCTCAGGTCTTGCCGCAGTGGAGAAAAGACCTTCGTGGAACACACACTCTCAACATCTGCGAAGATCTGACCGTTATTGACTGCCTGATTCACCGGCGGCGCTGACCTCTTACGAGAAGATCTCTCCCGCAAAGGCGCAAAGGCGCAAAGAAAACCTTAGAAACGGCGGCAGCGCTTTGCGCCTTTGCGCCTTTGCGGGAGAAATATTCCTTCAATTTGACCGGCCAAGTCGGTCTCCAAAAAAGAATTAAAGCTTGACAAAAATGTTTGAAACTGGAAAATAGCCAGTAGCTTTTGACCGAAGTTCTTTCAAAACGATTGCAACGATAAAGGCAAACCTGTTGCGAAGCAGGGACGCAAAGCTGTGAATCTCGCGATAGTCAGAATGACAGGTGAGATAGTCTGGCTGCCGAAGGCATCGGGATGTGCGGAATCCCATTGCGGATTCGTAGATCTTTGTTCTACGCGACCTTTACGTATGCAGCCGTAGACCAGGTCAATCCCGGCTTCTTCCCTCTCTTCTTCGTAAATCAAGTCAAGGTTTTCCCAAATCGGCCGGCCCCGATAGGTTCTCATCACGTTTATTTTTCAACTGAATACTCAAGTGTAAAGAGACGGCAGCTCTCTACACGTCACCGATAAATGGCACCCCCGTAGTGATGCGGGTCCGCAAACTCGGGAATCTCGCGCGACGAGATGGTCCTGATACCGAAGTGAGGGACAAATGAGTGAGGGTGGAAGTAAGAACGGACGGCTTTCATTTTTTGCAATTCATAAATGGATCACGATTACTCTGGTACTGTTCGCGGCGGCGTGGAGCGCGAACGCGGCGACAATCACAGTACCCGCCGGCGGAAGCGTTCAGTCAGCCATCAACGCTGCGCAATTCGGTGACACGATCATTGTCCAGGCTGGGACCGTTTACACTGGCAGTCTCGTGCTGCCCGTGAAGAGCGGCACCGGCGAGATCGTCATACAGAGTTCACGCATAAGCGAGTTGCCGGAAGGTGTGCGCGTCAATCCTTCGCAGTCAGCTCTGTTTGCGAAGTTCCAATCGGTTGTTAATGCTGATCCCGTAGTCAGGACGGTCGCTGGAGCTCATCATTATCGTTTCCAGGGAATTGAGTTTTCCAGCGCGAACGCGAGTGTGATCATTTACGACATCGTCCGGTTAGGCGATGCTCGCTATGCGCAAACTACGCTCAGCCAGGTGCCGCATCACATCGTAATCGATCGCTGTTACGTCCATGGTTTCGACACGCAGGACACCCAGCGCGGTGTGACCATGAACAGTTCTGAGAGCACCGTCAGCAATTCCTACATTTCGGAAATTCACACCGAGGGCATCGAGGCCCAGGCTGTCGGCGCCTGGAATGGCCCAGGGCCGCTTCACATCATCAACAATTACCTGGAAGCAGCGGGCGAGAACATCATGATTGGTGGTTCCGACTCAGCCTCGCCGGATTTGATGCCCGGAAACGTCGAGATTCGCCGCAATTATCTTTTTAAGCCATTGCGCTGGAAAGTCGGTGACCCGTCTTACGCAGGACACCACTGGACTGTTAAAAACATTCTCGAGCTGAAAGCAGTGGTTAACGCTGTCGTAGATGGCAACGTGTTAGAGAACAATTGGGTAGACGCACAGGACGGAATGGCCGTGCTGTTCACGGTACGCAATCAAGAGTGTAATGCGCCGTGGTCTACAGTACAGAACGTCACTTACACGAACAACACATTGCGGAATGCTCCCGGCGCGCTGAACCTGCTCGGCATGGACAACGAAGTGACGGCAGCGTTTGGTAAGTGCAATCCTGCATCAACCTCGGTACGCGGCACTGGTCTCAACATAAGCAACAATCTCTTTTACAACATCAGCGGCTCGTTCTTGCAGCTTAATGGCTTCTACAACGTGATTCTCAACCACAATACCAGTTTCCAGGGCGGTAACACCTACACGCTCTACGGCGAACAGTCAATCGGCTACATCAGTACGAATAATCTGACGATAGAGAATCCATACGGGATTTATGGTGATGGTGGGTACCTGGGAACGGCCGGACTCACCCACTACACGCCCTCGTTTGTTTTCAGTAAAAACCTGATGGCGGGCGCCTCGGTGAGCGAAAACCCTGCTGGTAACTTTTATCCCGTAGCCGCTTCTAACGTCGGCTTTGTCGATCTTGCGGGTGGTAACTATGCTCTTTCGTCTTCCAGTGCGTACCACAATGCGGCCACTGATGGTAAGGACGTCGGCGTAGACTTCGTGCAATTAACTGCTGCCCAGGCAGGCTCTGCGCCTAGTCCGACTCCGACTCCAACCCCGGCGGCAACTCCGAGTGCAACACCGACTCCAACTCCTAACTCGACGCCGACACCAACGCCGGCGCCAACAGCAACACCGACGCCAACCCCGACACCGACTCCGGTGCCTGGCGCGCCGTTCGTCACCCTGACGGTCCCGACCAACGGCTCAAAATGGGTAGCGGGTATGGATATAACTCTTGTGGCAGACGCTTCCGATCCCGGTGGTGCGGTTACGAAAGTCGAATTCTACCGAGGCACCACGTTGATCGGGACTGACACCAGCAGCCCGTACAGTGCCGTGTGGCTCAGCGCGCAAAAGGGAACCTATTCCCTGACCGCGAAAGCGACCGACAACAGCGGCCTGAGTACAACCTCCGCGGTGGTGTCGATTACAGTCACCAATTCACCCAACACCGTAAGGAAAGCCAAGGGACACGCCGACGCACTCGTCCAACAGATGCAACAGACGCAGGCGTACGCAGGCGCTGCCGACGGCGCGTATGTGGAGAATGCGGCGCTGGCTGCGGACATCACGTCTCTCACGACCGATATCACAGACTCCTACTCTGAATTTCAGGCTGAAAGCGCAGCGTTCGGATCTGTCGTACCGGCGATTGACGCGCAGCTCAGGGCCGCGACGTTGTTCAGCAAGGCGACTGCTGGTTTAGCGCTGAGAGCGGCATCAAGCCCGGACATCAAAAATAACTTGCTGAGAATTTCTTCACATCTCGCAATCGCGGACGACTTGATGCGTTTTGGAGTCATCAAGCAACCAACAGCCACTCAGGCGAGCGCTGTTAAAGCCCGTACAGACGTAGTAATTGGACAGGCAAGCACGGGCTATGGAACGAATTCGGTTTCATCTGTTGCGCCTGTGAGCCTGGATTCAATTACCGGCAAGGGAAATCTGCAACCGATGACTTCGCAAACCGCTTTTGCCTCGCTTGTGCCCGGCGGAATTGTTCCGTACGAAGTGGGTGGGCTGAGTGTTACGGTTGGTGGCGTTGCAGTGCCTGTGATTTATGCGTCGCCATCGGTGATCAAGTTCTACATGCCCGCTGACATCCCGTTGGGAAGTGCGGAAGTAATCGTGTCGTCACAGGATGGCTATGTTTGTCAGGGCGTGGTGAGCATCGAGCAAAATGGTTCGATGATCATGACCACGAGCGAGGATGAGAATGGAACGACAGCAGCGACCAACGGCCTGAACTTGTTGAGTTCGAACTTTGCAGTCGTAAGTCCCGGATACTTTGGCTCCGACAAACGTACGCGCTTGACCTTTTTTGCGACGGGCGTTAGCGGAAGTGCTGTCAACAGCGACACCGGCAACGATGTGAAGGTCGATGGCATGGTCAGGGCGAATTTTGCCGAGGGAGTTTCAGTCGAAGCGCGATTGGGCAACGGACAGGTATTCACTCTGCCCGTGGAATACGCTGGGGTTCAGGGAACAGTGCCTGGGCTCGATCAGATCACGGTGGTGCTGGTTTCGCAACTCAAGGGTGCGGGAACAGTGCAGCTAACGTTGATCGTCAATGGCCGCCGCAGCAACGCACCGACTGTGTCGATCAACTAAATCTTAGCCACAAAAAAGCACAAAAGGCACATAAGCATTTCCGCTGATGTGCCTTTTGTGTTTCTTTGTGGCTTCAATCTTCTTTGACGATTTCGAAGACGCGCACGGTGGCGTAGTAATTCAGTGAAGGAAACATTCGTAGAAGGTAAGTATCAACGTAAGCGGAAAGCCTCATAGCGCTCTCACTCTGTAAAACGTGCGCGACTCTTGAAAGCGGAAGCTGAAAGGTTCTGCCCCGGTATGTGTATGGCTGCACGAAGCCTTTGATCTCCTCGTCCGTGAACGGCCGTTCGAAAGGTGAGATATTCGCGCGCTTGGGAAGGAACTGTCTGAGCCACGCATATAGTTTTGAGTTTCGCAGGGGTTCTTTAAATATCGCCCTGCCTCCCTTCCGCAGTACGCGCCTGAGCTCTTTGGCTGCGATCTCGAGATCGAGATGATGAAGAATCGCCATCCCGAAGATGACGTCCACTGAGTCATCCGGGAACGGCAGCGAGTGCGCAGACCCAAGCAGCAGTTGCACTCCTTCGCATTGATTTGCTTCAACACGCTTCCTTGCCAGAGCCAGCAGTTCGGGTGAGATATCGAAGGCAATGACTCTCGCGCCGCGATCTGCAAGCGCAACCGTATACTTGCCGCCGCCACACCCGTATTCCAGGACAGTCTTTCCCTTCACGTCACCGAGTAAATGAAACGCATACTCCAATGGAAATACGGTGGCTTCCGATGAATCTCGGTAACGGGCAATCGTCTCCGCCGGTATTAACAGCGGTGTCCTTGATTGCGCGGCATCACAGGCACTACGGAATATTTCTGCGCGTTCTCGTTCTTCGAGAGAGATCATGGCGGGATCGGGTTTTACTCGTGGGAGAGCCGGCTGAACATTACACTGAGGCAGCGAAGTTTGCCAGCAAATTTATTGTCTTTTGAAATCCGGGAAAAAGGGTTTGCCTTAACGATAAAGAAGCACAAAAGGCACAAAATTAGGGGAAATCCTTTTGTGCTTTTGGTCCCTTTTTGCGGCTGAAAAACTTTTGAGGCAAAGAAATCCGGGAACAAACCCGCTTTAATCCTTTACTCAGATCTGTTGGAAAGTGCCATTGTGTGTTTGTCACGCGAGGGCCATTTGAGATAAGCTTCTGTCCACGTTTACGAGTCTGGGTGGGAGCCTTTAGGGTCAGTCGGGGTTTCGCAGGAAAAAATGCCCTTTTCTCGCGAGATCCTTCAAGGAAATTAAGCATGAGTGTCCCGGCCGCAAAGAAACTGTGGCAAGGTCTCGCCATCAGTTTCGCTATAGCCTTTGCCTACGCAACGGTACTAGTGAAGTTGGTCCACGACTGGTGGACTGACGAAAACTATTCCCACGGCCTCTTAATCCCCTTAATAATTGGCTACATCATCTGGAGCCAGCGAGAGAAACTCGCCCGTGTTCCCGCGCGTCCGGCGTTACTTTTGGGAGGCAGCGCGGTTTTGTGTGCTTTATTCGCGCTCTGGGCCGGTGTGGCCGGCGCCGAACTTTATACGCAAAGACTCTCGCTTATCCTGCTTCTCACCGGAATAACTGTTTATTTTTGGGGCTTGAGCCTGCTCCGGCTGCTGCTGGTGCCGCTCGGCCTCCTGTTCCTGGCGATCCCGATCCCGGCCATCGTTTTCAACAAAATCGCTTTTCCCCTTCAATTGTTTGCGTCTCGTTGCGCAGTGTGGTCGATGAGCGTGCTCGGTATCCCGGTATTGCGACAGGGCAATATCATCGAGCTCAAGCCCCTAAACTCTTTTGACACAAAAAAATTAGAGGTAGTTGAGGCGTGTAGCGGCATCAGATCGCTGATGACCCTGGTGACGCTGGCGGTAGTGTTTGCCTACTTCAGTCATTCTCCTTCGAACGATCCACCTGATTCGGGTAAACGTTTTGGCTGGTTGAGGAGCTATTGGTTTTGGCGGGCGGTCATATTAGTCATTTCGGCAGTGCCGATTGCCATTGTGACCAATGCATTCAGGGTGAGCGGCACTGGCGTGCTGGCGCATTATTATGGAACAGCTATCGCCGATGGCTTTTTTCACTCGTTTTCGGGATGGGCCATATATATCGTGGCTTTCATTATGTTGTTCGGTATTGGCATGATACTTGATCGCTTTCGACCGGCTCAGGCCAACGACCAATTGATGGAGCATTCAAAGCAGCAATCAAGCAAGAAATCAGAAGGAAAGTCGCCCGAACCTGAAACCACTATGTCTATCACGCCGGTGGTTTCGGCCGAAGGCTCAGAGCTATGAAATCTTCATTGCGTTTTGGCGTGTTGCTGGTCCTAATCCTGCTGGCCGGGATTATGGTAAACGCCTGGTCTTATCTCGGTGAGGCGCATGTCGAGCGGAAAGATCTGAAGGACTTTCCCCAAACGATTGGCGCGTGGCAAAAAACGGACGACATAACACTCGACAATGAAACTCTGAAGGTCTTGCGTGCCAGCGATTACCTGTCAAGAGACTTCCGTCAGCCCGAGGGCCAGACCGCTAATCTTTACGTGGGCTACTACGCCACGCAACGTTCCGGCGCTACTTATCACAGTCCGCTGAACTGTTTGCCGGGTTCGGGATGGACTTTGAGTGAGCCCGGCAAAGCAACGATCCCATTACCGGATGGAACGAGCTTTATTGCTAACAAATACGTGATTCAAACCGCCGACTACAAGAGTCTGATGCTTTACTGGTACCAGGGACGAGGCAGAAACGTAGCGAGCGAGTATTGGGCCAAAGTCTACACCGTGCTGGACAGCGTTCGCTTACGCCGCTCGAATGGAGCATTGGTGCGAGTTACGGTTCCGATTGGCAATTCTGAGGCGGCGGCGCAAAAATCAGCGGTCGAGTTTGCTTCCGCTGCGTCGGCAGTACTGCCGGAATTTGTACCCTAACGTACGCTTAGTCAGGGAGAAAACGACGTATAGTTTCGGAATTCACGAATGATTAATCCTTTTTGAAATGTGTCTCGGATCAGGAATCTCCGGCAATTGCCCGCCGGGTCCCGACAATCCGAGCACAAATTGACTCCGCTCGTTTTGGGCGGCGACAACTGGAGTTATTAATGAAAAGCGAGTGCCGCGGTCACATCTATCAAACAACATTATTCTGTCTTCTCTTCGCAGCAGCAGTTTTTCTCGCCGGCTGCGCCAATCCCGAAAAAAATAAAGCTCAGCATCTAGCGAACGGCGAAGCCTACCTGAAGGATTCGAAGTTTCAGGAAGCATCACTCGAATTTCGCAATGCGCTTCAGATTGACGACAAGCTGGTGGCGGCTCACTGGGGACTGGCTCGTGCTTTCGAAGGACTCGAGCGTTATCCGGAGATGGTGGATGAGTTACGAAAGACTGTAAGTCTCGATAAGAACAGAGACAATCTCGACGCCCGCATCAAGCTCGGCAATTACTATCTCCTCGGAAGTCGCGGCAGAACAGACGTGATTACCGAGGCAGATAAACTCGGCAAGGAAGTTCTCGAAAAGGATCCCAACAACATTGAAGGCCACATTCTGATGGGAGGCGTGTTCTTCGCGCAGGACCAGAAAGACAAAGCCTTCGCTGAATTGAACCACGCCGTCGAGATAGATCCTAAAAGGGTCGAATCGTACCTGAGCCTGGCCCGCTACTACATGGTGACAAAAGACCGGGACAAAGCCGAGGAAACGTACAAGAGAGCTCTGTCGGTCAACGGTAATTCGGTGATAGCTCATACCGAATACGGCAAATTCCTGGCGGTGAGCAACCGGCTGCCGGAGGCTGAAGCTGAACTGCTCAAAGCTGTTCAGGTTGGACCAACGGATCGTAACGCGCGCTTCGTGCTCGCCAGTTATTACCTCGTCAACCGGCAGTTTGATAAAGCTGAAGAAGCCTACAAAGCGCTGGCTGGACTTCAACCTGATAAGCCCGAAAGCCAGGCAGTGCTGGCGGACTTCTATTCGTCAATCAACCGCACTGACGACGCGGTAAAAATCTACCAGGACATTCTTTCCAAGTCTCCTGATTACGTCCAGGGTCGCTATCGTCTCGCCGAGATTCTGCTCACGCGCAACGACATTGAAGGCGCCAATGCGCAGCTTGCCGAAGTGTTCAAAAAGAACCAGAACGACCGGCAGGCGCTTTTGCTGCGTGCTCGCGTGAAAGCTCAGAACGGACAAATCGATGGTTTGAAAAGCGCTATTGATGATTTGAAAGAAGTTCTGAAACAGGAACCAAACTCCCGCGCTGCCCTCTACTACCTGGCCCAGACAAACTTCCGTCTCGGCCAGATCGATCAGGCTCGTGCCTTCGCGGCCGATCTCGAAAAGAATTACCAGGACTACTTGCCGGCGAAGTTGATGCAACTTCAGATCACCCTGGCAGGCGGCGATAACAAAGGCGCCGTATCACTGGCTTCCGACTTGCTGGCGAAGTTGGACAAAACAGCTCCCGATAATGAGAACTCGCCCCAATTGCTGGCGGAGATCCGTGAAAAGACTTACCTGACAAGGGGTACTGCGCAGCTTCAGTTGAAGGATCCAACCGCTGCCCGCCAGGATTTCGAGGTGGCCAGGCAGATTGGTCCGAACGATCCGGTGGTCTACAACAGCCTCGCGATGGTATCGCTCACCGAAAACAAACCTGAGGACGCAATCAGTGCTTTCGAAAACGCACTCAAGGTTGATGCAACTAACTTCGACGCGCTCAACGGTCTCATCAATCTCTATGCGAAAAACCAGGAGATCGATAAAGCCCACGCCAGAGTCGATCAGGCACTCAGCGCGTACCCGAATGTCGCTGCACTTCACTACCTGAAGGCCCAGGTTTATGGCTACCAGCGCAACGCCCAGAGCCTCGAGGCAGAATTGAGGCGCGCGATCGAACTCGATCCGAATTACCTGGCTGCATATTCAGGGCTGGCTGCTCTTTATATCAACATCAAACAGGAAGATCGCGCGATTGCCGAGTATCAGAAGATCATTTCGCTGCGTCCGGAAAACGCTGCGCCTTACACGCTGATCGGCATGCTCGAGTACCAGAGGCAAAACATCGACGCCGCGATTGACAATTACCGCAAGGCCCTCGAGAGGGATCCAAACGCTGCTGTTGCCGCCAACAACCTGGCCTGGATTTATGCCGAAACGGGAAAGGGCAATCTCGATGAGGCCGTCAGGTTGGCCCAGGGAGTGGTGCAAAAGAACCCGAACGTCGCGGGCTTCATCGATACGCTTGGCTTTGTCTACTACAAGAAGAACCTTCATTCCGCGGCGGTCGAGCAATTCCGCAAGGCCGTGATGCTTAACGAGACACAAGCCCGCGCTGGCAACGTGTCGCCAAGTGCGACTTACCACTACCATCTCGCGATCGCGTTGAAAGAAAACGGAGACAAGGACGGGTCGCGACGTGAATTGCTGACGGCGATACGACTCTCCGAGCAAGAGAAAGCTCCCTTCCCACAGCTCGAAGAGGCTAAGAAGACACTAGCTACGATGTAAAAGACTCCGCGGGATAAGCCCGCGGGACCCTTGAATGAACAGGAACAGGAGTGCGTTATGAGCGTTGATTTCAGACAACGAAAACCCAGTGAGTACTTAAAGATTTTGCAGCGGCGCAAGTGGCTGATAATTCTTCCGGCCATTGCCATCACGACTGCGGTTGTATGGGTTGTCTTAAAACTTCCGGATGTCTACGAGTCAACGACACTCATCGTGGTCAAGCCAGCGACCTTGCCGAGTTCGGTCGTGCCCACGGTTGCCGAAGACAATTTAACGCGGCAACTGGCGAGTATCTCGCAGGTGGTCACGAGCCGCAGCTCGCTCGAACCGCTGATAGAAAAGTACGAACTCTACAAAACCGAGAGACTTCGTGGCGAGCCGATGGAAGGCATCATCGAGCTGCTGCGTAAAGACATAAAGGTCGAGGTGAATAAGAGCCGTAGCGATATCACCGACGGCTTCGACATCAGTTTCAGGTATCGCGATCCTAAAATCGCGCAGGCCATTACCTCCGAGCTGGCCGGCAGGTACATCAGCGCGCAGACCACGAACATGGTGAACTCCACCTCGGCTGCCAAGCAGTTTATCGACAACCAGGTGAATCAGGCCAAAGAAGCATTGTCGGCTGTTGATAAGCAACGTCTGGACTTTATGAGTAGCCACGTGGGCAATCTGCCTACCGAAGCTGAGTCGCTCTTCAATCAATTGGCCGGCCTGCGTGAAGAACAGAAGGCCCTGATGACGGAAGTAGGACGTCTCCAGGATCGCCGTGCGGCCGCATCCACCCAGTTGATTCTGATTAAGCAGCAGGGCGTCAACAATATTGAAGATGCTGCTACCCAGCTTACTGATCCAAAGACCACGATGGCCTGGTCGAATTTGGTTACGCGCCGGGCCGCGCTCGAGGGCGAGTTGACCCGGCTCCGGCAGGAGTTAAAAGAGAAACATCCTGACGTGATTGCGAAGCAGAAAGAAGTCGATCAGGTCAAGGAACAAATGGACCAGATGATCGCCGAGTGGAAAGAGAAGATCAAAGAGAAACAGGAGAAGCTGGAGAAGCGGCCTGATCTCACCGCCAGCAGCGTTCAGCAGGAAATCAACATGACTGACGGTGAAATCAAGCGTCAGCAAAAAGCGCTCGCCGAAAACGAAAAGCAGATCGCAAGTATCGTCGATCGGATAAACAACGTTCCGGGCGTCGAAGTCGCACTCGGTGCGATCGAACGCGATTATCAAACGAAGAAGGCGGCGTACGACGAGCTGCTCCAACAGCAACAGAAGATCTCGCTCGGAGCGAGCGCTGCCAGCGAGCAACAAGGTGAAGGAATCGAAGTTATTGACCCGGCTAACTTGCCGTCGAAGCCGGTTGCACCGAAGCGATTGATGCTGTCCAGCCTCGGACTCGGAGTTGGTCTTGGCCTTGGACTGCTACTGGTGGGCCTGGTCGAAGGACCTCGCCTGCTTACGATTCAAAACTCGGAAGACGCCAGGCACTACACCGGACTACCGGTGCTCCTGGCGGTACCCGAGTTGTTATCTCCCCAGGAAGCGCGCGCAGTGCCGCGCCGCCGGAAGTTGTTGCTTGCAGCCGGCGTGGTTGCAACCATCATGAGTATTCCGATGTTGGCACTGGCGCTCAAGCTCACACACGTTTTTGAGTTCCTAATGCAATCTCGTGGGTAAGAGCTCGTTATAACTGGAGGTCTAAAAGAGTGTACGCTGAATTTTATGGTCTAAAAGAGTTGCCATTCGCGCTGACTCCCGACCCGCGTTTTATCTACTTCACTCCGTCGCACACGGAAGTGATGGCCAATCTTCACTACGGCATTGAAAGCGGGAAGGGGTTGGTGGTGGTGACGGGCGAAGTCGGTACCGGCAAAACCACGATCCTGCGCTGGATGATGGAGCGCCTGGATCGCACGGTGCTCGTCGCTTACATCTTCAATCCGCGATTGTCAGTGCCGGAGTTTTACCAGCACGTGGCGACCCTGCTCGACGTGCAAAAGTGGGAAACCAAGTCAGACTTGTTGCTCGAGCTTGGACGAGCTTTGGAGTCACGTCATTCGCGTGGATTGAGAACTGTGCTGATTGTTGACGAAGCGCAGGGTTTGTCTCCGCATGTGCTCGAAGAGATTCGCCTGCTATCAAACTTTGAATCGAATACGGCGAAGCAGTTGCAGATCGTTTTGACCGGCCAGCCGGAGTTACGAGAAGTTTTGAACAATCCCGACCTGCGACAGTTGAAGCAACGCATCGCGCTGCGCTGCGTTATCAAGCCGCTGCCAAACGTTGAAGAAACTGATCGCTACATCACTTCGCGTTTGCTGGTGGCCGGCGCAGAACGCACCGACGTCTTCTCTCCCGAAGCCGTCGATTACATCTTTCGTTGTTCCGACGGCATTCCGCGAAACATCAACAATCTTTGCGACAACGCTCTCCTGGCCGGCTATGCGGCAGGTGACTTAACCATCGGCCGTTCGATTGTTGAAGACGTTGCCGACACGTTTGACATGCTCCCGCGCTCGGATCGCGGAAGGGGGCAGAGCGGAGAAGAACGCGAAGCTCCGGCAAGGATTTTTTCGTCGGCCGGCCGGGCCGAGTTGTGGAATGCAGGCAGCAAGACAACCGGTGATACGGATTAAAGTTCAGAGTTCAGCCTTTAGGCTGCGTTCGGAGTTCAACCTTCAGGTTGCCTCTTCGAATTCGCTAATCACGGAGACAAGCTAAAGCTTGAACTCCACATGAGGTAAATCGATGGGAAGAGTTTTTGATGCCATGAGACGACACAGCGCTTCCGATAACAACGGTGGCGCTGCCAAACCGACAGGAAAATCAGAGCACCGTGAGGAGCCCCCGCCCCCGAGAGTTTCAGGGCTGCCTTCCGCGGAACAGATCGAGGAGCAGTTATTGAGCGGTTCCTCAATCATGTCTGTTCCCGCAAAGACGGTGCGAAGTTCAGCGTCCACTGCGCACACTGCGGATGTACCCGGCGGGTCGGCACTCCCCGGCGGAATAGCTTCGCGTGATGCTGGGGCAACTTTGGGCGCTGCCGAGGCGACGCGCGCCGGCGGATTCGTCAGCTATGACGTTTCCCCTGCGCGCGTCGAGCCTCACTTGATCGCGGTCAGCCAGCCTCGCTCGGCTTACACCGAGCAGTATCGCTCGTTGCGCACGCGAATCCTGGAGGCCGGTGAGCGTATGCAGATGCATGCCTTTGTCATCACGAGTGTGGGCATTGGCGAAGGCAAAACGTTGACGGCGCTTAATCTCGCATGGCTGTTGGCGCAAACTGAGGGCGTTAGAGCACTCGTGATCGATAGCGATCTGCGACGCCCGTGCGCCACCGACTATCTCGGCATCGACGCCAAGATGGGACTATCGGAAGTTCTCGGCGGCCAACTGCGCCTGGAAGATGCAATCGTTCGTCTCGAACCTTCCGGTCTTCATTTGTTACCCGGTGGACGCCCGCGGGACGACGTTGCCGAGTTGTTGTCAGGACCAAGCTATGCGCGGGTCTTGAGTGAAGTGCGCCGCATGTTTGACTACATCATCATCGATGCTCCGCCGTTGGGAATCTTCACGGATGCGAGTGTGTTGATGTCACGTGCCGATGGAGGTCTTCTGGTCGTACGTGCCGGGAAGACGCGTTACTCGAGCGTCGAGAAGCTGTTGGATCAAATGCCGAAGGAACGCCTGCTCGGAGTGGTGCTCAATCGTACCGAAGAGCAGCCGGATGAAGCCTCTTACTATTACCATCACCGTTACTACAACCGCGAAACCAAAGTGACTGAAATGAATCCGATCTCGACTAAAACAATCGAAGAGGAGGTAGCAACCGTCAATTGAGAGCCCTACGTCTCAACGGACGAACGATTTTATTGATTCTCGCCGAGGCGGCACTGGTCTACGGCGCGATCATCGGGGCCGTGTACCTGCGAGTGGGCGCTGCTGCTGCGTCCGAAGAACTGGTCGCGAAGAATGGGTACGAGAAAGCCGCTGTTGCGGCTTTCTTCTGCCTGGCGGCTTTTTACCTGTTCGACCTGTACGACTTTCTGGTCATGCACGACCGGCGCGAGCTGGTGCTCCGGTTGGTCCAGGCGTTAGGACTTGCCTGGATCGCACTCGCATTTTCGTTCTACGCCTTTCCGGGATTGATGCTCGGTCGCGGCATCTCGTTGATCGCGCTGCCGCTCGCCCTCGCATTGATGGTTTTGTGGCGAGTTTCGATTCACTGGTTTCTGGGCCATCCGGATTTCGGCGAACGTCTTTTGATCGTCGGTTCAGGGAACCTTGCAGTGGAGCTGGCGCGTGAGGTCTTGGACCGGCCGGACGCAGGTTATCGCATCGTGGGTTTTGTCGGCACGGACGCGGAGCTGTTGGGCAAGAGTCTTATCAATCCGCGAGTGATCGGCCTGACTGAAGAGCTGGACCAAATCGTAAAACGTGAAGGAATCGATCGCATCGTCGTGGCCATGGGAGAACGTCGCGGACAACTACCTACAAACAAGTTGCTGCAACTCAGTTTGGCCGGAGAAGTGACGATTGAAGAAGGCGCTGCATTTTACGAGCGCGTCACCGGTCGCGTTTCTTTGAACATGCTTCGCCCATCCTGGCTGATTTTCACCGGGCGCGGACGACAAAAGAAAATCGCGGAGCTCTCGCGCGCCACGGTGCACTGGCTGGTGGCCTTCATTGGTGCGATTCTCTCGCTGCCGATCGTTATCGTCACTGCTCTTCTGATCAAGCTCGAATCGAGAGGCCCGATCTTTTACAAGCAGGAACGCGTGGGCAAGAACGGTCGCATCTTTACCCTAATGAAGTTTCGCTCGATGAGGGTTGACGCCGAACAAGACGGTCCGGTCTGGGCCAGCAAGAAAGACACTCGCACCACGCGCGTCGGTCGCGTCATACGAAAGATTCGCGTGGATGAGATCCCGCAGTTCTGGAACATCCTGAAAGGTGAGATGAGCTTCGTTGGCCCGCGTCCCGAACGTCCACACTTCGTGGCCCAACTGGCAGAGGAAATCCCGTTCTACGAACAACGACATCACATCGCGCCCGGGTTAACCGGGTGGGCGCAAATCAAGTACCCGTACGGCGCATCGATTGAAGACGCGCGCCAGAAACTTCAGTACGACCTTTTCTATATCAAGAACCAGGGTTTGATGCTTGATGCCATCATCCTGTTTGAGACGATCAAAATAATTCTGTTTGGGCGGGGGGCCCAATAAGAAAATTGCCGAATGTCGATTGCCGATTTAACAACTGGCAATCGGCAATGACCGAAGGGTTGGAGGTTGACAATGGTAAACAACAGACGAATGGTGCTCGCGACGTGCATGCTGATCGTATTGGCGGTCAGTGGTATGGCGCAGTCACAAACGGATCCGCAAACAGATCCGCAAAAGGCTCGGCCGCGGACCACGACCAGTGATCAGGACAAGGACAAGAAGAAACCGATGCAGGGCGACAGGCTCGAGCCGGATGAGACGAATCAGACGCCATCCGATGTCCCTGAAAAAATGCAGGCGAACCGGCACGAGCAGATGTCAGAAGAAGCGGCTATCAATCCGTACTACAACAACTTCTTCAGCACTTACCGGCTTGGCCCGGAAGACGTGATTTCGGTTGAGGTGTTCAACCAGGATCGCTACTCGCGCAAGGGCATCACGGTGCCTCCCAGTGGCCGCATTTCACTTTCGCTCATCCCCGGCGGAGTTTTCGTCAACGGCAAAACAGTGGAGGAAGTAGCGGCGATCATCACGAAGAAGTACGACGAGTACATCATCGATCCGCAGGTTACCGTATCGCTCGACAAGGCGTCCTCATACCGTTACAGCGTGATCGGCGACGTGGGCCAACCCGGCATTCGTTTGATGAATCATCGCATGACCGTGACCGAGGCGCTGGCTGAAGCAGGTGGTGTGCTGAGCACGGGCAACAAGAGCGGGGTCGTCGTTTTGCGACGGCAGGCGAATGGCATGCTCGCTCAGATTCCCGTGAACGTGTCAGCCATTTACAAGGGCAAGACTCCCGACAGCACGTATCTCGTGCCGGGCGATCAGATCGTTGTGCCTGGAAACAAACTCAAGAAGATCAAAGAGATTCTGGGCTTCACGCAAGTGCTCAGTTTCGCGCGAGTCTTCGGCCTGCCCATCGGTTATTAAGCCTCATGTGGGCGTCTTTGTAGGGGCGGTCCTCCGTGGCCGCCCGTCGTTGATTAAGATCTCGTCAAGGATGTGGTTGGTAGAGACGGGCGGCCACGGAG
>Ga0065712_10067729_pt1 | contig 142513 bp, 110 predicted proteins | sample MisRhiReplicate1_FD_59099 | JGI IMG/M metagenome (GOLD analysis project Ga0065712, IMG submission 59099) | Miscanthus rhizosphere microbial communities from Kellogg Biological Station, MSU, sample Rhizosphere Soil Replicate 1: eDNA_1 v3... | ecosystem: Host-associated > Plants > Roots >...
TCAGGACGAAAGTGTGCTTAAAAAAGTTCTTGACATCGATCGTCGCTTCATAGATGCGATCTCTGCGTTAAAGGCTATTTCAACGCAGAGGCCGCGGAGATACGCAGAGGACCGCAGAGAAAAACTCAAAAGTAAGACACTACCAGAACTCCAGAACGTCGTGACGAATCCGCCAAAGAAGCTAAAAAGTACAGCATCACTACCTACCAGACGGCGGTTCTTGCTTTTGCCTCATCATCGCTCTATCATCTTGCCCACCCAGAAGACAACGTAGGATCGCCTCACAAAAGTGCTGCCTCCCAGTTTGGTTCTCGCTCCCATCCCAGATCAAGATTCCAGGCCCCGATTTTGTTCCACTGGAATTTCTCGATTGCTCAATAGCTGACGCTCCCATCACAAACAACTGTTAGTAACTTACTTGGAGGATATATGAAGAAAACACTTGCGCTGTTTGCGCTAGTAGCCATACTTGTAGCAGTGGTGGTCCTCACCGCAGCTCACGGCCAGAACTCTAACGTCGGTTCTAAATTCCGTCGCATGCGCGCGGATAAACGAATTGCTAATCAATACATCGTGGTACTCAAAGACGACGTCGCCGACGTCGATAGCGAAGCACTTCGCCTCGCGCGCGATTTCGGCGGCGATCGCAACGGCGGCTTCACCTACCATCGCGCCCTCAAAGGTTTTTCCGTGCGCATGCCTGAACAACAAGCCGTCAGACTCGCAGACGATCCGCGCGTCGCGTTTGTCGAAGAGGACGGCGTCGTCAACATAGTGACAACTCAGACCGGCGCCACGTGGGGACTCGATCGCATCGATCAGCGAGATCTGCCGCTCGATGGAAACTACAACTACAACGCGACCGGCTCCGGAGTGAAGGCTTACATCATCGATACCGGAATCCGCGCGACGCACACTCAATTCGCCGGGCGTGTGATTTCCGGTTTCACAGCCATCAATGATGGCCTGGGCACCAATGACGGCAACGGCCACGGCACTCACGTGTCCGGCACAGTTGGCGGCTCAACCTACGGCGTCGCGAAGAACGTTACGCTCGTCGCGGTTCGCGTCCTCGATTCCAGTGGCTCAGGAACAAACTCCGGTGTTATTTCCGGAGTCGATTTCGTTACCTCGGATCATCAGGCGGGCCAACCGGCAGTAGCCAACATGAGTTTGGGTGGTGGCATTTCATCGGCACTCGACACTGCGGTCACTAATTCCATCAACGATGGAGTGACTTATTCAATCGCAGCGGGAAACGACAATGCCGATGCCTGCAACACCTCTCCAGCACGCGTAGCGAGCGCGATTACCGTAGGCTCCACGACTACCAGCGACGCGCGCTCATCCTTCTCAAATTTCGGTACTTGTCTCGACATCTTTGCTCCCGGCAGCAGCATAACTTCGTCATGGAATACGAGCGACACGGCCACCAACACGATCTCAGGCACCTCGATGGCGACACCGCATGTCACGGGCGTCGCTGCGTTGTTCCTGGAGACAAATCCGACCGCCTCACCGGCGACGGTGACTGCCGCAATCGTTAACAGTTCTACTCCGAATAAGGTGACGGGCGCAGGAACGGGATCGCCCAACCGGCTGCTTTATTCGCTATTGACCGGCGCTCCGCCGCCGCCTCCACCTGGAACTGAATTGTTGGTGAACCGGGGATTCGAGTCGGGCAATGTTACATGGGTGGCGACTGCCGGAGTCATTACAAACTCAACGGGTCAAACACCTCGCACGGGCTCGTGGTATGCCTGGCTTGACGGTTATGGCACGACGCACACGGATACGCTTTATCAGCAGATAGCGGTGCCATCAAGTGCAACGACCGTAACGCTGAGTTTCTGGCTAAAGATCAATACGGCCGAGACGACGACCACGACACCCTTCGACACGTTGCAAGTGCAAATCCGCAATTCGAGCAACACGGTGCTGAGCACTCTTGCGACCTACTCGAACTTGAACAAGACAACCGGGTATGTGCAGAAGACTTTCGATGTGACTGCGTTTAAGGGACAGACAATTCGGATCTATTTCCTGGGAACGGAGGACTCATCTCTCCAAACATCCTTTGTGATAGACGATACGTCCTGCGCGACGCAGTAACAGATTTGGCAAAAGACGTATCCGACATGAGGGGCGAGTCGCCGGGCTTGCCCCTTATTTTTCGCACGTGCTGTTGGAAAAAATTCTCACGCAAGACGCAAAGACACAATGGATTTTTGTGCCTTTGTGCTTTTTGTGGCTGAAGACTTTTGAGGCTAAAATCCCGAGCGCAGATGAACTCGATCATTGCGTACCTCGAACACTGGGCCACCGTCCAGCCCGATCAGCGCTACAGCACCTTCCTCAATGTTCATGGCAACGAGACGGAGAGCTATACCTATCAATCCTTTCACGAACGAACCTGCTACCTTGCGGAGTATCTCTCGCGGCAGGTGGGTTTGAAGCGGGGCGACAGAGCACTGCTTGTCTACCCTCCCGGACTCGAAATCATCGTCGCCTTCTTCGCCTGCGCTCGCATCGGCGTCATTCCTGTTCCTGTTTACCCGCCGGCGCAAATGAGTTTTGAACGAGCACTCGCGAAACTCACATACATCGTGAACGACTGCCAGGCACGAGTCGCTCTTACTACTCACGGCTTAGCCAACACGCCTGCCTTGTCGAATCTCGAGTGGGTCGCGACGGAAGATGTTACAGGCAAGGCGTCCGAAAGTTTCCGTAACGAAACAAACCCGATCCTCTTCCTGCAATACACGTCCGGTTCAACCAGCGATCCCAAAGGCGTGATCGTGTCGCACGAAAACGTGATTCATAACTGCCGCGGCCTCGCCGATCACAAACCCACGGGCGTCTCGTGGTTGCCCCAATATCACGACATGGGTTTGATCGGATACTACCTTCATCCCCTCATCGCAGGCGGCACTACCTACGGCTTCTCACCAACTGATTTTCTCAAGCGACCTATCTTGTGGCTGCAAACATTGAGCCGCGTGCGTGCGACCTACTCGTCGTCGCCAAACTTTGGCTTCGAGTATTGCCTGCGCGAGGAGAAAGTTCCGTCTAATGAACTCGCCAATCTGGATCTGAGTTCACTGCGCATCCTGATGAACGCTTCGGAGCCTGTTCGCCCTGATACATACAATCGCTTCCTGGAAAGATTCGCTCCTTACGGCCTGCGGCCTGAGGCGCACGTGGTCGCTTATGGACTGGCGGAGAACACGTTGGCCGTGACTCAGTACGGCAGGCGCAATAAGGACCACATCATGAGCTGTGGTAAACCTCTCGATGGGATCCGCGTGCGCGTCGTCGATCCGAAGTCCGGTTCAGTTCTGGGCAACGGGCAAATCGGCGAGGTCTGGGTCGCAGGGAAAAGCACCTGCCAGGGTTATTGGAATCGTCTGGAGCTTACCCGCGAGGTTTTCGGTAATACCGTCACGAATGATCCCGAGGATCACAATACTTATCTTCGCACAGGCGATCTCGGCTTTCTCGACGATGACGAGCTGTTCATCTGCGGACGACTCAAAGACATAATCATCATCCGCGGCGTTAACTACTACCCGCAAGAGATTGAGAGCATTGTCGAGTCATCGTCTACGAAGATTCGCGCCGGAGGTGTCGCAGCTTTCGACGCGAATGGATTGGTTGTCATGGTTGAAGTGCGGAAAGCTAAAGAGCTCCCCAACCCTCACACAATCTTTCAGGCAATTCAGACGCACTGCAACATCACGCCCGGCACTATTGTCTTCGTTCCCGCGAGGACCATCGCGAAAACCACGTCAGGGAAAATCGCGCGCAACGTCACACGGCAACAATGGCTCGACGGCAAGCTGCGAGTCATAGCAACTCATGTCATGCCAGAAGAGGTGGCGCACACAGGATCCAGGCAATGGTTCCGTCATTTCCTCGAGCGCTACAACTTGACGGGCCGGGAGCAACATACCCTCGCTGCAATCGGGATGGATTCGCTCGCGACGGTATCGCTCCTTAACGATATTGAAGTAGTGCTCAAAGATCACGGTCTCACTGATTTGCCGGACGAGATTGACGGCAATCTCCTGCAGCGGCTGACGGTCGCTGAGTTGTTTGCGCTACTTAATCATTTTGAGAAGCCTGGCGGCGAACAAGTCGCGGTATTTCGCAGTGTGCTGAAGAAACTAAGGCAGGAGCATGATGAGTTCCAACGTGATCGCATGCGACGCGATGCCAGACTGACGCCCATAGATCATGTCGAAGTCGCGGAAGAACCATTAACGAGCGTGCTCCTGACTGGTCCCACCGGCTTCTTCGGACCATTCCTGTTGAGCAGCCTGCTACAGCACACTCCGTACACTTACTACATCCTGACACGAGCGTCCGGCAACGTTCACGGAATGGATCGAATCCGCGAATGCCTGCAACGCTCTCACCTCTGGACACCTGCGATCGACGAGGAGCTGAAAAAGCGAGTTCACGTCGTGTGCGGAGACATCGCTCAACCCGACCTCGGCATGTCTTCGCACGAGTGGCAAGCTCTCAGCGTTCGCGTGCAGGCGGTGATCCATAACGCTGCTCTGGTGAATTATGTTTTGAATTACGATGCCCTGCGGCCACACAACGTCGAGGGTACTCGCGAGCTGTTGCGCTTCTGCTCAACCGGAACGCGCAAGGAGTTTCACTTCATCTCCAGCACAATCATTTTTGGCTGGACCGTAAAACGCGAGCTCCTGGAGACGGACAATAACGACGAGATGCTGAATCTCGACTTCGGTTATGCGCAAAGCAAGTGGGTCGCCGAGCAGTTAGTCTTTGCAGCAGAAAAGCAGGGACTGAAGACGAGAGTTTACCGGCCTTCGTTCATCACAGCGTCGGCGGCAGGCGTGGCGAGCAGAGACGACATTGTAATTCGCCTGCTGGCGTTTATGATCAACGAGGGTATAGCCGTCAGCGCTGAAAACCAGATCAGCTTTCTTCCCGCTGAGATCGTCGCCGGCAATATCGTCGCCCTTTTCAAACAGCGCGAAACAACTGCTCGAACCTTTCACGTGACCGCCGACAGTTACTATAACCTGACGGATATCACTCGCTTGATCACACGCGAGTACGGCTATGAATTCGTGTACTACGACATACCGAGCTTCGTCGCAGAGATGAAACTCCGGTGTATGCCGGACAACCTGCTCTACCCGCTGCTCGATTTCTTCAGCCGCTCGCATCAGAAAATCGCCGCGATGCAGCAGAAGCGATACAACAACGATCATTACCGTGCAGCACGAGATGCGTCAGACATCTCTTCTTCCGATCCGCCTCTGAAGGACGTCGTCTCGAACTTAATGTCCTATCTTGCTAAACATGTAAATCCCGTAAACTGAAATACACCAGATAAAAGCCCGTATAGACCAACACCAGAAACCCGAAATACAACAAAGGCCCACGCCACGAGTAAGCCGGCTCAGTGCCGGCTCGCGGACGATAAGGCCTGAGGACCAGAGCACTCGCTGCTGCGCCAAGCGCAATCCCACCCAAAGCATCGAGCACGACATGCTGTTTGACAGTGCAAACAGACACACCGACGAACACCAAACACGCCATCGCCACTGCTCCATACACTCTCGCTGCCTTCCACGCGGAGAACGCCGCCAATACGGCGATCGAAAGATGCAGCGACGGGAACAGGTTGTACGGCGGATCGATCGAGTAGAGCACCGAAACCGCCCAGTCGGAAGGTCGCGCGAGGTCCAACATCGCCGGAGGGGTTCGCAATCCCAGCGAAGTTACCGGAAATACTGTGAAGCAGATCAGCGAGATAGCAATGGCTGCGGCATATGCAATTGCGGTGCGGCGAAAGAGTCGTTGGGAACGCACTACAAACAATGGAAGCAACGCGGCGGGAAATATCAGCAGGTACACCCAAACGGAGCGCGCGATAAACGGGATCTGTACGTCGAGCGCCGCGGTCAATTCCCTTGCCTGTGCGGGACTTCGTGAGAGGCCGATGCCGAAATAGCCGGCGATAAAAAAGACTACCAGCGCGACAGTAAGCGCCACTCGTTCCAGCAAAATTCCTCTCGCACGCACGGCTTTGCCTCAAAGTAGGAATCGCACTTGGATCGGGTCAGTACAGGGAGCGGTAGCGACCTGGTCAGTGATCAGCATGCGATATTCCTAACGATCTTGAGTTCCATGATTGACCAGGTCGCTACCGCTACCTGTACCTGACCCGATCCAGGGAATGATTTCGGACTTTGAGGCAAAGCCTGCACGCACTATGGACCAGTCACCAGCAAATGAAACACGCCCCTGTTACCAGGAATGATATTGCTTTTTCCCGCAGGATGCCTGATCTGAAGGATCAATCGCGCAAGAGACCTGGCGCTCGCTTCGGTCATGTTCGCAGTTTTGTTCGATAGCGCGTAATGATACAAAAACTTGCCGGCGACTTTGATCCTACCCGCTGAGATCTGAACACCCAGAGAAGTGCAATCGATCGGAATGCCTCGGCGCGCGTGATGGCGGGCGCCGGCGCCGTTCCCGTCTGCATGGTTGGAAGTGGAATCCAGTGCTTGAGCAATCTCCTCGATATGGCGCGGCAGCAGTAGTCGATAGTTAACTTCTCTCTTCAGTCGCCGGCTGGTAGCCACTGCCAACATTGTCAACGATACCAGGGCAGTTGTTGCGACATGCCACCACTGAAATGGCAGGATCCGCAGGAAGTCACCCAGCACAACTGCCCACATGAGCAAGAGCGATAGCCACTGGCTCTCTGAAAATCCCCACAGGTAAGCGCGATCCGTGTCTGCGCGCACAAATTCCAGAAAGAACCGCCCCGCGCCGTAAGCGCATATATATAAGGACAGCGCGGCACCCGGCGTAAACCCAAGCAAAACGAGCAGACAGCCTATGGCAACGGTTCCACCTACCCACATCGCTTCGATAATTTGGACCGGAAAGAAACGTGTCATCGAGTAGTACGGACTGAAACCGGCAGCTACATGTTCCGGACCATAGCGCACGCCGCAACGGCACGGCGTGCCATGACAACATCCCGCCATCAGACAACCTACACGGCCACACATCAGCCCGAGACCCAAACCCAGGATGCTGACGTCGAGATAACTTAGAACCGGCTCTGCCAGTAACCACGATAGAAGAGCTGTCACAAGAATGATCGCGATCTCATGATGACAGTACGTCAGACGTTCCTCGCCGAGTATGATCTTGGTAATCATTATTAACGCGAGGCAACTCACTAAATCTGCGACGACCAGTGCTGCCATCACCAACACTGAAAGACCGCTGAGTCTCGCGAGCGTTAACATCAAGCCGATTGCCAGCACCACACCCGCGCCACCGAAGACCTGGAAGCACGACCACGATCTTCCGAATAACGAAAACGCAGGATGTACTAACTTATCGAAACAGGAATTGATTACTCTTTTCATGGCACTAGAATCAAAGGGGAATCCTTTTGTGCTTTTTTGTGGCATCAAGCGGTTTTGCCTCTCCGCATTAGTCACTTCTTCTTCGTCTCGTATGGCTTAACAAACTTATCAAGCTCGGTGATTAGATCTTTCGAGATTGGTTCCTTCTTTCTGTTCTTGATTCCTTCCCGGTCCTTCCACTTGTAAACAAAGAGAGACAACGCATCCCTTACCTTTTCAGCCTCCGCTTTGTCCGGCACCGGCGACTCGTAGTATTTCTTGAGTTTTGCGATGGAGTCCGCTTGAGCGGTGGTTGTTGCCGCAGCGTAATAGTCGAGTAACGGCGTCCAGATCGGGCGGCCCTTTTGAATTGTTAAGTACTGGTGAAAGTAGTGGACGAAGTCATTGGTCCAGGCTTCCAGTTCCTCGTCGTCATCGCTCTTGCCTTTCTGTTGCGCGGCGCCGAGGTGGTGGGTGGTATGAAAGAGCTCGTGTTCACCGGCGGCACGCGTCAGAAGTGGACTGGCTTCGTTCAACGCATTCGGACCGATGATGGCGTAAGTGTCAGTTCCGCTATCAAAAGAGTGGCCGACGTTGTTTTCGAGTGAGCCACTAGTCCACTTTTCCTTTTTGTTAAGGTTGACGTCGAAATTGATTACCGGCGCTTTCTTGTAATCTTTAGGATCTTCCTTCTTCGGCGAGCTGTTCCCGGCAAGGTTTACTTGATATTGAGGCTCTAACGCCTTCTTCGCCAACGCCAGCATCGCGTCCTCATCGGAGTTTTCTTTCGCGGCTTTGACGTCTGTAGCCCAGTCACCTGACAAAGCAACAGATTTAGTTTTCTTGGGAGTCCCACCACAACCTTGCAAGCGCAGACCGGAGCGCATGCGTGGCATCGCAGTTTGGCCCAGCTCGGACAACTCGCCACGCGCGCCGGTCCACAGCTTCAGCACCGCTCCCACCGCCGAACGATCCGCATCGTCTTCCAGTGAACCTGACTCAGCTCCGCCTTTGTGCTGTGTTGTCGCACTCTCGCCGCCCTGTTGGACCACGTGCGCTAACTCGTGCGCGATTAACGCATCGCCCACCGGTGTGCCCGGCTTGTACTCTTCCGCGCCAAACGCAATGTCGTTCCCGATCGTGAATGCTCGCGCCTGCATTCCTTCAGATAACTCGCGCGCCTTCGTATCCGTGTGTACGCGTACGCCCGCGAAGTCCACTCCGAATGCTGACTGCATGCGCCGCTGCACCGAACTATCCAGCGACTGCCCGCTACCAAGTTTTGCCTTTACGGCTTGAGGATCTCCTTCGACTCCCGCTTCACCACCTTCGCGATGCTTGAACAACATGCTGCCGACACTCGACAACGCACGACCCGCTCCGCTTACCAGTCCGGAGATCGCACTGCCCACTCCCGACAACAACCCGCCCAACAATCCGCCAACTGTCGCCCCCGGCATCGCGCTCGCCGCAAACTCTTCCGGCAGATCTTTGACTTCTCCCGTGCTGCGCCACTCCTCGATCCCACGACGCACTCGCTGCGTCACCAGAGGAATGTAATCCGCCGCGCTTCGGGCACTGGCAGTCTCCGGCGCGTACTTGCGCAGCGCTCGTTCCACGTACGCACTCGGCTGCTTGCCGTAGTGGTCCAACCAGCGCTCGATGTACGGGCAACCCATCGCCGACCACATCGTGCCCTTCAACGCTTGTTCCGCAGTGCTGCACACTGCGGTGCGGAGTTGCGAGAGAAACTCGCTCTTACGCATCTGCCCTGGCTTCAGATCCTTCGCTTCGTCTTCAACGATCAGCGAGGGCGCCGCTGGCGCGGGAGTCGTCTCAGACCCAGCGTCTTTAGCTTTCTTTTGGACGACTAGACCGCTACCGATTAATCCCAGCAGCGCCTGGTTGCCGGCACTCTGTTGAAGCTCACCTAGCGGTTCGCGTTGCGACATTTCATCCGGCTGCCGTGTTACTCGTTGAGCTCCGGTAGCGGACTCATCGACCGATTTTCTGCGCACTTGAAGCACTGCGTAGCTTCCTCGCTGTTTTTGTGAACTGCTACTTGCAACTCGGCGGGTTCTTCTTAAAGTCTTCCCATTCCTTCATCATCCGTTTGTAACGCTCCGTCTCTTTTGAATCAGCACACGCCTTTTCAACTTTTGCTCCCTGGCATGCGTCGATGCCCGCTTGATAAGCCTGCTTTTCGTTCTGCTTGCATTTTTGATCGTGCCATTTCTCGTAAGCCTCCCGAGCCGCCCGAAGCTTTTGTATTGCTTCTCTGAGCTTTTGCTTTGCTTCCTCGAGCTTTTTCTTAGCAGAAGGATCCTGACGGGCCTCACGATCAAGCCTTTCAACCTCAGGAATTAGGTCTTGAACTTTCTTGTAGATAGCCGACACTTTTGTACATTCAGCCTCGCCGAACTTGACATGGGCTTCTTCGTGCGTCTTCGCGCACTCCAACATGCAGGCAGGGATTTTTTCGGTGACGAGTTGCGTGACCATTTTTCCTTGAGCAGGATCGCACCACGCAGCTCCTAAGGTCTCGGTTAAAACAGGAGTATCGGCGGGAGGCTTAACGGGTTTGTCGGAGGGCGTATCTGGTTTCTTTGGTGGTGTATCTGGTTTCTTTGGCGGCAGTTTACTGGGCTCCTTTTTCTTTGGGTCCGGAGTGGCTGGAATGTTCTCCACCGTAACTGGATCATCCTCGCCGCCGGTTTTTTGAAACTGCAATCCAGCATCTGCAATTGCCAGGGCTGCCGTTGAGAATTCATCCGCCTCCTTTTCGTCAGCACACTCGTTGCACGGGGCATTCACCGAACAGGCGGCACACTTCTTCTGCAAGCTCAATCCTGATCCATTTCGTGGCGACGAACTGCGCAGCTTCGGCTGAGCGTATCCGCCTCGCAGCAATCGCAACACCGCCTGGTTGCCGATGGTCTGCTGCAAACCGAACAGCGGATCCAAAGGCGAAGCTTCAGTGCGAGGCGGACTTACCCGCGGTGAGGCTGAGGGTGACCTCTCGGAGTATTGTTTGCCGGCGCTACCCATTGGCCGTCGTGCCTCAATCGAAATGCAGCCGTGCCTTCTATAAGTCCTGCTGCGTGTCCGCAAGCGGCGCGGTATCCCGCGACGGCGTTGGCCTGCGCGGTGGTCGTCGCGGCGGCTCAGTTGAAGGCTTGTTGGGCGGCGCTGGTTTCGGCGCACTCGCCGTCGCCTTGACATTGATCGCGTTAGGATGGACCACGCGCTGCTTGTTCGGAAAACCGATCGTCAGCGCCCGTGGACCAGGTGTGGCGTTCGCCTCAACTTTGAACGGAATCTCCAGTATCTTGTCGTTGGCGGCAGACGGTTTCACCTCGGCCGTTTTCACAGTCACTTCCTTACCTAACTCAGCCGTGGTTCCTTCGGGAAATGACCGGTTCGACTCGGCTTTGAGAACGCGCTCTTCCCCTGGCGCAATGTCGCCTCCATCCTGCACGTTTTGAATCTCCGGCGGGCCCTGGCAATTCCACCAGAACGAAGCGTGAGAAAGGACCATCCGCCTGCAAGCGCAGTTGTCGATGCGGGTTATTACTCCATCCGCGTCCAGCTCAATTCTCGCCAATCCCACCCAAGGATCGTCTGGAGGCGTGGGGCACGCCGGAATGGGACTGTCTTCAAACAACTTATTGAAGACGGGCGCGTCAACGTGCTCATGCGGGCAGTAGCTCAACACTTTGATCTCGTAGCCATCGCGCCAGCGAGAGTTTTCGCAACGCGTGTCGTCGCAGCCACAACCGACCGGCTGCACGCGAACCGGCCGCGTCGCGAACTGTTTGTACCTGACGGCAACAAACAACTCGTCTGGTCCATCTCTCTCAAACACCTCGACACACCACGGATCGACGGCTTCGACGCATGGCTCGCCGGTGATGCCAGTGAGTCCGGTGGTGCGCAGATCGACGAGGCGAGTGCAGTCGATATTGATCTCATCGCCACAAGGGCTCAGGATGTAACCAGGTTTGACGTATACCTGCCACGGCTCGAACTGGTCGTTGCCATTGCCGTTGGTCTTCGGCACCATGCAAACCTGCGCCCCACAAACCACGCCCCAGCCATGCAGCATGCGATTGTGCAGGCGCAGTTTGCTGCGGAAGTAATCCTGCTCCAGCGTCAGATCATCTGAGGTAATAAGCTGGCGAGCATAATAACGGGGTCGTTCAGCCGCGCCTCGATCGCATGACATGTCGGCGCACATCGTGTCGGTTTTCATAATCTTCTCCCTCTCAAACGTCAGATTCTTCTTGCGCTGATTTACCCATGAGCGAGTTAATCAATTGATAGAGCAGCCGGTTGGTATAAACGATCGGGCACACTCGGTTATCGAGTTCCGGCTCCCAGCCGTCGTCAGACTCTCTGAGTTCTATGTTTGCCAAAGGAATGCAGCAGTCGTCCGGTAAGACTCGACAAGAGCTGGTCACAAAATCCACTAACGCGCCGTAATCGATCTCGCGTCCGTAACCGATGTTGTCGGGAAAGTCGTACTTCCGGACTGGAGCAAAGCCCTCCCTGATCTCGATTGCGTATTGCTCGCGAATTGAGCCGGAGGCACACCAGGCTTCTGAGTCGCAATCGCCGGCGAGCGCGGGTACGGGATCCGTTTTGCATTCGTGATAGCAAAGCACTACGTGAGCAAAAGGAATCTCACAGTAGTAGTGGTGGTGTTCCTGCGGGCGCCGGTAGCGATCGCCTTCACGGTTGGGTTGGTCCTTCGATCTGTCCACAGGTTCATAGGGTGGCAGCTCGGGAAGTGGATAAGGCGCCGACGGAGTCGCAACAACGATCTCGCGTCCGCACCTGTCAATTGCCAGGCCCGGCGACAGCACCACACTCTTCCCATCCTCAGTCAGATCCACCCTGAGGCCGCACACGACTCCGGGACCAGTCACCAAACGGTTGAGCAGCCGGCGTTTGGCATTGAAATACTCCTGCTCCATCTCGAGATGAAAAACATCCAGCAGCTTGCCGTAAAAATAGTTGTTCCGTACCGGTGCTCTGAAATCCTTGTGCATGCGGTCGTCACCGCCATTATGGCTGCCCTGATATTGGGCCTGAATGGCCTGATTGTTTTGTGCCATGTTTCCTCCTCTTAGATACCTGGGGCTTACGTCCCAGGCTTTATGCTTACGGCTGCTGCGCAGGCTGAAACGTCGATGATCAACCTACGCGCGTGCCTATACCGATTCGACTCTGCTCGCCTACCCTTCCGGTTAGTTCACCTCCGAGTGAGCTCTGCTGGTCGAGCATCATCCCTTCGTGCAGCATCACTTCTGACGCCGGACCACCGACGACTGCATCGTGCCCTACACGCGCCTGGTAACCCACTCGCATGCGTGGCTCGATCACGCACAGGTGATAATCCGTGTGTGCCGGCTTCTCACGCTCGATGATCGCCTTTACCCGTGGCAGCGTTTCGGCACAATGCAACTGCGTCCGGTAGATCTGAATACTGAACTGATGGGCCACATCTGAAAAAAGCGGATCACCAAATTCCTCGTTGGTTATCAGGTGCGACTGGTCCAGGGTTGCGCTTGCGCCCAGCACTGCGCCTTGAGCAGAAGCCGGCAACAGCATCGTCGTCACACCCAAAATCGAATTCTCCGTCGCCTCCCATGAAGGCTCCTTCGAATGGTTGTGACACCCGCAACCGCAACCCGACGGCTGCGCCGGCAACGACCACCACGCCGCGTTCACAATCGGCTCTTCGATGATTGCGTTGACTCCGCCGAAGATTCGCAACGCATCGCGCAAGCCTTCCACAGTGCCGCGACGTCCATACAATTCGAAAGCTTGCGCGATTGTTCGCCGCTGTTTTTCTTCGTCCCAATTTTCATCGAGCTCAACCGCCAACCAACCCGCAAGCCACGGCAGGATGTCTTTCGGAACGCTGACCGGATCAAAGAGCAGCGAGAGATCCTCGATCTCGTCTTCCACGTCGGAGAACAGGGCTTCAAAGAGCGACAGGAAGCGCAGCAGGAAATCCGCGCATTGTGAATCGGTGCGATAGATTGCCGGCAGATGATTGAGATAACTGGTGTGATCGAATTCGAGGCGGATTTGGGAGATGACCGGCGTTGAACGGCCGTCTCCGGAAAACAAAGCGCCGATCCAGACAAAGCGTGACGGTTCACCGCCGACGAAGAGATCGAATAAGTCTGCGACACGGTCAGCCGGTGTGACTGGCCGGCGCCACTTCAGGTCGGCAAATGGATTGTCTTTGGTGGGATCGACTGCCGGCGCATCAGCCTCGTCATCGGAGGTAAAAACGAACAAGCGCAGATGCGCTCCGGCCGAGAGTCTTCGCATCTCGACTTCGACACGATGCCACGTCGTCTTCACGTCGCTCACACTGATGGCGCTGCTCCACATAGCGCCTTTCGTGCGATAACCTTTGCGCACCGAAAGCCGGCGCGGCGCAAGATTGCCACCACTGTGGACCAGCAGTGTCTCCTCATCCAACAATGCCAGCGCCGCAACTGGCGCGTGATAACCGATGGCCTCACCGATGAATTTGTAGCTCTTGCCTCGCTTGAATTTGAGAATGGCGTGACGTTCATTGTCGCCGGCGTAAACGGCATTGTCACTGGCAACTATGCCCATCGGTTTTATGAGCATGTCTGTGCCGAATGAAGCATTGTTATTCTCGGGAGTGCGTACGAGATTGCCGGCTTCATCGAAGATGAATACCGTGTGCTGATCTGCATCGATAACGTAAACGCGAGTTTCCTGATCTGTTGAGTAAACGGCGATATCAACCGGCTTGGTCATCACACCGCTTTGACTTACGGTTTCCCAAAACGAGGGAATCACCTCTCCGGCACGATTGAATTTCTGAACGCGCTTGTTGCCGTAATCGACTACGTAGACGTTTCCCAGGCGATCTCCCGCGAGGGTCCATGGCGTGTTGAAGCGACCAGGTTCGTCCGATGGCACGCCGGGCTCGGAGGAGTTGTCGCCCCAAATGTCTACAAGCTGGCACGAAGAGAGATCGAATACCTGGATGCGGTGGTTTCCACTGTCGGCGACGAAGAGCGAGTCACGATTCGCCGGAATCAACAAACCGCGAGGTGTATTGAACTGCGCGGGTCGTTTACCCTTGCCGCCCATGCAGCGCACGGGGTCGATTGCGCCATCGCAGGGATCGATTCTCAACACACGATGGCCCACCGGGTCGCTGAAATAGATCGCTCCGTCGCGGCTGACGGCGATGCCGGCTGGACCATCCGGCGCCTGGTCATCGTCGTCGAACAGCTCGGCGCCGTCGAGCAGCGGCACCGTTTGTAACTGCAACGAGCCATCGTCGTTTAGCTCGAGGCCGTCCCATTTAAAGACCGGCCAGCGCCCATCGGCGTTAAGAAATCGGAAATTGTGTTTGCCGTCTTTCATGTTCTTATGTGTGTAATCTAATCAATCTAGTCGCACTTGGATCCACCAGGTCGCTACCGCTCCCTGTACTGACCTCATCCAAGTACCAAGCATCAACTCAAACACCAAACTACTCGTATCGTAGTGCCCCAAAGCGACTTGGATGGGGTCAGTACAGGGAGCGGTAGCGACCTGGTGCACCCCGCAGCATCAACCTCGCCCAAAAAGCATCAACTCAAACACCAAACATCATGGTCCAGTTTTTAATCCTCGACTCCCATCCAAACCAGGCGCCAGCCTGTTTCGTCACCAGTCGTTTCGTTGCGCGAGTACTTGAATAGCTTGTCTACAACGTCCTGCATCTGCTGCTTGAAAGCGTCGGAATTCAGATCGGTGTTGGACAGGAAATCAATGGCGCCGAGTGCTGCTCCAAACGTAGCGGCGCGTTGCATTCTATTTGGCGCTATTAGCTGGCCCATCAAGAGTATGTTGGCGATGAAGCTTTTCGGCTGCGGGTTTACAATTTGCACGAATCCGTCGAGGACGATGTCGATGTTTGCCGTCTGAGACGACTCGCCATCTGAGATTGTCCTGGTAAAACGTCTAATCCTCGGGCCAGTAACCCGAGCCGAGTAACACGGAGTATTCAAAAACCCGCAGATGGAAGTATCGACAGTGGTAGCAAGACCTATCGGAAGAACGAACGGAAAGAAACCCAAACCCTGAGCAAACTTTTGTATCAGGTCGTTAACGTCGTCGCTGCTGAAGGTTATCTTCGGATCGATCGGCGCAAACAACAGCGGTTGCCAGTCAGGTTCTGAAGTGCCGCAGCACACGTACGGCAGCGTGGCGGGACGTGCGTTTAGTCTCTCCGCAATGGACAAATCCTGGTAGAGCTCGCAGTTCAGGACCTGCGCGCGCGCGAGCACTAGACGCATCCCGGCGAGAATCTCAAGTTTCTCGGTGGTCTCTCGCGGCTGTCCATTGGAATCAAGCCGGACCCAACAGAAAACGGGTTCTTCGCGTAACCTGACCGCGCCGCGTTGATTGCATATCCCTTCTCGCGTCTCGGCCTCTTCGAGATCCTGGTCCAGGTATGAAACTGTCAGATCGTAAAGTGCCGGCGTGCCGTCAGACTCTCCGGCCGTAGGCGGAACCGCTTCTATTTGATCGCGAATCAAAACAATCTCGTGACCTTCGCGGTCTATCGCGTATCCCGGACCGATGGTGACTTCGCGATCTCCCTTCTTGCCTGAAACCGCAAAGCCGTTGCCAATGCCCGGTTGATGCAGGCTCTTGTTGTGCAGCCAGCGCATCTCACGATTGAACGCCTCGAGAGTCTGAAGGTCGTCGGCAAAGAGGCGCTGGCCGTTGAAAAACTGCTGCCGTTCTATGAAGCGTGTCTGGTCGAGAATGTTCATGATTTATCCTTCAGGGTTTCGTACGCCGTCGAGCGACTTGTATCTGACGAACTCTGCGATGGCCCAGTGCTTCCGCCGTCTTCGGCTCTGCTGCTACTTTGGTCACTGGAACCGTCGTGCTGCACTGGCAATCCGCAAACGGCTGAAATTGCGGTTTGATGGTTTCCTGAATTCCCATCCAGCAGACATAGAGTTTTTGTTGACGCGCGAAGTTCACGAAGTCGGTGGCAAAGCTGCGCGGTTGCGATGCCCTAACGCCAAGTGGAGTCTGGCCCAGTTCCCTAATTGGAGGCTCGACGTTGGCAAAACGAATTCGCGTACCGAGCACTGTTATGATCGGCGGCATCCACAGACGAAGCCGGAAACGACGGGTAGACTCCAGATCGATGTGCGTGATCGGCACCGGGAAAAAATTCAGGTGCACCTGGTTCCAGAGCGTTCCCTGCAACCACGCAAAGTAGCAGGGCACTTCGGTGAACCCTGCTCCCGACGTGTCGATGGTTACTTGAATGCCGATGTCCGCCTGGACCTTGGCGCCAGTCGGATCAACTATGACTTCACTCCACACCTCCCAGGCGGTATCGCCCGGCACCGTTGCACCTGATCCGATCCGTGGACGAGTCAGGGCCCGCGCGCGCCTGAGAATAAAATGAGCATTAAGCACCGGCGATCGCTCATCTCCCGCGACGAGCTTGACTACCGCAGCAACAAAACCAACCTCACTCGAAATCTTCTTCAACTCTTCCGCTTCACTCGCGGACAAACCGCCGATCGCGATTAACAGTTTTCTGTCGTTGTCGTAGAAGACTTTCTGCGCCAACTCCACAGGAAATACAGTATTGGGAGGAAGTGTTCCGAGTTGGGCTGATGGTTCGTAACTAATCTCGGCGAGCGGCACGCCATCGGTGAACTCCAGCGAGCGCGAAGCCTTCCACTCAAACCGTGACGCCTGTTGTTTACTGGAGCAATCGCCCGAGATCGATCGATCCGCCGCTTCGAAGCCGGCCATTAACGTGACGCTCTGAAACTTTTCACCCGGGTCGGGAGGCAAAGGAATTTCTTTCGTGGTTTGCAGGATCAGCTCGCGCCCATAGCAATCGTAGGCAACGCCCGGTTCGATCTTGACTCGCGTATCTTGCAGCGTGACATCAAACCCGTAGCTCACGCCGTACGAGTTATGGAGCGCGCGGTTATGCCACCAGCGAAGCTGCGCCTGATAAGACGTCTGGTCGCGGAAGTCGCGCGAGAGCAGTTTCTGGCCTTGCCAGTAGCGGAGGCGCTGCATTTCGAATGGACGGTTATCCGGCATAGATACCTCAAATCACCTCGATGACGTGGTCTCCGGCAGCGACCAGTGAAGTTGGACCAAGACAGATATTTCCGCACTGCGGCCCGCAGCCGTTTGCCATCAACTCCAGTCGCACTACGTTGTCAACTCCAACAATCTGATCGATTAACTCCATGATCTCCGAGCGATAGACATCACGGCCCATGGGCCAGCCGGTTCCCTGCGGTCCACCCGTAAGCGGGTGCAGGAAAGTATTCAAAGCCGTGACGATCTTTTGTTGCAGATTGCTGCGTGCTACGCCGGCAAACGCTTTCACTTTGGCGCGCACGGATACTTCCAGATAGTCTGGTCCAACCACTACAACGCGAGTGCCGATGACGCGTTTGTCCTGAAGATAGGAAGCTACCGCGCGCCGCAGGCCGGCACTGGGAGTAGGCTTCGGCACCGGCATGTTCGGCAAAATCACGAGCGTTACCAGACCGGTGGCTTTCAGACACGGGAAGCTCGGATGGCGGTTAGCGCGCGCTTCGGCTCTCGCCAGTTGGGTTCCCGGAGTTGCCATGGCCAGCCGCTCGTAATCTTTCAGAGTGACGGCGCGGTTGGTTTGATTGAGCAACTTGATCGCTCGCGTCGCAGCACCGTCGAGAGTTTCAGCCGGTGCGCCTGCGAGGCTGCTCATCGCGTTCGAAATCTCTTCAAACTGCTGGACTACGTTGTCAAAATCCGGAATCAAGGCGCGGTTGTGCAGCCCATCGATGAAGTGCATCGTTTCGTGGCCCGGCAGATTGCCAAGCTCTGCGCGAGTTGAGTTGTAGATTGCAAACATCAACGCACCCGCAGGAGGAGTTCGTCCGTTTTCACCATCGCCAAAGCTGGCGATGCCGCGCGTTGCGTCGAGTAGAAAATGAGCGTCGTTGCGTTTCGAAGTATCGAGGTCCTGCCGGATGGTCCATTGTCGCCAATCGCCGTCGCTCTCCAGGCTGAACAGCGCAAAGCTGGACTGTTGCGCCGGAAATTGCAGCAGATTGAGTTCCTGAAACGGCGAGCCGTCGCCGGTGCCGAGCAGGACCCCTTCGATCGTGATGAAACCTGTTGTCGCTGCTGTTGGCGCTTCGTAAGCAAGCACCGTGAATTTCGGTTCAACCGGCTCTTCTTCGAACGAGAGTTTCGTGATTGCGATTTGGCCCGTAACGGCATCTCGCTCTCGTTTGAGGGAAATACCGGTTTGCTCACCCGGCGAAGGTGCGGTTCCGCTAATGTCGGCATTCTTAGCGATGCCGAACAAACTCGAAACCGGCACTGCCTGTTCACTCATGGCGCCATTGAAAGCGATCGCCGTGAGTGTCGGCGGAGCATCGTAGGCGCCGGCCTCAAAGCGACAACGAAGATAAAAACTCGCGCGCCGGCCGACGATCTTCGTCTCCATCGGAGCGGGAATCTTCAGCAGAATACGGCCGTCGATAGTGAAGGCGGAGGTATCATCCTCAACAGCGTCCTGTTCCAAAGATCGCCAACGTAAGTTCGCGCCGTCTCTGACGAGAAACTCCCAAGTGGTCCTTACGCGATTGTTCCGCGGCAGGCGTCGAGTTTCTTCATTCACGCTGCCGGGTTCATCCTTAGTGTCCTTGCAGGTGATCGCTGGTGGGTGACACGTTCGCTCGCGGGCATCTATTTCGTCGAAGATGCGACGCCGTTCATCCGCGCCGGAATGCCCGCCTCCAAACTTGAAGTAGAGACTGACGGGAGTGTCCGAAGGCAAGCTCTCACTGAAGCCGAAGTAGATCTCACTGCCCAATTCGGGAACAGCGCCAAAGATCGAAACGGATTCCCCTGCCAGCAACTGGTTCCCCACATCATGAAATCCATTTCGATCTTTGACCTGGACAACTTCGAGGCGTCCAGGCACAACGGTGACAGGATCAAGCAGGCGAAACGAAACCTGTGAGCCGCTCAGGTCGGTCGCGAACAACTGCGTACCGGCCGGAAGCTCTTGTTTTTGAGCGCCGGGTTTTAAGGCAAAGCTCAAAACATTTTGCGCAGCTCTCGGCGGTTCAGGCGCGATACCTATCAAAGCCAAAAACTTTCGCTTGTGTTCATCCGAGATGCGATTCACTTCGTAGATATCCATCTCGGCGACCCAGGCGAGCAGTTCCATCAACGTGATGCCCGGATCGTGAACGTTGTGATCGGTCCACTCGGGAGCGTAGGTTGGGATCAGCGATCGGCCTTCGTCCACAAGATCCGACCAGCGGCGGTCATCGAGATTTGGCAGTGGAATCTTCACGACTTATCCTTCCGCAGCCTCGAGCTTTAAGCGTATGACTCCGGCGACGACCACTCGATCGTCAGCCACGGGAACCTGCTCACCCTGTAGCTTCCCTTGCGCGAAGAGCGTCAACTCCTTCACGTAATCAACCCCGTTCACACGCTCCAGCACAGCAGCGACATCCGACATGTAAACGCTTCGTCCGAGATCCCAACCTCTGTGGTCTGGTCCACCCCGCAACGGATGGAAGAAATCTTCCAGTGCCTTGCGCGCGGCCTTCTCCACTGTTCCTGCTTCCGCGGGATCGACAGGCGCCACGGTCGCGGTAATATCGATGGGCAAGTAGTCAGGACCGGTGACGTAGATCTGCCCGGTGCCGACCAGGTCTGCCGGAGCGCGCTCTTCGATGTACTTGAGAATGTGTTGTCGCAATCCGAATGAAGGCCACGGCCGCGGGTCTTCACTTTGCGGAATGATCAGCACGGTTACCCAGCCGGGCAATGGTCGCCCGCCGGCATTGCGAGTCGGGATAGCGCGGACAAACGCAACTGCGGGCGATGCTTCACGAGCAAGAGTTTCATAATCAGGCGGTGAGATCGCGCGACCTCTGTGTCTGACCGTCAGCGGAGCGCGCACGTTGCATTGTTCGATAGTCTCGGCATCAGCGCCGCCCTCGGCAGCGCGCGGATTGAAGACCTTCTGCACGCCTGGAACGCCGGCCAATAACTGCTTGATCCCGGTCGCTGCGATGTTTCCGGCCAGCCCGCCGCCCGATCGATGTTGTCGCGAAACGATCTGGGCCTGCGGCGGCGGGATTTTTCCCTTGTCTCCATCGCCAAAGAACACGATGCCGCGTGCGCGATCGATGACGTAGTGCCGGTCTTCCGGACCAGAGTCGAAAAAGTGAGGCTGCTCGATCCAATGCACCCACACTTCGACCACCTTCTTGTTCTTGTCACGCCGCAGCCGAAGCTCGCCACGGGTGAATTCCAACTGCGTACCTTCACGAGCCAACATCTCTTCAAACTCTCGAATGACATCTCCGTCGTTGTTCGTGACCTGTAGCGCCAGGATTCTCCATTCGACATTCGCGCGCGCGCCGGAAAGTTCGCGAACTTCGATCCGCTCTCCGGCAAGCACCGGAATCTGGGTAAAGCGCAGAACCTGATTGGCCATTCCGGAACTCAAACCCAGAAAAGCATCGTTAAGGGTGCGCTGTTGCGAGGCCCAAACAGCATTCGGAAAAATCCCATTGATTGCCGGTTCACCTGGAGGCCCGTCTTCTTTGAGACGACCGCGGATGAAATGGAGCTCCGAGCCAAATCTCGGCAGCGGTTGACTCTCTTCCGGACCGATGAAGGAGAGAATTCCCGGCACTCGGAAATTTCGCGTTTCATCTTCGACTGAGAGTTCTTCCCACCCCGCGCCGTTGAAGTATTCCCAGAGCAACGCCGGACCTTTGGTTTCATCCGGCTGCTCCAGCACATCGAAATAGATACCGAGGTTATCGACGGGAAGCTTCTTGCTGAAACCCAGATAGAGCGCGGGTGTCACATCGTTCACAAACTTGAACGGCGAGAATGTTTCCCCGGGCCACTTGGCCTCATACGTGTGGTCCTCATATTGAAAGTCGTTGAAGGTGAGAACTTGTTCCGCATGCTCAGGCGGAGTGGCCCACGTATAGCCGATGCGAAATGCGGCGAGTGATGGCGCTTGAGTGATGACAAACTTGAACGTGTTCGTGCCGTTTCCGGCATTCGTCGGCACCGCGGCAGTAAACCCATACCCGCCGCTTATCAACCGCGCGCGCATCCAGTAGCCTTCCTGCTCGTTGACTTTGGTCTTCACCATGTCGCGCGGCACTTCGGGGAAATCGATGATCTCGGCTTTCGCATCGGGAAAGTTGTTGGAGCTCATGAGAAGTATCCAACGGCGGCCATTCCAGTACTCAAAGGCAATTAAATGCGCGAGGGGAGTCTTTTTGTTTGCTGCATCAGGAATATCGAATTCATCCTGCGGGGTGACGGTCTTGGCCACATAGATCTGCATCTTCGCGCCGGGTTTGCTGAAGATCTCTTCGGAGCTGAAGTAGAAGACCGAGCCGGGCTGTGGTTGTTGTCCAAACGGAAAGAAAGGCTTCGTGAGATCCAACTTGTTGCCGTCGGCAAAAGCCAATTCCGGTTCGATGCCACTAATGTTGAATTTCAGATCCAGTCCGATGGTGCGATTCGGATCAGGTGTCGAGTGTTTGGTGACGCCTTCCATGTTCAAAAAAGACACTCGAATCTCATACTCATCTTCGTAGCTCAGCTCGATGTCGTATTCTCCATCCTTGTCAGTCTCATCCGACTGTTCCGGCAGACTCGGATTAAGAGGACTACTTACTCTTACCTGCACCTTCTCGAGTGGAGCGCCGGCCTCGTTCGTCACCTTTCCCTTGAACTGGATCGAATCAGTCGTCGTTTGCAGAGGAGTATCGGGTTTAGGCGTTTCCGTTACGAGGTTCGGTTTTAAGTCCTGACGAATGATCGTGCTCAGACGGATCGTTTCCACGAGGGGCAGGGCCTTTGCCGGATCGGGCGGCAAAGGTTCGATTAACTGTCCGCGGATCCAAAAAGCTTCGTAATCGTGGACCGCTACTTTTTTACTTTCCGCGCAATCAGACTCGAGCACGAACTTGCCGTTCGTGGTAAAGCCCGCGGTGCCGTCAGCATGTTCCGCTTCCTTCAAAGAACAGGCCGGACGCACGAACTTAAAGGGTCTCCACACTTTCCCATCCCAGTACTGCCAGAGCACACTGAGCGGTTCACTACTCGTCTGCGTCAATTCAAACTCCACGACTACGGTGGCAACTCCGGCTAGAGCCAGCAGTTTGTTGTGGGCCAGGTAAATCGCGTGCGGTGTATCTTCGAGTAGTGGTTTGCGAAACAGTTGAAACTGCTTACCCTGGAGAAAGTCGTTTGAATGATCGATGTACTGGTCTCGGCCGGGCCAGAGACTGACAACCTGTTTCAGTTGCCCGGCGGCAAGACCGGTGGTTCGTTCAGTCTCGAAAACGATCTGATCGGTGCTGCCGGGCGGTGGCGGCGCGGCGACCTGTGTGCCTTTAACTGCCGTGGCATCTGGTCCATCCGCGTTGAGCTGAAAGACGATTGGCGCGCGCGCAGCCTGGGCGGGAACGAGACTCAGACCGAGCAAGTCAAAAAACGCGAGCTTGTTCTTCTCCGGCGACTGATTTAGTCGCTGAATAATCGCGTAAAGGTAATGAGCCGCGATGCTGACGATCGCCGCGTCAGGCCCTTTGCTTTTTGGCGTCCAGTTAGACACGTAGCCCAGTCGCCGAGCCACAAGATCTCGCGCGATTTGATCGACGTCACGGTCGTCAAGCAGGGCTATAGGTTTGCCAATCACGATCGACTTCCTTCCTGGAGGTAGAATGGGTACACGAGGTTGTGCAGCGTGTTGGTGGCGCGAACGCGATAAGTAATATCGAGTAACAACTTGCCGTACGGCTCCTGCTCCGCAACGACCTTCACCTCTTCGACGATAATCCTGGGCTCCCAATCAATTAACGACTCTTCGACTCTCGTTTTGAGCAACTGCTTCGTCGTTTCGTTCAGCGGTTCAAAGACAAATTCGTCGAGCCCGGCGCCAAAATCAGGTCGCATCACACGTTCGCCGCGATTGGTCCGGAGAATGATCAGGATCGCCTGGCGGATGTCTTCTTCGTACGCCACGATTTCGATCTCTCCCACCGCTTCCATACACGGAGGAAAAACCCAACCCTGGCCCAGGAATGCTTTTTCTGAATCTGTTCCGTTCATCGTTTTACCCGCCAATCAAGACTGTGGGGAAACCAAACACGATGGGAGCTCCACAGCCTGAGAGATCACCCATGCGCGCTGCTGGCCGGCCGCCAATCAGAACATTTACGCTCCCCTTCACGATCGGCGACGGCGGATGTGGTCCAGCGACTGGCGGCATCGTGCATGCGTGCATGTCGCCGACCACAGCGGCGGGCATCCCGCCGATCAAAACGTTCGGAACACCGGGACCAGTGATCAATCCCGGGTGGCCCGTTGGATCTAAAATGCGTGCAGCCGGAGGCATCCTTCTTTCTCCTTAGTGGTGTCTATTTTCTCTGCGTATCTCTGCGTTCCTCTGCGTCTCTGCGGTAAATGTGCGCGAACAACCTGTTTACCGCAGAGGCGCAGAGGAACGCAGAGATACGCAGAGAAGAAATTTCAAACACGACCTCTCCTTAATTGATCTTGACCAAACCACCAGTAATGTTGACGGCCGGCCCGGTGATATTCAGCGTTCCGGCGGCGACCAGGTTTAGATTGGGCGTGCCGGTGATCGTTATTCCATCCGGAGTCAAATTGATGATGTTCGCGCCCGCTATGATCTGGATTCCCGCCGGCGACATGATCTGGATCGGCGTCGGCGACATGATCTGAATGCCCGCGGGCGACATCATGATCGTTTGATATGGACCAGTCGGTGTTGGGGGAGACGGAAGCACGGCGGGCGGCGTCGGCGCCGTTTGGATCGTGACTGAAGGCGGAACCTCCGTGAAAACGATCTGATTGCCCGCGAGCGTGCGGATGGCCCGAATCTGCGGCACCGGCGATTGCAGCGGCGGAGGCGCCATCGCATTCCAAAGAGACCCGATGATATAAGGCGCGTTAACATCTCCATGCTCGAACGCGACCAATACCTCGTCATTTAAATTCGGGATGAAGTACATACCGTGAAGCACGCCCGCCATCGGTAACGCGATTCGCGCCCACGGGCTCAGGTCGAGACTGTCGATGAACGGCAGTTGCACCTGCACGCGTCCGAGCATCATCGGATCGAGTGGATTGATCACCTTGCCGACAGTCACTCCGTAATACTTTGTCTTTGCTTCTTCGACGGAAGTTTCGAGGTTGCCAATGGTCTCTTCGATCATGGAATAATCTCCTTGAACACTTGAAAGTTTGTGCGATAACCGCTGCCGTCGATTGAGTGCGTCGCACTCTTGACTCGATAGTTCCCACTGAAATCCGGACCCAGTCCGTCCAGCCGGATGATCTCATTGGCGCGTACGCGCGGATCGCCGACGCAGGAGCCGCTGCCGGTCAGCCGGTTGTTGAGCTTGGCCCGCAACTCGTGAAGGATCACGAGCGCGCTATTTGCGATATCGCCGGGACTACTGATCGGTTGATCGATAATCGAGAATGCTGGTCCAACCACAGACTTTGCCCCGGCAGCGGCGACGCCCGGAAGGACCGAGATAATCAGAGTCTCGCGGTCAAAATCCCAGCCGACCGTAACGAGGAAATCGAGTGGAATCTCCCGCAACGTGAACTTCATCGAAACGCCGGCTACCTGGCCAACAGTCGTCACGTGCGGGGAGAAATCCAACAACGAACTGCCCCACGTCAGTGTCACGCTTGGTGAATACTCCTTCATAAAGCGCGACAGATAGAGAGTGTTGCCATCGACCCAAAAGTCGGCATCGTATTGCCCGGCGATCCTCGTCAAGAGCGCGAGATCGCTCTCGCCCTCCTGCTTGGTTCCACTGAGCTTGAAGATGGCATTGACCACGGCCAGCGCAGTTGAAACAGTCGTAATAGTGGGATCGATGAGCGGAATGAGCAGATTCTCAGCGCTCAAAATCATTGCGATGAGAGCATCAGGCAGCAGACCAAAGCCGCGCGCGTACTTCCCTGGCGCAAGACGGCTTAGATAGTCATGGGCCACGAGGGTCATGGTCGGCATGCCGCCGTTGGGAAACGTAACGTCAACTCCTGTCACCTCACCTAAAAACATCTGCTCGAGTGGATCCGGTGCATAGCCCATGCTGAGTTGGACTTTGTTGTCGATATCGAAGGCGCCACCGGCAGTCACGTCTGCGCGGCCCACTGGTCCAAGCGTGACGCCCGTCGGCAACGGGCTAAAGCCGAGACCGCGAATGTGCTCCTGGAGCCAACGAAGATTGGAGTTGGCAAAACCAACCTCGACGCGATCTGCTGCGTTTATTCCATCCTGGTAGCGCACACTGGTCACCGACGACTTCAATGCGGGCGGCATATCAGAGTCGTTGATCGTGAGCTTGAAATCTGGCGCGTAGGTCGGATAGGCACCCATCAGCGCAGCACCTCCCCACTCTCCGGATCTATGAAAGGCAGCGCCGGGATGCGTAGTGATTGGCCCGGAAACAGGTCGCGCGGATCGACGAGATCATTGATGATCGCGATCGGACGCCAGACCTGAGCGTCGTCGTAGTGCTTCGCTGCAATCGTGCTTAGCGTCTCACCCTGCGTGACTACGTGAACTTTGCTGAAGTTGGCGGTTTGCCGGCTGACTTCTTTAGCTTCGCGCTCGGCGTCGATGAACTCGTTGAAGGTGACGGTCAAACGGGCGCGCACCGGTGTGCCGTCGTCGGAAAACATGATGAACTTCTGGCTGACACGTGCCAGTACGCAGCGAAATTGAAGCGAGGCCCACGAGATGCGCAGGATCGGCGGCGCGTGCAGTTCGGGATCGATGGCCAGTAGCTTTACGACACGACCGGTCTCTTCGCGCACGTCACGCTTCGGCAATGACTTGGTATCGTAAGTGTCGAAGAAGAGCTCCATCTCCAAAGTTCGCATGTTGCCGTGCACAAACTGGAGCAATGGACCAGAGAGGCCGGGAATCGCCTGTGAAGCGAAGTTATTGTCCTTGTTGATGGTGTACTCTTCGGGATTGAAGAGTACTTTAAAGCTCTCGCCCGTGTGTTCCACCGTGATTTGAATTTTGGCCAGACCCACGAAAGTTCACCTCACTGCTAACGAATAAAGGCTTTGCCTCAAAAGTCTGAAATCATTCTTGGATCGGGTCAGTACAGGGAGTGGTAGCGACCTGTCAACCATGGAACTCAAGATCGTTAGGAAATATCGCATGCTGATCACTGACCAGGTCGCTACCGCTCCCTGTACTGACCCGATCCAAGTGCGACTCCTACTTTGAGGCGCTAACGAATAATTAAAAGGCCCTACCCAAACGTTCTCTGTAGGCTGTGATCCGGTGGTCTATTTTCCGGATTACCTGCTCAGTTAACTGCTCGACGTTTATCTCGGGGGATTTCTCCGGCCACGATCGATCGCGCGTGCTTGTCCTCGCCACCGGCGTGTCTAACTCATTGCGGCGCTCCCCGGCTGCGACGCCTGGAATGGTTGGCTTTCGTATCACCATGTCGCCACGATTTCTTTGTTCCACTCGCGAATGGTCTCGAACTACGCGCTCGGCAATCGCCTGGCTTTCGTTTTCGAGAAGCGTTTTTTTCACTACGACTCCCGCGCTCTGCCTGTGAATACGAGCAAACAACCGGCGCAGAGGTGATTGCGAAGAGTCTGCAAGAGCGCCGCTCACAACACTCGTATCTTTCGTGCCGCCCGGAGCTGATTCGGCTTGATTCGGGTGTAACGACACGGTCGCAAGAGTCATGGACGGCGGCAAAAAGAATCCCGACCGGAGTTGCTTGCGATCGCTGACTATCGCCGCATAACTCTCGCTTAATCTCGGAAACGCCAACGATTCACGAGCCCACGGAACAGAAGGCGCTTGCGCGAGCTCCTGTAGAATCGGCCCGATAGAAATCCGAATTGTCGGAAACACAGCCAGCGCAAACTTCTCAAGCCGTTGATTGATCGCAGTAAACATTTGCAGCGGCTGCACCAGAGTCATGATCAACCGTCCCTGGCGCGCAACCGTCCGCTCGTGCCGATCGCGGATCGAGTTGGCCCACATGGACCAACGATCCGCCGGACAAAACCGTGGCTCCGTCTTCAACGCAATAAAAACCTTCTCCCTCACGCTGCTGATTCTCCATTCATCCGCTGGTTAATGTTCGAGATCTCCGCCACCCAACGGCGACGGTCAGCATGCTCCAGGTTCATGATCGCTTCCGGCGGCCAGTGGAAGTGATACGCGACGAAGGCTACCTCCTCGTACAGCGAGCTAAGGGGGTAGCCTAGTACCCCCCCAGGCCGTTCAACTCCACCGCAAAAGCATGGGCGCACTTCGGACACGCAGCATCGACGTGCGGTTTACCATTGCGGTTCGTTTGGTTGTAGAACTCCTGCAAGAACGCCAGGTCGGCGGCATACAATCCCTCAATCACCTTCGGAGTGATGAGCTTCAAAGAGCCCAACTGCGTAATCACTCGAGATAGAAGGATCACGATCAGGTACGCCGCATTGCCTTGCACCCGCGGATCTTTCAAGGGGAGTATTTCGTCGGCAGCCGTCGCCAGGCGCATCGTGCCCTCGCGATGCAGCGTGCCGTCTTCATCCTGGTAACCGATGGGTAGCGTGAACTGATATTCCGTTTGAATCATGATTAAACTCTCTTAATCCCTTCGTGAGCCAACTCCAGCGTTTCGATGGCGACATCGTTACCCTTGGCCGTGAAGTCCGGGCCATCCCATTTGGTGGGCCAGGCTTCGAAGAAGCTCCAGCGAACTTTTTCATTGCCTTCAAGGTCGAGCTGAACGATGCTGCCGCTCTTGCGCGCGATTTTTCCGTTCACGACGTCCTGGTACCAGTCGTACAGTTCGCGAGAGTCGGTCAATCCCCATTTCAGCGTGATGTTGGGGTACTTGGTGAGACCGGGCAGTTTACGCACGGTCCTGGTCTCGCCACCTTCGCGATACTCAATCGGGTCAGTGGTGGCGCCGAAGCCGGAACAGTCAGAGAAGGCGGCCTGAGTGATGCCATCAATCTCGACTCGGAAACTAAAGTTGCGGTAAGGATCTACGCGTTGTCCTGTGGCCATGATTTACTCCTTTGCATCGTGTAGTGGTTGAATCCCTAAGCCGCGAGAGTCACTTGCGAGATGCGGAAAATGACAAACTCGGCAGGTTTGACAATGGCGACTCCGATCTCAGTCACCACCTGGCCCAACTCGCGGACTTCAGGCGGGTTCGTCGTCTCGTCGCACTTAACGAAGAACGCCTGCTCGGGTGTGAGCCCAAACAACCCGCCATCGCGCCACACGTTGGTGAGAAATGCCGTCACTGCGCGGACGATCTTCTGCCAGAGCGCGGGGTTGTTAGGTTCGAAAACCACGAACTGCGTCCCTTCGTCGAGCGACTCCCGGATAAAATTCATCAGGCGGCGCACGTTGATGTATTTGAATTCGCCGTTGCCGTCTCCGCCCAGCGTGCGCGCCCCCCAGACTTTGATATTTCCGTCAAAGCCGCGAATCACGTTGATGCCGTTGCGGTTCAACTCTCCCTGCTCGTTATTTGTGACCAGATACTCCAGCGCCAGCGCGCCGCGGACACCTTCGTTCGCAGGCGCTTTATGAACACCGCGCGTTTCGTCAACGCGGGCATAGATTCCCGCCATGTGAGCACTTGGTGGCAAAAAGATCCGTGCGCCTGCGGCTGTTTTCCATTCTTCTATAGGCTTGGGAGGCTCAGGCACGAGCGTCTGATCGGCAACCTGGATTTGCGGAAAATACATGGCCGCGTAATTGTTGTCGCCCACTGTGCCTTGAATAGAAGGAACGTCGATGGTGGTGGTGACCTGGCCATCGAGAACCGCAAAGCGATCCTTCAAGTCAGCACAGGAATCGATGATCGCTGTTTGCACATCTGCTGTGCGCGCTCCTGGAGCAGCGACGATGGCGATCTCGTCGATCTTTGCTAGCTGCAACAGCGCGTTCGTCACTTCACCCGCATTGTCGATATCCGCGACGCGAATTACGTAACAACGGGTTCCGCCATTCAGAAAGAAACCAAAGACGGCGTGAGCGAGAACTTGATTCCCGGTTTGAAAAGTACCGAAGTTGTTTTTGAACTGATCGAAATTGGTGACGAGCACCGCGGTGTTCAGTGCCGCTGTTGTGTAGCGCTCAGGCGGCTGTCCAGGTACCTGAGGTTTCAGGGGCATGTCAAACGGTGCGGCCGTATCCACCTCACCGATGAATGCGGCTGTGCTCGTACCGACTCCGGCAATCGGTGGCGTACCCGGTACTTCCTCAACGTAGACACCAGGCGTTAAATAGACTGGCATGTTTCATCCTCCTTCTCGTATCGAAAGATTGAGTTGTCATAAGGCAACGTCGTATTCGTTAAGAACTAAGCCCGGGACTACCACTGGTTTGTCCTGCGGCGCGAAAGTCGCCGCAACGACATGCAAGGTGTAATTACCGGCCTCCAAGCTAAAGCGAAAATGACCTTGTTCATCTGTAACTGCGGTTGCACCCGTTTCCACCAGGGTGACTTCAGCACCCGCGACTGGAAGCAGAGTGGCGCCATCGCGCACCGTGCCGCCGATCTCGAACCAGCGTTCGAACACTGATCCGGGAACTCCGACCTCACTCAACGTGATCTCCTTCGTCACTACTGGTGGACCTTCCGGAGTCAGCATTCCGAGCTCTAAAGCGATCGTGACTGTCAATTGAAAAGCCGGGCGCGGTGGTATGCCGAGTGCGCTCCAAAACTCGCCGGCGTTGTTGTCTGCTCTTGGTTGCGCCACGAGCGTTGGTGGCGGAAACGGCGGATTAGCGAGACTACCCCCGGCAAAAAACGCGGCGGGAACATGTGGAAACCGGCTCAACCAAACCAGCGTTTGGCCCAGCAGACTATGTTCGCCGGCCACTCGTGCGGCGCCTGCGAGGTTGTTGACCCAAGCTGTCACGAGGTAGGTGCAATCAGCGCGCAACGGAGGTTGGCGGCGTACGACGTTGCCGGCGACGATCTCCCTGATTGGCTCCGGGTCGCGCAGCTCGCGGTTCTCTTTCAGCTCATAAAGGAAGAGATTCAGAGTGGCCGCGGCAGGCGTGAAATTCTTGTCCGGTGTTTCGAAGCTGACGTCGGCGTTACGCACGGTGGCAGGCGCCGCCGGATCGTTCAGGAGATTACTAAGAGCTGTGTCCAGATCTTGAAACATTGGTTTACTCGGGCCTATTTGTAGGGGCGGCTCTCTGTGGTCGCCCGCGGTTGCTAACACGGGCGGCCACGGAGGGCCGCCCCTACAAAACGTCTCACGGCTGTTGCGATTCCACCGGTGGTTCTGCTGGAGTTTCTCCGGTTGCTTCGGGGCTTGGGACGATCACCGTCGGCAGTGATGACATCGCGCTCTTCAGATCTGCTGCGCGCCCCTGTTCTTTTTTCTTGAGCTCCGCTTCGGCCGCCGTCTGCGTTGCCTTCTGTTTATTGAGCGTTTCGGTTGCGGTGGCAGCATCAGCGCTGGCCGCCTCCTTAGCTTTTCCTTTATCCGAATAGGCGGCAGCGACTTTGTTTTCACTTTCCTGACTGCTGATCGTTGGCAGCGTCGCCAGTAGTTGCTTCAAGTCGAGCAGTTTCAGATAGGCATCATTCATTCGACCCGCCTCGAGAGCGGCCTTGGTGTCCGCGGCTAGTTTGGTCATTTGCGCGCGCGCGACTTCGACGTTCTTGGGCCACTGGCGTAACTCTTCACCTGCTTTTTGGTACTCCGCTTCCGCGGTAGTCGCCTTCTTCTTTGCGTCAGTCGCCGCAGTTTCGGCAGCGGTGGTCTTATCCTTCTCAGTGGCCGCAACTGTTCGAGCGTCATCAATCGTTGAGTCTATCTTGGCCACTGCGGCTGCGATCGCGGCGCGACGTTCGGCAGGAAGTTCTCCGTTGAGTTTTGTTTGCAACTCATCGAAAGCTGCTTGTGCGTCTGCGACGTCCCTGGCAACTTTTTCTCGTTGTGTTTTAGCGGCGTCTTTCACTGCGCCAATTTCAGTGGCCGTCTTCTCCTTCGCCGCAATCTTTGTGAGCAGCGAAGCACGCTCGCCAGTGGCAGCGCTTAACTCGGTTTGAGTTTTCTGCAACGCTTTATTGGCATCTGCGATTCTGGCATCGACCTCGTCGCGCTTCTTTTTGAGATCTTTCAGTTCGGTCTCTATTGTTGACATCGGTTCACTCCTTTCATGGCTAAGCTCGCCAATGAAAAATTCAACTCAAAAACTACTTGCCGAGGGCGTCATACCAAGCTCGCCATGCAGCCACGGCCTTTTCACGATGCCCTTCCTCGTCAGCCTGATCGAAATACGGAACAAAGGGCTTCTCTCCCGTAATCTGTTCGAGGGCGTAGAGCGCGACATATCGCGCCGCGAGGTCCTCATTCATCACCCAGGGAAGCAGGTCTGGAACCGCGTGTGGGCCCATAAGGATCAACGGTTGGGCCTCAGCCTGAAGTCTCGAGCGCACAACTTTCTCGCCCGTAGAAAGAGTCATCTCCCAACCGGACTCCAGGGCCGTGGAGGCGCTCAACTCTCCCGCCGCCACGCGTTGGAGAATTTCATTGATCTGTTCTTTGTTGTCGCCCATTGCAGCCTTTCATGAATTACAGAATTAGCAGTTACTCGGTATGCTGAATTTCCGAGGGTGCTTTCCTTTGATCGTTCCTGTTTTCGGTCCCTTCTTTTCCAGCACCTTGTTTCCTTGCGATGTGTCGATGATCATCTGTTCCGCGGTGAATGCGAAGTCGATGTCGGAATCCTTATCGATGCCCGCAGCGTCCGTTACGCCTGGGTTGTCATTCGATTCAAAATTGACGTCGCTCTTCGGACGGCCGAGAATGTCGTCAGCGCGCGAGTAGTTGTCATCTCTCATTGGGATGTCAACTTTTGTTCCCTTTCCCGGACCGTCTTTAACATCAAGTTTGGCTCCCGCGTTTTGCCGAAACTCTGCCAGCGCCGGATCGTGCTCGTCGTCGTCTTTGAACTTTGCTTTGAAGTCCAGTCTGAGTCTCGGGCTTTTCTCCGTAGTGGCCGGATTCTCGGCCCACTTCACGCTGAAAGAATCGACACCCGCCTTCTTCTGCTTCGCCTTCGGAGCTTTTGCGGCTACCGCGCCACCACTGCTTCCGCTTCCGCCTTGTGGGTCATTCAGAACGACTGGACCAGTGTCTTCATCTCTGTAGTCCACGCTCTTCTTGGCTACCGCCGCGGACTTATTGGCCGGTTGCTGACTGGCGCCATGAATGAGTTGCTCCACCGCCCGGTTTCCAACTGTCTGCTGCAACGTTAAGAGTTGATCGGACATGTTGGTTGTTCGAGCCGAATCCTTTTGCGGAGGCGGCGGTGAAGCAGACTTCTTGATCTCTTCACGCTTTTCCGTTCGTTTGCGGGATTTATGCATCAGTACCTCTTCCAAATTTCAGTAGTGCCCTGGATTTGGAATTCTCTGTGCAACCTCTGTGTACTCTGTGTCTCTGTGGTTGTTTTCCGCCAAAGTGACCACAGAGACACAGAGAACACAGAGGTTGCACAGAGAAGAATCAGGCAAGCGGCTGCCAGTGAATGCCAGGAGCTAGCAGGAAGCGCCCCATTCCACTCTGCTATTACTACGGCCGCAGTCAGCAGTAGCGACGTCCACTGAGCTTCAGAGAAACCGCGGAAGTAATGACGACGCGTATCTCCTCGGAGAAACTCAAAACAGAACCGTCCCAACGCATACGCCACAATGTAGGTGCTCAAAGCCGAGCCTGAAGGGCGTCCGCCTATTACTTGCATGGCGCCAATCAGCACGACAGCAAATACCCAAAAGGATTCAACTGCCTGAATTGGGAAGAGCCGGATACCAAACAGGTGTTCCGAAAAGTCCGGCGCAGCACGTCCCTTGTGGTATCTCACACCCCATTTGCATGGCCGGCCATGACAGCAACCAATCAGCAAACAACCTATGCGACCGAAAACTGCGAACAAGCCGATACCCAGAATGGTTATGTCGAGGTAAGGCAAAAGCGGATAGCGCAAAGAAAACAGGAGAGCTGCAACCGATCCCATAACTGCCAGAAGGTAACGGTAGTAGATGAGGCGTGGCCTGCCGGTGCGAAACTCGCTCCATACACTCAATCCCAGGAACGTGAGCACAGCCGTGAGGATAATGATGATCATCAGCCAGTAAGACAGATCCTGATGCCGGACCAGGGCCATGGCCAGGGCAATCGCAAACGCCAGGCCGATATAACCGCAGGCTTGAAACGAATTGAACATTCGTTCGTCTTGTTCTGCGGAGTGCGGCAACGGCACGGAAGTGACGGAAAAAGATCCACGCGCCGCTGTTGGGTGCTCGTGTTTCCGAGTTTTGCTTCCGTTCGGCTGCATCATTGTTTTGGTGGCGGAACAGTGTCGAGCAGTTCAAAAACTTCTTTGGTGATATTTCCGGTGAAGTACGCATTCAGCAACAGTTGCCGGTTTTCCGGTTTGGTGGCCATGAGCTTTTCCATTCGCTCACGCGCCTGGACATAAAAATCGTCTGGCGGGGGCATTGCTTTGGCCTCGGCTGCGGATTGTGTTTCTCTCGTGAATACCTCCGCCATTCCCTCTTCGAAGGCACGCCAGTGAGGGATGTAATCGCCTTTATATCTGTCTTTGAAGGCGTCTCTCGTTTTCTCGGCCCCACCGAGCAGATGGACCATCTCGTGCCGGGCCACACCCTGGACTCCAAGCTCATTGAGATTAGTGCCCGGCGCGAGGTAAAACGTGTCTTCGACGGGCAGATAAAAGCCAGCAACCCCGCCCGCCGATATTGCAAAGATCGTTACTAATTTCTCCTGGTAAGTGATCCGTGAAGTGCTGGCGGGAGCCGTAAGTCCGACTCGACGCAACTCCTCTCCCACCCTTGTCTCCAACTCCAGTGGGGCAACACCGATCGTTCGGCTAAGGCGATAGTTTTTGGCCATAAATTGGCCGCGCGATTTGTCATCTTCCTTGGGCCAGTAGCGAACTCTTCCTTTGAGCGTTGACTTGCCGGTACCTTTGTCGCGTTGCAAAGGTTTTCGTCCGCGTCCTTCGGGACCCTCTACGACCTTTTTCACCGCTCCGCCACTCGCTCCCAGAAGCTGGTTCAGGATTTTGTCGAGGACGGCGAGTTGCGCATCGTTCGGCTCTTCTCCCAGCGGCTTGTTGTAAGTTTCAATATCAAAATCAATATGGAAAGGCTTGAAGTACGCACGGGCGAATTGCGCCGCTCGTTTGTAATCCTCGACGGTGAGTCCGCCGGAAGGCTGAGTGGTCGCGGCAGCCTTATCAAGCTCAGCATCCGTTAATTGGCTGAGCTCCCACGGTGTCATCTTTTGATATTCGGACGGGCTGCGTGTCTGGGCTTTTTGTGCGCCGCCACAACGTTGCAACCTCAGTCCCGAGCGGAGTTGCGTGAACGCTCCTGCTCGCGCGCCCTGCAGACCCCACGCCGAAGCGACAGCGCCAACCGCCGCAATGTCGGCTTCCTCTTCAAGACCGCCCTGCCCGTGATCTCCCCTGCTCGCTACTTGCGCAGTGCCGTTACCTTGCTGGACCGTGTGGGCCAACTCATGCGCAATCAGCGCATCACCGACCAACGTTCCCGGACTGTATTCGCCTGCGCCGAACGCGATGTCGTTACCGACTGTGAATGCTCGGGCGTTCATACTTTCCGATAAGCTTTCGGCTTGCGCGCCGGTGTGTACTCGCACGCCGCTGAAGCTGACTCCGAACCCCTTCTCCATTCGTTGTCGCGTTCCGCCATCGAGCGAATGTCCGCTGCCAAGCTGACTGCGAATCGCTTCCGGATCGCCAACGTCTTTTTCACCACCGTCACGTGCCTTGAATAGCGCCCGGCCGGCACTCGACACCGCGCTGCCAATGGCCGATGCTGCACTACCGATCGCGCTGCCGATTCCTGAAAGCGCTCCACTCACCAATCCCTGAAGAGTTGCGCCCGGCAGCTCACCGTGCGCGAACTCCTCGGGCACGCCGGTTATTTCTCCGGTCTCGGCCCACTGTGAAAGACCGCGCCGCACACGCTCCGTCACGATCGGAATGTAGTCACTCGCACTGTTAGCGCGGGCTGTTTCGGGCGCGTATTTCCGCAACGCTCGTTCGACGTGTTGACTATCCTGCCCGGCGTAGTGTCCGAACCAGCGTTCGATGTACGGGCAGCCCATCGCGGACCACATCGTGTTTCGGAGCGCGTCTTCCGCTGCGCCACAAACGCTCGCCTTTAGACGATCGAGGAACTCAGTCTTTTTCATCTGGCCCGGTTGAAGCTGTTTCGCATCGTCGTCCACGATCAGTTGCCGCGCGGGCGCCGCAGGCTCAGTCGCTCTTTCAGTTGCGCCGCCTGCCTGCTCACCGTTCTGCGGTTTCGTCTGAATCGTTGTCGGCGCTATGCCCAGTTGCAGATGGCCATTCCCATTCTGGTGATGTTGGCCCATGTCGGCCTGTAACAACTGGCTGACCGCACGGTTGCCAATCGTGCTCTGTAGCGAGAGAAACGTCCCTGAACTAAAAGGGGCAAGCCACGTCGCTGCTTCCAGCGACGGCTCTCCGGCCACCGTTTGCCGCTGGATGTCTACCGCTTTTTCCTGCTTTTGACTTGCCATGAAAATTGCTCTGCTTCAGAACCAGACTGTGGTTACAAGTCTCCCTTGAGTTTCTCCGGATAGTTCTTCTCTAAATATGCCCACTTGGCTGGGCCTAATGCTTTTTTTGCATCGGGCGACAACGGGAAGGGCTTTGCATCGTGTAAGTAGCGTGAAAAACTTTCTGCGAAGTCTTCTGCCGGGTGTGTGCGCGCGTAGTCGGAAATGAAATGGTCATCTTCTTTCTTCGAATAGTGCAGAAACTGCGCCGGAGGTTTGCCACGGCCACCCTCGTACTTGTCGTACACAACCATCCGGCCGTTTACTTCGACCGGCCGAGGGTTTTCGCCCTGAGTAGTTTTATTTGCGGTTAGCTGCTCAATGAGTTTCGCTGTCTGTTTATCATCAATTTTTAGATCGTCCTTGAGGGTCGTTGAAGTCGAAAGTTTCCAATCGCTCAAAGCCATCCACTCGGGAGGCGGTAAAGAGACAAATCCGCCCGTCTTCTTAGGATCCTGCTCCTCGATCGTGCTGTGCCCGATCTCGTGCAGCAAGATCCCTGGTCTCTCATGTGGGTGCCGGCTGAAAAAGAGGTCATGGATACGGAGAGTCTTCTTTGATTCATTCCATGACGCTGCGGTATGAGGTGGAGGCGTCTCTTTTCCGGCAGGAACAGATGCGTTGAGAGTTTCCGGACTTCTTTCAATCTTGCGAATTCTTTCCAGGTATTTCGCCGGTACCTGTGAAAGAACCCTGTCAACTTCCTTTAACTCGTCCGGAGACCAGGCTCGGAAGGAAACGCGAATTTCCCCGCCTTGTACCTTTCCGCTCTCTCTCGCTGTGAAATTGATCTTGTAACGCTTCGTCAGCTCGACCTGGAGCGAAACTGTCTCCTTCATCCGCTTCAGGTTAGTGCTCAACTGCTCTTGGGCCTCAGCTTGCCTTTTCTTGTCATCCTTAGCGGCTTCCAGCTCCTGCTCGTAAACACTCCACAGGCCGATCAGATCCAACTCCAATTCCGACCGAGCCGGATCGTCAGCAGGTAGTCCGCTGAGAATCTCTGCTTTGACCTTGTCATATTCCGTCTGAACCTCCGCCGGGCTGCGCACATTTACGTTCTTGCTGCACCGCTGCAACTGAAGACCCGATTTCAGTCGCGGCATTGCGTTCTCGCCAACGTGGGCCAATCCCAGCTTTGTCCGGCCCCAGAGTGCAACTACCGCGCCCACTGCGGAGGTGTCAGCATCTTCTTCAAGCCCGCTCGATTCTCCTCCACCTTTGTGCAGCGGTGACGCAGACGCAGCTCCACCTCGCTGCTGCTCTACGTGGGCCAACTCGTGCGCGATTAAGGCATCACCGACCAACGTTCCAGGGTTGTACTCTCCCGGTCCAAATGCGATGTCACTTCCAATCGTGAATGCCCGGGCGTTCAAGCTGTTTGACAACTGGTGCGCCTTCGCGTCTGTGTGTACTCGCACGCTCGAGAAGTTGGCGCCGAGGGCAGACTCCATCCGCGACTTCGCAGCGCCGTCAAGTGAACGACCTGAACCAAGCTGTGCTCTTATTGCTTCCGGTTCTGTGACTTCTGCCGCGCCACCTTCGCGTTCCTTGAATAGCGCGCCGCCCACTGCCTTCGCCGCTCCGCTCACCGCACTCACAACTGCTGATAACGCCCCACCAACCAGACCGCCGATCAGCGCGCCCGCCGTAATACCCGGCATTCCCCCACTCGCGAATTCCTCGGGCACGTCCGGCGGGACCACACCTGTTTCCCTCCATTGTTCGATCCCACTCCGCACGCGATTGGCAACAGCCGGAATGTAATCGCGCGCGTTACTCGCACCGCGTGCTTCCGGTGTGAATTTTTGAATCGCGCGCTCGACGTATTGCGCGCTCTGTCCTTCGTAGTGACCAAACCAGCGCTCGATGTAGGGACAACCCAGCGAGGACCACATCGTTCCGGCGAGCGTCTGTTCGGCCGCCCTGTTCGTCGCAATCCGCAGTTGGGTTAAGAACTCTCCCTTGCGCATCTGGCCGGCTGCGATTGACTGCGCGTCGTCTTCAACGATCAAAGATCGCGCGGGTGCGCCGTTCTCTGCGCGTGCTGTTGCATGCTGCGCCGCTTGATCTGCCTGCTGCTCGGCTGGTCGCGTTGTCCCGGAATCGACCGGTTTTCTTTGAATAACCGGCGGAACCGAATTACGCAGACCCACTTTCAACCACTCTCCGACCAGCCGGTTGCCCGCGTCGCGTTGCAGATCGAAAAACTCGGTGCCCGACTGATTCGCCTGGAATGAACCGTTTGCAGACGCAATAACAGCAGGCGATTGCTGCTGATGCTGCGTTTGTTTCACTCCTCCGGATCGCGTCATCTCAGTGTTTCTCTATTACTCTTCAGTTTCTTTCTCCGCCTTCACGTTTCGCGGCCAGTCGGGATCGTTGATGCGCGGGTTGATCACGTGATTTTCGAAATCCAGCCAGATGCGCTTGTCCTTGCTACAGTCGTAACCACGGCAGGGCACCGGACGCTGTCCATAAACTGAGCAGCACTTCTTTTCCCGATCGAGATGCTGACAGTAACCGTCCGGCCGGTGAGCGATGACATAGGGAGCGGAAAAGTCCCAGCGCACGATTCCCTCTTCGACGTCCTGCTTCGAGAGCGCGAAAGGCAACTTGCAACACGCGGCATGACACTCGTGCAGACGATTCTCACAATCGATGTTCGCTGCACCTTGAAACGCGTACTTGTCCTGCTCGGGCTTTTGATAGACCACACCCATACCGCGCTCGGAAAATTTCGCTACGAGATTGTTCGTCGCTGCTTTCTTGCGTTCATCCAGCTCATCGATCTCCAACAGTCCTTTCTCTTTCAGGAGATCGATCGTGGCGTACAAGAACGACGCGACTTCCACGAGCTTGCTCGTATTCGCATCAGCTCGGAAATGAACGTAGCGCAGTCCTTCAGCTATCTCGTCGCGAGCTTCGCTATTCATTGGCTCACCTCGGAATACTTCTCCAGATCCTCGTGCTTGAGCACTCGTCCAATCTTCTGACATTCGCGTGACGTCGCTCGCATGACGTGACTCATGGTGATGCGGCCGCCATCAGCGGCTGCGAGGTAGGCGGCGCCCAACACGATGTTCTTGATGTTTCCACCAGCAAACCGGAATTGACTGGCGAGAAAATCAAACTCGATCCCTTCATAGGGAGCTTCGGCGGGAAACATCACTTCCCAAATACGGCGGCGGTGATATTCGTCAGGAAACGGAAACTCGACTACGAACTGCAAGCGACGGAGAAAAGCATCGTCCATGTTCTGCCGCAGGTTCGTAGCGAGGATCGCCAGTCCCTCATACTCTTCCATCTTTTGCAGCAGGTAAGAGATTTCGATGTTGGCGTAACGATCGTGCGAGTCGCGCACTTCGGAGCGTTTGCCGAATAAGGCATCCGCTTCGTCAAAAAACAGGATCGCGCTCGTCTCTTCGGCTGCCGAGAAAATGCGATCGAGGTTCTTCTCTGTCTCGCCGATATACTTGCTGATGACACCTGACAGATCGATCTTGTAAAGATCCATGCCGAGCTCGTTCGCGATGATCTCGGTACCCATGGTTTTGCCGGTGCCGGAAGGTCCGGCAAAAAGAGCATTGACTCCCTTGCCAAGCGAGAGACGGCGGCCAAATCCCCACTCACCCAACACGCGGTAACGATGACTCACGCACTGGCAGATCTCGCGCAGTTGGGCCAGGACATTTTCCGGCAACACGATGTCGTCCCAGGTGTACTTCGGGTTGACGTGCCTGGTGAGACTGGCGAGTTTTTGACTTGATTGCGCGCGGCAGGCTGCTTCGAAATCCGCCATCCGGATCTTGTCGTTGCCGTTTGAGCTGAAACGCGCCAGATCTCCCGCGGCCACGTAAGCGTCCTGGATCTGCCCTCGAGTGAAGTGAAACTTGCTTGCGAGTGCTCCGAAATCGACGTCGTCAGCAAATTGGTCGTCTGCGATTACTTCCCAGAGTTGCTTGCGGTCTCCATCGTCGGGAGTGGGAAAGTTGAGTTCGACAAAGATCGAGTCGTTGAGAAGTCCGCGCGGTTGCCATGATTGCCGGCCGAAGAGGAAGAGTTGCCGGCAACAAGCTTTGGCCACGTCCAGCACAAGCTTGAGTCTTGTCTGGCTCGAAACATTGTCGGCAGCTAAGCTATCAAAGTTGTCCAAGCATAGAATGGCCGACTGCAAAAGCGCTTCACGACCGGCGAGCCACAGCGCGTCTTCGAACGCCACCGTACCTTCAATTAACTGGCCCAGGTCGGCAATCAAAAGACGCTGCCCCAGATCGCCGGCGACAGCTTCAGCAAAAGCTTCTTTTTCCGCGCGGCAGGCTCCGCGACAGTAAACCACCAAGTTCGCTTCGCCGGAATTCGAGTGAATAAATGTGCGAACACGTTGCTGATCGACATCTTTAACTAAACGGAAATCAAAATCGTCCTTCGGCTGTACGAGCTTGACGGCGCGATCCAGACGCGCGTCCGTGCACGGACGATCGAGAAAGAAGTTGACCATGCGATCGTCAAGCTTGAGCTGGCGAGAGAGAAGCGGGGTCGTTTCAGAGTCATTCTCGGTGATTTGTAAGAGCTTGAACTTCAGGAGGGGAGCACCAGGATCGAAGACGGAGCGCGCTTCCATTTTCTGTTCGCGCGTGTTTAGGAAGAGCGTCATTGCCAGATCAACTGTCGGTGCTTTACGCGTCACGTCGTCCTGCAAATAGGCGTAGAGTTTTTCGTACTTGCGATCGAGTTGCGGCGCCAGAGCTAACAACAGCACGTTCTGTTGGAGTGGCGTGAGTTGAAACAGCTCGTTCAAATGAGCGAGAGAAAGGCGGATTCCTTGCTGTTGACTAGATGTCTGCCGCCCGGTGATCTCCCTTTCAATCTCGCCAAGTACAGCGACCAGCGCATCTTCTTCGATCTTGTCGTCGTCCTCGCCGGCAGAGTCTGCCGAGCCGGCTAATAGCGATGCGACCTCTGTCTCGGTGACCACCAAACCTCTGAACTGGTCCAATGGATTTGGCGGCTGCGTCCGGCGTTGGCGAAGCAATTGCAGCCGGATGAGCAGATCCAATCGTTGCAACTCATCAGAGAGATGGTCCCAACTGTTGGTGTAGGCCGCCGGCTCGTTTGCGTTTTGCTGGGCGGCGGTCTCCGCCGGAACTGGCATCAGTCAATCAGTCCTTCTGGTCGAGCAGCGCCTCTATATCTTTCAGTCGCTGCTCATTCACCCGGTAACGAATTTGTGAATCCTTGCCTTTATGGGCGAGGACAAATCCTTCGGCGATCAGTTTGTCCAATTCTTCCTTGATGGTTGCTGTTCGAGTCTTCACGTTCTCATCGGCCAACCACCATTGCGCGATTCCGGAGAGCGTATCTTGGGCGTCAGGATGCTTACAGAAGTAATCCAGTATGGCCCGAGCAACCTGTGATCGTATCTCCTCATGCATCACACATAGACTCTAGGTGGGAACTGCCTGAGCAACTGATGGGCCAGCCTGTTAACCAGCTAAATTGGCCCAGTGTTTTTGCGAGCTATGTTCTTTTAGTCAGGGTGACGAAGAAGCTGGACTGACAAAGGAAGGAATTTGCGAACGATTTCGCTAAAAATCGAAGCAGGACAAATTTGTCCTGCTCCGAACCACAAAAAGCACAAAAGGAATTTCAGTTTCCCTTTGTGCTTTTGTGCCTTTTTGTGGCGTATATTAAAACTCACTCTCGTTCCGGCAGTGACTTCAAATACTCAACAAGATCGAGCTTCTCTTGTTGTGTCAGGCCGAGACTGAAACGAGTGTTGTAGTGATTGATGACGTCCAGCAACGTCTTAAACCTGCCGTCGTGATAATAGCGGCCCTTGTTCTCCGGACGCATGAAGAGACCATTCTCGCGCACGAAGATGCCCGCCAGATTCATCGTCTTGTAAACGTTATCCGGCGCACGATCGGCCTCGAAACTATCGATGCCAATCTCAGCGGGCGTGTGCAGGTTCCAACCCGGCTCAGTCCAGAGCGGTTCAACGTGACAGTTATTACAACCTGCCTTTCCGCTGAACAGTTCGTCTCCTCTGGCTGCTGCTGCGGGATCGAAGTCTACGCCGGGCTCGGGTGCAGGAGCCGGGATGGCGAGCTGATAGAATTGCAACTCCGGAAGCTTCTTGGTGATCCGATCCTGGTCCGGATCTATGTGCGGCAGATCGGCGAAGCCATTGGCCGCGGCAATCGGAAACTTAGCAGCATTGTTTAGACGTGGATCGAAAAATCTGCCGACGCCGTGCATCTCCAGGGCCGCAACAAAGGCATTCCAGTACGGAATGCTGCCCCACGCGCCCGTCCACGTATGTTGATTGTAACCCGCTAGACCGAAAGCGTTCGGAATCAGGGTTGCACCCGAAACGTTCGTGCCGGTCACGACACCATCTGTCACTTGTTGAGGATTGAATGCCTTGCCGTCGAGAAACAACTCCGCATCGAATTTTCCCGGGCCCCAACTATTTAGTACTGTCCGCACTGTGTCCTGACTGACGCCCAGGAGATTTGCAAATACGCTGAGATCGGGAGCCGCCGCTACGATTTTGCCCACGTTGAGATCTCGATTGGCCCAGCCGTCAAGCCGGTGGCCAATGCCGAATGCGAATGAGTTATCCACAGTCGAGTGGCAGATTGCGCACGTGATTCCGACTGAGCTTAACGAGTTGCCCTGAAAAAATCCCTTGAGACCCACAACCGCATCGAGTTTGAGCAGCGCGAGTGTTGTTGCCGGATCGTCAAGATTGATACGACCTTTTCTCAGGTCGTTGATGAGTGGTGTGGGAAGGGCATCCAAATCAACCTTCAGGCCGAGATTCAAAGCTGTGCCTGGACTGATTCCCGGACCTACTCCGCCAAAACTCGCGCCCTCGATCGCCTTGTGCAGTTGGAGTGTGCCGCCCCAAAAGGCTTCGTCGCCGAAAGTATCAAAGCGAAAAGTTTGTCTGCCGTCGCTGAGTAGCTCGTTGGCATTCGCAGCGATTTGGGCATCGAAGTTTCTGAGTTTTTTATTCTTCGCATGACTTTGAGCGGGTGGCGAATTTTGTGGGTTTTGTGCGCGAGTTCTGCTCATGATAGGCAAGGCGACAGAAATACTCACGAGCAGGATAATCGCGACGTACAATAATCTAACGCGTAGGTTGGAACTGAAAAACATATCTGCCTCCATGCAGCAAAGAGTGTTACCGAGCCGGGAATGAGCCAGCGGGCGCAACCAGCGTTAATCCAGCCGAGTCGTTTAGGGGAACGCCTATTAGGATAGATCCTAAAATTGGAAATGTAAACGAGGAAAGTTTGGGGAAAATGTCATAAAAATGTTTCGGCCTTAGCGGCGGAGTAGGCCTCGCAGGCTAAGGGTCCATTTGAGAGGACCATTGATCTGAGCGCTGCAAGTTGGGATACTCTGGAACAAAACTGGATCAGGATATTGCCAATGACTGTACCGAAGGATTGTCGCGCCTTACGTTTTCCGTGTGAGTGTGTGTCCGCTGGACCCGGAGGTTATAGCGACCCATGGGCTGACGTTACGAAAAAGAAGTTGCTGCCAAACGGCACCAAGGAAGAGATCTTGAATCTCGTGGCTCGCGAGCCCAAGACCATTTCACAACTCGCGGAAGCTCTTAACCTATCAGCGCCAAGCGTTCACACACACATTAACGACATGATGAAGAGTGAGCTGCTTCGTGAATCAGTGGAGTGGGAGAAGAAATATCCGGCGGAGCGATACTACGAGCCGAATTTTCCGGTATTCAAAGCTGAGGAATGCGAAGAGTTCAGAGCCTTGTGCGAGGAGATGGCCGAACAGGTGGTCGCGCTGTTTGAAAAGAAGCGATCAAAGATTGAGCGTGCGTTTAGTAAAACAAGACTTAAGGATCAAGGTTGGGAGGTTTCAGATATCGCGCAGTGCTTATATGCAAACATGCAACGCGGCGCCCGCACCCGGCTCGAACAACGCGGACTCCTCGCGGCTCGCGAGAAGCATAAGAACGGCGCGCAATGGATCTTCTGGGCCGAAGAAACTGAGCCTAACGGTCAGAAGCAATAGACGCCTTTGCGGGAGAGATCTAAATAGACCGAAATCATGTCGAGCTTTAGAAATGTTGTTGAGACTACTGCCCCACGGTCCGTAATCCTGATCCGGCTGGTAATCGGCGCGGTGTTTCTTTTAGAAGGAATTCAAAAGTTTCTTTACCCTGCTGAACTCGGGGCCGGGCGCTTTGTGAAGATTGGTATTCCCGCCCCACAAGTTATGGCGCCGTTCGTCGGCGTGATCGAGATTGTCTGCGGAGCGATGATTCTCCTCGGACTGCTGACTCGATTGGCGGCAATACCACTCATAATCGACATGCTCGTAGCAATCTCGACAACGAAGATTCCAATTCTCCTCAAGAGCGGCTTCTGGGCAATGGCCCACGAGGCGCGAACGGATTTTGCGATGTTGCTCGGATCCATCTTCCTGCTGATTATGGGAGCATGCGTGTGGTCCATCGATGCCAGGCTCTTTGCCCGGGTGTCCAAGAGAGGTTCAAGACCATGAAAACACTTTCAAGACGCAACGCGATCAAGAGTTTGGCAGCCGGAAGCGCGGGACTCGCATTGACGAATATCACGAGCACGGCCCAGACACCCGCGACACCGGCAGTGGCGCGAGCTTTCCGCGGGCAGCATCAACCTAAGCCTTTGCCTTTCGATCCGGCGAAACTCAAGGGCCTCTCCGAAAAGCTGATCAAATCGCATTGGGAAAACAATTACGGCGGAGCGGTGAAAGCCCTCAATGCAGTGGAGCAAAGGCTTGCATCAATGTTGCCGGACAAGGATCTGCCTCCTTACGTATACGGTGACCTCAAGCGCGAAGAGTTAGTGCGAACTGGTTCCGTCGTCCTACACGAAAACTACTTCGCCAATCTGGGTGGTAATGGCCGAGCAGACGGAATAGTATTAGACTCATTAAAACAATGGTTCGGCAGTTACGAACAATGGGAAGCTGAATTCAAACGGACCGCGAACGCTCTCGGAGGAGGTTCCGGTTGGGTGATCCTCGCTTACAACCAACACACGGCAGAGTTGCACAACTACTGGTCGTGGGATCATATGCATAACGCGCCGCTGGGCCGCCCTCTCCTGGTGCTCGATATGTACGAACACGCCTATCACATGGATTATGGTGCGGCGGCCGCGAAGTACGTTGATGCATTTATGCAAAACGTCAACTGGGAAGAGGTTAACCGTCGCTGGGAAGCAGTGACAAAAGGTTAGCCTGAAGGCCCTCAGTTCCCACTCTTCAAAAAAGAAAGAGGTACGCCATGTCTCACCGGGTTGGCACCATTCAGATACTCGCTCCAGTAGTTCAAATCGGACCTGACTTCGGAAGTCCGCAGAATCCGCCTAATACCTGGGCACACAATTTCACACCGACTCCCGCGCCAAGTGGCACGAGGTTCGTGATTCTTCATTTCCGCAACGCCAACTTTGCAGCTAACGCATCGTTGGAAGTCGATCTCGGCTACGACACTGACACGTTTACAGCCGCAGACGGAGATGAATTCTGGACCCGGCCGATCAACGTTGCGGCCCTCGCAGGTAATCAAGTGCCGATCCGCTATATCACGCAGGGTGCTGTAACTGGCGGAGTGGAGTTGGACCAATATGGCAGAGGTGAACGGCAGGAAGAGGAACCGGAGCTTGCCGGCACTCCCGATTTTCAGAGTCTATCGAATTGCGATCCGTTCCTGGTCCAACCGAACCCGCCTCAGGAATATATGGAACCTGATTACGCTACGCATTGGTTCTGCGCCGGTTCACCTCCCAACTGGGAAAATGTCGAGTGTGTTTCCCCTCCCTCCGACATCCGCAATGACGTCGCAGCTGCGGTGGGAATGATTATCACGGTTGAAGACGAATGGGTCTCCTCCTGCTCAGTCACACTGATCTCGCCCAACCGTGTCATCATGGCCGGGCACTGCATCGCCGACCCCGGCGAGGAGACATTCTCCAGCAGCGTCACCTTCGATTACGCGGTGAATTGCAACGGCCACATTCCCAATAACTACGACGCGCATTTCTATAAGGTCGTTAAGCTAATCAAGTTCCGCAACAAGACAATCAATGGTTCTTACTACGACTATTCCGTGCTCGAGTTGGATGTTCCACCAGGTGGGTTGGGTATCACGCCACTCACAATGCGAAGCGATCTACCCGCTGTAGGGGAACAAGTTTTTGGTGTTCATCACCCCAACGGCGCAGTCAAGAAACTTTCGATACCGCATCCCGGCTACGCGACGGTAGCTGCCAGCAGTGCGGGTGGGATCCAGGTGTCGCTGGACGTTTCCGGTGGCAGCTCCGGTTCAGGGTTGTTCGACACTGCGGGACGGATCGTGGGCGTGCTGTCAAATGGACCAAAGTGCGCCTTGAGTTATTTTCCTACGGCCACGATTCTGCCCGATCTCAACGCGGCTGAACCCGCAATAACGCGAGACGTGATGATTGTGTTCGACCGCTCCGGGAGCATGTCGCTCGATGCCGGCACAGGAAAAACCAAGATTGAAGAAGCGCGTGATGCGGCCTCCCTTTTCATTCAACTTGTTCGCTCTGATACCGGCAATCGCGCAGGGTTGGTGCGCTTCAGCTCAACTGCGGATGTTCCCTTTCACATCGCAGCAGTGAATGCAGCAAACAAGCTATTGCTCATCGGTAATGCACCGTATACAGGCGGCGTTGTGGGAGCGCTCGTGCCTGGTGGATCTACGACGATCGGCGGTGGTCTGCAAACGGCGCGATCGGAGTTTCCGATGCAGATCGTTACTCCCAGCTCGATTCTGCTGCTAACCGACGGCTTACAAAATACTCCGCCCATGATCAATACGATCATCGGCCAGCTAAACGGTATTGACATCAACGTGATCGGCTACGGCACTGAATCGAGTCTGGATGGAGAGTTACTTACCAGCCTCGCCAGCGGACACAATGGTCTCTACACGCGGGCGATGAGTCCTTTGCACTTGAAGAAGTTCTTCTCCCTCGCTTTCGGGAATATCTTCGAGGCTGGAGCTGCCGTCGATCCTGAGTACGTTTTGCCCAAAGGAAGCAACACCGGCGATCCGGTTACCTTCGAGATCTGTGGCGAGGAAAACCTCACTATCGTTATCGGCTGGGACACTGATCTCGCAAGATTGGATCTTCGCGTCAGCTCTCCCGGCGGGAATGTCATCCAGGGAGGCTCTCCCGGTGTCGAACAATCGACCGGTCGCACGTGGACATTTCTTCGTTTCAAGTTGCCGTACGATGGAGAGCGCGATGGCCAGTGGAAACTCGATGTGTTCCGGTCCGCAATCGAGGGTGAGCCACGTCCCGTTGAGGTTAATTACTTTGTGAACGTGATTGTTGACGGCGGGCCAAAGCTCGAGTTGATGCCTGTCACGCGGAAGTATTTTACGGGCGACACGCTCAATCCCCTCGTCGCGTTGAAGTACCGCGACGGCACACACCCGGAGCACGCGAAAGTAGAAGTTGAAGTGAGCATTCCCACGGCGAGTGTGGGAAATGTGTTGACCGGCGCACGGCTGCGCGAACCTATGCCAATCGATGCAGACACGATCCCCGCCAGGCAGGCTACCCTGCTTGCTCTCGAAGCAGAATCAGGAAAGCCGGCGGTCAGTTTCGCTCAACAGACTTTTCAGTTATTTGACGATCCGTCGAGTACCGGCGGGTTCTTTGAGCCCGCAGGAGTCTATGGTAATTCACTCGAAGATTTGCTTAAGACTGAGGGCAACTACACATTTCATTTCAGAGCGACGTACGGTGAAGGCTGTACAGCAACGCGAGAACTCTTCTCGACGTTACATGTCGATACGGGAATAGATCCTGCACGAACAGATCTCACCACGACTTCTATCTCAAGGTGGCCGGACGGCAAACGGCTCGTGAAGATCACGATCATCCCGCGCGACAAGTATGGCAACCATCTGGGTCCGGGCAGGCTGGATGCGCTCACAATCACCGGCGCTACCGGCACCACTCCCACGGAACAACCGCAGGACAATCGCGACGGTTCTTACAGCATCACGGCGATTTGGGATCCTTCGGTGTCGCCGTCGCCCGGCATCGTGATTTCCCAAACCGGCAGGCCGCCCGTGATCGTGCTCGAGCCTGGCAAGGGTCAAATCCTGCCGGAGCCTGGCGAAGGTCAAAAGTTGAGGATCTGGTTGTGGGTGCCTTTGATCCTGATCGTGATTCTATTGTTGATAATAATCGCGCTATTGCGGAGTTAATGGGCTTTGCACTCTGTGGCTAAGAAATACTTCTCCCGCAAAGGCGCAAAGGCGCAAAGAAAGCCTTTAGAAACGCGGCAGCGCTTTGCGCCTTTGCGCCTTTGCGGGAGAGATCTTAAATGGAACGAGTAAGGGAGGAGAAAAGGAATGTCGGAACAAACGGAGTCGAAGTCTGCAATGCCCATGCGGACACTCGGGCGAACGGGCGTGCAGGTTTCTTTAATCGGTCTTGGAGGCTGGCACCTCGGCTTCAAGTTTATCGACGAGCAGTTGAGCATTCGCATCATTCGCACTGCGATCGACAACGGCATTAACTTCATGGACAACTGTTGGGACTATAATGAGGGCGCCAGTGAGATCCGCATGGGAAAAGCTCTTCGCGACGGATACCGCAATCGAGTTTTCCTGATGACGAAGATCGACGGCCGCACCAGGCAAGACGCGGCAAAACAACTGGACGAATCTCTTCGACGACTGCAAACCGATCATATCGACCTGGTCCAACACCATGAGATTCTTCGCTACGAAGACCCGCATCGCATCTTTGACGAGCAAGGCGCCAATGCTGCCCTGATCGAAGCACGCGACGCTGGCAAGATTCGTTTCATCGGTTTCACCGGTCACAAAGATCCTCACATTCACCTGCACATGCTCGAAGTCGCGAGGGAAAACGGTTTTCAATTTGATACCGTGCAGATGCCACTGAACGTTATGGACGCCCATTATCGAAGTTTTGAAAAACTCGTGCTGCCCGAACTCGTCAAACAAAACATCGGCGTGCTGGCCATGAAGACTCTCGCGAACGGGACGATTCTGGAATCGAAGACTGTAACCGCGATCGAGTGTCTGCATTACGCGATGAACTTGCCGACATCCGTGGTGATCACGGGCTGCCAAAGCATGGAAGATCTGGAGCAGGCCTTAACGGCGGCGCGCACGTTCAAGCCTATGACTGACGCAGAGGTAAGCAGCCTTCTCGGCAAGACCGAGAAACCGGCAGCTCGCGGACAATATGAACTCTTCAAGACCACTTCGGTTTACGACGGCACGGCTTCGCATCCTGAATGGTTGGGCGAAGAGCCACCGGAAGTTCAGCGCGTGATGCAAACCAGTTGAAAGCCTGCGAAGCAGGCGCAAGCATAAAGCCTGGGGCGTGAGCCCCAGGATCCAATAAGGCAGGTGTTTGTAGCCCGTGAAACGGGCGACAGTCTGATGATTTGAGGCTTTCGCCCGCATACGCGGGCTCTCGATTGGGATCTGATCAGCACCTGGGGCTCACGCCCCAGGCTTTATGCTTACGCCTGCTTCGCAGGCTATGAACAAACTGAGCGTGTCGCACGTATGCTCAGACTAATATGACTCCAGAACAACCTGCGTTACCAACTCCCCGGAAACCGCTGCGACTGTGGCCCGGCGTGATCGCCGTGGCCCTCGAGTGGCTGGCTTGGTTTATCGTCCCCGCTCTCTTTCCCCAAACTGCATTCATCGGGTTGGGTGTAGGAGCTTTGTGCGGGTTGGCGGTCGTCGTATGGTGGCTGTTCTTCAGCCGCGCACCCTGGATCGAGCGCGTGGGCGCGGTCGTGTTGATGGTTCTCGCGATAATCGGAACCAAGCGCATCGTGCACCCGTCGATCGCGGGCGGCGGGATGGGGATGTTGATTTACATCCTGTCGCTTCCGGTCCTGACTCTTGCTCTCGTTATCTGGGCCGCAGCCACTCGTCGCCTCTCTGCCGGACCGCGTCGTGCCGCTTTCCTTGCGACAGTCCTGCTTGCATGCGGACTATTTATGATAATCCGCACCGGCGGCATCACCGCGGAGTTCAATAACGATATCCACTGGCGGTGGTCCAAGACTCCTGAGCAGTTGCTCCTGGCCCAGGCCAGTGACGAGCCTGCCGCCGCAGTTTCTCCCACAACAACTACAACAGGCGCCGACTGGCCGGGCTTTCGCGGATCGCAACGCGACGGCATCGTTCATGGTGTGCGGATCAAAACTGATTGGGCTGCATCGCCGCCAGTGGAGCTTTGGCGGCGGCCTGTTGGACCAGGCTGGTCGTCCTTCGCGGTCCACAACGGGCGCTTTTACACACAGGAACAACGCGGTGACGACGAGAACGTCTCATGTCATGACGTGGCTACGGGCAAGCTGGTATGGCGACACAGTGACAAGGCTCGTTTCTGGGAATCGAATGCGGGTCCCGGTCCGCGCGCGACACCAACACTCAGCAACGGCCGCGTCTACACACAAGGCGCAACCGGAATCGTAAACGTGCTTGATGCGGACACTGGTAAAGTCGTGTGGACGCGCAACGCGGTGACCGACACCGGCGCACAAATTCCCGGCTGGGGTATTGCCGGTTCACCGTTGGTCGTCAACGACATGGTCGTCGTTGCCGCAGCGGGCAACCTCGTTGCATATGACCTCGCCGGCGGCAAGCCGCGTTGGGTTGGGCCGACCGGTGGCACGGGTTATAGTTCGCCACAACTGGCGACCATCAACGGAGTTCCGCAGATCGTGCTGCTTAAATCAAACGGCGCGATCAGTGTGGGGCTGGCTGACGGGAAGTTGCTTTGGGAGCATGCATGGCCGGGCGTGCCGATCGTGCAGCCGGCGGTCACCGCAAGCGGCGACGTTCTGATCAGCGTCAGTGAGAGTAGCGGCATACGCCGTCTCGCGGTCGCGCAAGGATCGGGTGGTTGGACCGCCCAGGAGCGATGGACGTCAGAAGATCTGATTCCCTGGTTCAACGACTTCGTCGTTCACAAGGGTCATGCCTATGGTTTCAGTGGCAGCACGCTGGCGTGCATCGATCTGGAGAACGGCAAACTCAAGTGGAAAGGCAAACGATACGGCTACGGCCAGTTGATCCTATTATCCGATCAAGACTTACTGCTCGTACTCTCGGAGCAGGGTGGACTCGCGCTTGTAAAGGCAGCGCCGGACCAGTTCACATCGCTCGCGGAGTTTCCGGCACTCGAGGGCAAGACCTGGAATCATCCAGTGCTTGCCGGCGACGTTCTACTCGTTCGTAACGATCACGAGATGGCCGCCTTCCGCCTCGTGCTCGACGAAAAACCGTAGACAGGATTTACAGAATTAACAAGATGGCGATCTTGTAAATCCTGACTATTGGTGACGAAGCACTACGATCGGATCGACGCGCATTGCACGTTGTGCTGGGACCAGGCACGCAAGTAAGGCGACGAGCCCGAGTAACAACACGATCATCATAAACGTGAGTGGATCCGTGGGCGTGACTCCGAAGAGCATGTTCTCGATAAAACGTGTCAGGCCGAACGAAGCAACAACACCGATTGCCGCGCCTACGCTAACCAGCACCAACCCACGGCCAACGATCAGTTTTAGAATGGCTCGAGGTTGTGCTCCGAGCGCCATTCGAATTCCAATCTCACGCGTGTGTTGCGCGACCGTGTAGCTCATCACTCCGTAAACACCAATCACCGCCAGCAGCAGCGAGACGCCGGCAAACACAGTCAACAACGTAGTGTTCAGGCTCTTGTCTTTCACCGTGTTCTCGATCACAACATTCATCGCCTGCACTGCATAGATTGGTTGCGCGGGATCTACTGCCTGGACCTCTCGCCGGACAGCGGAAGTGATACTCGTGCTATCGAGCGTCGAACGAACAAGTAAACGCATGTTCCAACGCATGTCAGGCCAGAAGTTCTTCACGGTATACGGCGCATACATTTCGGGAACAGGCTTGCGCAGCAAGCCATAGTTCTTTACGTCACCTGCTACTCCGATGACAGTCGCCTGACCATCATCTGATAGACGCTTGCCAATCGGATCTTCACCCGGCCAGATTTGTTTGGCCATCGCATCATTGATGACGACGACCGGCTGACTGTCGTCATGCTCTTCTTTACTGAAGAACCGGCCGCGCAGCAGAGGGATGTTCGCAGCTTGAAAATAGTCGTCATTGACAACACGAAACTCGACGAGTGGTCCTTCGTTTGGCGGATAAGTCTTTCCTTCAACAGAGATGTTGCCGTTGTAGCCCTGCTCCTCGATCGGGAGATGCGAAGTGAGACCTACCGACTCCACCCCTGGCAGATGGCTCACTCTCTCCAGCACCTGTTGATAGAAACGAATAGCGGCTTCGGCATCTGTGTATCTCTCGCGCGGGAGGGAGAGTTTTGCAGTGAGAAGGTTTTGTGGTTTCAGTCCAGGTTCGACTTCACGGATGTGTAGTATGGTGCGAACCATCAGGCCGGCGCCAATGAGTAAAACGACAGCAGCGGCGACTTCAACGACCACCAGTATCGAACGCAGCCATCCGCCAACAGCGCCGACGGACATCGTGTTGCCGCCTTCTTTAAGCGTCTCCTGCACGTCAGTTTTTCCGGCTTGCAGTGAAGGAATCAAGCCAAAGACAACGCTCGTCAAGATCGACACGGCCAGCGTGAAGAGTAGTACACGCGAATCGATCCGTATTTCCTGTGAGCGAGGCAGAAAAGGAAATGCGATCTTGCCGAGCACGCTCATGCTCCACCATGCCAACGCGATTCCCATTGCGCCGCCGATTAGCGAAAGCAGGAGACCCTCGGTGAGGAACTGTTGAATCAACCTGCCGCGCCCTGCTCCAAGCGCGATGCGAATACTGATCTCTCGACGGCGAACAGTGGCGCGAGCGAGCAGCAGGTTGGCAACATTCGTGCAGGCAATTAAGAGAACGAAGCCAACCGCAACCATCATCATCAGGAGAGTCGAGCGCACGTTCGCAACCCACAGTTCTTCGATCGGAATCAGTCGAATGCCACGTCCATTTTTGTATTGCGCTTCCAGACGCTGCGCGATTGCGTTCATCTGCTCTCGCGCCTGTGCGAGTGTGACTCCCGACTTGAGTCGTCCAATCACGAGATACTTGTGATCGCCGCGGTTCAAACGGTCCTGCTCGGGAAACACCAGAGGCGACCATATTTGAACCGTGCGATACAACGCCGATAATTCGCGCGGCATTACTCCGACAACGGTGTATTTTTGCCCGTTCAAAGAAATCGCCTGGTTAACGATTCCCGGATCGGCGCCAAAGTTACGCCGCCAGAGGTCGTCACTGATCACGACGATGCGTTCACCGCCTGCGACGTCTTCGCCCGGAAGAAAACTTCGACCCAGAGTTGGTTTTACTCCCAGCACGTCGAAATAGTTTGCGCTGACGTTTATTCCTGGTATGCGTTGTGGAGTATCACTGCCGCCAAGGTTGAAACTCGTGAACGCGTACGCGGAGATACCCGCGAAGACGGTGTTCTGATCTTTCCAGTCTTCGAGTGTTGGCACTGAAACCGAACCATAGCCGTCGGGTTTGAATGTTTCGGCAAGATCGACGAGTTGTTGCGATTCGGGAAACGGGAGTGGTTTGAGCAGCACTGCGTTAACAGCGGAGAAGATAGCGGTGTTAGCGCCGATGCCGAGTGCGAGTGTGAGGGCGGCAATAAACGTAAAGCCCGGACGCTTGGCCATCATTCGAATTCCATAACGGAGGTCGTGGATGAAGTTGCGCATCTTCTTGCTCCTGGGGAAATAGGTCTTATAGGACGTATAGGGCTTATAGGTTTACTTCACTTTCATCACCACGAAAGTCAGATCGTCATAGAGTGATATCCCGGCGCACCATTCTTTGACGCGTCTCGCTACCACATCGCGAATCTGATCGGCGGACAGCGAAGCAATCGACTTCAACGTGTCCATGATCCTGTCTGCGCCAAACTCCTCGCCTTCGACATTCATCGCTTCGGTAAGCCCGTCCGTGTATAGAAACAGCAGATCGTTTGGTTTCATCTGCACAGTCTCTTGTTCGTAGGCCGAGTGCTCAAAGGCTCCGGCCACCAGCCCGCCTGAGGTTAGTTGACGAAACTCATGATTCGAGTCAGCCTGAAGATAAAGAGGTGGATTGTGGCCGGCGTTGACGTAGGTCAGGCGCTGCGTCGATTGATCGAATGTGGCGTAAAAGAAGGTGACGTAGTGCTCGCCATTGGTGGTATTGAACAACAAGCGATTGAGCTTGCTCACGATCGACGACAACTCGTAACTCGCAGTACTCGATCCGTTTCGGGCAGTCAGACTTCGCAAGGTGGCTTGAACTGTAGACATCAACAAAGCCGCCGGCATTCCCTTCCCCGCCACGTCCGCGATCGCCAACCCAAGTTGGCGGTTGTCAAAGTCGATGAAGTCGTAATAGTCGCCGCCGACGCCGCGCGCAGGCTCGCAGAAGCCGGCAATTTCCATCGCGCTACCCTTGGGAGCGCAGGACGGAAGCAGGCGCTGTTGAACTTCCGCCGCGAGTGCAAGTTCGCGCCGCATGCGTTCCTGGGCCACCATGCGCTCGGTTAGCCTCGCGTTGTCGATGATGAGTGCGAGTTGTGCGGCGATCGACATCAAGAGCTCACGGTCAGCCACGGAGTACTGAAACCCACCGCGTCTCGGACCAAACGAAAGAATTCCGACGAGCTCGTTCTTCTGTTTTATCTGGACCAGTATTCGGGATTTGACGGTGCGCAAAACTTCGTGTTCACTCGCACGCTCTTCACGAGTCGCAGGCAAGACTGAATTCAGCGCTTGCGACCACGTCTCGATTTCCTGCGGCTCGATCACGAGTGGAGTCGAAAGATTCATCAGCCGCCGCACGACGAATGCGCGTTTACTCAACTGCAAACGCTTACCGCAGGGATCGATTTCCGCGGACTGCCCCGGACCGGATAAGACGCGGAGATTGAAATTCCCGGCATCGTCGCGGACGAAGATGGCTGCGTTGCTTGCATCGAGAGCGTTTCTGACTCTCTCCGCGAGATTTTGATAGAGCTGATCGATGGTAGTGACGTGCTGCGTACCTGGTCCAAGGTCGAAGAATATCTTGCGTTCGTCGTAGGGTGTGGGCGTGTAGCGTCGTGCGATCCTGGGCAGGAGTGAGCGACGAGCAAGCAGATGAATAACTATGAACGCAGCAACTAGAAGGAGAGAAAATAATGCATCCGCTCGACGCCCAAAGCTGTCGATAAACCGCAGCCGGCTGCCGGAGAAGACAACGAAGTAGATCGCAACGAACAGGACAAATTCGACGGAATAGTAGATTCGCCTGAGAGTTAAGTGTCCTTTTGACTTTCGCCACAGACGGCGTGCCGCTTTAGGCGTCGGCATACTGACGCGCGGCAGAATCCTCATTGCGTTACTCCGATCATTAAGACTTCCGGGATTTCCGAATAGAATAAGACCTTTTCACTATTAAGGACACCGCCGCCAGCAGTTCTCTGACAACGCCGGTTGAGAAAGGGAATATTTCTCCCGCAAAGGCGCAAAGGCTGCAAAGAAACCCCTTGAAACGCGGCAGCGCTTTGCCCCTTTGCGCCTTTGCGGGAAAAATCTTCTCGGCTATCGGCCCGCCATGTTTCCCTGATCTTGTGATAGCATCCCCCCTGCAAACTGAACAGAGGTTAGGCACATGACCCCCGGCTCACCCTCTCGTATTTCAAAACAGCTAATCATCTTCACTACTTTCGCATGCGTGGTGCTGCTCAGTATCTCGACCACGCCTCAAAGTGCTGCGCAAACAAAACGTACCCTGACTGCCACTCCAACGCCCGCTCCGGAAGTTCCTGAGCAAGTCGATAAAGTCGCAGACGTGCAGGTCAAGTCTCCGGTCAAAGTCTTACAGGAAGGCCGGCCGGGCGTGGTTTACGTCATCGTGCGTAACATCTCGAACGTTCCAATCACGATTACACAATTCAATGTAACTATCGATCGTAAAGATCTCAACAACAACCCTATTAAAGCCACGCCTGCGGACTTCGTCGCGGGGCAAATAATCCAACCACAGCACGTTCAAACACTGCAGGTGGATCTTAAAGCTGACGGGCAAGTCGAAGAAGGAGCACATCTCCTGCTTATTCAGATCGACGTCCAATGGATTAAAGACGGCAAGCCACTGACAGGCAGTCTTATTGCCTCGCACGATTTCACTGTGGAAGTGCTTGCTCTTTCCGGACTCTTAAGCGTTCTCGGCGCCTCGTCCATCCTTTTCCTGCCGGGTTTTCTTGCGGTCACCGTCTTCTTCATTCTGAATCGTCTTTGGGGAAAATACTTCACGGGAGAGCAATCGCAGTTCGACTGGAAATCGCCTGAGTTTTGGATGGCGGCGCTGACAGTGTCGCTGGTTGCGCCTTATATCTACCCGTGGGTTTCACGGTTGCGATTCGGAGAAAGGCGTGACTACCGGAAGGGTTATGGCTTGTCTGACGTTGTGCTGATCTGGTTCGCTTCAATCCTGGGGTCGCTGGTGTGCTGGATCGTTTATAGAGTCATAAGAAGATTCATTGTCGGGTACATTGAAAAGCAACGCAGCAAGCTGGCGAACTATGGCGACAGCCTTGATCTCGGGCCAGGCGACGAACCCGACGCGCTCCTGGATAAGTGGGCGCGACGCAAGGAGTGGGAAGATCTTTCGTTACTCCAAAAACTGCGCATCATACGCAATCCCAATGCACCGCTGCAGACGGGCGCCAAAGAGAGAAAGGTAAGCACGTTCTCGCAAGGCTATCCCGAGTACGTGGAAATTACAGTTAACGGTTCGGCGGAAAGTTTTTTTCTGATAGAACCGCTAAAGAAGCAAGCCGCACAAGTTTTAGTCGTGCCGCAGATTGACTATAGGTACGTCGAGCCACAGGATAGTTCCGCGAACACGCAACAAGCTTATGACGAATTCAGGAGAGTCCTTGATGCGGCTATCAGAAGCGAGGCCCTGGACGTCGGCGGGATAGCGGAACTGTTCCGGCAGGGCAAGGCCGGCGGATTGCTCGAGGTTAGTTGGGGTGAATTCGCATCGCGTGATGAGAAGTCGCCACGTTTTGTCAGCCCAAGACAGTTGAACTACCGCCCGGATGCAAGAGTTCCGTTTTTTCGACAAGAAAAGACGCGGTAGACCGAAAAAATTAAAGGACGCTCCCCTTGAGAGCGTCCTCACTTCTTAGGCTTGTCACAAGACCACCCTTCTCATCGAGGTGGTCCCGGCCCCTACTAAGGAGCACGTTGCCTTAACCGTAGGGCCTGAGAATATTTTCTGTCGGGGAGATTTGTCAATGCCGATTTTGATTCGTGACCTCCGATTCTCGTTGATATGGCTGAAGGCGCTCACGCCAGCCACGCCGGCGGCGAAGCTGGAGGATTCTGAAACTTTCAAAACGGAGTTTGATCAGGCGAAAGCTGCGAATTCGAATTCGCCGTGGTCGCCGCCGTGGAAACTCGGTCGCGAGCAATCGTACTGGGAGTACTATCTTTACAAGTATAAGAAGGGACCAAAACGTGTTGCGAACAACATCATCAACCGGCACAAGGCGTGGGAAAACTTGCTGCCGCTACGGCTACGTTCTCTGGCAAAGCTAAAGCCTGGCGCCGAAGCGGACTGGTTGCAGGCATTGCCCGTATACATAGAAGCTTACTGCTACTCTCACGCAGTTGCCGTAATTATCAACTTCAGGATCAGAGATGATAAAGGCCTTCCTGTTGAAGAGGCGATCGACAGGAGTGTGCGCCTGCGAATGCAGAACTGGTTCGACGCTAAGTGGTCCACTGGAGAGACGGCCTCAAAGTCGGCGTTGTCAGACGTGGCAGTCGAAGCGCTTGATCGAGTCGCTGCGGTCGGCTTTAAGTCAGATAAAACGGATTGGTTGCTGGACGATTTCGCCAGTCCATTTTCGATTGCCACTGTGATCGATGCTACCGGCACTGATCCTTTTGCAGACTCTGAAAACCTTCAAGAGAATGCTTACGGAGCGTTTATTCGCGCCCTGGATGGTCTATGCAGTGGATCATCGGATTGGCGCCAGCAGAATACAGCCGGAGACAATTTGCTTCTGAAGAAAACGTTGGTTCCCCACCCTCCGCGCAATCCGCCGCCTGCAGGACACGTGTTGCGGGCCACTGAAACGGGGCGCGCAGTATGGTTTCCGAAATACTTTACGGAGCATTTTCAAGGTCTGGAACGGGACCGTCCTGTTCTCGGCAGCTATCATCGTCGCCTGACACTTTCCTCTTTACAAGTAGAAAGCCTGATCACGTTTCTGCAGCGCAACCAGGGGTTCTTTAAGTCGGGGAAAATGAATGCAGATTTGGAGGCCAGAATGGTTTGGGCGTGCGAGATACTCGGCAAACTCTACGGCGCTCGAGGCACGTACAGATCGGATAGTGCCTATGGCCAGATATTTACACGCAAAGGTTTCGTTAATTCAATTCGCAAGGGTTTCAATATGGAGGAGTTGCACAGGATGTGATCTTGCTAAATTGTTATGTCATCAGTCCAATCCAACGATGTCACGCAAATGCTCCGGGAGTGGCGCAGCGGCAACCAGGAGGCTTTAGACCGGTTGATGCCCCTGGTCTATGACGAACTCCGCCGGTTAGCAAATCGCTACATGCGCAGTGAGCGCCCGGAACACACGCTACAAGCCACAGCGCTGGTCAATGAAGCCTACCTCCGCCTCGTTGACATGAAGGTGTCATGGCAAGATCGCGCACACTTCTTTGCCGTGGCCGCGCGGTTGATGCGCCGGTTGCTCGTGGACCACGCCAGGGCTAATCACAGGGCCAAACGTGAGAGTGGACCGAAGGTCTCACTCGACGATGCGCTAGAAGTTTCATCCAAGCCGGCTCTGGATCTGGTGGCGCTCGACGAAGCGTTGACGCAATTCGCGACGTTCGATCCGCGGAAGGCCGAGATCATCGAACTGCATTTCTTCGGCGGGCTCAACAACGAAGAAGTCGCAGAGGCGCTCGGCATCTCGCGCGCGACCGTGCAACGCGACCTGCGCCTCGCCAAAGCATGGCTCAGTCATGAATTAAAAAGCCGTGAAGAGTGAGAGGTAGAGTTTTACGGCGATGCATCAAAAGTCTTCAGCCACAAAAAAGGCACCAAAAGCACAAAAGGATTTCCGCTAATTTCTGTGCCTATTGAGGCAAGTCATTTTATTCAACAGCAGCATTCAAGGTGTCTTTAAGTAGCTCTGACGCGTCTACGACTGCCTTTATATACGCTAAGTCAGGTTGCATGAGGATAGCTACTTCCAAATCATCTAAAGCGATATAAGCCAATCCATGGCGGCGCGGCGCAGGTAGTTCTCTGGAACGCTGTACGCCTCGACGATACTCGGTCAGCGCTTCGGCATAGCGTTCCCCACATATAAGGGCCAAAGCCAAATCGAATTGATTGGAGACCTCCGTAGGACTGAAGGATGCGATCTGTCTGAATAGCATTACTGCCGCTTTGCAGTTGCCAAGGCGGTATTCGCACCACCCCCGCAGAGACAAAAAGCTTACGTCATGCGGTTGTTCTTTACAGTGCTCTTCGGCTCGCTCCAATACCCACCTGTACTTTGCAGCGGCCCTGTCTTTATCGCGCATCAGATACAGTCCATTGGCAACCCCTTTGTGCCACCATAAATTGTCACGATCAAGCTTTACGGCAGTTTCATAGGCGCTTAATGCGTTTGCCGCCTCCTCCAAGCCGAGATGTTGCAGGGACCAGCCTTTAAGACCGAATGCCGTAGCCATATTCCTCTTCAGCCGGATGACGTGGTCCAGTGTCTCAACCGCCTCTTTGAACCTGGCAATCTCGCAGAGGATTTGGGCTTTGTAGATAAGCCATTCAACGTCGTTTTCCACTTGCAGTGCATTGTCCAGAGCCTCTAACGCCAGGCTATAGTTACCTAAGCTGTATTGCGCCGTGGCAAACTCCAGGTGGACCCAGCCCAGTTGTGGATGAATTTCGATGGCTTTTCGCAGGGCCTCAACAGCCTCGTCCAGACGTCCCAAATCACGAAGCACTTGACCCTTCGTACCAAGGGCCCACGGATCATTTGGAGACAATGCCAGCGCTTGATTGATAACTTGCAGCGCTTCCTCAGTCCGTTCTACGGAACCCTCGAGCCTGCCAAGCGCCCGAAGAATCTCACTCTTGTAGCTCAACGCAAATACATTATCGGGCTCGATAGCCAGAGCATTCACCACTGCCAGTAACGCATCGTAGTATTCGTTAATACCATAGAGAGCGGCGCCTAATTCACCATGAACCCAGGCAACACGTGGATCAAGTTCGATCGAGCGCCGCAGCACCTTGACGGCTTTTCTGTGTTGATTCAGGTAACGTAAGACTTGTCCTTTTTTTGCTAACAGCAGCGCATCGTTTGGCTTAAGCTTGATAGTGTTATCCAGGGTTGCGAGCGCTTCGTCGTTGCGGCCGAGTGCACTCAGGATGTCTGCCTTTTGTACCACTGCACTGACGTTTAGTGGGTTTCTGTTCAGGGCTTTACTCAAAACTGATAAGGACTTCTCATCGGCCCCGGAATTCGATAAGGCCTCAGCTAATTTGACAGGCACCCAATCGATCTTGGGATCCAACTTAAGAGCTTGTTCCAGAAGATGAATGCCTTCCTCCTTCTGGTCCATTTCCAGCAATAACAACCCTTTGACTCCATTCGCAAAAGCATTTATGGGTTGTCCTTCGAGGCTCTGATTTAAGGCTTCGAGCGCGCTCTCCAAATCACCTTGCAGACGTAAAATGTTACCTTTGAGAGCCAGCAACTCGGGATCTTGCTGGCTCAACGTCAGCGCGTGCTCCGCAACTATTAGAGCCTCGTCCAGCGATCCGGTGTCGAGCATCTGGAGAATGGCGGTACGGTATTCCTTCACCGCTTCAGAAATTCTCTCTTCCTTTTCGAGCAGCTCAGCCAGGGCTTTGCGACTCAGGTAATGATCCGGTTCTTGTTTGAGGGCTTTCCTGAAATGCTCTTCAGCTTCTTTTGATTTGTTCAGACGGGAGAGGCAAATGCCCATGTAAAAATTAGCCTCGGCGGTGAGTGAGCCTCTATTTGCGGCCTCAGTGAAGGCTGTAAGAGATCGGTTCGTGCTGCCGCGTTTGAAGAGGGCAACACCATAATCGAGATACACCTGACCAGTTGGTTCTTTGGATTTAGGGATCCATTCTTTAAACTCGGCTTTTGCTTTCTTGAATGCACTCATCGCCTCCTTTTCCTGATCTAATTTTTCATGAGTTCGACCTAACCAAGTTAGTGTTGAGGCGTATAACAAATGAAGTTCCGTGGCATCAGCTTTTTTCCTGTGAGTAGCAAGAACTGCTTCAAAACTCGGTATCATCAGTTTAAGAATCGACTTCGCCTCTTCAAAATGCCCTAACAAGTATTCGCCCAGGGCCACCTTGAAGGCCGAGCGGTATGAAGCCAGATTATGAGGCCCAGCCACACGGACAGAGTGAGTTCGGTTAAGTGCATCCAGGGCAGTCGCCGTCCCTGTTGATTGTTTCAAAAGTTGATTGTGCGAATTATCGTTGGCCATACTTTTTCTCTGGTCGAATATTAGGAGCAACCGGCCCTCGAACTCCGGTCTGCGGGCCTTGCTGCTGTTTAAGCTTCTTTTTCTTCTCAATCTGTTTCCAGAGATCTCGTGCACTCCTCGCGATGTCTTGAGAATCTTCTGAGCTATTGATTCTGCGGGACCAGGCTGCGTTGAGCACGTCCCGCCACTCCTCCTCGCCGTTCAATATGTTTGCTGGATCATCGCCTCTTAGCGCAAACTCCAGGGCTTTTTCAGTGCTGTTCCATAGTCTGCCCTCGTATAATCCGTTGGCGTAAGCTTTGCCAAGTTCTTCGAGCACATTATCGGTCCACCGATCGAATAGCCTCTCATCATCGGCTATGGTATTTGATGATTTCGTTTGCCCCTGCTTTTGAGCGGCATTCCACGCGGTCTGCAATCTGTCGAGGATCTCTCCATATGGCGGATTGTCAAGGGGGTGTTTTTCATACATCTTCCTCAGCATACTCAGTACGACATGGGCTCGTTTAGCATCTGATGGATACGGGCCTTTGTCTTTTTGATCCGCCGCCCGAGGATTGAATCGCAGCAGAATGACCGAGCAGGCGTAGGCCGGCCCCATCGCATAAGTAGCAAAGGCATCAGCTAATAACACGCGCATGTGTTTCTGTTTTGACTTAGCGTTGGGGAACTGGCTTTGTACATACTTTTCCAGATCAGGCGCGCCGGGTTCTCTTATCACCACGCGGCCGAGTTCGTGGGCAGTAAGCGGAACAGCCCATATGGTCCACTCCGGAAATCGCATGCGGATGCTGCGCGCCAGTGTCGAGGCTTCTTTACTTGCAGGAATGGTCAGGGCCGACCATTCGCTTATTCCTACAGAGCCACAGCTTTTCATTAGCTCGTCGGCAATTCGGCAAATGTCGTCGTCAAGCCCCGCGATGCGTAACGCCAGGCCACCTAAATATTCAAAATAGTCCGAAAATACAAGCTGGTTCTTCTCAGATACAATCTTGGCATAGTCGGCCCAGATTTTTTCCATCAATTGATCAATATTTCCGGGTTTCACGTTGCTAAGTGATTTAAGATGAGCGTTAATTTTATCGAACCATGGGCTCATATTTGACTTAAGATCATCCTTGAACGTCTTTTCAAAAGTCTGATCTATGGGATCTATGGGATCCCATCTGGTTTGGATCTCCTCGATACCTTTCTTGGCATTTTCTATGACTTTTTCGAGTTCAATAATGTCTGTTTCAGCGAATTCCAAAAAGCGAAGCAAACGCGGGTCGATTTTTGCCTCAGACTTTTCGTTTCGTGCCGTATCCAGGGCATAAGTGAGCTGGTGTTTAGCGTCAGCAACGTGATCGTAAGCCTCTTTGAGCTCGGAAACTAAGGTTTGGATCTCCGCGCGCCGATCTTTTACAGACTCTAAGATTTTCTGAATCTTAGTTAGATTATATTTCAATGCCTCTAATCGTATCTTGATGATAATGTCGTCCATATCACTTTCTCCTTGCTCGCTGCACCAAGTCCTCTGAAAGCCGACAAGTAATCTCTGCGTGGCTTTGCCTCAAAAGTAGGAATCGCACTTGGATCGGGTCAGTACAGGGAGCGGTAGCGACCTGGCCAGTGATCAGCATACGATATTTCCTAACGATCTTGAGTTCCATGGTTGACCAGGTCGCTATCGCTCCCTGTACTGACCCGATCCAAGAATGATTTCGGACTTTGAGGCAAAGAATCTCTGCGTACGATTACAGAGAGCGCGCGTTAACGGCAGAACCTCAGCGCCGAGGATGACGCTGCATTATCTGGCGACACAGGGCACTACCCTCGAGATTTATTCTGTACACAACGTTGCTGTTCTCCATGGCCTGTAGCAGACGCCATATCCATACTGCATTAAGCACGTCAGCAATTGAATCTTCTTCTTTCAAAATCTCCGCCGATTTCCCATTTAGCGGAAACTCCTTACTCAGTTCTATTGCACGATTCCATCCTGAGTATTGAACTGTAGGTACGAAGGTAGTCAGTATCGGATACAGTTCGAGCAACTTATAGTTAAGAGGCGCAAGGTCTTCCTGCGCGATACATTTTTCGTTCTCTGCGCTCTTGAGATTCCTTTCCCATAGGTCTTCCAGCATCTTAATAATCTTCCGATATGGGTCGCCGTCAGTCTTACTCATCTGCCTGAGCGCTGCGAGAATAAAGTGAACACGTTTGCGGTGACTGGGATGAGTCTTGCTGTCTACACAAGCCGTCGCATCCTGAGGATCGAAAAGAAGTACGATACAAGAGCAAGCAAAGGCCGGCCCCAGGGAATACACCGCGAAAAGATCAGAAAAGATTTCGCGCAAGTGAGATATTTCCCGTTCCATTTGCGGCTGTTTTTCTGCCCTCTCTTCTTCTGAGAGTTCTTCCAGGTTGTAACGCTTTTCAATGGCATCCAGGCACTCTTGAAAAGGACGTTTTCCCTGGCCGGAAATCTGAGGCCCGACGAAATGACCGAGTTCGTGAGCCGCAATTGGCAAGTTCCAGATACCGTAATCAGGAAAAGGTAAACGAATCAGCCCGGTCGTCTCGGTAAAGAAGTGCGCTTGGGCCAAAAGGGTCACTCGGTTCCACTGAACTGACTTGCGGCCCAGCTCTTCAAGGAGAGCATCTGCGATTTCGCAAATGTCGTTCTGTTTATGCGCATCGCGGAGCATGGCGCCGCCCAGGAACCCAAGACACTCTTCGAAGAGTTCTTTACAGGAAGTACTGGAGCTTTGTAGCTTTGCCCAGGCGCTTCCATATGATCTGATCTTTTGAATGGAGTTGCGGAGTTGAGTCAATTCCTTACGCCGGTTATCGAATAACACAGCGAAACCGATGCTCGCAGCCTCACTTATGCGCGGCTCAATCTTGGCATTCTTTAAAGATGATTCAGCCCAGTTTAGTTGCTCGAACAGGGCATCAACTTTGGCCAATAAGAGAGATTTTTCATCCATACCAGAGCGTGGGAATGTGGGACTTCCTCTGGTCCAACTGCTACGGTGCTGAGGAAGATTACACTGGGCCACTACCAGCCGGCCGCAAACTATTCGCGATCTCACCTACGCCGCGAACGAACCGAAGAATTCTCCCCGAGTCTGCATAATCCATTGCAATCAGGATAGCGCTCGCCAGAATTATTAAATAGGACGAAGCGGCAAATAACGCGATTTTCTGACCAGCAATAGGCGTCAGGAGCAAGACACTGCTGCCGAAACTGATCGCCTTCACAATCTTTTTGGCAATCAGCACATTATTTTTGTACGGCTTTAGCAGTCGCGCCACTTCGTTAGAACGCTGATCCGCAATCCCTTTGTCAATTCCCTTGGCACTAAGGGCGGCGATGCCGGCACGAGTCGTCTCCACGCCGATTAATCTGCCTATAAGCGCAACGGCTATTCCTTTCTCCCGGTTATTCCATATCTCTTCGACTTTATCTTTTATGTTCGTGATCGCATCGTTACCTATGAGGCGCGTCAAATCATCGATCGCGCGCTTCATCTTCTGAATTCCCTGGCCAATTAAGCGTCGTGCCATGCCGGTGATGGCTTTCACTGGTCCCCCAAGCTGGTCCAACGCTTCTAACACCTTTTCCGGACTAAGCTTCTTCAAAGCATCTACCACGCCAAGCGCTACTTCATAAACTCCTGTCGCGAGCTGCTCCAGGGTTTCACCTGAAACTTTTTTGAACGTCTGAATTGCGGATTCTTCGTCGGGTGACTGGAAAACCTTTTCTTCTTCTTCAGCCGCAGCCTCTCCGGAAAAGTTGAAGCGTCCTGACATTGCTCCTTTTGCAAGGGGACTCGCTAATCCACTGGCAATCACAGGCCGTGTCTCCTCCAAATCATTCAAAGCCTCGTCGAGCAACTCTGGTTGCGCATTGCCATTTACTTCTCCAACAGCATTCCCGGCAGCCATCAATACGTTAGCGACCTGCAAATCCACCAGTACACTTCCGATTACATCTTCGCTAATTCTTTCTCTCTTTTCTTCTTCCACAACTTCGGTGGTTTCCAGTTCAGTCAACATGAATGAGCGATAACTTTTGGCTCCGGATTCTTGAGTCTTCGCAGCTTCTGTCAACTGCGTAACAGCGTACTTCAATGTGTCCACATCGAACTCTGCACTCAACGCGTCTTGCAATGTTCGACCTGCCGACAACACGGCCGAGGTGTTAACCAAATACCGGCCAGTTGAAACCACATGATTAGCCATGCTGATACCTCTCGATGTCCGGAATAATCCTCGTGCGTCTCAATGACTGAGGAGAATCTGTCAGATCCTATTTGAATAGTGCGAGCCTGGAAGCAGCGAGAAAGCAGGCCCACTGGAGAATTCGATTCTCGATTTACCGGGCGAACGATATTAGCTTCACCGCAGGCTTGTCAATACAAAGAGCAACAAGACAGGATTTACCGAATTAACAGGATTACTTCACCTAACTTCGCCCATCCTGTAAATTCTGCCAATCCTGTCTAACTGCTTCTTTTACTCCGAGGGGTTCTTGTCACCGAAACCGTGGTGCCCGCCACAAACTGTACACGCCGTCGCAAACTCAGTGTTATCGACACGATGTTGCACCGGAGGCTGCGTTCGCAGGTACGCATAGATCGCTTTCAGATCGTCGTCAGTCATATTTCGGAAATAGCCCCACGGCATGATTGAATTCAGCTTCCGCGCGCCGACGTGGCCCGTGCGCAAAGTATTAATGAACCTCGCTTCGTCGTAGTAAGAAATACCCGACGGATCCGGTGTGATGTTGGCGCTGCTGACTTCGCCCCATGGTCCTTTGAAGAACAAGCCACCACCAAACGCCAATCGAGTGATCGGCTGACCTTGCGGAGTCATCGGCGTGTGGCACATGGCGCAGTTTCCCAGCGTCACCAGGTACTTGCCACGCGCAACCGGATTAGACATATCGGGCGCGGACACGGGCGCAGTGATCGGCTGATGCGGCGGCAAACCGGCTTTCATAATTTCCGGAATCATCGTCTTCGGCACTGCGTTGCGCACCGGATCGATCGAGCGCACGTAGACGATGACTGACGCGAGATCTTCATCAGACATGTTTCGGAAATTCATGTAGGGCATCATCGGGAAAAGGCGTCGTCCATCGTGACCGATGCCTTCGCGAATGGCTCGCGCAAACTGTTCGTCAGTCCACGTACCGGCGCCGGTCTCGGGATCGGGAGTGATGTTAGGCGCAACCAGCCACGGCAATGCTTCTTCCGGGAAGATTGTTCCGCCGCCCTTCTTCCCTACTTTGGGTTGGGCGCCCGGCTTCTCCCAATTGACTTCGGAGTGACACTGGAAACAGTGGGCTGGCCCCTCGACGATGTAACGCCCGCGCTCCAGCCGCGCTGCCGTGCGTTCGAATGTGAGACGACTCACCACCTGCGTTGCTTTCTTTTTGGGACTGTAACTGATCGAGACAATGGTGCCCGCCAGGGCAACCGCGACGAGGACTATCTTGATAACCCGATTTTTCGTTTCCATAACCCGGTTCTCCTTCTCACTTCAGATAGCGACAAATCGCGGTGATTTGTGTCACGCCCTCAAAAGACAAGATTTACAGAATTAACAGGATTACTTCACTCAATTGGGCTCATCCTGTAAATTCTGTCAATCCTGTCTAACTGCTTGTTGTTTTATGCAAGTAGAGAAAGAGAGAGGGTAATAACTCAATATGAACTTCGCTAAGCGTGTGTTTCTGATTGCGGGTGTTTACGGCTTGATTGTGCTGTTGCCGATGTACTTGCTCGAAGAGAAGACCGGACGTGATTTCCCGCCGCCGATTACTCATCCCGAGTTTTACTACGGCTTCATAGGCGTGGCTGTAGCGTGGCAGGTTCTGTTTCTGATTCTGTCGAGAAACCCGATACGTTATCGACCGATGATGATTCCGGCTGTCCTGGAGAAGGCGGTTTTTGGGATCCCCGCTGTCATTCTATTTTTACAACATCGAATCTCGACCTTCACGCTCGCCGCTGGGTTAGTCGATTCGCTCCTCGGTGTTCTGTTTGTTCTGGCCTATCTCAAGACTGCCGGCTTATCTGAGTGAGAGTTACATCAAACGATCGGTATTTAATTCAGCAGTGTTCGGATCCTTCCGCGGAACCGGCTCCTTGATGCGTGAATCAAGCAAGCTCGTTGTCACTTCGGTAACAGAAAGTTGGGCAGAAGGTAATGCGGTGGTAGGAGGAGTCCTAAATGCAGGCTGTGTACTCTCTGTTACATTCCTCGTTGTCTTTGGATTCAAGGCATAATGGAGTTGCCAGGTTGCTTTAAGGAAGATAAAAAGCGCGTAAGTCGCAAGCGAAACCGCGATAAATAATGTCGGACCGTAAAGCCTGCCTTCCATAATGATGTATGCAGGTAGAAACGTGAGCACAGCGATCAGGAACATGATCATTCCGAACACGAGGTTTTGATAGCTGCCTCGTGTCTTTCTCGTGAGGCGCAGTACTTCGAGTTCCGGCACATCAAAAACGAGAGGAGCTCCGCACCGGCGACAAAAGTGAGACTCATCGGTAACCTGAGTTCCACAGGAGCGACAAGCCGAGATAGCTGAACGCTCAGTGGCGAGTGCCGCTATGGCTTCCGCTTCGCGCGCGAGAGTCTGTCGATCGCCCTTCGTCATACGCATGTAGCTTTTGATCTCGTAGCTGAAGGTGGCTAGAACTGCCGCGTCGTTTGTTTGCTTCAAAGAGACTGTCAGCGTGGTCGGATAATCGAGGACATTCAAGGAACAGTCCCAGTTACCCGAGCCTTGCCTGCGCCGCTTGGCATGAAGCGGCTGCTCTCCCAGGACCTTATAACCAACCTTTTGAATAGCCTCGACTAAACGTCGCCGCACGGTCGGAACATCGCCCGGGATAGCCAAGGTTAAATCGTGGTCGCTCACGGTCGTCGAAGAGAGGTATTCGGTGCTCATATTGGGTTTCCAGTCAAAAAATATGGCGTTGGCGGTAACTGATAGCCCAATACGATATGAAACCGGCAGGGGTTTCGCTTAAACACGGTTATTTGGCGGCCCGAGGAGTCTGTCCCTTTGCGAGCGAAGGCTCAGTGCGCGTCTCGCGGGGGAGATTGCCGGTAGAAAGTTGCACGGGAGGAAGCAGCAGTGTTGTTGCTTCCTCCCGGGAAGCGCTAACCAGGGGCGAGCCATCGAAGCGGCAAAACCTCAGCAGCTCATACGTAAAAGACTGATGGCACGTAGGACATCGTTTCATAACAACACTCTCACACAGACCGCCGTCTACCTTTACACGCGGAAAAGCCCGGCTCATCAGTCTGAAATTTTTATGAAAGTTTCTGCGGCCTGGATCAGGCTGAGGGCGCTAACCACCTGGCGAGATTACTCACGTAGGTCTTCACATCCTGAAGTTTTTCCGGTTCGCGCTTGATCTGATCACCTGGAGGTTCAGATAGGAAACTAGGACAGCTCTTCGACGTGTCCCAGTTGTAATCAACAAAATGGTGAAAGCTCGACTCAGCGATCGCGCGACCCAGGCGATTGCCATGATCGTCAGACCTCCGTTCGAACGCAACCATCAGATTGAACTGGCGACCTGTTACCTTACTGACACCGCAAGCGATCACTTGCGCGTGCTTCTCTCCATCAGGGACGCCGACGCTGCCTTCATGCGGATGTGCGGGGAAGTACTCAATCACTCGAGAACCATTTTTGAGCAGCTCATGAGCCGGCTCGACTGGAGTGATTCTCTGGTAGTCGCCGTTTGCACCTGAATGATAATTGGGCCATGAGATCATTGTATTGTCTCGATCGTCCCGAATGTGACGTGACTCATCCGGCTCTTGATGTTGCGAATGAAAGAAATGCGCGCGACCGACTCCGCCTAATGTGCACAGCGAAGATCCCAGGTCCTGGTGGTCGCGAGTGGTTAGAAGCCCACCGCCTCTTTGAGAAAAGCGCGTGATCCCCTCGCAGTCCGCGGCAGTCATCCCGTTTCCAGTATCGACGGCGAGGAGCCAGAGTTCGTCGAAGTCGGTCGTGTCGAGCACGCTCAATATCGCATCGTCGCCCTGCGTGTTTGTTTCTCGATCGCGCGCAGTGACTTTGTAGACTGGATTCCCATGCTCATCTCGGATTGAAGCGAGATGCTCGCGCAGCAATGAAAATCTTTGGATGTTCCAGTCGTCTTCGGTGTATGGAATGGTAGTTTGCAGCAGAATGTGAACCGGCTTGCTCATTGCTTACAAATCATAGCCACAAACAGACACAAAAACCAAAACGGATGAGCAAGTAGCAAAATCTGATGTCGATCCGGTAACTTTCATCCGTCGTACTTACGGAAAAGATTTTGTTCAGAGAGGAAAGAAGCTATGGAGATGGATTTTGCCAACGTCGCAGGAATGTTCAAAGCCAACACTGACATCATCAACAAAGCTATCGCAGACGTCAGCCCGGAACACTGGTTCCAAAAACCCGGTGACGATTCAAATCACCTGATGTTCGTCCTGGGACACCTGGTCGTTCATCGTGGGCGTACGCTCAACACTCTCGGCGTGGATTGGAACGCCCCCTGGGTGCCGCTCTTCGCGCGCGGTGCTGAACGAGTCGCGGACGCGGAATATCCGCCGGTTGACGAAATGCGCGCCGCGTGGAATCAGGTGTCCGCCGAACTCTCTGCTGTTCTCCGGCAGCCGAACGAGGACGTGTTGATGAAGGACGCGCCTAAAGGTCCGCCATCTTTCGACGGCAAGATTAGTGGAATTGTCGCTTTCTACGCTTTTCATGACACCTATCATGTCGGCCAGGTCAGTTACCTTCGAAAATGGCTCGGCTATGGTCAAACTGTCGGCTAAAAAATATGTGAGGTCCATGTCGATCTTACGAATGTCGTGCGTCGTAGGGTTGAAAGCAAGATCTCAAACAGAGGAGCAGACAGATGAAATACATGTTGCTGATTTACCACAATGAGCAGAGCTGGGACGCGATCAGCGAGACAGAGCGCCAGCAGGTCTACGGTGAGTACAGGAACTTAAGAGAACAGTTGCTGTCGAGCGGTCAATTTGTAACTGGCTCGAAGTTGCAGCCGATCACGACTGCGACGAGCGTCCGTGTACGCGATGGAAAGGAACTGGTCACTGATGGTCCATTCGCAGAGACGCACGAGCAACTTGCCGGCTATTTCCTCGTTGAAGCAGAAAACCTGGACGAAGCCACCAGCATAGCCGCGAGAATTCCATCCGCGCGAACAGGCACGATCGAGGTACGGCCGCTCGTCGAGACCGCTGCCGAAGCCACTGCATAAGAAGAACAAATGGCACAAAATTAACGGAATCTCTTTGTGCTTTTTGTGCTTTTTTGTGGCTGGAAAACCTGTGCGGCAAAGCTTCGACATTGCATGCGCGCGGCGACTGTGCAACGCTCGCCTCCATGGCAGAGGCGAGCGACACACTCGAACAAGTCTTTCGCGAAGAGTACGGACGAATCATTGCCACGCTGATCCGCGCCTCAGGATCGTTCGATCTCGCGGAAGAAGCACTACAGGAAGCATTCACCGCGGCGGTCCTGAGTTGGGAACGTGATGGCCCACCTCGCAATCCCGGCGCATGGTTGACGACAGTCGCACATCGAAAGCTGCTCGACGCATTCCGTCGCGACAAAACTCGGACTGACAAGCAACCAGAAGTCGAGTATGAAAGAAATCGGCTCCAACCTTTTGCGGAGCCTGCGTCGCTCGAGGAAGCTGTGGAATACCCGGATGATCGTTTACGTTTGATCTTCACCTGCTGCCATCCGTCTCTTAGTCGCGAAGCCCAGGTTGCTCTGACACTGCGCACCCTCGGCGGGCTCACGACCACAGAAATTGCTCACGCGTTTCTCTTACCGGAAACGACGCTTGCTCAACGGCTCGTCCGCGCGAAACAAAAGATTCGTCTCGCACGAATTCCTTATGAAATTCCATCTCTGGAAATCATCGGCCAACGCCTCATCGCAGTGCAGGCCGTTATCTATCTCATCTTCAACGAAGGATACGCTGCGAGCGCGGGTCAAAATCTGGTGCGCAACGATCTTTGCTCCGAAGCTATTCGGCTCGGACGTGTGCTTTGCGAGCTCTTGCCGAATGAGCCGGAGAATCTTGGATTGCTGGCGCTGATGCTTTTGCAGGATTCACGACGCGAAGCTCGTGTGAGCGATCGAGGTGAGCTGGTCACGCTGGACGAACAGGATCGTTCGCTTTGGGATAGAAAAGAGATTGAAGAGGGTGTGCGCCTCGTCGAAACTGCGTTGGCGCTGAGGCGCGCCGGCAATTATCAGATTCAAGCTGCTATCGCGGCCGTTCATGCTGAAGCCGTGAGCGCTGATGAAACTGACTGGCCGCAGATAGTTGCGCTTTACGAAGAACTGATGCGAATCACTTCATCACCCATCGTCGCTCTGAATCATGGAGCGGCGGTGGCGATGAGTGAAGGATTCGAGCGAGGTCTGACTTCGATCGAAGCCGCCGGCGCCAGCGGCGCACTCGACAACTATTACCTGTTCCACGCGTCGCGCGCGGATCTACTCCGCCGCCTGAAGCGCTTCGACGAAGCAACAGCCGCCTACGAAAAAGCTCTTTCGCTAACCACGAATCGCGTCGAGCAAAACTACATTCACAGACGCTTGGAAGAGGTCCGTGCTATGGATGAGAGGTAATCGGGTTGAACTTCGCATCGTTCACTGGGACGTTCTGCTTTATCTCATCGATCTTGCGGCCCCAGATGCGCCCGGGAAAGGACCAGTGAATTAGAAATGGTTGTTTGACGCCGTCAACTTCCCGGTAATCTTCATAATCCACTTGCAGCGGAAGCTTACCTAACGGCGTGTCCGACTCCGTGTAACGTCGCACAAGCAGGCCCGTTTGCACGTCGAAGAAAAGTTTTTCTACCGGACCTTCGAGCGGCTTCGCCTCGATGACGTAAGCATCAGAATCGCGCACCGGCACTCTACCAGTCACCGTCAACTTCGAATAGAGATCTTCCAGCTTGAGTTCCTTGTAAAAGACTGCGTCGCGCTTCAGTTGGGCCATGGCTTGATCGGGCAGAGGCGTCGCACCATCTCGACTGCTGTGCCCCCAACCCGTTTTTCCGTTGAAGCCATTGCTGAAGACGACCTGTGGGTAACTCGTAACAGTCAACAGTTTGTCCGGCGCTTTTTGGTAGACCTCTTCGGGAACGAGCACGTTATCGGCGCCGATGCGCGAGCCCTTTGCGGTCCGGGTCGTTATTTTCTGGAGCGCTTCCGCACCACCCAACGCCTGCACGTAGCGGTCAAGGATCTGTTTCACTGACGGCAGCGGTTCGGGTGTTGGTGAAGGTGAGCTTGGCGCCCAAAGATTTTGGCCCATGACAGGAACTGAAACCGGAATCGGCTTGCCGCGGTGGCAGGTGAAACAGCTAACTGCGCCCTGACCGTTGAAGCTTGCCTTGTTCAAATCAAACACCATTTGAATCATGCGGCGAGCGGCGAGCTTGGTTGGCTTGTCGTCCTTATCGAACTGATTCACATGACAATAATTACATCTCACGCCCAGCGAACCGGAGATGAAAGCCATCGTTGGATCTAGCTGCGTGGCCGGAAGTCCTTTAAAGATCTGTATGTTCTTGTATCTCTGTTCGGCAGTTTGTTGTTGAGCGCGTGAAGTTGAGACGACGATCATGGCGCCCAGAGCCAGGGCGACAATGAGAGTAAGTGATCTCACGATATTGTTAGCTCCTTTAGGAATTGATCTACCCTGAGATAGACGTCAGTACCGCCCGCGGTAGCGGGTGGGTGCGCAGCTTTTAGACCTGCAGTGATGACGTCAACACCACGCGGCTGCGCACCCACCCGCTACCGCGAGGTGGTACTGACCTCGACACCCCGGCCGTCAGCAAATCTTCATTGCATGCAGCGGGTCCGACGGATCCGAGTTCGGAACGCGCATCACAAAGTCTAGATAATCTCCATGAAAACTAACTTCCCCATAGAACTGCTTCACGAAAAAACTCGTCTCCGACGTCGGAAACAACTCAACCTTTTGCCCAACGCATTCAATGGTCAGCCGCCCTGCTTCATTGCGCACAACGATCTCCAGGTCAGGACGCTGATCGTCTCGATATTGACCGACGAACTCCTCGTAAATCCGCGAATCAACAGGAACGACATCTCTCAAACATTTCTCGAGCGTTACGTGCTCAAACATAAGTTCAAACCCAAGCTTCGCGTTGAGCGCACGAATCGCTGACTGCTCCGGCGTGTTGAAGGTTTGAATAACCTGGTAACCATGTGATTGAGCGTAGATGATCCCGGAGACCTTCAGCGCCGTTGCCAACCCGCGGCCGCGGTAATCGCGCCTGACGCCAGTGAAGCCTTGAGTGAGACCACCAGGCACAGCCTCGAACAGGCTGACATCCGAAACTCCAACGTAATCATCGCCGTGCTTAGCAATGAACAGCGCATCCGGCAGCACGTACGGCATTTCCAGCCACATCAAAGCCTCGCGCGCGTTGTAGCCTGGCGGCGCAAGCGGACCGCGCGCAGGATCGTCCTGGCTGAGCAGCGTCGTGAGTTCGTAAAGTTTCTCGACGCATCGAGGATCGCGAATGCGTTCCTCCGCAAACGTTGAGATCGAAATGCCCTCGATTCGCTTAAGTGAGACATCTGCTGCAGCGACGTTGAGACGTAGATCGAGCACTCGCGAAGTCTCTTCAAATCCGCGGCTCTTGAGCAGGTTTACAAGCTTTGTTTCAGACGCATACTGCCGGCAGGAAACAGTGATCGCCTTTGCTTCGGCCAAATCCTGCGTGAGTCGATTGAGCAGCAGATCCCCAACACCTCGCTTCAGCCACTTCGGATCACTCAAGAGCAGCAGCCGATATTTCGGCAAGTAAACAGTTTGCTCAACCGCGCCATACGCGATGATCTGTTTACCGTTTTCGACGACGTAATGCCTGCGGAAGTAACGCGACTCGTCAAACTTCTGACGACGACTCAGCCAAAGCTCATGACCGCGCGCGTCTGCACCGGCCCGCGCGGATGCGATAGCGCTGACCGGTCGCCAATCAGGATCGTCAAACGGACGTAACTTCGTGTTCACTTCGTTTGAAAAACTCTTATCGCGCGACGGGCGTTGCTGCTGTAGATCGCTTTTGAATGATTCGACTACGCTGCTTTTCAACCGTTGCCGCGCTGAATACAAACGCTTGTTGACTGTCGAGACCGGCACTTCCAGGAACTCGCCAATATCCGCCTGGGTATATCCGTTTACATAAAAGAGAGTCGTCACAAGGCGCTCATTGTCCGGCAGTGCGTTGATTGCTTGCAGTACTTTGGTAACCAGCTCCTGCCTTTCAGCAGAGAGATGTGGTCCAGGCTCAGACGTTGACGTGTGAACTCCGGCTTCGAGCGGCACGATCTGCAAGCGTTTGCAACGCGTCAAACGATTGCACTGCGTTAGCACAATGCGTTTGAACCAACCCGGGAATGCGGCAGGCTCGCGAAGCTGCGCGAGCTTTTGCCACGCTGCAACGAACGCTTCCTGGGCCGTGTCCTGGGCCAGGTAGGCATCGCCCAGCACGGCAAACGCGCAGCCAAAGGCCATGTCCTGAAAGCGAATCACGAGTTCGCCAAACGCTTCGCGTCTTGCTGCCGAAGGACTATTCGGATCCGCCGCCCTGCGGACAATGCTCTCGATATCTTTCACCTGAAGCTCGCTTCTCCAATTAATAAGAGCCAAAGCCGGGCCCGGAGCTTACCAAGAGCAGCCACAAAAAAGCACAAAAGGTGTCTAAATCGTCTTGCGCCTTTTGTGCTTCTTTGTGACTTACTTGGAGTATTGCTCTGTGCCCATGAAGTGCAGCGATACGTAAGGCTCGTCTCCAACCACCCAACTGTCGTGCGGAACGGCTGGGATGTAAAACAATTTTCCTGGTGTGAGTTCGATTATTCCATCAGGCATCGCGGCAACGGCGCGACCGGAGAGCACTAACCCGACGTGCTCAACTTCGCAAAGAGCAGTGCCGGCCTGTGGAGCAACGTGCACAGACCATTTCCAACCGGGCTGGTAAGTAGCTCTGCCGATTGTGAGGCCGCCGATTCTGGCAATCTCGAACTTCCCTTTCTCAAATACTCTTGTTTCATCCGGCTGTTCAAAGCTTTTGAGTATTGGATCGTTCATATCTACTACCTCATACGTTTCGACTGGGCTCGCTTCGTTTTGTTGAGGGCTCGCATCATAAACACAGTTCACGCCGTTCACTCTGGAGTTTCTTGACATAATGGCTTAAAAATAGCCGTTGATCCAAACTCTTCGTGAAGCTCAAAGGAGAACCATGAGAGTCAACTCTACGGCGAAGCTGTGTGCTGTTCTCGTAGTCTTCGCCTTCAGCGCATCTGCCCAGCAAAAGCCTTGCTTGACAGCTTCAAAGTTTGGTCCTGACGATCAAATCGGCACCACCAGATTCTCATTCCGATGCACGGCATCCACATACTCGAAAACATCAACACCGAAGAGCTGGTAAAAGATCAGGTGTGCAAGCGATCGTAAATCCAATCGCTATTAAATAGTTATCCACAGATTACACAGAGCAGATCTGTGCAATCTGTGGATGGCTCTGGAGACCTGTTTGACAGGATTAACATGATTATCAAGATGACAAAAAGCAATCCTGTAAATCCTGTAATCCTGTCAAATGATCAGCGGAAGCCGTCCGTCGCCTGGACGAGGGCGTCGGCGATGCCGGGTTCGGTGGCGGCGTGGCCGGCGTCCGGGATGATCTTTAATGTTGCTTCGGGCCAGGCGCGATGAAGGTCCCAGGCGTTCATGACGGGACAGACGATGTCGTAACGACCGTGCACGATCACGGCTGGAATGTGTCGAATGCGATCGACGTGTTCGAGTAAATAATTATCAGTGTCGAAGAAACAGTTGTTCACGAAGTAATGACACTCGATTCGCGCGAGGGCAGTCGCCATGTCAGGTTCGCTGAAATCGTCAATCATCTTTTGGTCGGGAAGAAGCCGCAGCGCACTCGCTTCCCAGATGGACCACGCCTGCGCTGCTTCAAGACGCACTGAGGCATCGTCGCTCGTCAACCGGCGGTAATACGCGCGGATCATGTCGTCGCGCTCAGCTTCGGGAATGATGTGCACGTACTTTTCCCACGTCTCGGGAAAGATCGCGCTTGCGCCCTGGCTGTCTTCGTAGAACCAGCGAATCTCTTTCGGACGACAAAGAAAAATGCCACGCAGGACGAGGGCGCTCACTCTTTCCGGGTGCGTCTCAGCGTACGCGAGCGCGAGTGTGCTGCCCCACGAGCCACCAAATACCTGCCACTGTTTGACACCGAAATGTTCGCGAATTTTTTCGACGTCCTCGACAAGATGCCAGGTCGTGTTGTCGTCGAGCGAAGCAAGAGGACGGCTTCGACCAGCGCCGCGCTGTTCGAACAGGATCACGCGATAAGCCTGCAAGTCAAAAAACCGGCGGTAGTCAGGAATCAAACCCGCACCTGGCCCACCGTGCAAAAACACGACCGGCTTCCCTTTCGGATTGCCGCACTGCTCGTAGTAAAGTTCGTGAACGGCGGACACTCTAAGATGGCCGCTATCGTAAGGTTCTATCGCATCGTATAGTGTTCTCATATTGCATGTGATTATCGTAGTAGACGACGCCGGTCTGCAAATTGATATGCAAAGCTTAAAGAAATTGGCTCTGCTCCTGCTGCTCGTGTTCACACCGTGTGTTTGCGCTTCCGCTCAACACGAAAGCCAGGGCTACCTGCCGCTGACTCGAGCAGAAGTTCAAAAAAAATTCCCGGTTAAATATCTTGGCACTTTAGGCAGTGGTAGTAACAGGCCCGGCTATTTCGAAGCAATTCCGGACAAGCCCTTACCGGCAAGAATCAACATTGGCCCATCTGGAGCAACCCTTACTGAAGCCGGTGACAATGACCTGGTCATCGCCGGTAAGGACCGGCGTAATAAGGACTGGAGTATTCGGCTGGGCGACTCTGTTCGTTCATATTCCAGTAGATTCTATGAGGCTGACCTCGATCGCAACGGAACTCGTGACGCTGTGCTCGTAATTCCCACCGGGGGAAACGGTTTGGCGCCGACGAATCATCTGTTTGCGATCACCTTTGATGAACGTGGACGCCCATTAACGTTTGAAGCGGATGGATACTTCGAAGAAGTAGACGAGAAGATCTTCGATCTCGTCGATCTGAATCAGAATGGCCGAGCTGAATTGATCTACATGAACTACAGTGATGGTTATTGGATTACGAATATCTACGAGGTCAGAAATGCAAGATGGCAGAGAGTTGTTGGTGGACATGGGACACGGGTTTATCCTCTCTATACGCGCTTCACGATCCGAGAAAACCACCGGCCGACTACGCCCAAACGAGGGCGACATCCGTTTGCGCCGGATCTGTCAAACACATCGCCGCGCTTTGCCGGCCGGCTCGTTTCATACAAGTGGGCCAACGTCACGCAGTCGGAAGACATTTCACTGACGCTAAGAGATAAGCTCGGGCATGCTGTTGTCAGCAAACCTGCATCATGGGTGGCCTCTTTCGCTATTCTCCTGGACAGAGACGAAGGGCGGCAGATTGTTTCTCTATCAGCCGAGCCGGGCGCAGTGAAATCCCTGCTTGAAACGATCATAGCGAATCATTATGAAATAGCTTTGTATGGAGAGCGCCTTCCAGGCACATCCAGCCCGGAATTGATGTGGGCACGTTGATCAGATGTAAATGCGAATCCTTCTCGTAGAAGACGAACCGCGGATGGCGAACGTTATCGCCAAGGGTTTGCGCGAGCAAAGCTATGCAGTTGACGTGGCAACTGACGGAGATGCTTGTCTCTATCAAGCTTCGATTAACGATTACGACTTGATTGTGCTCGACGTGTTGCTGCCTCAGCGGGACGGTTTTGAAGTCTGCCGCGAACTGCGTGCACGCGGGAATGCAACTCCAGTCCTCATGCTGACGGCACGAGCAGCTATCGACGATCGCATTGCCGGATTTGACGCGGGCGCTGACGATTATCTGACTAAGCCTTTTTCGTTTCGTGAGCTACTCGCGCGAATTCGCGCTTTGCTGCGACGTGATTCGCAGCTTCGTCCGGACGTCCTGGAGATCGCGGATTTGATTGTCGATTCAGCCAGTCATCGTGTCTTCCGAGCGAATCAGGAGGTGCAGTTGACGGCGAAGGAATATGCATTGTTGGAGTACCTCGCACGGCGCGCGGGCCAACTCGTTTCGCGCGCGGAGATTGCCACACACGTTTGGGACGACTCATTCGATCCTTTCTCAAACGCGATCGAGGTTTATATCAATCGCCTGCGAAAAAAGATTGATGGAAGCAGCTCGATCAAACTGCTTCACACGCGGCGCGGCGAGGGTTACATCCTCGAATCACGCCACTGACCTGGGCCACCAAAAAGAGTTTTTGCCACAAAGAAGCACCAAAAGCATAAAATCAATTAGGCAGAACCGGTCTATTAATGTTCCATTAAGGTAGGTCTGAAGTATACTCGGCTGGTCCACAGACGAGTATGTCGAATAGAACGAGACCGAAGGCAATCCCCCTTGCGGTATTGTTGGCGGTGGTCTGTCTTGCTTTGTCATCTCAGGCACAGACTTCCAATCCTACACTTACACTCGACGACGCTTTGCGACTGGCAAACGCGCAAGTCTCAACTCTCCAAACCGCAGCATTGAACGAACGCATCGCCGCGGAAGATCTACGGCAGGCGCAGGCTGCGTTTCTGCCGAAAGTCAGCGTGCCGCTGAGTTACATCTACACATCGCCCGCGCTCGGGTTGCCGCCGGGAGAGCCGCGTGCGCCAAGTTTCATCGCGAACAATGCGATTAGCGAGTATGAAGCGCTCGTGAACGTGTCGGGAGATTTCGATGTCGCGGGACGACTACGCGCGAGTCTCGCCAGGAATCGCGCGCTTCTGGCTGCGGCGCGCGCGGGCACCGAGGTTGCCCGGCGTGCTTTGGCCCAGGCAGTGATTGAAGCTTACTACGGTCTCGCCCTCGCAAACGTAGAACATCGCGCCGCAGAAGGAAACCTCAGGGCGGCTGAAGAGTTCGAAAAGATTACTTCACTGTTATTGAGCGGCGGTGAAGTTGCGCCCGTTGATTTGACGCGCGCGCAGTTGCAAACACTGGCGCGTCGCGACGAGTTGGAACGCGCACGCGTGAACGAGGAAGTCGCAGCCGGAGCTTTGCGTGTCTTTGTCGGATACCAATTCACACAACCGATTATCACGACTGACCTGGCGCTGGCGCTTCCGGTTGCTTCCGAGTACGAGCAATTCAAAGTTGACGACGTTTCTCGCCGGCCTGAAGTCACACAATTCGAGCAACAACTGCGCGCAGCGCGAGAGGACGTCAAGATCGCTCGCGCCGAGCGCTTACCGTCGCTCTCCTATTCAATCAATGGTGGCTTTGATACTGATTCGTTAAAAGGCCCGCGACTCAAAGAGCATAGCGGCGTCGCGGCAGCGATCAATCTGAATATACCTGTGTTCGATTGGGGCGCGAGTCGCAGCCGCGAGCGGCAAGCGCGACTGCGCGCCGAGATCGCCGAGACTGAACGAACTCTGGCGTTACGCGGATTCACGCAGCAGTTCTACGCCGCACGCTCGCAGGCGGCGAGCGCCGCAGCACGAATCAATCTCGCACGCGAAGCCATGAGCAAAGCAGAAGATAATGTCTCGGCATCGATTGCGCGTTATCGCGCCGGCGAAGCGCAAATAGTCGAAGTAACCGACGCGGAAACAACACTCGTCGCACAACGCACTGCTTTGTACCAGGCGATCTTCGACTACCAAACGGCACTCGCACGATTGAAACAAGCAACCGGCCAGTGATGAAACGAATATGAGTGACGACTCGAACCAGATTCCGGATGAAGAAGTCGATCGTCTTTTGGCCGAGCAGCGACGCGCGCGAATAGTTCGGCAGCGAAACCTCGTGCTCATCGGCGCGGCTGCCTTGGTGGTCCTGCTGCTTGCGGTGCTGATCATTTGGCGTTTGAAAAAATCCGCACCTGAAGCCGAGGCCGAAGTGACGCCGACCGTCAGCGTCAAGGTTGTCAAGGCTGAAAAAGGAAACATTGCCGCGCAAGTGACAGCAGTCGGCACGATTTGGCCGCGCGAGAAAGCTGACGTGGGCGCGAAGGTCAGCGCGCAGATCAAGCAGATGCCGCTCTTGAAAAATAAGATCGTGCACGCGGGTGAAGTCATCGCAGTGCTGGAGTCACGCGATCTTCAGGCGCAACGCGCGGAAGCCGTCGCGGCGCTCAACGAAGCACGCGCAAATGAGCGCAGCCTCGTCACCGGCACGATTCCAAAGACAAATGCCGAAGATCAAAAAGGACTCCTGGACGCGCGGGCCAAGGTGAACAACGCTCGCGCCATTTACGAGCGCCGTCGCGCCTTGTTTGATAAAGGCGGAATCTCCAAAAAGGATCTCGACGAGTCGCAACTCGATCTGACCACCGCGGAAGACGAGTTGCGTTTACAGGAACAGACAGTTGCGCTCCGGGCGCGATCCTTGAATCCAAATGATCGCAGGCTCGCGGAAGCGCGAACGGCGCAGGCCCAACAACACCTCGCCACTCTCGACGCGCAACTCAGCTACGCGACGATTCGTTCTCCGATCACCGGCATCGTTACCGATCAGTTTCAATACGAAGGCGAGTTCGCGTCTGCCGGGGGAAAGCTGGTCACGATTGCCGATACCAGCACCGTTATCGTGAAGGCGCCGTTTGCCGATACGGTGGTGGCGCAACTCAAACCAGGCGATGCGGCGTCAGTGCTGCCGACAGACACTTCAGCGGAAGAAATGAAAGGACAGATCACGCTGCTCAGTCGGTCGAGCGATCCGACGAATCGCACTGTTGAAGTTTGGGTGACACTCGGAAACGGCGAAGGAAAGTTGCGAGCGAATGGAGCTGCGCAAGTGACCGTCTTTGCCAACTCTAAGAACGACGCGATTGTCGTCCCGGCTTCGGCAGTGACACTTGAAGCGAGTAATGGCGATGAAGGAACGGTGATGGTGGTTGATGCACAGAATGTGGCCCACGAAACGAAGGTGACAGTCGGGATTCGCACGCCTGACAAGATCGAGATCGTCGAAGGACTTCAGGGTGGTGAAACAGTCGTGGTCGAGGGCAATTATGCTTTGCCCGATGGAACAAAGGTGGAACCACAGATTAACGCGGATGACACGGATCAGAAATGAGACTTGCTCGCATCGTTTCGAATCAAGCCCGCGCCATTGTCGTAATCGTGGCGCTGCTCTGCGCTGCCGGTCTTTACGCCGCGTGGCAGCTTCCCATCGCTGTCTTCCCGCAAACTGATTTTCCGCGAATCGTGATCATCGTCGATAACGGTGAGGCTCCGGCTTCGCAAACACTGGTTTCGGTTACGCGTCCGATTGAAGAAGCAATGAACGGAATTCCCGGCATTGCCCGAATCAAGTCAAAGACTGCGCGCGGCTCTTCGGAGATCAATCTCTATTTTGACTGGAAGGGCAACATCATTGACGAACTACAGTTGGTCCAGGCGCGCATGTCGCAACTCATCGCGACGCTGCCGCCTACCGCCCAGATCCGAAACATTGATCGACTCACGTTCGCGGTTTTTCCCGTAGCCGGCTACAGCCTCACTTCAAACAAACGTGACGAAGCCGCGCTTCGCGATCTCGCGACTTACGTCGTGCGGCCACAACTTGCGCGCTTGCCCGGCGTGGCGATCGTTGCAGTGGCGGGCGGCAAAGCGAAAGAATTTCACGTCACGATCGATCCCGAGAGGTTGAGCGCCCACAATGTTTCCAGTCAACAAGTAGTCGAGGCAATCCGCAACTCAAACATCATCGTCTCGCCCGGTTTGATCGAAGAGAACCATCAACTCGAGTTAGCTCTGGTAAGCGGCCAGGCAAAGCGGCCCGACGAACTGAACGGCATCGTCGTCGCTACAGTCAATAACGCGCCGGTTACAGTTGCCGATGTCGCCACGGTAACAGCGGGAGTCGAACCGCAATACACGATAGTCACCGCTGACGGTCATCCTGCCGCACTGCTAAACATCAATCGACAGCCGGACGCGAACACAGTGGCGGTCGTCGATGAAGTGAAAGCGGCATTGACTGCCATGCGCGGTCAAATTCCGAAAGACGTGCGCGTCGCAGCCTATTATGATCAATCTCTACTCGTGCGCGAGTCGATTAATTCCGTTCGTGATTCGATCCTGATCGGCTTACTGCTTTCCGTGGTGATCCTCTACGCCTTCCTGCGTAACTGGGGCACCACCTTCGTCGCGATTCTGGTCATTCCGGTAACTGTCCTGGTCACTTTCCTGGCGATGTGGCTGGCACAACTCAGTTTTGATCTGATGACACTCGGCGGCGTCGCCGCGGCGATTGGGTTGGTGATCGACGACGCGATCGTCGTGGTCGAGAATATCTACACTCACATATCGCGCGGTGAGTCACGGCGGGAAGCAGTTCAGAACGCGGTTTCCGAAATCACTATCCCCATAATCGGTTCGACGATTACACCGGTAGTGGTGTTTCTTCCGTTGACGTTATTGACCGGCGTGACGGGAGTCTTCTTTCGTTCACTGGCGTTGACGATGTCGGTCGCATTGTTGACATCGTTGGTGCTCGCGCTTGCTTTCACGCCAGTGCTGGCTGAAAGATTCGTTAAAGCCAAACCAGGTGACGATGAAGAAGAAGTGCACGGCAGGTTTCTGGGAGCGATTATTCGACGTTACGAGTCGGTGCTCGGTTTTGCGCTCGACAACCGCTGGATCGTGCTAATCACGATCGCAGTCGTGCTCGGCGGTTCGTATCTTCTCTATCGCATGCTCGGTTCCGAGTTCCTTCCGGAGTTCGACGAGAGTGCCTTCGTACTCGATTATCGTGCGCCTCCCGGGTCGTCGCTGGAGGAAACGGATCGCATGCTCAAGGACGTCGAAGAGATGTTGCTGAAGACGCCGGAAATTGAAAGCTATTCCCGGCGAACCGGACTCGAGATGGGCTTGTTCGTGACTGAACCGAACACGGGCGACTTCGCCGTCAAGCTCAAACCCGGTCACAAACGAAACACGAAAGATGTCATCGCTGGCTTACGAAAACAGCTTGCCGAAGCGGAACCGGCATTGGACGTTGAATTTGTCGGTATCGTGCCGGACGTGATTGGAGATCTACAGGGCAATCCCGAACCGATCGAGGTAAAGCTTTTCAGCGAAGATGCCGCGGCCCTGCAAGCAAAGGCAGATGAAGTCGAGGCATCGATCAAAAAAGTTCCCGGTGTTGTCGATACGCTGAACGGCGTGATCATCAGTGGACCGGCAGTGACCTTCAATATCGATCCTTTACGAGCTTCTCAGTTTGGAGTGACGGCGAACGACATCGCCAGCACCATCACGACTGCGATGTCAGGTGAGGGTGCTTCTTCAATTTTGCAGCAGGACCGGTTGATAACGGTGCGGGTAATTTTTCCGCGGGATGTGCGCACGTCGCTCGACAAGGTGAGATCCCTGCAAGTCCGCTCTTCATCCGGCCAGTTGTTTCGCTTAGATCAGGTAGCGGATGTAGAGTATGACAAAGGCCAGGCGGAGATTGAGCGGGAAAACCTGCGGCAGATGGTCGCGGTTACCGGACGTCTTGAAGGAACAGACCTAGGCACAGCAATCCATCAGATTCAGAATCAACTGGTAAAGGAGGTAAAGTTGCCGCCGGGAATGACGATCGAGTATGGCGGGCTTTACCAGGAGCAACAGGCGAGTTTTCGTGAGTTGATGATGGCACTGGCGTTGGCTGTGCTGCTGGTCTTCATCACTCTGTTAATCGAATTTCGCTCGTATGCGCATCCGTTGTCGATTGTAACCGGCGCGGTGCTCGCGTTGAGTGGAGTGTTGCTGGCGTTGTTCATCACGGGCTCGACGCTGAATGTTGTTTCGTTGATGGGAATGATCATGATCGTCGGGATCGTCGCCAAGAATGGGATCCTGATGCTCGACGCCGTCGAGGAGCAGTTGTCAATGGGAGATACTTTGCGAGAAGCACTGCTGCGATCGGGACGGCGGCGATTTCGTCCGGTATTAATGACGTCGTTGGCAGCGATGCTGGGCATGTTGCCTCTGGCTTTAGCAATAGGAACTGGTTCAGAGTTGTTACAACCGCTCGCGATTGCAGTGATCGGCGGATTGACGATCGCGCTCGGGTTATCGTTGATAGTTACACCGACCGTGTATGCGATGTTACGCACAAAATGAGCCCTCTGCGGATCTCTGCGCCCTCTGCGGTAAATGTAGCGGGAAGAGTCTGTTTACCGCAGAGGGCGCAGAGGACCGCAGAGATCCGCAGAGGTGAAACTAAAATGCAGAACACATTAATTGCTTTGTCGATCGCTTTCATGCTGTTCCAGGGCGGTACCGGTTACAAAGTCGAGACTCGCTATCCGGTGCCGGGTAATGGCGGGTTCGATTATGTAACGATCGATAGTGCTGCGCGACGGCTCTACTTATCGCACGGCACGCAAGTAGATGTTGTGAACGCTGACGACGGCAAGTTGATTGGGACGATTGCGGACACTCCCGGCGTTCACGGGGTTGCTCTCGCGCCGGAGTTCAAACATGGGTTCACGAGTAATGGTCGTGAGAACAAGGTCTCGATGTTCGATCCGGCAACGTTGCAGCTAATCAATAAGATCGACGTCGGCAAAGGGCCGGACGGCATCTATTACGATCCGGGAACGAAGCGCGTCTTCACTAACAATCACGGCTCCCATGACATCACGGCAATCGATGCGAAGACCGGAGCGGTCATCGGCACTGTGAAGGTCGAAGGCGACGGAGAATCGGCTGTCGTGGCGGATGGTGTCGTTTATGTAAACATGGAAGACACAAACGAAGTAGTCGTATTCGATCCGAAATCACTGGAAGTGAAGAAGCGGTTTCCGATAGGCGTTGCAAAAACACCGACCGGTCTGGCTTACGATGCAAAGACGAAGCGTTTGTTTATCGGCTGCCGCAACGAGCCGAAGATGGTCGTGATGGATGCTGTTTCAGGAAAAGTGATTGCGAACTTTCCGATTGGCCGAGGCGTGGACTACGCGGCCTTCGATCCACAAGCGAAGCTCGTCTTCTTTTCCTGTGGTGAAGGAGTGTTGAATATCTTTCACGAAAAGTCTGCCGACGATTACGAAGATGCAGGTCCAGTTAAGACACAGCCGAGTGCTCGCACGATGGCGTTCGATCCAAAAACCGGAAAGATCTTTCTGTCGGCGGCCGAGTTTATCGAAGCGCCTCCGGCAACTCCCGGCGGCAGACCACAGCGGAGCATCAAGCCGGGTTCGTTCGTCGTGCTGGTCGTCAGTAAATAAAGCACAAGAGCTGATTTTGTGGTTTTGTGCCTTTGTGGTTTGAACTCAACCAAAGGATGTAACATGCGAAGAAACAGAAGTTTGATTTGCCCCTTCGTTATGATCGCTCTTGCGATCTTTCTTTCAGTAAGTGCTCAGGCGCAAACTCCCACACCTTCACCGTCTCCGAAGTCACTCGAAAGTGAATTTTTCAAAAACATCCTGCGCGATCAAAAAGCGATCTGGACCGCGCCGCTTCACCTTCACCGCGTGGACGCGAAATGGATGATTCCGGCGGGTATCGGCGCGATGGCGTTGTTTACGACCGATCGGATCACTGGCGATGAGATCGGCGAATCGGAGCGTCAAGTGAAAGCGAGTCAAGTTGTCAGTTATGCAGGCTCGATTTACGGGATTGGCGCTATTGTAACGACTTTCTATCTCGTTGGTCGAAATAGAAACGACGATCGCGCGCGCGAAACCGGAATTCTCACTGCTGAGGCCGCCATCGACAGCATAATTGTTGGCGGAGCGCTGAAGGGGATTACACAACGCGCCCGGCCGCTGGACGGCAGAGAGCGTAGTGAGTTCTTCGATGGCGGAAGCTCATTTCCTTCCGGACACAGCATACAGGCGTGGTCGGCAGCCGCTGTAATTGCAAACGAGTATCACGATCGCAAACTAGTGCAGGTCGCTGCTTATGGAATCGCAAGCGCCGTGAGTGTAGCTCGCTTTACTCAACACAAACATTATCTTTCCGATGTGGTCGCCGGCAGCGCAGCCGGATACTTTATTGGTCAATACGTCTATCATGCGCATCATCGCGACCTTTCAGTCACTCAATCGCGTTGGCCCACGATCGTGCCTCAATACGATCGTCACGCACGGCAGTACGGCGTCGGGCTGACGTGGAGTTTCTAGTCCATGTGCCGGAGGATCTGGCACAAAGAAGCACAAAAGGCACAAAAATCAACGAAAACCTTTTGTGCGGCTGAAGACTTTTGAGGCTAGCCATGTTTGATTCCGTTCGGATACGACTGACGCTGTGGCATGCAGGCGTGCTTGCCTTGTCACTGATCGTCTTCGCATTCGTTGTTTACTATGCGGCGGCGGCGATCTTCTATGAACGTCAGGATGAATCTTTGCGCTCGACTGCACAGACGGTGGCGAGCGCTTACGTTGAAGAGCTGGAGGAAGAACGATCGGCTGCTAAGGCGAGTAAAGTAGTGCTGGCAGAACTGGTGTTCCCCGATCGCTACGTCGAAGTCACGGATAGTAGCGGGAAAGCTCTTGCATGGTCCGCGAACTTTTCGGAAAGCGGCCTGGCCATCCCGGCGCCGGACCTGGTTAAGGCGCGCGCGCAAAGCGCCAGTTTTGTTTCGATCAATGGATTACGAGTAGCTGTCGTTCCCCTCTCGCCAAATCAAGAGCTTGGATTTGCAGCGGTAGCGGAACCTCTGGCAGTTATTGACGAAGGACTGCGTCGCTTGCGGCGCGATTTCTTCGCCGGAGTTCCGCTCGTTCTGCTCTTAGCATCCGCCGGTGGTTATTTCCTCGCACGCAAGAGCCTGGCGCCGATAGCTTCGATGAACCGGCAGACGCAACGCATCACTGCCGAGCGCTTGTCGTCCAGACTAGACGTCAGCAATCCTCGAGATGAGCTAGGTCGTCTCGCCACAACGATCAATGAGCTGCTGACACGCCTCGAGACATCTTTCAAGGAACAACAGCGATTTATTGCCGATGCTTCTCATGAACTGCGGACGCCGCTTGCTGTGTTACGAGGCGAGACAGAGGTAGCGCTCAGTAAGACGCGCACAATTGAGGAGTATGAAGCCTCGTTAGCTTTGATTAAAGACGAGGCTGAACGACTGTCGCACATCGTCGAGGATTTGTTCCTGCTGGCCCGTCAACCCATCGATGCGCCGGTTACGTTGGTGAAGCAGCCGATGTCTCTGAATGAGGTCGTCAGAGATTGTGCGCGCGCGGCCCGGGTGCTCGCAATGAATAAAGGTGTGCGACTAAAGACCGACGACGATTCTCCGTCCATCGTCTTGAACGGCGACGACGAGCTACTCAAGCGAATGATGCTGAATCTGCTCGACAACGCCGTGAAATACACGCCTGAAGGCGGCGAGATATCCGTTGCGCTCGCACGGCAAAACGGCAACGCCCAGATAGAAGTGCGCGACACCGGTATCGGAATTCCTGAAGCCGATCACGCGCGCATCTTTGATCGTTTCTATCGAGTGGACAAGGCTCGTTCTCGAGCGCTCGGAGGCGCGGGATTGGGTCTCTCAATCGTGCGCTGGATTGTTGCAGTTCATGGAGGAAAGATCGCAGTGACTAGCGCTCCCGGCCGGGGCAGCAAGTTCATTGTTCAGTTGCCTTTAAAGACCTAGATTGACGCACCAAATGGGAGCCTGGGTGAAGGAAATAGTGTCAGAAAATTTGTGCAACTATGTGAGGAAAGTGTGAATCTCATTCTTGGTTTTTGATAGTGTTTCGATTGAACGTTTACCCCCGATAAGGCATCAACTGCTAAGATTTCGTAAAGGAGTTTTTAGATGAAATTTAGAAAGTCTTCCCCTGCTCTTATCGCAACGCTCGCGCTCATTTTTGCATTTTCGGGCATCGCTTCTGCCAAGAAAAACGATCGATTCCCCAACGTTAAGATCAAGAACTTTGGCCAGATGGATGACCGGTTTTATCGCGGCTCCAGGCCTGACGACAACGACTACAAAGCTCTCGCTGACCTCGGCGTGAAAACCATTATTGATTTGACTGACAACTCCAGAGAGTACGAGCAACCGGCCGTCGAGGCTGCGGGACTGCGCTACATCAACATTCCGATGGTTGATAAGAGCTATCCGAGTATGGAACAGATCAATCAGTTTCTGAAGGTGGTTGATGATCCTTCAACAGGCAAGTTTTTCGTGCACTGCGCCGGCGGGCGTCATCGTACGGGAGTGGTGGGCGCCGTGTACCGCTTCACTCACGATCATTGGAACCTTGAACAAGCCCTGGCCGAGATGGACCAATACGAGTTTGGTTCCGGCTATGGTCACGGAAAGCAGAGGGACTTCGTTCAGGACTACTGGCGGCAGTTCCAGGCGACCGCCGTTTCCGCGACTGCCAATCGATAACTCGATCGAAAGCATTGTTATAACCACAAAGGCACAAAGACACAAAGTTAGAATTTGTGTTTTGTGCCTTTGTGGTTTAGTAGTGCGGCTGTCCGTTTGAGCCGCTGTTTCCGCGCAGGCTCTGAAGCACTTCGGCAAGCGCCTGCAAATTGAGCGGCTTGGTTAGGTGGGAATAGAAGCCGGCGGCGCGTGCGCGCTCGATGTCGTCACTGCGGCCGAAGCCGGTGATCGCCACTACTGGAACGTGTTGCCGCCCATTGATCTTTCTCAATCGCTGCAAAAACTCAAAACCATCCATTCCCGGCATCGAAATGTCAGAAAGAATCACGTCAAACTCTCTTTCACTCGCCAGGCGCAACGCATCTGCACCGTTCGTCGCCGTCGTAACACTCGCCCCACCCGTTTTCAACAACTGCTCGAGCATCGCGATCGTGTCTTCCGAATCGTCAACAACCAGAAAATCCGTCTGCGCCAGCACACCCAATTCCACCGGTGATGAACCAAGCGAGGGCGAGGGCCGCTGCGCCTCGCGTGTGAGTGGCAGTCTCACAATGAACCGCGAACCTTTGCCTGTTCCTTCCGACTCCGCAGAAACTGTTCCATTGTGAAGTTGGACCAACTGCTGTACCAGAGCCAGACCAATACCCATTCCGCCGTGCCAGCGAATGCGACTGCTGTCTGCCTGTCGAAACATTTCAAACACGTGCGGCAGGAATCCCGGATCAATTCCCTGCCCCGTGTCCTCGACCGTCAGCACGGCACTTTCGCCTTCACCACTCAACCTGATCTCAATGCTTCCGCCGGGGGGCGTAAACTTCACGGCGTTATTGAGCAAGTTCCAGGCTATTTGTTGTAACCTCAGCCGGTCGCCGTCAACGAGTAAAAGCTGATCGCTCACATTCGAACGGATTTCAATGTTCTTGGCTGCGGCATCCGCACGGACAGTTTCAACCGCGCTATCGATTATGGCCGCCAGCGAGACCGTCTCGTGGTTCAACGCGATCTTCCCTCGTTGTAGTCGCGACAGATCGAGCAGATCGTTAATCAACTGCGATTGCGATTGCGCGTTTCGCTTCAACGCCTCGCCCATTTTGATGAGGCGCGGCGAGTGTTCGATCTCCGGCATTCTCAGCAACAACTCCGAATATCCGAGAATCACGTTCAGAGGGTTGCGCAGCTCGTGCGAAAGCGTCGCCAGAAATTCGTCCTTGAGTTGATTCGCTTTTTCGGCTGCGTCGCGCGCTTCCTGTTCGCTCTGCAATAGACGCTCACGCTCAGCCTCGGCTCGGAGTTTTTCAATGGCAGTCCATGTGCGCTCGGCGCACATCTTCAGCAGAAAGACTTCTTCATTTGTCCATTGGCGCGGCTTGTCATCGCTGATCCAAAGCGAAGCTACCCAACGTCCTTCGCGCATCAACGGAACAGCAACGTACGCGCGTTCGCCAGTCGCCTTATAACTTCGTTGATAATCGGTGGCCGTGCGCGCATCGGTTTTCGAGTCGTAATTGATCACTATCTTTCCGGCTTTCATTTCACCCGAAGTTACGCTGCTGTAATCGGAAATGCGATGCTCACCGGCAACCGACTCCGCGCCATCGCAATAGTCCTGGTGCACAATCTCCAGATCGTGAGCAACATCGACCTCATCGAATAAGCAACGGCGCACGTTAAGGTAGGAGCCGACGGTCTTAGCGACAGCGTAAGACAAATCATACGGATCATTAAGCGTGCGTATGAGGTCGCTGACTTGAACGAGCACGGTCAAACGAGCTTCGCTGTCTCGCAGAGCTAAATCAGCAACGTGCCGTTCTCTATCTGTGCGATTAAGAGATGCAGCGGTCCACCAGATCAGAAAAACCAGGAGGAAAAGGATCGCTAAAACGAAGACTGCCGTGGAGAACCCGGCACTGAGCAATCCCGCATTGCGAGCAATCGTTCTGAGCCATCCCAGGAGAATAACGATCAACAAAGCCGGCCACATACGCCGGGCGACAACAGCGCCCGGACTGTCGCCCAAAAGAGCGGCGATGATGCCGCGCTCAGGCCGCGCCAGGAGAATGGCCGCGCAAAGACTAAGGAAGGCAATGACGGTATGGAGCGCAATAGTGAAATAGTTTCCGATTGGCTCGATTTTCTCGATACCGTAAAAGTAGTAGAGGAAAACCAGTAGTGTGATTCCGGCCACTGTCAGCACAGAGATGTTTGACACGCGAAACCAGCGGCGTGAACGCGCGTCCAAACATGACAGGGCCATGCCCAAAAAGAAGAAGTTCAGCGACGCCGCCACGCCCATGCGGCCTGGGAACGACGGACCGGCCTCGTCCTGCGACTCGTGAAAAAGCAACTGATCGAGTCCCGTGTTCCACTTAAAAAGGTGCTCGCTCAGCGTGATCAATCCGATGATGGCGACTATTGCGGCACAGAGTTGGACCACCAGCCGTCGTGTGCTGGATACAGGTTGATTCTGAAGCAACAGGCAAGCAATGGAGCTGAGCATGAGGCAAACCGCAGTGTTTGCCTTCATGGTTACTAAAGATGGATGGATCCGCTTGAGGACTTCGATATCTAAAATCCAACCCAATAGGGCAGCGCCACCAATGCAAAACGCGAGCAACGCCAACGCGATGGGAATCGTTTTGCGCCGCGCTGGTTGTTGTTGTGAAAGAAGTTCAGGCTTCGTCAAACGTGTCACCGGCAGGGAGCCGCTTAATAAGGTTTAGTCTAAGGGGTTCTGAGGCAAAGTTTGCCACAAAGAAGCACAAAAAGCACAAAAGAAACGGTCAATTGTCTTTGTGCTTTTGTGCTTCTTTGCGGCAAATCTATTTTGTGGCGAGTCTAACGTTTCAAGTGGTAAGGCACGCTGATGACGATTACGCCCCTCTTGAATAAGAGGGCGCCTTTGAGCATTAGCGAACTCTGATTGTGTAGCAGGTGCTGCCACCACTTCGCCGGCACGAATTCCGGCAGTAACACCGTGACCACGTCACTGCCGTTCCTTCGTTCCAACCGCGCAATGTAACGCAGCAATGGCCGTGTTAGCTCGCGATAAGGCGACGGAAGCACCACCAATTTCACCCCGGCTCCCCAACGCTCCCACTTCTCTCGTAACTTCGTCGTGGCTTCCTCATCGAAATCCACGTAAACAGCCTGCACGTGCTCAGGAGCAATAGCCCTGGCATATTGCAACGCTACGACGACGCCGCGATGAATGCCGGAGATCGGGACTATGACCGTGTGTTTGATTGGACTAAGCGGTTCGAGTCCGTCAGTGGAGAGTTGTTTCGCCACCGTCACATAGTGCCTGTGAATTGCGCGAAACATCATGACCAGCAGAGGAACGACTACCACCACAATCCAAGCCCCATGTATGAACTTGGTGGCAATAAAGACGCAGAGCACGATGAAGGTAGCAAGCGCTCCGACCGCATTAATTACAATTGATTTCTTCCAGTGAGTGCCGTTTGTTACTTCGTCGGTGACGAAGGTCGATCCGCGTAAGTCAGACGCATCCAACTCCGCATCAGGCAAAGGACTAGTATCGACAGTACTCTGGGTATAGTGAATATCATCTTTGGGCCGCCTGCGTGATCTCCCATTTTTCTTTCCTGTCTGCGCACGTTCCCTGAGCCAATGCCGGACCATCCCTGACTGCGAAAGAGTAAAAGAGAGAAAAACGCCCACCGCATAAAGAGGGATCAAACGACTCGTATCGCCTCCAAACGCGATAACCAGAATGCTCGCGAAGACTGCCAGCATTACAATCCCGTTTGAGAAAACCAATCGATCGCCACGAGTCGCGAACTGGCGTGGCAGGAAACGATCACGCGCGAGCAGACTGCCGAGACGCGGGAAGTCGGCAAAAGAAGTATTGGCTGCCAGTACCAGAATCAAAGCAGTCGTGATCTGCACGACGTAGTAGAACCAGGCCAATGGTCCGGTGAACATGATGCGAGCGAACTGCGAAATGACAGTCTCACTCGCGTGCGGGTGAACACCGTAGAGATAAGCCAGGACGCTCGTGCCGAGAAACATGATTGTGAGCAGTGTGGCCATCCACACGAGGGTGGTGGCTGCGTTTTTTGCCTCCGGTTTCTTGAACGCGGGTACACCGTTAGAGATGGCTTCGATACCGGTTAGAGCGGCACAACCATTCGAAAAAGCTCCTAGCAGCAGAAAAAGTGTCAGAGGCTGGATCTTGTATCCTTCAGCCGTTTTGATCTCCTCCGGCCCCGGAATAGGAGCAGCCCCACCGTAGTTGTAGTAGCTAAACAATCCGTAAGCAATCATGAAGAGAAAGCTGATAAGGAACGCGTAAGTCGGCGCTGCGAAAAGTGCGCCTGACTCGCGCACGCCGCGCAAGTTTGCCAGCGCGATGCCGGTTATGAACAGCAGACAAAGAAACACTTTGTGATGGTCCAGCCAGGCATAGCGCGTCCCCTGCATCATTGAAGTGAGCGCCGCGACGCCTGCGGCGATCGAAACCGCGACCGTGAGGACGTAGTCAACCAGCAATGAAGCTCCGGCGACTAAACCCGCGTTAGTTCCCAGGTTCTCTTTGGCGACAATGTAGGCGCCGCCGCCCGATGGGTAAGCGTGAATAGTTTGCCGGTAGCTGGTCGCCACGATAACGAGGAGCACGCCAATGCCGATAGAAACCGGCACTACATATTTGAACGCTCCCGCCTGACCGTAAGCCACAGCCACAGCCAATACGAGCAGGATTTCTTCAGTGGCATAAGCGGTAGAAGAGAGCGCGTCGGAGGAGAAAACGGCTAAGGCGGTTTTCTTTGTGAGACGCTCGTGTGCTGCTTGTTCGGTCCTGAGTGCGCGACCAATGATAAAACGTTTGAGTTCGGCTGCCACTATTCTCGTTCCTCCTGGAATTTAACTCTGCGTTTTCGCGAGCTGATTGGTTTGCCAGCGCGCTGCTACCGGCAGTTCGTCGCGATCGACGTCTCTAATCGTGAGCTTTCTGGTTGGAGGAACTTTCCCTTCGTTCCAAAGGTAATCGCTCAAGAAGCGCTGAGCCTGATTCGTCCAGAAAGAGTTTTCAGCCGGAAGGCGCCGCCTTGTCATACGCTCTACGTATCCGACTGCTTCTTCATCAATTTCCACCAGCACTTCATGCTCACTTCCAGTAGGGCTTTTCACGATGAAGCGGCGCTCATTAGGCACCTCTCGACCATCCTCCGAATCCAGGATCGTAAAACCGTTCATCGTGATGATTTGAATGAGCGGCTTTGCTGATTCTTCCCTTAGAGACGCAGTAGCGGCGCCTGCGCGAGATTGTTTTGCGAGAGCAACGGTTACTGCATTGCGCAAGATTTCGGGAGTCATGGGTTTTCGCACGAAGTCGGTAGCGCCAAGTTTCATTGCATCGACTGCCAGCTCGATCGAGGCGTACGCAGTCGCCATAATCACGCGAGCATTCGGGTCACGTTCGTTGATGTGGCGCAACGTTTCCAGACCATCCATGCCGGGCATCCTCTGGTCCAACAACACTGCGTCCCAGGCTGATCCGTCGCCAAAGATTTCCAAACCTCGATCACCGTCCCCGGCCTCGCCCACTTCGTAGCCCGCTGCCTGTAAAGTCAGACGTGTTACGCGCCGAATGTTTTCTTCGTCGTCGATGATCAAAATGCGCTTGCTCATTTACCCGCTTCCTTTCGCGCGCCAGCCGCCAACGGTAGAGTGAAGGTGAAGGTTGTCCCGCAGCCCGTTTGTGATTGCACGCTGATGTTTCCGCCATGTGCTTCAATGATTGATTTCGAGATCGTGAGACCCAAACCCGCTCCTCCAGTCGGCGCGTCAGGAACCTGCACGAACTTATCGAAAATGTGAGGCAGGTATTCAGTTGGTATTCCGCTCCCCGTATCCGAAACAGAAACAGCCACGTGACTGTCGCGTTGTTCGGCGCTGATTTTGATTTCACCTTGCCTGGTGTGGCGCAGGGCATTACTGACGAGGTTTCCGATCACGCGCTCTACTTGCGATTGGTCAACAGAGACACGGGGAAGTTCGCTAGGCACATCGAGTTTCAGTTCCAGGCCTTTTGCTTCCACCTGGGGTCGCAATTCTTTGACCGCCGTTGCGATCAAGTCTTTGGCGCTGATGGTAGCGAGTTGGGGTTGGCTCTCACCCCCTTCGATCCGGGAGAGATCGAGCAGGTCTCGCATCAGCTTATCCAACCGCTCGCAGTCCTGACGGCAAGCCTGAAGCACCTCGTTTTGTTGATCGGTTAACTCGCCGAGCGCACCTTCGAGCAGCAGATGAACGCCCATTTGTACGCTGGTTAGCGGAGTGCGAAGTTCATGCGAGGCCGTGGCGATGAACTCGGATTTGAGTCGATCAATTTCACGAAGATGAGTGATGTCCTCGAGAATTGTGACTGCTCCGAGCAGGTGATGGCCTCCGTCACCGTCGCCGCGCATTGGCGTGGTGCGCAGTCGAAACGCTCTCTCAGAACCGTCAACGGCAAGCGGCAAAATCGAAGACATCCCTTCGCCGGCGACGGGGCGCTGCGATTCGAGCGCCTCCGCGACTGCGCCGGCTATACGCGCGTCGCGAGCGACGTCTCCGACGTGCTTGCCGGTGTTGTCTTTCTCGGAACCGAATATCTCCTCCGCAGCGGGATTGAGCTTGGTCACGCAACCTTCGCCATCAGTCACAATAACCGGGTCATAAAGAGAATCGATCGCGGCTTCCGTCGTCTGTTGGGCCACCATGAGTTTGCCCATGTCTGAGCTGCGCAGTTGCCGGATGCGCTGAGCCATGCGGTTGTATTCAACCGCCAACACTCCGACTTCATCTCGCGAATCTACCTTTACTTTTGCATTGAGATCGCCACCGGCAATTTTCGACGTGGTCATAGTGAGCTGGCGCAACGGTTTGACTATTCGATTTGACAGAAGAAATGCCAGCAGTATTCCGGCGGCAACAAAGACGCCGGCTATCAGCAGCGTGCGATAAAACCAGAGTTGGGCCACGCCGGCTGCCGCCTCGGATTTGACAAGCATGGCGCGTTGATTTAGTTGCAGGAGATTTTCACAGTCCGCGCGTAATCTGTTGAACTGCGGTTCGAGAATCGTGAAGTACTCATTGCGCTCCGGATCTTTATTTTGGTTGGAGCTTTCTGAAACTTTCGCGATAAACATATCAAACATCTGGTAATACATATCGCGATCGCGCCGAATTGTTTCCACCACTTCAGGCTCGCCGATTTCGGTGATGTTGTTAGCGGCTTTTTGAAAGTTGTTATCGAAGCGGGCTCGGTGCTCTCGCATCTGCGCCATCGCTCTGTCACGCGCGCCGAGGAGCGCGAACAACGCCGCCGAATCCTGTCGCTCGAGGCTCTCCTTCATTTCCTGCGCTGCGACGACCGAGTCGTAGTTATTGGAAATGATGCGCCGTGATACGCTTCCCATCTCACGCAGTCGCCACGCGCTCCAGCCACCGAGCACGACGAGTGCAGCCACGAAGATCAGGTAACTGAATAAGAGTTTTGTTCGTAAACTCATCGAAATTTCCGGTAGTGTCTTACTTTGAGTTTTTCTCTGCGGTCCTCTGCGTATCTCCGCGGCCTCTGCGTCGAAATAGCCTTTAACGCAGAGATCGCAAAGATACGCAGAGGACCGCAGAGAAACTCTTCAAATTAGGACACCGCCAAATTTCCAATTGCCGATTGCCCATTGCCGATTTGCGTTAGTACAGCCAGTTCTTCAATCGGCAATTTCATTCATTCTTCAGTCACCACTTCCCTCTTCTTCTCCAGCGGTACTACCTGCACCGTTGCATCGCGCACCTCGTGGAGAAAACGGTTAATGATCGAGCCGTGTAAAAGAATGTCCCAACGAGAGCGCGACGTCTGGCCGAAGACAACGTGTGTAATACCTTCGCGTCTTGCAAAATCAATCAGCGCGTCTGCTACACCGCGAGACTTCAGCTTGACGATCTTCGCTCCCAACTCCTCGGCGAAGCGGATGTTTTCCTGGAGCGCTGCATAGTCTGCCGGCTTGATGCGGCCGGGTTCTTCGGCTGGTGTCTCAACGTAGACCGCGTACCAATCACTGGCCAGGCGGCCGGCGATGCGTGAGCCGACGCGAAGCAACTTCTTAGCGCTGCCCCGGGAAGCGATTGCAACCATCACTCTTTCAGGAATGACTGCGTGGTCCAGACCTTCGCGTTCGCGGTAGTCGTGTGCTTTCGTCGCCTGGTCCGTTGCCACTTGCCTGAGTGCCAGCTCACGCAAGGCGGAAAGATTTCCCTTGCGAAAGAAATTGTTGAGGGCTTGTTCGATCTTTACGACGTCGTAAATCTTTCCCTGGCGTAAACGTGTGCGAAGGGTATCGATAGAGACATCGACATTAACCACCTCATCCGCCCGGCGCAGGAAGTGATCCGGAATGGTCTCGCGCACACGCACGCCAGTGGTGCGATTGACGACGTCATTGAGAGATTCGAGATGCTGAATGTTTACCGCCGTGATTACGGAGATTCCGGCGTGCAGTAGATCCAGCACGTCCTGGTAACGCTTGCGGTTCCGGGAGCCTGGCACATTTGTGTGAGCAAGTTCGTCAACAATCGCTACCGCTGGATGCCGCGCCAGGAGCGCATCGAGATCCATCTCTTCCAGGGTGACGTCGCGATACTTTATGAGTCGCATCGGCACGCACTCGAGATCATCAATCAGGGCCCTGGTGTCTTCACGCCCATGCGTTTCAATTGCTCCGACGACGATGTCGGCGCCCTGCTTCTTGAACAGATGCGCATCCTGCAGCATTTGATAAGTCTTACCGACACCCGGCGCCGCGCCGATATAAACACGCAGCTTGGCCTGCTCGCCCTGACTGAGCTTGGCGAGAAGAGATTCCGGTGATGGACGTTTACCGTTTTGCTGCATCGACCGTCGCAAACGCGCGCAAGGCACAAAGAAAACCTCTTGAAACGCGGCAGCGCTTTGCGCTTTACGCGAGAACACCGTCCTAACGTCTGAGCGGATAAGACGAGTCGAGATCAAGATTCAAATCCAACACGTTTACTGTTGCTTCCCCCAGGAAACCGAACTGTCTTCCCTCGGTATGGACGGCGACTATCTGCCGCAGTTCTTCCTCAGTGATGCCGCGCTCACGAGCAACTCGTGGCACTTGAAACTCCGCAGCAGCGGGAGAGATGTGCGGGTCAAGGCCCGATGCCGAAGTTGTTACCAGGTCGATAGGCACGCGTCTGCCGGGATTCTCAGCTTGCAATTTCTCAAGATCAGACTTAACGCGATCGATCAACTTCTGATTTGTTGGTCCAAGATTTGAGCCTGACGAGGCGCCCGCGTCATAACCCGCTATACCCGCAGCCGAGGGACGCGACCGAAAATAACCGCGTGAAGAGAAAGGCTGGCCAATCAACCGCGAGCCAATGAGAGTGCCGTCAGCGCTTTTGATCAACGATCCATTGGCTTGATCCGGAAAAACTACCTGGGCCAAGCCCGTCACGACGAGGGGATAAATCAGCCCGAGCAAGACCGTCGTCACGATCGTCATCAAAATCGCGGTAATCAGGTTCTTCGTCATCACGCCAGTCCGATCGCATGAATAATCACGTCAATGATCTTGATACCGATAAACGGCGCTACAATTCCTCCCAAGCCATAGATCAGCAGATTGCGTCGCAACAGCGAGGCAGCGCTCATCGGCCTGTACTTCACTCCTCTGAGCGCCAGCGGTATCAAGGCAATGATGATCAGCGCATTGAAGATAACGGCCGAAAGGATCGCAGATTGGGGAGTGCGCAGACCCATGATGTTCAGCGCGTTGAGAACCGGAAAAGCGCCTGCGAACATCGCCGGAATGATTGCAAAATACTTCGCTACATCATTGGCAATGGAGAAGGTGGTTAACGCGCCACGCGTCATCAGTAGTTGTTTCCCAATCTCCACGATCTCGATGAGTTTGGTGGGGTTGGAATCGAGATCCACCATGTTGCCTGCTTCCTTCGCCGCTTGAGTGCCGGTGTTCATCGCCACGCCGACGTCGGCCTGCGCGAGCGCCGGCGCATCGTTAGTTCCATCACCAGTCATGGCAACTAACTTGCCGCCCGCTTGTTCTTTCTTAATGAGGTCCATCTTATCTTCGGGAGTGGCCTGTGCGAGGAAATCGTCAACACCAGCTTCGCGCGCAATAGTGGCGGCGGTGAGTGGATTGTCTCCGGTAATCATCACGGTTCGAATACCCATCTGCCGCATGTGGTGAAAGCGCTCGGCCATACCGCCTTTAATGATGTCTTTTAGCTGGATCACGCCGAGCGGCAGGTGATCTTCGGCAACAACTAAAGGCGTTCCGCCTTCGCGAGAAATTCGTTCGACGATGCCGTTCAACTCACTTGTAAGGTGGTTACCATTTGAGCCGAGATACTTCAGGATCGCATCAGCAGCGCCTTTACGTATTTCTCGACTATCGAAATCTACGCCCGACATTCGCGTCTGCGCAGTAAAAGGAACGAAGGTCGCTTCGTGTACGGCGAGTTCCTGGCCGCGTAGTCCATATTTCTCTTTTGCCAGGACCACGATTGATCGGCCTTCGGGCGTTTCATCAGCGAGTGAGGACAACTGCGCCGCTTCCGCCAGCTCCGTTTCGTTTACTCCTGGGAGCGGAATAAATGCAGTTGCTTGCCGGTTACCCAACGTGATCGTTCCCGTCTTGTCGAGCAGTAGCGTATTCACGTCGCCGGCAGCTTCCACGGCCCGGCCTGACATCGCCAACACATTGTGCTGAATCAGGCGGTCCATGCCCGCGATACCGATTGCAGACAACAAGCCGCCGATTGTCGTTGGAATCAAACAAACAAGCAGCGATACGAGCACGAAGATGGTTTGCGGCGCGCTTGAATAGATGGCAAGCGGCTGTAAGGTCACTACCGCCAGTAGAAAAATGATCGTTAGCCCTGCCAGCAAGATGTTCAGCGCAATTTCGTTTGGTGTCTTCTGACGCTCAGCGCCTTCAACCAGCGCAATCATGCGATCGATGAACGTCTCACCAGGGTTGGATGTGATCCGGACCTTGATCTGATCTGAAAGCACGCGTGTACCGCCTGTCACAGCAGAACGATCACCGCCTGCTTCCCGAATCACAGGCGCGCTTTCACCCGTGATCGCCGACTCGTCAACTGAAGCAACACCTGCAACGATCTCTCCGTCTCCGGGAATGAATTCGCCCGCTGAGACAAGCACCAGATCGTCTTTCCGCAGTTGAGGAGCTGGGACATCTTCCGTAACTGAACCGGAAATGACGCGGTGTGCGATCGTTTCGGTCCTGGTTTTCCGCAGGTTGTCGGCCTGGGCCTTGCCGCGCCCTTCAGCCATTGCCTCAGCGAAATTTGCAAACAGCACCGTGAACCAGAGCCAGAGCGTGATCTGCAACTCAAAGCCGGTATTCGTCACGCCGGGAATAGGCGCAACAACTCCCCTGATCAGTTCCAGGGTCGTCAAGACACTGCCAACTTCCACTACGAACATGACGGGATTGCCCATCATCCTGCGCGGATTCAATTTCTTAAATGAATCGACAATCGCGCGCTTTACGATCTGCCCATTCCAAATTGCTGTCTTCCGAATGGCCATAATCAAAATGTTTTCCCGGCGTACATCAACAAGTGCTCGACAATTGGTCCAAGGCTGAGCGCGGGAAAGAAAGTCAACGCGCCCACGATCAAAATCACGCTGACCAGCAACACGGTGAACAGCGGCGTGGTGACCGGAAACGTTCCCAGGCTGGGAGGAACCAACTTCTTGTTCGCGAGATTGCCGGCTACCGCCAACATCGGAACGATCATCAAGAAGCGGCCAATCAACATGGCCACACCGATCGTTGTGTTGTACCAATAGGTATTCGCGGAGATACCTGCGAAGGCCGAACCGTTGTTGCCGGTCGCGGAAGTAAACGCATAAAGAAGTTCCGACAGACCATGCGGACCAGTGTTGTTTAGTTGGGAAGTGCCGAAGCCCGGCGCGAGAACGGAAATGCCCGCGAAGATCAAAATGATGAGCGGGAAGATTAGTACGTAAAGCATCGACATCTTCACGTCATATGATTCGATCTTCTTACCGAGATACTCCGGCGTACGTCCGACCATCAGGCCCGCGATGAAGACGGACAAAATGACAAAGACCAGCATGCCGTACAGACCACTGCCCACGCCGCCAAAGATGATCTCGCCCAACATGATGTTTACGAGTGGCACCATCCCGCCGAGCGGCGTGAAGCTATCGTGCATCGAGTTGACCGCCCCGCAACTAGCGTCGGTAGTGACGGTCGCAAACAAGGCGCTGTTGGCGATCCCAAAACGAACGTCCTTGCCTTCCATGTTTCCGCCGGATTGATATGGACTTACCTGCTGGTCTGCGCCGAGGCTGCTGAGAATTGGGTTGCCACGCGATTCGGCCCAGTAAGACGTCACGACGCCTGCGAGAAACAGGACCACCATGGCAGCCAATACTGCCCAACCATGTTTCGGTGAACCCGTCATCCGGCCGAGTGTGTAAGTCAGGCCGGCGCCGATCGTGAAGATTGCAAGCAGTTCTATGAAGTTTGTAAACGGGGTTGGATTCTCGAATGGATGCGCAGAGTTAGTATTAAAAAAACCTCCTCCGTTCGTGCCTAGCTCCTTGATGAACTCCTGCGAAGCAACCGGCCCCTGCGCGATTGTCTGTTCTGTGACAGTCCCGCTCTCTTTCTGATTTGTGCCAACTTCAACTGTCTGCGGATCTATCAACTTCGCCGTGTCGTAAGGGCGAAAGTTTTGAATCACACCTTGCGACACCAACAATAAAGCCCCGAGTACGCAAACCGGCAGCAGCACATAGAGATTGCAACGCACGAAATCGACCCAGAAATTGCCGATGGTTTGCATCTCGCGACGGGCCACGCCGCGGATGAAGGCGATTGCCAGCACAATGCCAGTCGCGGCTGAAGCGAAGTTGTGATACGCGAGACCAGCCATCTGCGTCAGATAGCTCATCGTCGCTTCAGGCACGTAGCTTTGCCAGTTTGTATTACTGGTAAAGGAGGCAGCGGTGTTAAAGGCGGAGGCAACAAAACCGCCCGCGGCGCCGGCAGGCGAATCAACACCGGGAAGTCGCTGCGGATTGAGCGGCAGATAGCGCTGCACGCGTTGCATGAGATAAAGCAAAAGGAGCGACACAACACTGAACAGCAACATCGCCGCGGCATATTCGGTCCAGTGCATCTCGCGCTTTTCGTCAACACCAGTAAGGCGGTAGATCAAACGTTCAAGCGGACGCAGCGCCGAATGCATAAAGGTGCGTTCGCCATTGAACACGCGAGTCATAAACACGCCTACAGGTTTAGTGATCGCGATTATGATTGCGATGAATAGCAGGATCTGCAGCCAGCCATTAACAGTCATCAAAACTTCTCCGGACGCAACAGCGCATATGCCAGGTAAAAGAGCAGCAGCGCGGAGACTATTAGGCTCACGATAGTTTCAAAGCTCATCTCAGCTTCTCGCACGCGCGCACATAAGCCAGCGCGATCAGGAAGAACACAACTGTCATAGCGATAAAGATCAGATCCGGCATTGCGGCTCCCATTCAATTGAGGTTGTAACCCGCCTCGAGCAGGAAGAAATGATTGCCGTTTGAGAGGTCCTGATTGCCGATTGAATACCCGGCGTAACCCGTAACCTTTGGCCCGGCTTTGAAGACCACTCCGGGCGTGAAGTAACCGGCCCCGTGCTTACCCGTAAACCAATCGGCGGCAATCGTGACCTTTTTGTTTAGTGGTTGTTCAAAACCGAATTGGCCGCCCGCACGATTCGCCGCAGCCACCACATTCCGCGTAAAGTCGTACCCGCCAAAGGTGACTCGCGTTTCGCTCTTAAACGTTTTGCTCGTCTCGGCGTAGAAGTAATTGCCCGCGTCGTACGCTCGATTACGAACGGGGACAAGGAGGTTGTCGCCAAAAACGATGGCCCATCCGTTATTCTCGCCCTGATAAGGTTTCCACTTGATGGTGGGGACAAGCGTGGTGGAATCAGGTCCAGGCTGAATGTTTCCGGTAATGTTCAGTCCGATCTCTACGCGATTTCCTGCGCCTATCACCACACGCGGAATGAATGAAGAAAACTTCGTTACTACGTCGCCATTTGTCGGCTTCAAGCTCGCATCCAGTTCCACATAGACCTTGCGTTTGTCGAGTACATCGGTGGTCGGTACGTTGAAGATTGTCTGCTGTGCGTGGCTGGCCGAGATTGTTCCGCTCAGAAGCAGCAAACCCGTAATGCACAGCGTCTTGATGGAATCGGTTTTTCTGACTTTCTTCTCCCTCAGATCCATGAAGTGGCCACCAAGGATCAGGATCGGGAGTCCGACGATCAGGAGGACGAGGCCTATGTCATGCAACAGCGGATGAAGTTGGCCATCCAACAACAAACGCGTAGTAAGTACAAAGCCAATCGCAAGAGAGAGTGCCGCAACAATAAAACATACGACTGCCGCGAGCGGCTCCCATGCGACCGCACCGCGTCCAATTCTTTCTTCGCTCATGAATGAAACTTACGCCCAGCCGCATAAAAAGGGCGCAAAGGTTACATAAAGAGTTTGTAAAGATGGAAAAGTCACAAAGAAGCACAAAAGCACAAATGCTTTAGCTAATCCTTTTGTGCTTCTTGTGCTTTTTTGTGGCTTAGCGTTCACCAGGATCGAATCGATAGCCAATCCAGGGCTCGGTGAGGATGTACTGAGGCTTTGCAGGATCGACCTCAATCTTCTTGCGCACATTGCCGACAAACACGCGCAAATACTCATTCTGCTCGACGTAGTTTCCCCCCCACAGTGCCGCGAGGAGGGTGCGATGAGTCAAGACTTTTCCCGCGTGCTTTATGAAATAGACCAGCAGATCAAATTCCTTCGGCGTCAAACGAATTGGTTGACCACGTACCGTGATCGCGCGCGACTCCAGGTCAACGTGAAAATCTCCTGACTCCAGCACAGTCGCCGTCATCTGAGTTGTGGCAGGAGCATTCGCGCGACGAAGCGAAGCTCTGACGCGCGCCAGCAGCTCGTCAATGCCAAACGGCTTGGTAACAAAGTCGTCTGCGCCGAGGTCCAGCGCTTCCACCTTAGTCTTCTCTTCGCCTTTTGCCGACAACACAATGATCGGCACCTGGGAGATCGCGCGCAAACGCCTGCACAACTCAAGACCATCGACGTTCGGCATCGCCAGATCAGTGATCACAAGATCCGGATGCCAGTCGCTGAACGTTTCAAATCCCGCCAATCCGTCGGCTGCCGCGCGCACCTCGTAGCCATGCGACTTCAGTCCCGTGCGGAGCACGCGAGTCAGTTGCGGCTCGTCGTCAACTACAAGAATCTTCGCCGGCTCAGTCATCTTCTCTCAATTGTGGACACTGAATACTGCGGTTCCTCGGCAACCTCCTCATCACCGATTGGTAAAGTGAACAAGACACGCGTGCCTTTGCCGCCCGCGCCTGATTCGATCCAGATCTTTCCTTCGTGTGCTTCGATGATTCCTTTGGCGATCGCCAGCCCCATACCCGTACCTGTAGGTTGCTTCGTAATATCACCATCCCGAGTGGCCCGGAAAAACTTATCAAAAACGCGTTCGCGCAAATCAGTGGGAATGCCCTGCCCCTCATCCTCGATTGTCATTTGTATTTGCTCGTCGCCGGCGCGCCGGGCGGTAAGGCGGATGGTCGAACCTTTGGGTGAATACTTTGCAGCGTTATCAATCAGTGTGTAGACCACTTCGCTGACTGCTCGTTCATCAACTCGCACACCCGGCAGTTCTTTTTCAACATCGAGTTCGATGCGACGTTGTCGCGTAATGAGTTCGGCCCGTGCGAGTGCCGCAGATATGATTTCATCGATCGTGCCCCAGCGCCGTCGAAGCTGTAGCTCACCTGCTTCAATCCGCGCCAACTCGATGAGTCCACTGATAAATCGATTCAAGCGATCGGTCTCCTCGTCGATCACTTCCATCATCTCCACCTTCGACTCGGCGTCGAGGGCGATCGGTTTACCGTTTACTCGGCCGCGCACTTCATCGAGCAAGGTGGTGATGGAAGCTTTAATAGATGTGAGAGGTGTGCGCAGATCGTGTGTGACGGCGTCGAGCAGCGCTGATTTCAGTTTCTCGCTCTGACGCAGTGCCTCTGCGTGACTGGCGCGCCCAAACGCATCGCGCAACTCGGTGTAGAGTCGTTCAATCTCCCGCTTGCCAAGCTCGGCTTCTTCGGCTCGTTTCTTAGCGCGTGCGGAAAGTTGTCCGGCGGTAACGGCGGTAACAAGGAAAGCTAAGAGGGCGACCCAATTATCAGTTGCGGCGATGGTGAAAGTACCAAACGGAGGCAGGAAGAAAAAGTTGAAACAAAGCATCGCGAGGATGGAAGCCAGCAAAGCCGGCAAGCTGCCCCAGCGAGTCGCGATGAACAATACATTCAGAAGCAGCGTGAGAGACACGGTGGCGGCATTTATGTGAGTGCCGACGATTTTGAGGACGAGCGTTAACGTAAAGACGCTCAAGGCCGCCACTACGTAACCAGCCCACCTTTGGTCCAACACCGGCCGTCGCATGTGAGTATTGTATGACTATTGTGCTTGTTGTGCCTCTTCGTGGCCGCGTTTGAAGATGCGGAACAGGTAATAGTACGAAGGAAAAAGCAATAACGCGCCCAGCACAAGCGCGCCGAGCAATAGTTGAAGCGTGATGCGCGGTGCGGCGGCGGAGAAGATCGTGATGTCAGGCTCAACGAGGTGTGGATACTGCGCGAAGGCCCAACCGAGCAAAATCATCGTCACCTGCGCCGCCGCGCAGATACGAGCCAATCTGTAACTTCTGGTCCACAACGCATAAAACGCTCCCACTGCAAACACCGCGGTGAACGCGTGCAGACCCAGCGCCCACCAGGTTCGACTGATACCTGCGCGCACTGTCGGCGCACCTTCTCCAGCCAGCAGAAAAACAGTTAACGCCAATATGCCGACGACAATGCCCGAGACAATCGCGCGCAGCCGGAAGTCTTCCTGCAACTCTCGATCTTGAGTTTCGAGTGTCAAATACACTGCCGCAAGAAACGCGAACAAGGCGAGCGCAAAGAACCCGACAGCAAATGGAAACACGGCAAGCCACGATCTAAAAAAGCCATTGACGACTACTCCACCCGCAACTCGAATCGTGCCCGAAGCGATCGCGCCGAGCGTGATCCCTAAAAGCACGGGCGTGATAATGCTCGCAATCGAAAACACCAGGCTCCAACGCCTTTGCACGTCATCGCGCTGAACATCGTAAGTGCGAAACGTAAACGCGGTGCCGCGCAGCACGATTCCGATGAGCAGCAACGTAATCGGAATATGCAGCGCAGTTGCGATAGCCGCGAATGCAGGTGGAAACGCGGTGAAGAGGATGACGATCACGAGTATTAGCCAAACGTGATTCGCTTCCCAGACGGGGCTGATTGCTTCCGCGATTAGTGTACGTTGCTTGCGCGCACGCGGTCCGAAAGCAAACAGATCCCAGACGCCGCCACCGTAATCAGCGCCGCCCAGCAGAGCGTACAGGACGAGCGAAGCGATCATCACACCGGCGATAATCGTCTCAAGCGGCAAGTTGCGCCTCCTTTGCGATCGGCTCGGGAGCATGTGGGCTGGCAGCGACCTGGCGCAGCAATAGCCAAACTGTGACGATGGCAAGCAGGATGTAGAGCAACGTGAAAGTGACGAAAGGCACGATGAGGCCGGGCATCGGCGTGACCGCTTCACTCGTGCGCATCACGCCGTAAATGATCCAGGGCTGTCGTCCGACTTCTGTAACCACCCAGCCGGTTTCAATCGCGACGAAGCCGAGCGGAGCCGCTGCGACTAGTAATCGCAGAAACCATTTTGATGCCAGCCATCTTTCATCACGGCGTGCTCTTAAGTATCGCCATGCAGCCCAAAGCGCGATCAGCATCATCGCCACGCCACAAGCAACCATAATCTGAAACGCAACATGCACGACGGCGACAGGCGGGCGCTCGTCTCCGCGGAATTCGTTCAGACCTTTGACCGTCGCATTTGGATCGCCATACGCGAGTACGCTTAGAGCGTATGGGACTTCAATCGCATAGCGCGTAATGCCGGCCGTTTCATCAGGGACGCCGCCGATCCGAAGAGGCGCACCTTGCACGGTTTGAAACTGTCCTTCGAAAGCAGCAAGTTTCACCGGCTGAGTCTTTGCTACCGTCTTCGCCAGCAAGTCGCCGCTCAAGGGTTGCAGGATCGACGTCACACCGCCAACGGCAAGTGCGATAGCAAGCGCGGCTTTGTGAAATCGGTTGTGTGGATCGCGCAGGAGCATAAAGGCGTGAATACCGGCGACGACAAACCCCGTTGCTGCATAAGCAGCAAGCGTCATGTGCAGAGTTTGCGGAAACGATGCCGGGTTCATCATCGCTGCAATCGGGTCAACATCGACAGGTTTGCCGGCGACGAGTCGAAAACCTGTAGGCGCGTTCATCCACGCGTTGGCGATGACAACAAAAATGCCGGAGAGTGCGCCGCTCACGGCAACCATCACTCCCGCGAATAAGTGAGCGCGCGGTGGCACGCGCTGCCAGCCATAAAGATAAATCCCGAGGAATATCGCTTCGGTGAAAAACGCGAAGCCCTCGAGTGAAAACGGCATTCCGATAATCGAACCGGCATAGCCCATGAAACCGGGCCACAACAACCCGAGCTCAAACGAGAGCACCGTTCCGGAAACTGCGCCGACGGCAAAGAGTATCGCTGTTCCCTTGGCCCAGCGCTTGGCGAGCGTGAGGTAGATCTCGTCTTTAGTGCGCAGCCACTTCCACTCCGCAATTATCATCAAGAGCGGCATCGCAATGCCGATGGCCGCAAAGATGATGTGAAAGGCGAGCGACATCGCCATCTGCGAGCGCGCCGCAAGAAGATCGTCCATCACGTATATCTAGCCACAAAGAGGCACAAAAAGCACAAGAGTTCAGCTAAGCAGAAAATATTTTCCCGCAAAGGCGTAAAGGAGCAAAGAAAGCTTTTAGAAACGCGGCAGCGCTTTGCGGCCTTTGCGCCTTGCGGGAGAAATCTTCTCTTCTTTGTCGCTTCGCTCGTGTTGAATTCGCCATACTGAAAACAATTTTTCTTTAATTGACTTGCGAAAGTTGCAGGACTAGCATGTGCGCCTCCCAAAAGCCGACAAAGCTTAAAGATCACACTCACGACCTTCACAAGCAGGGCCCAGACTTCTGTACGGATACGTACATCTTCCTCGTTTCGCAACTCCCCCGTTGGTCCACCACCATTCACACCATCCAAGGAGGTAAAATGTCTTCTATTAATCACTCCGATAACGATCCGGAGATCTCGCCTAACAATGAATCCCAAAGAAATGAACTCCAACAACCCACATCCAACACTTCCCATAGCCGCCGGGCTTTTCTCGGCAAAGTCACCGCTGCGAGCGTCGCGGCAGGTCTGGTTGGCTTAGCAACGTTCGAAGGATCAGCTCAGTTCCAGATACCAGCCGACGATCCGGCAGGAGGAGCGGCCCCGGCCTGTCCAGCCGGCTGCGAAGAAGGCCCAATAAAAGGACAGACTCGCGCTAACACCGCACACCAGCGTCGCGTGTCGGCAGCCGACTACGAATTCAACATGCCGATCCCGTCGCACCCCTGCAACAACGACGAGGTGACGTTCGGCTCTGCCGTAAACTTTTTCGCGAGTTACAGCAAGGGCATGCCACATCCATCGGTCTTCGGCGAGGTTGATCCAAACGCATACTGCACTTACAAGCGTGCGCTGGCATCAGGCAACCCTTCGGACTTTGAACTGATTCCGCTTGGCTGCGGCGCCTGCCAGTCAGGCGGCCAAACATCAGGCGTCACAAGTCAGTCTGAATCACGCCTGGCTCCGCCGGAAGCGAGCACACCACCACAGCAACGGCGGCTTCAGAACCCGCAGGCTGGTTACAACTTCGATCTCGAAGGTAAAGACTATCAACAACTGATAAATCGCAGTCCCGCAACTAACACGGTTGCATTTCCACCGGCTTTTACCTTCAGAAGCGATCTGGAAGCTGTTGAGATCATTGAAAACTACTGGCAAGCGCTAACGCGCGACGTGGCTTTTCTCGATTACAACAACAGCAACCCGAACCCGCTTGTACAAGCCGCGGCCAATGAATTAAACAGTTATGGTTTGCTCTACAAAGGCCCGCGAGAAGGCGGAGTGGTAACCCCGCGCGTCTACAGCCGCGGGATCCTTCCCGGAGACACTATCGGGCCTTACCTGTCGCAGTTTTTCCTCCGCAACATTCCATACGGAGCACAGACGATAGATCCGCGCATCAGATCGCCACTGCAAACTAATGCTAACAACTTCCTGACCAGCTTCAGCCCCTGGCTCTCGATCCAAAACGGTTGCACGCCTTCCAGCATGACCCAGTTCGATTCGATACCGCGATACATTCGCAGCGCACGCGATCTGGCCGAGTACGTTCACAACGACGCCATCTATCAAGCGTATCTTAATACCGCGCTCATCATGATGACGCCGCAGAGCATGGGCGGACTGGAAGTCCCACTCGATCCCAACAACCCGTATCGTAATTATTGCAAGCAGGACAACTTCGTTGAGTTTGGACCATCGCATCTGCTGACGCTCTTAGGCGAAGTTTCCGTGCGAGCGCATAAGGCCGTCTGGTATCAGAAGTGGCAGGTGCACCGGCGTCTTCGTCCTGAAGAATTCGGCGGCCGCGTCCATTTCTGGAAGACAAATTCCACCGCGCGACAGCGTTACCAGCTCAGCAGTCTGCTCGACTTCTCCAATGCACTCGCCCAAGTCAACTCAATCTACGGCTCGTATTTCCTGCCGCAGGCATTTCCTGAAGGTTCGCCGCTGCATCCGTCATACGGCGCTGGACATGCGACGCTGGCCGGAGCTTGCGTGACGATTCTGAAAGCGTGGTTCGATGAGTCGCAGGCGTACGCGAACTTCGCTCAACCTGTGCAGCCATCGCGCGATGGGCTCTCGTTGATCCCTTACAACGAGGCCGACGTCGCACAGATGACGATCAAGACCGAGTTGAACAAGCTCGGGTCGAACGTCGCGATCGCGCGCAACCATGCCGGCGTACATTGGCGTTCGGATTACACGGAATCTGTCTTCCTGGGTGAGCAGGTAGCAATTCAGTTGTTACAGGATTACGGATTTACTTACAACGAAGACTTCGCCGGCTTCGGCCTGACTAACTTCAACGACACCCAACAACTGGTTGGACCGAAACGCACCACTTAAAAATGAAACACGTTAATTTGGCCCAGGGTTGCTGCTGGCAGCAACCCTGGTCTAACCACGGTCGCAGAGATCGTGATCTTTGTTCGTGCTACACTGGAAGCGAGTTGCCATGAGTTCAAATCCTTCACCGCGAGTACATATAGGCGAGGTAATTCGCAATGCGGTTCTGTTCAATCCAGAAAACCCACAGGACCTTCTTATGAATTCAGATGTCCTTCTCGAAACGGTCGCGCGTTTCTTTGCTCTGCTGCGCGAACGTAAAATCGATTACGTTCTTGTCGGTGGCATAGCTTTGCTTCAATACGTGGAAGGCCGAAACACGGAAGATATTGATCTGATCATGGCCGTGTCTGCGCTTGAACAACTACCCGAACTGCATCTCGAAACTCGCGATGCTGATTTCGCGCGCAGCAAGTTTGGCAACCTCAGAGTTGATATTCTTCTAACCAGCAACCCGCTCTTCGACGAAGTGCGCAAACGCTACACAACCTCGAAGCGATTTGTCGAACAGGAGATTCCGTGTGCTGCGGTCGAGGGGTTAATCTTACTGAAACTGTACGCGCTCCCTTCTCTCTATCGCCAGGGGAACTTCACTCGCGTAGGTCTTTACGAAAACGACGTCGCGACGTTGATGCAAATTCACAATCCACCACTTGAACCGCTTCTTAACGAGTTGTCAATCCACCTCAATGAGAGCGACTTCGCGCAGGTCAAGGAAATCGTTGCCGAGATTCAGCAACGTATCAGAAGATTTGAAGAGCGGAGCTAGCAGCAAGCGCTCCTCGTCTGTCTCATGCGTCCGAGCAGTCGAGTCCGTATCAGTGAATGCGAAAACCTCACAATTTTGTTTCTCAGCCACAAAAAAGCACCAAAGGCACAAAAAGGATTTCTGCTGGTTTTGTGCCTTTTGTGCTTTTTTGTGGCTGATTACAGTGGCTTCTTTCCGCTGACGATAATCATCTGCGCCGGAAACTTCATTTGGTTGTCAGGAAAGAATTCGCTCACAGATTGTTCGACTTCGCGGCTTACTTCGGCCTGTTCGTCAGGAGGTAATTTCGCCAGTTTGCTTCTTAACGTCTCGGAGACTTGCGAGCGGATGGTCCAGAACTCCAGCGCTGAAATCGGCGCCGCTATGTCAAACTTGATCACACGTTCCACTACATCGCCAACGCCGGCCCGTGTCATCACGCTTGCGAGCTTCCCCGGCTCAGCGAAACGAAAAGCACCGGGCGCATCCGGATCAGCGGCGGGTGATTGGACGTGTTGCTCGATCACATTGCTGACCAGATGACAAAATGGGTTGAGTTCGCTTTTGTGCCAAACTGCTAGAGCCAGTGTTCCGCCCGGTTTCGTAACGCGCATCATCTCGCGCATGGCGGCGAGCGAATCAGGGAAGAACATCATGCCAAGCCTGCTCACAACAGCGTCGAATGAATTATCGGGAAATGGCAGCGAGTCAGCGGTGCACACACGAAACTGAATGTTCTCGACGCCTTGACGCTTCGCTTCGCTTTGGGCAGCTTCAACCATCTCAGGCACTGCGTCGGTGCAGGTCACTAATCCGCTTGGTGCAACGACGCCGGCGATTGTAAGCGAAGGTTCACCTGCGCCACCGGCTATATCCAACACTGACTGTCCTTCGCGGATACCGGCCTGTTCGATCAGTGCTTGCGTTAGTGGTGCGAACATGGTGCTGAGCGCGGCACTATGTTTGACCCAGTACTGTGCGGTGTCCCGCCACTCGTTCAGTACTTTGACAGGATTTACAGGATTCTTATCTTGTAAATCATGCGAATCTTGCAAATCCTGTAAGCTGATTTCCTCGCGAATGAAAGCCTTCACGCCCTCGCGTCCAGTCAAACGCAACCACACTGGCCCGCCTTCCGGCTCAACCTCAATCACGAAACTCAAAAACGGACAGCAAAGCTTCTCGAGCGAGATGAATTCAACCAACTTCAGTAGCAGCTTTGCTTCATTCGTGAAACGAAACTCATAACCATTTGCCAGTTCGCGGAACTCCTCAATCCGCGAGAAGAGCTCGCGGCTCGTAGCCAAGTGCGCTTGCCGTTGGTTAGTTGGTATCGCCGTCATATCGCAAGCTATCGGTGATTGGGTCATCTTTGTAGCTCCACAGACAGCCAGCCGCCGCTAAAACCGGCGCGACGAAGGCCGTCGATAATAAAAGGACAGCGGCGCATCAGTCGCCAGATCAAACCGCTGCGGTAGTTCTCGATCATTATCACGATCGGTCCCTGGTCCAGGCCGTAATATCCTTTCGAAATCCAGCCTTTGCCGTTCGCCGAGGTGAACGTCGGATTGTAACTACACTTGAACCCGTATTCACTAGTTATCTCCGGATAATCTTCCTTGAGGCGGCTCAAAGACGGTAACACTATTTCCGGAGCGAACGGCAGCGACGCGACCACGGCCCAGGGCGCGAGCGTCCCGTCGTCAGGACCATAAGGAATCGACCGCGCCCTGTAGTCGTAAAAACGAATCTTCCTGCCATTGACGCGTCGCACTGCCGGCCCTGGACCATCAGTCGCTGTAATGCCCCAGCTAAAATGATCGTAGCCGGCAAACTTCTTTGGATTCCGCATCGCATATGCCTGCTGCGCGTAAATCGCTCGACGACTATTCTCGAAATAGTCAATTCCCTTGCCGCGCATGTACTCGTCCTGGATGTCGCGAAAATCAATCCACATATGCGAGAGGTGATGAATGAAGAGTGGTCCAGCATAAAGAAACTCTTGACCGTAGAGCTTTTTCCACTTGTAGGTCCTGGTCCAGGCCTTGTAGCTCTCCGCGGGCAGCGGGAAAGTTGGCGACGCAAGCCCGAGAACATACAAAATCAAGGCTTCGCTGTATCCGGTCCAACGATACTTGATGAATCCTTTTTCCGGTTTCCACCCGTGCGATACCGTGAGAGCACCGTTCTGTGCCCACTGCCAGTCCGCCCTTTGATATAGCGATTCGGCGAGTTCCCGGATCTCGCGCTCAGCTTTCGTCTCACGATCGAAATAGCAAGCGGCTGTGAGTGCTCCAGCGATTAGGTACGTGGTATCGATGGTTGAGATCTCAGACTTCCAGGCGCGCCGGCCGGTCTTCATGTCGAGGAAGTGATAGTAAAAGCCTTTGTAACCGGTCGCGTCCGGCTCTGTTCCTTGCGGTGAGCTGTAAAAGAACCGCAACGTCGTCAACGTTCGCTTCACAGCCTCAGCTCTACTGAGGTATTTGCGCTCGACTGCGATTGGATAAGCAGTGAGTGCAAAACCGGCGGCGGCGATTGACGCCGGCGCACCACGGCGGGTGTTATCCGGGACAAGACCGTTTTCGAGGTTTACTTCATTGGCGAAGTATTTGAAGGTATCGTTTTCAATCCTGGCCAGCTCTTTATCTGTCAGCGAAGGCTCCAATGCTTTACTCACAGCACCTGCCGCAATGCCCTCCGGCTGAGTTCTGCCGTCATTCCATAGACGAGATGTGAGGTGAACGCGTAAACATGCGTGGACAACGGGTACTCGGCTGGTCCTTTAGAAAGCCCGAGCAGTGGCACTGCGGTTTCATCTGCAAGTAGCCAAAACATTGCGCCAAACGGAAGACCTGCGGCTATTGTCACTTGCGGTGAAAACTCTGCCAGCGCTCCATACAATCCGCCGGTCGCAGTACCAAAAGCATAATGCACCGCTGCACCCGCCGATCTCTTTTCGCGCTCTTGCAGCTCATGACCGAAGACTTTTTCGGAGATCACCCTGGCTGTTTCAACCGTGGCGTCATCCTGCTCCTTTACGTCCTGCGCTTGATTGCCTGTCGATCCGGTGCTTGGCTGCATAGATTGCGCGCCGTGCGGCTTCTCGGAGTTCCCTGCCAGTTTGGTCCAGGCAGCTTGAAACTGGTTCATGGTCCAGGAAGCAACCAGTCCGCCGGCGAGTCCGGCGACCAGACCTTTCCAAACGTTTCCATCGTCTTCACGCATGATTCTAACTCCCTCCGATTGATCGATCATTGCTCTGACCCAGGTGTCAAATCCTCCAAAACGGCGGCCTCATCGGCGATCTTCTGCACGTCGTCGAATCGGCCCACATCGCCAATAACGTGGATTGCCTCGCCACCCGTGGCGTTAACTTCGTCTGACACGAGCTGGAGCGCATCCTCATTTCTCGCATTCAGGACCAGACGCGCACCGCGCTTCGCAGCCATTCGGGCAGTGACGAGTCCAATTCCGGACGATGCCCCAGTGATCACTATTACCTGGTCCGACAGTCTCTTGAGCTTAACGTTCATCGAGATCTCCGGCTGGAACAGTGCAACTTCATTGCCACAAGCAACAACCGCGTTTAGTTCAAGTTTTCTGCTTTGGTGAGGTTTTTCGGAAGTTAACTGCTGTACTTGTCTAGTACGGGCCAGGTGTCATGCTACAGCCTTGAACGGCCGGATTTGCTTAGCTACTTCTGCGCCTATCTGATCCTCGGTGACATCCATGTCATACCGAGCTTGGAGGTTCAACCAGAAGCGCGGACTTTGCCGGAAATAACGGCCCAATCGCAATGCGAGCTCTGCAGTGATTGGTCTTTGTAGGTTGATTACATGGCTAATGCGCACCGGCGCAACACCAATGTCCTTTGCAACTCGATACTGTGAGAGATTAAGTTCCTCCAACAACTCTCTTAAATACTCGCCGGGGTGTACCGCTGTAATCTGTTTCCTTCGCATAACTCCTCAATGGTAATCGACAATCTCTACTTGTTCAGCATCTCCTGAGCGCCACACAAAACAGATCCGCCACTGATCGTTGATGCGTATGCTGTGCTGTCCCTTGCGACTGCCCTTCAAAGCTTCTAGTAGATTTGACGGTGGCAAACGAAGATCGTCAAGTCTAGTTGCAGCATCGATTGCATTAAGCTTCATAAACGCGCGCTGCTGGATATTCCGCGGAAGCCGTCGCACAAACTGCCGATAGAAATTCGCTCCGTATCACGGCAGCGAAATGACCGTATCACAAAGTGATGGTAAACAAAGCGTTTATAGGTGGTCAATCACCCATCCACGACCTGCACGTTTGGCCGGAGGACCGCCACAAAGAAGCGCAAAGGGCACAAAAGTAGCAGAATCATTTTGTGCTTTTTGTGCCTCTTTGTGGCTGCACGCGCGATTTTAGTTCAGCCACGGATTCACACGGATTGATCCGTATAATCCGTGGCTTAACTTAGTGATTCCGGCGCCGGCTGACTCTCAATCGGAGGCGTTTGCTGCGAACGGCGCGAGCGGAAGAATGACGTGCGGTCCAGCACCTTCTCCTGAAACTGCTCGAGATACAGATAAATCACCGGCGTGATGTAGAGCGTAATAAACTGCGAAACAATCAGACCACCGACGACCACCAGCCCGAGCGGGCGACGCGAAGATCCATCAGCGCCATAACCCAGCGCAATCGGAACAGCGCCAAACACCGCAGCCAGGGTCGTCATCAGAATCGGGCGGAAACGGTCCATACTCGCATCGTGAATAGCCTTGTCTGCAGCCTCCCCAGCCTCGACACGATGGCGCGCGAAGTCAACAATCATGATGCCGTTCTTCTTCACGATACCCATCAACATAAACATGCCGACGAACGCGTACAGCGATGCTACCTCGCCAAACAAAATGAGCGTCAACAGACCACCAACCAGCGCTGTAGGCAACGTCGAGAGCACGGTCAACGGATGGACGTAACTCTCGTAAAGAATCGCGAGGATCACGTACATCACAAACACAGCCAGCGCCATCAGGATTGTCAAACTCCTGACAGTATTACTGAACGTCAGCGCCTCACCTTGCAGCTCAGCGCGCACGCCTGACGGAACAATCTGCGCCGCCACCTGGTTGATGTGATTCGTCGCGTCACCAAGCGCCACGCCCGGCTTGAGATTGAAGAAGAGCGTCATGCTGGTGAACTGATTCAAGTGGTTCACTACTTGTGGACCAAGCACGGATTTCCACGTAACCAGTTCACTGAGCGGCACAAGCTTACGCCCGTCATCTGACTTGATGTAGAGCAGCGAGAGGTCTTCCGGCTTTTGGCGCACGGGATCGGCCATCTCCAGAATTACCTGGTACTGGTCCTCAGGCTTCTTGATCAGGTAGAGATAGTTTTGCGAGTAAGCATTGCGCAATAACGTCAGGATTCGTGCCTCGGAAACGCCATAGGTCTTCGCTTCATCGCGCTTAATCTCGATGTTCAAGTTGGGCGTGTTGTTATAGAAATCTGACGACACGGTCAAGAATCCGGGATACTCCCTCAGCTTAGCCAGCAGCTTTTGGCCAGTCTCGTAGACCTGGCTCGGATCGGCGCCGGAAACTGCGAACGCATACTGACCCTGTTGTTGGCTCGTAACGCCGGTGCTGATCTCCAACACCGGAAACGGCCGCAGGAAGGTCATGACCCCGGGAATCGTATTGAGCTTGCCCATCATCTCCGCGGTAACAAGGCCGATGGGCTTCCGTTCCTCAGGCGGTTTGATAAACGTAAACGTGATGCCCTGGTTTGCCGCGAGGAACCCGGTGGCGCCTGTCATCGTGAAGTCGGTGATGACGTTTGGATCGTCGTGCAACATCTGATCGACGTGGTTCTGGTACTCGCGCATCTGTTCTGGTGACGAACCTTCCGCGGCGATAAACGCGCCGAAGATCACGCTGCTGTCGCCAGGCGGCAGGAAGGTTTTTGGCACCAGCATAAATAACCAGATCGTGCCGGCCAGACAGATGGCCCAGATCACGGGCGAGATCCAACGATGTCGCAGGAACCACCAGAGCGATCCGCCGTACAACCCCAGTATTCGTTTTTCGATTCCGCCGATGACCCGCTCCATCCACGTCCTGCTGGAACCGTGGCCGCGCTCTTTCAACAACCGTGCGCACATCAGCGGCGTAAGTGTCAGCGACACCAGACCTGACGCTAAAATCGCAATCACGATCGTAATCGCAAACTCACGGAAGATTCGTCCCACGAGTCCGGTCATGAACACCAGCGGTATGAACACAGCCGCGAGCGAAATCGTCATCGACATGATCGTGAAGCTGATCTCTTTCGCGCTGCTGATGGCGGCTTCGAACGGCTTCTCGCCACGCTCCATGCGCCGCACCGTGTTTTCGAGAAAGACGATGGCGTCGTCCACCAGAAAACCGATGGCCAGCGTGAGTGCCATCAATGAAAGATTGTCGAGGCTGTAGCCAAGCCCGCGCATCGCGATGAAAGTGATGAGCAACGACAACGGCAACGCGACGACTGGAATGAGCGTGTCAGTCACCCTACCGAGAAAAGCGAAGATAACGATCACGACCAGCACGAATGCGATGATCAGAGTCGCCTGCACGTCGGCAACCGAGTGGACGATGCTCGCCGAACGATCGTAGATCGGCACGATCCGGATCGAGCCGGGCAGCTCCGAACTGACGGCCGGCATAATTCCGTAAATCGACTTCGACACTTCCACCGCGTTCGCGCCCGCGCGACGGTTCACAGCCACGATCACAGTCGCAGCGGGCACTGAATAACCACGCACCCAGAACCGCATGTTTACGCGTTCATCCTGGACCGAATCTTTCACAGTCGCGACGTCGCGGAGATATATAGGCGCGTTGTTCGTGCCGCCAACAATCAAGTTGCCGTACTGATCAGCGGTTTCCAATTGACCCTGCGGCCGCAGGATCGCCGTGCGCGAGGGACTATCCAACTGGCCCGCGCCGGTGTAGCTTGTTCCATTCTTAATCGCAGTGCTGAGATCGTCGATCGAGATGCCGCGCGCCCACATTGCCGCCGGATCCGCTTTGATGCGAATCGCCGTCTTCGTGCCATAGACGTTCACCTGCGATACACCGGGCAGAATGCTGAGGCGCTGGCCCACCTGCGTGCTCGCATAGTCGTACAACTGGCCTGGCGTGACCGAATCGCTGGTCATCGCGATGTACATGATCGGCTGATCGTTGGGGTTCGTCTTTGAATAAGTAGGCGGCGATGGCAGATCCGCCGGCAGACTGCCGGTCGCTTGCGAGATCGCAGTCTGCACGTCAGTCGCAGCGGCGTCAATGTTCTTCTCCAGGGCGAATTGAAGTGTGAACGTGGCTACGCCCTGGGTGCTCTGTGAAGTCACCACCTCGAGTCCGTTGATCTGCATGAACTGTCGCTCGAGCGGTGTAGCGATATTGTTTGCGATCGTGTCCGGGCTGGCGCCGGGATAGCCGACTCGCACCTGGATTACGGGGTAGTCCACTGCGGGCAAGTCGTTTACGGGGAGCTGAAAGTAACTCATCACCCCAAACAGGATCACCGACAGCGTCAGCACTGCCGTCATTACCGGACGACGTATGAATGGTTCAGAGAGATTCATGACTTCGATCCACTTGCAGCCGCTGTGGCCGGGGTATTCGGTTGTTGAATAACTACTTTGCCGCCCGGCGTGACGCCGAGTTGTCCGTTCGTCACGACCTTTTCGCCTGCCGCAACGCCCTTCTCCACCACGACAAGATCTCCCTGTCGTTGGCCCAGAGAAACTTGTCGCTGTTCGGCTGTCGAATCAGGCTTGATTACGTAAACGTATGAACCATTCGCCGACATTTGTGGCGCAGTGGAAGGAACAAGCACTGCGCCCTGCACTGTTCCGAGCAACAGTCGAATGTTGACGAAGCGCCCGGGCCAGAATCGATGGCCGGGGTTCGGGAGTGTTGCGCGCAGAGTTACCTGACCAGTCTCGGTCTGCACTGAGTTGTCAACAAACGTCAGCCGGCCTGGGACTGCATCGTCTGGACTATCCGGAAGACGGACCTCAGCCATGAGCGTGCCCGCGCGCATCTGTTCCTGCACTGTCGAAAGATTGCCTTGTGAGATGGTGAAATCGGCGTAGATCGGATCGAGTCGCTCGATCACCAGCAAGGCATTGCTTGAAACGCCTGTGCCGGAAGCGGTACTGGATTCCGCACTTATTGGTCCTCCGGGATTCACCACGTTGCCGATATCAACCAGGCGTTGTCCAGCGCGTCCATCAATGGGCGAATGGATGTAACAGTAACTGAGTTGCACCTTCGCAGTGTCAATCGCTGCATTATCTACTTTGATCGTCTCATCGGCGCTGCGCACGGCGGCACGAGCGGCCTCCGAGTTTGCTTTAAGCGTGTCGTAGTCTGCGCGCAATTGTTGGTATTGCTCGCTCGCGACGACACCCTGCTCGACCAGCGTGTGATATCGCTGCACCTGTGTCAGTCCCCATTTCTCGCGTGCGACCTCGCGCGCCAGGTTTGCCTCGGCTTGCTTCTTGGCGGCAACGTCTTTCGCAAGGTTGGCCTGCGCTTGTTTGAGATTTGCTTCAAAGGGCCGGGGATCGATCGTAAAGAGGAGTTGACCCTTCTTGACGTTAGCGCCGTCAGTGAAGTGAATCTTTTCAATGCGGCCTGAGACCTGGGGCTGAATTGAGACTGTTTGCAGGGCGACGATCTTGCCGAGCGCGTCCATGTAGTTTGAAACATCTTGAGACACGGCTGTGCTCACGATCACCGGTGCGGGCGGGCGTTCAAAATTCTGCTGGGCCTTATTTACACAACCGGAGAGAGTGGCGCAGAGTCCACTCATTGCCAGGACCATTCCCAGACGATAAGACAAGCTCTGCTTGGATTTCATAAAGTTCTTTCCCTTAGCGCATCCAGCATCATCTGGACAACTAATTTCGAGTCTCGTTGGGTACGATCTCGCGCGCGCATTTGTTGCGCGCCGTCGCCAGCCGGGAAGCGCTGCTCCATTGTGCCATTACAGGGAGAGAATACTAAGCGGGGGCGAGGAGACGTATGTTAAATACAGGTAAAAATTTGTTAAGAATTGTGAATGTTGAGGCGTTTTGGAAACGCTAATCCCTTAAATGGGAAACAGGATGGGTGGTGATCATGATCTCTTCTTCCCAAAGATTATCGAACAAGAATTCTTTTAAAGTGGTGCAATAGGTCAGCAACTCTGCCCGGTCCGCCTGTATCTCCCAGTCCATCGCGAAGTCACAATAAACGACACTTACACGATCATCTATGACTTCATATGCATGGGACAGGTAGTAACCACCGACACTCTCGTTGACGGTGCAGCCACCGCGCAAATGGGTAAATTCTTCTATTATCCAGTTTAGTGAAGCTCGGTATGCGAGTTCGTGACGAATCGGAATATAAACTTCAACGCGTATCCTTGGTGTGAGGTTTGGCAAGGCGCTTCTTTCTCCATTCTGAGATGTTCTTCAACCTGCGGCGGAATTCAGTGTCTGAGAGGATCGCCTTCGCAGGTTTTGCAGTTGCGGTCTGAGGCACAACTTGGTTTTTGTTTTTCATCTGAGATCTCCGCTGCGCATTATGGTCCTAAGCACAGGTTCAGAGCAAGTCTACTTGCTTGATACTTATCGGGGCTTAGTTGATCTTGATGGCAGAATTGACAAGAAAATGAATTCTTAATCTTGTAAATTCTGTAATCCTGTCTTCAAAGCGGCGGTGAACGAAGCACTGCGCCGGCGGGATATCGGAACCCGCACTCCACTCTCGAGCACTGCAATCAACGCACCCGCGCGAGTGCGCGTAAGCTCTCGCACGCCGTCGAGCCTGACGAGGGCGCGACGATGAGCGCGGATGAAGCCATGCTTTTGCGCACGCTCCTCCAGCAGTTGCAGCGACTCGCGAAGAAAATAGCTGCGAGTGCCAACCCACAGTTGCGTGTAGTTTCCTGCGGCTTCGATCCAATCGATCTCGTTCAGGTGCAGCACGGTTGCGCCGCGAGAGGTTGTAACAACGATCGTCTCCTCACGCGGCGAACTGGATGTGGACCGTAAACGCCGCAACAGGCGTTTTATCGTGGCCGCAAACCGCGCTTCGCTGACAGGTTTCACCAGGTAATCGAGCGCTTCCGTTTCGAAAGCCCGCATCGCAAACTGATCGAACGCTGTGAGAAACACGACTGCGGGCATGCGCTCGACAGTTCGTCGCTTGATCACTTCGAAGCCATCGATGCCGGGCATCTGAATGTCGAGAAAGACTACGTCCGGCGGAGACGCATCGAGCGCGGTGAGTACTTCAGCTCCATTGCGACATTCTCCGGCAACGTCAAACTCGGGAAAAGCGGACAACAATTGACGCACGCCGCGGCGCGCGGCCGGCTCGTCGTCAGCAATCAAAGCTTTCCATTTAGCTTGCTTCATCTTTCGGTTCCGGACGCATTTCGCGATATGGCAGTTTCAGTGTCGCGATTGTACCGCCTTCTGCACGTCGCGTGATCTCGAGTGAAGCTTTGTGGTGGTAGAGAGCGCGGAGACGTTCGCGCGTATTCTCGATGCCGTGGCCGGGCGGTGTAGGAGCATTTGGATCGATGCCGATGCCATCATCCACAACCGTAATCTCCAACAGATCGCCTGAGCGCTCGGCTGTGACGAGCAAGAGACCAGCATTGGTTTCCTTCGCGATGCCGTGTCGAATCGCATTCTCAACCAGGTGCTGCAACGCAAAACTGGGAACTGCCGCAGACATCAGCGAGTCTGGAATTCTGAATTCAGGTCGCAAACGATCGGAGAAACGAGCTTGTTCGATCGCAACGTACTGCCTGACAAGTTCGAGCTCTTCGCCGAGCGTGACTTCATTCGCGTGATGGCGCGTGAGAGTGCGTCGCAGCACTTCGCTCAAATGTTCGACAATGCGCACTGCTCCTTTCTGATCGTTGTCGCGGACGAGCACTGCGATCGTGTTGAGCGTGTTGAAGAGAAAGTGCGGATTGAGTTGTGCTTGTAAGGCAGCGAAACGCGCGCTTGAGAGTTGCTCCGAGAGTCGCGCCACCTGCACTTCACGCTCGCGCGCTTCGAGGAAGTAGCGCGTCGCATGTTCGATTCCCACCACACACAAATAAACCGCGACGCCGAACGGTAACGTGATGAAGATCCAACTTAACCACTCAACGCCGATTTGCCGCCAGAACTGAGCTGCGCCGTTCTGCATTGCCGTCTCAAAAAGATTCGGAGCGAAGATTCGGATGAGCAACACGCGAAAGATCTCACCACACGTGGCCCATGCCACACAGAACAACAGTGAGAATAAGACATGAAGCGCAGCACGGCGCCACGGATGCGCACGTGTCAACGGCCAGCGCTTTGAAACTGCAAAGACGCCTGGCGTGAGAAACGCGTAGAGAAACCAATCGCCGCCCTCGAACAGCAGATCGCGTACGCTTGCCGGTTCCCAACCTCGCAAGGGCCCCTGCGCGGCTCGATTGATGACGGCAAATATCGCGGGCAGTATCCACGCGGCGGAGACAATCATCCATGGACGCAGGCGTGGTAATCGCACGGGCACACAGTATCGCTGGTCCATTACTCGTGCAACGCCGTTCACGTCACGAGAGGCGCCGCTCGCGTATTTTCCGTTGAAGCCGCACGGGGACGCGACATAGGATTAGCCACAAAGAGGCACATAAGGCATAAAACGGAGGCAAAAACCGATGTCGTTGAGAACTCTTATTGTTTCAATCATATCCTTCACTATATGCGTCGCTTCTGTGGCAAAGGCGCAGGAGCGCAGTGCCGACGCGGCCGCTATCCGCGCGCACATTGAAAGCATTTTTCAAGCGTTCATCGATGGCGATCAGGACAAGATATTCGCGACGCATTCGGAAGATTGGCGTGGTTTCCTCGAAGCTTCTCGCGCCCCGATAAAAGGCATCGACGAGTACATGAGAGCTAACGGCATCGAATGGCCAAGACCAGCAAACGCATCGAAGACGACTCCTTACCTGCCTCCGGGTACGACTTATAAGGTCAGCGATTTCGACGTGCAGTTCTACAGTCCGGAGCTGGCAGTCGCCTCTTTCTTTGGTGAGTTCCAGCGAAAAGATGGCTTCACGTTGCGACGATTCCGCATCATGGATGTTTACGGCAAACGAAAAGGAAATTGGATTCAGGTCGCGTCGCATACAGTGATTGATCCGGAGTGGCGCGCGCAGCAGATGTCGCAGCCGAGAACAGTGACTCAACCGATTCGCGAACGAATACTTGCCGCGCGCGAAGCAGTCTGGAAGGCATGGTTCGCAAACGATCGTGCGTTACTGGAAAAGTTGATTCCGGAAGAAGCAATCGCGATCGACAGTGGAGAGGAGAGTTGGTCCAATCGAGCAGCGATCCTCGACGGCGCGAAGAGATTTGCTGACAGTGGTGGAAAGCTGGTGAGGCTGGAGTTTCCAAAAACTGAGATACAGGTCTACGGCGATACCATTATTTTGTACACAACATACGTTTATGAGACTGAAGTCAACGGGAAACGGACGACTGCGAGTGGACGCGGTACGGAGATGTTTGTGAGGCGAGGCGACGATCTCGTGAACGTCGGTTGGCACCTGGAGCAAAAGTGAGGACCATCCACAGATTACACAGATAATCTGCGAAATCTGTGGAATCTGTTGATAACCTTCATTTGACGGCCACTTCAATCGGTGAACGCAGCCGTTCCGCAAACTGGTCCACGTAATTCTTCCAGCCCTCAGCGGAGGTGATCTTTCCCGCGCGATCCCAGGCGAAGCCGGCCCAGTAAGAAACCGGGAATGCGGTTCTCGGTTTCAGTATGAGCAGGTGATTTAGTTTGTCTTCCCCGAGTTTATCGATATCGCCCGGGTTCACGAGGATAGCCAGTCCCTGCATCCCGAGGTTCTTCTCCACCGGTTCCCAAATCGTCAGCCAACCGCGTTCAGCATTGAACTGCTTCTGCTCGTCTTTTACTTTCTTCAGCCCGACGGCCATCGCGAGTGAATCACGCGTTTGATACGTAGCCTGAAAGCGATTCAACTGGCTTCCCGCGTCCAACGACACGCGCAGCACCTCAGACACTTTCACGCCATTCACGTCAAACGGTTCATAGACGAGTTCAAACAGCACACGGATTGGCCCGTTAGCCAGCACGCGCGAATCGACAAAGTTTGTCGGAATGTAGAGCTGCTCATTACTCCAGACCCCATTACCACCACAGCCGCGCGTTGGACCAGCAGAATATGCATCCACGCCTTCGCCGAGGTCCGTGTGGTAGTTGTCGAGCATGTACCAGTCGTTGATAACGAGCTTTTCCGTTCGTTTAGACCAGATGTCGATCGCGCTGCTCGTGAGCGGCTCACCTTTCCACGTGATCAAAGCTTTGCCATACGTGCGGTGAGCGATGCGATCGTTCTCCCATGCAAAGTCGTCAAAGCGTTCGCGCACAAAGCGGCCGTAAGCGCGAAAGTCTGCGCGGGTGTATTCGCGCTTCTTTCCGGCAGTGACAACGAATGTCTTCGTTTCGTTCGGCGCAAAGTCTGCTTGAAAGATCACGATGTCAGGCTTGTGATATTCGTCGTAGTCAGTATCGACAGACTGGCAGACCAACTCCTTGCCGGAGCTATCGCGCACGTGGATCTTCATCAAGTCTTTCTCACCAAGCGGCGCCAGATCGTTCGCGGTCAATTCAATAGTCTCATTCTGCCGCGGGAGCTTGAGTTTATTTACCGCTGTGATGGTCAACTGATTCTGAGGAGAGAGCGGACCTGAAAGGAGTATCAATGCGAGAACAGGAAGCAACCCAATCTTCATAGATTCAGAAATCCAATTGCGAGAAAATAAAGTCCGAGATCGTAGAGGCCGAGGGTATCTAAACTATTCGCTGGAGTGTCTGAAATATTGGTGCTGAGTCCGATCGATAGATCAGACATCAGCCACAAAGAGCTTCCCAGAAACACGGGGACGTTGGAACTGGATGCAAACACATTCGAGATTATAAGAACGCCGAAATACGAAACTTCGAGTATGCGGGATCCTTTGATCTTTGGGACGACCCAACGAAGTATGAAAACCGCGATCACGATATTGGTTAACGCGAGCGGCCGAAGGGGTCGTCCGGGAAGCTGATTTCCGTAGCTGGCAATGGAGAAGCAGACGAGTGCCGCGGCAAACGATATCGCTCCTGCTTTAAAAGCCCACGAGGCTTTCTCTTCGGGAATATCCAACAGGATGTCGCCGAGTCCGCAAAATAAAAAGCCAAGCGCGACGAGCGGTGCACCGAGGTACCAGGACAGCGCTGACAGGAACAAGGCCGGCGCGGCTTTGATTAATGCACGAGGTAAAACAGGCAACCTCTTCAACGATGTCTTCTTGGTGAGTTGAGTGAAAACGGCGAGAGCCACAAGCGCAAAAAAGACGAGGGTCAAGCCAAGCGAATCTCTGAGTAAAAAACTGAATCTCATGAAGTAGTCTGTCAGAACGCGGCGGACGATATTATCGTTCAATACCTAAAGTCAAGAAACTTCTATTAAGCGGGTAAACTACGTTTATGCAAAAACTCGATCCCGATTTTCGTAACGCGCTCCATGTCGCTTTCGATCGTGCTCTCACTCATCTCGAACACCTGGACGAATCGTCTGTCGCTGCGACTGCCAACGCCGCCACACTCAGAAAACAGCTCGACAAGCCGCTCGCGGAAAAAGGACTGCCGCCGCCGCAGGTCATAGAAGAGTTAGCGCGTGACGTGCAGGGCGGACTGCTGGGTTCGGCCGGCGGACGGTTCTTCGGCTGGGTGATCGGCGGCGCGCTGCCTGCGGCAGTCGGAGCGGATTGGCTCACGTCTGCCTGGCAGCAGAATGCGGGACTATATGCCTGCGCGCCTGCCGCTGCTATCGTCGAAGAGACTGTGGGTAGGTGGTTAAAAGATCTTCTCGGTCTTCCTGCGCAAGCCAGCTTCGCTCTTGTCACCGGGTGCCAGATGGCCCACGTCACCTGCCTCGCCGCAGCACGCAATGCGTTACTCCGTAAGCACGGATGGGACGTTGAAAAGCAGGGACTCTACAGCGCGCCACCGATTCGCATTCTTTCCAGCACGGAGCGTCACGGCTCGTTTGAACGCGCGGTGCGTCTCCTCGGATTCGGGACGTCACACATAAAACTGCTGGAGACCGACGATCAGGGCAGGCTGCTCGCAAATGCGCTCGAAGAGGAATTGCGAAACAACCCTGATGGTCCAACACTGGTCTTGCTGCAAGCCGGCGATGTCAACATCGGCGCGTATGATTCATTTGAGACGTTGATCCCGATTGCGAAGCGTTACGGCGCCTGGGTACATATTGATGGCGCTTTTGGTTTATGGGCGGGAGCAAGCCCGCGACTGCGGCATCTCGTGAAAGGGGTTGAAGCAGCCGATTCATGGGCCACTGATGGTCACAAGTGGCTCAATGTACCGTTCGATTCAGGCTTTGCTTTTGTTGCCGATGCGGAAGCGCATCGCGCGTCGCTTTCACTGCGAGCGGTTTATCTCACGCATGCAGCAGACGCACGCGATCAGATGGACTGGAATCCGGAATGGTCGCGTCGTGCTCGCGGTTTTGCGGCTTACGCGGCGCTGCGTCAGCTCGGTCGTGAGGGAGTTGCAGACTTGATTGAACGATGCTGCCGTCATGCCGATGCAATCGTCACCGGAATCGGCGAATTGAAAGGCGCTGAGGTGGTTTGGAAACCAACTATCAATCAAGGATTGGTTCGCTTCCTCGATCAGCGACCTGGCGCGACGCCGGAAGATCACGATCGACAAACGGATGAGCGTATAGCTGAGATATTGAAGACCGGCGATGCATTCTTTGGCGGCACAACCTGGCGTGGTCGCCGTGCCATGCGCGTAAGCGTGTGCAACTGGCAAACGTCAGACGAAGATGTGCAGCGCGTGATTCGAGCCGTAGCAGGTGTTTTGAAATAGGGCCACAAAGAGGCACAAAGAGGCACAAAAGGCACATTATGAACAAGCGAGTGTGGGTGCCCACATTCGCCCGTGAGGATCTCCCTCTGCCGAATCCATCCGTGAGCGCTTACCTTGTCTCCTCACGAGGACGACATGAAACGTTTTGCCGTTTATCTGACCATCAGCCACCTGACCTTTACTTGCGGACTTGCTGCGGCCTCATTGTGGAACGGAACCACAGTTAAGCCTAAGCATGAGCAGGCTCCTTTCAAGGTTCTCAAGCAAGCTCGGATGGAGATACCGCCCCCTCCGCCGCCCGCAGTCAATTCCACGTCTTTCGTGAAACCGCATCGTGAAGTTATTTTTGGCAACGGTCGTCTAAAAATAGTTCCACACCAAATACGGCTAAGGAGTGATCGCCTTCGCTACGAGATCGATGTGAGTTATCCCGAAATCGTGGGTTCGAATGATCCTCAGATTGAGAAGCTTAACCGGCACTTACGAAAACTGGCCACCGATCAATATCAATGGCCAATGCATCCCTCCGAAGCTGATCTCCGCTTCTACAAAAACAAGCATCCGGAAGCTTCCAACACAGTAGACCTCGATTATGAGATTCGTTTAGCTACCGACTCACAGTTGAGCATTTTTTTCATAGGGTACAACTACGGTATCGGTGCTGCTCACTCGGTCCAATACAGTTTCACCGTGAACTACGATCTCACTCTGCGGAAAGAGTTGAGCCTGTCCGATCTCTTTAAAGCTAAATCAAAGTATCTCGAGTTTATTGCCGGCTATTGCAGAGAGGAGTTGTCGAAAAAGCTTGGCGGATTTCTGTTCGACGGAGCGCTTTCCGCAAGAGCGCAGAATTTCGACAATTGGAATCTCACGCCCTCTGGTATCGCTTTCAACTTCGATGCCTGCAAGTTAACCGGTTGCGCTGCGGGAAAACAGGAGGTAGAGATTCCCTTCTCCGCTTTACAGCCGTGGTTGAATTCCCGAACGCTCGACCTTGCCTCAAAAGCCCTTTAACCCTCATCGAACTTCTTTGACCTGAAACTACTCTGGGGGCCGATGTGACTAAAAAATAACTAAAGAATCGTTCGAACGACACACAGCCTTGGAAATCTTCGCGCATAAAAAAAGACGGAGGAAACTGAACTATGCGTTGGAGAGGTGAACGGCAGAGCACAAACATCGAGGATCAGCGGGGTCTTTCGGGCGGCAAGATCGCGGTCGGCGGTGGTCTAGGGACAGTGGTGATATTGATAATCGCGTTGCTCTTCGGCGTGAATCCTCAGAGGTTGCTCGAGCAATTGCCGAACGATCCGGGATCCGACGTTCGCAGTTCCCGTCCGGTTAATCCTGAAGAGGAAGAACTCAAACAATTCACCGCTGTGGTGCTGGCTAAATCGGAAGACGTCTGGACGGATGTGTTTCGCCAAAACGGTCGTCAGTATCGCGAGCCAACGTTAGTGCTCTTCACGGACCAGGTGCGCTCTGCTTGCGGAATGGCCGGCGCTGCGGTTGGTCCATTCTATTGTCCTGCCGATGAGAAGGTCTATATCGACCTCTCCTTCTATGAACAACTTCGTCGTCGCTTCAACTCACCGGGCGATTTTGCGGAAGCCTACGTCATCGCGCATGAAGTCGGTCACCATGTACAGAAGCTGCTCGGGATTTCGGATCGCGTCGATGCAATGCAACGCAGGATGAGTGAGGCTCAGGCTAATCAACTCTCTGTCCGATTAGAATTGCAGGCTGACTTCTTTGCTGGAGTGTTTGCGCGCTACGTGCAAAATCAGGGCGTGCTCGAGGCGGGCGACATCGATGAAGCACTGCGGGCCGCCAGCGCTGTCGGCGACGATAATATCCAACGTCAAACCACCGGGTACGTTGTCCCCGACTCCTTCACGCACGGCACCTCTGAACAACGCCTACGCTGGTTCAGAAAAGGATACGAGACTGGAGACATCCGCCAGGGCGACACATTCAACGCAACTAACTTGTAAACTCTTTTGTGCTTTCTGTGCCTCTTTATGGCAGTACTGCAAGTGATGAGATTTACGCAGCCTCGACGTAATCGGCAAGACTAGTGGGTTCCGGGATGGGTAATCCATCCTCGCGCATGCCGGCCAGGTGAAGTTCAATTGCTTCCCGCATGCGTTCTCTAACTTCTTCGATTGTTTCGCCGGTAGCAACACAGCCAGGGAGGTCGGGCAAATAAGCCGAATAGTTTCGTTTACCCGTTTCGATGATCATTGCATAACGCATAGCTAAGACTCTATTTCTTCAATCCTGCCTGAGTCAAGATGCTTCTCAAAGTCTTTGGATGAATGTCGTCAGACGGATGACCAGCCACCGTAACTCGTCCGGATTTGGTCCTATGTTTCATGTGTGTTGCTCGACCAATACGTCCTAAGGTAGGCCCGAAAGGTATCAGGCTTCAGACGCAACCGCGTCAAGTCCAGTGTTTTCACGAACGAGGATACTGGCCTATTATCCTTCGTGTGTTTCTTACCCCTACTCCGAAGGAGCTTAGCGTATGGGATGCGATGTCTCGTTATTGGCCGGGATCGAGATGTTCGAACTATTGCACGAAGACGATCGACGTGCACTTGCGGATGTGGTCGATTCGATAAAACTCAAACCAGGGGAGACACTCTTTCAAGCAGGTGAGCCCGGCGAAGCATTATTCATGGTTCGCTCCGGCTCGATTGAACTCTTCATTAAAGATAATGTTGGACAAAAAATCGTTTTGACTGTAGCTGAAGAAGGAGATCTGTTCGGCGAGCTTTCGCTCCTCGACAGTGGCCCACGAACAGCAACCGCGGTTGCTTTAACCGATCTGGAGTTGCTCGTGCTTGATCGCGACGATCTGCTGCTGTTGTTTCAAAAACGACCGGACGCAGCGCTCCACATGCTGGCGGCGATGAGCTCCATGACGCGCAAGGCAGACGAACTGCTCCGCACGCGTGTGGCGCGCAACGTCAATGAAGAGATGCAGGAGCACAGCACGGTTTTACAGCGAGTGGCTGACTGGATCGCATGGTTCAGCGGCAGCATGCCCTTTCTAATGATTAACGGCGCATGGTTCATCATTTGGATCATCATCAACACCGCGCCTTTAGGCATTCATCCGTTCGATCCATACCCTTTCGGGCTGCTGACGATGATCGTTTCCCTCGAAGCAATTTTCCTGTCGTGCTTTGTTCTTGTCAGCCAGAACCGGCAAGCGGAGAAGGATCGCGTGCGATCCGACATCGAGTATGAGGTGAATGTGAAAGCGGAGCTCGAAGTGGCTCACCTTCATGAAAAAGCCGATCGTATCTACGAGAACATGCTGGCGCGGTTTGCAAAACTGGAAAAACTGATGGCGTCTCCAGCCTCGCATCCAACACCGAACTAGCGCTGTTGGGCTGCGTAGTGCTCGATGGCCTCGCTCGCAAGTCTCGTCGCGACTTCGGTGAGACGAGCCTCGACGGCCGTGGGCGCCTGAGGCCGTCGATAATACATCGCAAACGAACCTAGTACCTTGCCGCGCCGTGACATGATCGGAGTGGACCAGCAAGCGCGCAGGCCGGTGCCGGCGGTCAAGTGTTTATAATCTTCCCAGAGCGGATCAGAGGTTATGTCAGTGACAACTACCGGCTCGCCGCGATACATCGCCGTGCCGCACGAGCCGACTTTTGGTCCAATCGGAGCGCCGTTGACCGCTTTGACGTACTGCTCGGGAAGATGTGGCGCGGCGCCGTGCCGGATGTGATTGCCATCGTCGCTGAGCAGTAGAACAGAACAGAGCATATCCGGCGATTGCGACTCGATCATCAATACGAGGGTCTCGAGTATTTCGCTGAGCGGCGCGTTGGCAGCGATCATCTCGCGGACCTTTTCCTGCCCCGCCTGCAACTTGTCCTCGTCGATAACCAGCCGTGGCAACTCTTGTGTCTTCGCCCTGTCGTTCATCGGAAAACTACCACCTCCAATGATTGAAGTATGCCGCAAAGAAGCACAAAAAGCATTTTAATCTCGTGCCGTGAGTACAGCCGGGGTTACTACTTGATACTGATCGTCATTGAATACGTGCTGTTGCGCTCATCAGCATCGACGATGATGTAATAGTCGCCCGTTTCAGGAAGTGTGCCCGTCCACTCTCGCGCGTTGTCCGCCACGAGGTTCCTGGTGGTGGGACTCATCAGGAGAAATCTTACTGACTTGCGCGGCGCTGTCAGTTTTACTGTCATCACTTGTCCAGCACGCGCGCCAACCAGGAACGTATCCGGAAGCGCGATCGACACTTTGCCTGTTACAGTCGTTGACGACGTGCCGGGTTTGAATTGCAAACGGCGAGAAGCAGGCTTGCGCTCTCCGGTTTCCATGTGAACTAGCGTCGTCTTCGCTTCGCGGTATTGCTTGCCATCGAATTTGTAGATTGTCTCAGCCCGAGTCGCCGCCGTGTCGCGCGCCTCCACCAGCAGATCGCTGTACCCGTTCGAAGAAGTCTTCAACACTTCAATACCCATGCCGGCCGCATCGTCCAGGATTGATTCGAATCCCTGTGCTGTCTTGCGATAGATGTATATCGAGCAGTTCACCATACCGCACGCACACGCGCCGCTCATCTGGACTTCATATTCAGGCACGCCATCGTGATTTACATCGACTGTTTCGACAGACATGTTTTCCTGCGCGGCGCGCACTCCGCCCTCTTCCTGCTCGATGCATTCACGCAGATCGCGAAAGTCGGCGAGCACTTGTTTGAATAGTTGGCTGCGGATCTCTGCCGATGGTTCCTGCTTCTCTTGATCGTGCGGCTGTGCCTGGGCGCTGACAACCGTAATCGCAAACAACGTGAGAAGTAGAATTAGAGTTTTTAGCCTGAAAAGGTTCATCGTGTCTCCTGGATTACTCATTTCTTAAATGCCTGAGAGTTGTAATCGTTGACGTCGTAATAAACCTCAAACCGCTTTTTGACTCAACAAACAAACTCGCCTTTGAGCCGAGCTTCAACGAACCCGGCCAGCAAAGGAAGGCATATACAGCATGTTTCCCGATTATGCCACCCCTTACTATTCCATAGGCCCGCAGCGGATCGATAACAAAAAACTCGTACACGCTGTTGCGTGTATGGATGAAGAGCCTGTCAGATATTCGAATCTCACACGTGCTGTCGGTAGCCGTTATTTCCATTGGTCATGTATAAGACAATCGCGTGTGAGAATCTCCGCCTCTTTGGGTAGCCGATTTGCGGTCCAAAACGGCGCTGAATTACGCGTTACTTTTTTGTGCCTTTTGTTTGTGGCCTAACGCGTGAGGCCGTGCTTGAGGGCTTTTGCGACCGCCTCGGATTTGGTGTGGACCTGGAGTTTGTCGTAGATGTGACGCAGGTGGAACTTGATCGTGTTGACGGAGACGTTCAATTCCGCGGCGGCGGTTTTGTAACTGTGACCTTCGACGAGCATGCGCAACAAACGAGTCTCGTGAGGCGTCAGATCGTAGTGAGATTCTTTCGCCGGCTTTATCTCACGGAACACGGTGATCACGCGTCGCGCTACTTCGGGCGACATCGGTGAGCCACCTTCAACCGCTTCCTTCAACGATTCGACCAGCTTGGGCCAAGGCGTCTTCTTGAGTAAATACCCGCACGCGCCGGCGCAGAGCGCGTCGAAGATGCGCTCGTTGTCGTCATAAACCGTCAGCATCAGAATCAATAAATCCGGAAAGCGTTCCTTCAAAATCCTGATGCCGTTGATCCCATCCATACCGGGCAGGCCGATATCTGAAAGCACGAGGTCGGGGAGATTATGAGGAATCTTTTCGAGCGCTTCTTCCATTGACGCGTAAATGCCGGTGCAGCGGTAGCCTGGCGTGCCGCTGATGAGGCGTCCGAGACCCTCGCGAATCTCGCGTTGGTCCTCAACAACAGCCACTTTTGTGATCTCAGTTCCCGTCATAAGAGTTCAAGCCACAAAGAAGCACAAAAGCACAAAAGACCGGCATAGATTCAAGGTTGATTTTTGCAAACTCACTTGTGCTTTTTGTGCCTTTTTGCGGCTATGTTGATAATCGTATGTTTTGTGGCTGCCAGTCACCGCCGGTTTGGGTAGTTAAACCAGGGCCATCTGCGTCCCTGTTTAAGCAGCACTTTTAACGTAACGGTTGTGCCGCGGCCAGGCTCTGAGTTGATTTGCAAACTACCGCCGAGCGCCTTCGCTCGCCGTTGCATGCTCGCCAAACCATGACCGCCCATACCGGCGCCATGGCCGTTTGTTAATGGTTCTTCGACCTTGAAGCCGCGTCCGTCGTCAGTGATCGCGACTATCAGCCACGGTCCATTTGTGTCGAACGTCAAGCTCGCGTTGCGGCAACCAGAATGCTTAGCGAGATTGTTTACACATTCTTTGAAGATCAGGTAGATCTCCCGGCGCAGGTCTGCGCCGAGAGGGGTGTCCTTCTCGTCCAGCGTTGAGCGAATCGTAAAATCAATGTCTTTGGCGTCAAGCAGATCCTCAGCAAACCGCCGCATGCGATAAGTGAGATCGCTCAAGTGATCGCGTTGCGGATTGATGGCCCAGACGATGTCGCTCATCGCGTCAACACAGTCGCGCGAGGTGTCGGCGATCTGGGCCAACGGCGCCGCCACGGGCGACTCCCTGGCGGTCGATAGCTCCTGGCCGGCCACGTCGCTGAGTATGGCGATCTTTGAAAGGCTCGCGCCAATGTCGTCGTGTAGATCGGTGGCGATGCGCGTGCGTACACGTTCGAGCTCGATGAGACGACGCGTGTGATACTGGTAAATCAAATGAGTCAGGACGACGACAAGTAAAACAACCAAAGCGATAAACCACCAGCGCTGCCACACTGGCGGCACAATCGTGAAAGCGATCGCCGCGGGTTGGCTACTGACAATGCCGTCTGCGTTTACCGCCCTTGCGAGAAACCGGTAACTGCCGGGCCTCAGATTCGCATAGTTGACGACGCGCTGATTTATCGGTGCACCCCAATCTTTATCAGCCCCTTCAAGCATGAACTGGTAACGAAGCACGTCGCCGGTTCTAAATCCCAAACTCACGAATTTGATCTCAAACTGGTTCTTGCCTGCTTCAAACTCGAGATCACTCATTTCAGTAACGCCCAGCTCCGAAATCGGAAGGTCATTACCCGCGACTCGCACGTGCTGAATCAGAATCGGAGGCGGCTGAGATGCTCCATCGTCGATAGATGGCTCGAGTTTTGATAAACCCTGCAACGTGCCAAACCAGAGCGCGTTGTTGCGGTCGCGATATGCGACGTTCACATACCCATTCGGTAATCCATCGGCAATGGTGTAGCGTTTGACGCGGCCAGTCGCCGGATCGAGACGATCGACTCCGATGCTCGTGCCGATATAGATTCGACCCCACGGGTCTTCGGTGACGCACGTTGTCTGATCGGTCGAGAGACCTTCCTTCATCGTATAGCGAACAAAAGAGGGATGGTCCTGAGTCGGATCATCAACGCGGCCCAATCCACCCTCCGTACTCGCAATCCACAACCTTCCCTTTGCATCGACATACAGCGCGCGAATCATTCCGGCGGGGATACCGTCAGCTTTCGTGAACGATTCGAATTTTCCATTGCGATAGCGCGCCAGTCCGCCCCAGTAAAAACCAACCCAGATGTTGCCCTGGCGGTCTTCCTGAAAGGCAGTCGGAGCGCTATCTCGACGCGATGCAATTTCTCTCGAGTACGCATCGAACTTGCCTGTGGCGCGTTCCCAACGGTTCAGATACGACTCAGCCGGGCCGCTGATAATGCTTATCCAAAGATCGCCGCGCGAATCCTCGAACACGCGAAACGGCTCGTCGCCACTCAGCCCGTTTTGCGACGAATACTTTTTGAGCGGACGAGCTTTTGCCAGATCCGCGAACGAGCGCATGGCGGGAAACTCAAAGAGGCCGTTAGCCGCCGGGACCCACCACTGTTGCATTCGATCGTGAACAAATAATTGATTCCAACCCCAGGTAGGTGCCGCGTCGGGCGGAAGGTTGACTCGAATGTTTTGAAATCTTCGGCCGTCGAAGCCGTGAATGTGATACGACGGCACTTTTAGCGAGCCGGTAAGGACGTACAACTCACCGTTGCGATCCTCGCCGATAGCGGTAATCCGTTGGGATTCGAGTCCATCAGCTTCGGAGTAAGAGATTAAACCACGACGCGTGATCTTCATCGCGCCGCCACTCTCACTTCCGACCCACAGGTTTCCATCGTGGTCTTCAGCGATCGATCTAAGCCCGGCATCTTTAAGCCCGTGCTCACGAGTGTAATTGATGAAGTGGCCGCCGCCCGGCAACGGGTCAGGAGAAAACTCCGAGAGACCTTGCGTCGTGGCCAGCCATAACCATCCGCTGGATGTGCGAAACAGAGCGTAGATGTTTTCGCCCAACAGGCCGTCTTTTTTCCGGTACAGAACAGATACTATCGATTCGCCTGAGCGCACGTTGGAAACAAGACGACAAAGACCAACACCTGTAGCCACCCAAACAGTTCCGTCCGGATCTCTCAATATGTCGCGCACGTGAGGGTGTGGCAATCCATGTGCGGTCGTGAATCGCTCGGCGTTACCGTCGCGGGACCGGCGGAAGAGTCCTTGCTCGGTGCCGACCCACAAGACGCCGGGCGAATCCTCAACGATGCTCGTTATGTCCAAACGTTCGTCACTCTTTTCGAGCGGGATGTACTCAAACTGCCAGTCGCCGCCGCTTTCGCGTAACGCGAACAAACCATTGGCTGTACCTACCCAAATCGTTCCGGAGCTGTCTTCATAGAGATCGGTCACGAACTCGGAACTGGGTCGTTGCGTCGGAACATAAACTTTGAACTTTGGAGCGGAAGTCGAAGCGAAAGCATTGAACCGGGCGACGCCACCGGAGGTTGCGACCCAGTAATCACCCTTTCGTGTGATTAGGAGGTCCTGGACGCTTCGATGTGGCAGCCCCTGCGCAACACTGTAATTGACGAATTCATATCCATCGAAGCGCGATAGGCCGTCGTAGGTACAGAACCAGAGGAAGCCACGCGGATCGGTAACGATTTTGGAAACGCCATCGCGTGCCAGGCCATCCGCAGTGGTGTAAGCGCGAATCGGAAGCTGTTCGGCACGACTATGCGCGACTGCAACGAGAAGCAGTATGAAGGTTGCAGTGATTCGCTTCACGGCCCGCTATCATAGCCACAAAGAAGCACAAGAACCACACGTTTCCAGGAAGCTGGGAAAGCGTTTCCTGCTCCGGATTTCTATATAGAAAAATTTTGCACCAGATTTGCTGTTTCGGGGAGTTGGGCAAAACGTTGCGAGGGCTTTCGGGTGGCCGATATAAAGCGGCTATCGAATTCGAATGGCCCCACAACGCCCAGAGTGGGGCCCGGGGCGTCGCCGTTCTGTGAGGGGGCAGGTGACGCCCCACCCCCCGGACACTCTTAGATTCCGCTCATGGAGCTTTTCTTCTTAAGCCTCATAAGAAACCAACAGCAGATGCAGTAGGCTGAGACACAGATAACCTGCGCTGAGCGATAGCTGAGAATAGCTGAGAAAAACAAAGGTATCTTGAATAGGAAAAGATAAACTCCAAACAGAAGCACAGAATTGGTGAGGATCCAGTGAACGTAAGACTCCTTTGGAACTGGCGGAATCCAATAGATCATTAGAATCGCTATCAGAGTTGACAGAAGAAAAGCGTTTCCCTCATCCAGGGCAACACCTTTTAGAGCGAAAACTCCGCCCATCACAATAACAGTAAAGAGCAGTCCTCTAAGGTCCGCCGCACTGTCACCCCACCCGTTTGGAACTGCTGAAAGAAGTCTGAGCTTCATTTTCGCCCCCACAGACGGTAACAACTGTCAACAGCGTTCCGGTATCCGACAGCGTTACCAATCTCTCTACCAATGGAGTATGCACCGCCCACTGCGGCTCGCGTGCCGAGACTTGTCACAACAGCACCTAACCCGCTTCCCAAGGCCGACCATAAAGTTACACCTATTGCTATAGGACTTGTAAACAGCGCGGTATGGTCGCTTCTGGTTTGCTCGGTTACTCTTAGATATAACGCCTTCGCCGACTCCAGGCAGTCAACTAGTTTCCCCATTCTTATTCCCTCAGGTGTGGGCCCGGATGGTTGCCGAGGGCCTTCCATTCGCGGGCGCTGTTGGGCGCCGTTCTGTCGTCTCAAAAGAATAAATGGCAACTGCTCGTGCGCGTCACCTCCGAGGAGAGTATTGCCCATTATTGGTCCACTGCGGCTGTCTACAAAGATTGTTACTGACCCACCGTTAATTCCCGGCACTGAAACGGGCTGCCCCGTGGCCGGATCGACGTGGGTAATGGGCGGAGGTGACGACGGATCTTGTGGATCCAATCCGGAAGGATCGATGAAGTTTACGGGATCGTTCTGCGCATAAGCATAGCGATTGAACGATTGTGGGTTACTGAGATCGTAACTGCCGTTGTAAGGATCAGATTGCACAAAGCGATGCCATTTACCTGTGTAGCGACGCATCATTGCTTCATCGCCGCCGTTGCCATCTCGTTCGTAACTCGTGAAGCGATGCGGCTGGAATGCCTGGTTGCTGCTGCGCGAGGTGTCGCCACCCCAGGGATCCAAGTCTACCGTGCTCGTCACTGTGCCGGTGCCGTTGGTCACGCGCTGGCTCTTCGTTACCGGATCCTGGTGCACCCAACTCACTGCGTTGCCATACTGTAGCGCCAGCAGTTGATTACCCAGATAGACATAGCCGCGCCACCAGGTGCCAGCGGCGTTGAGCTCACACACCACCTGACCTCCGAGCACGCTCGAGCGCACATAATAGGCAGGGACGCCGCTCTCAACTTTCTTCACCCGCAACCCGTCGCCATCGTAGCTCTGCGTCAGGCTTGTAGCGGAAGCGGAAGTCTGCTGGCCCGTGGCATCATACGTGTAGCTCTGATAACCATCATTAGTGAGATTGCCGGCCGCGTCGTAGCTCATCGTTGCGCCCGTCCAGGGATTTGTCGTCAAGCGGTTGTTCACATAATTGGGCCACTGTTCCAGCCAGGGATTGAACCAGCCGCCCCAGCCCACCCGATACCACATGTTGCCGGTTTGATCGTAACGATACGAGTGCGCGTAAGGACCATCCTGCGTGCCACCCTGCCCAATGAGGTGCCCGCGTGCTTCTGACGCGGTGCGTGCTTCGATCAAGCGTCCTACGTGATCGTAGTCGTAAGAGCGATCGAGCGTCGCATCATACAGGTTCTGCGCATAAGTGACGCGTCCGGTGTTCTCGCCAAAGTAGTTATAGGCGTAATTCCAGCCCATCACACCCGAGACGTTCCACTGCGTCACCCGCAGCCGGTTGTCATACTGGAGCGAGAGTGTGCGGCCGTTGCTGTAATTCATCTGCTTCAGACCAAAGGCACGATAGGACATGCTGCTCACATAACTGGAAATGCCGGCATAACCTGCGCCGGAGACGCTCGCCAGCCGGCCTACTTTGTCATATGTGTAGGCCACCTGTATGCCCCAGGGGTTGGTGAGTGAATTCAGTTGCCCGGCGAGGTTGTAGCTGTAGCTCAACGTGTAAGAGCCGAGGCCGGTAAAAGTGCGCGTCTCGGAATTCAATTGCGAAAGCGTATTGTAGTCATAACTGACCGAGCCTGAGCCATCAGTCATGCCGGTGCGATTGCCGGCCGCGTCATAGCCGAACGAGACGTTTGCCGTGGGCGCAACTCCCGCCGGCACGCCATAGGTGATGCCCGTAACCAGGTGCCGGTTGTTGTAGGCGAAAGTAGTAGTCGCACCACGAGCGTCAGTGACGGTTTGCGTCGTGTCATCGGCAAAGTAGCTGTAAGTGGTCGTCCCCTGCTCCGGCGTGCTGCGCGATTGCAGCCGTCCGAATCCATCGTAAACGAAGCTTCGGGTTTGTCCCGCCTGATTGATGCTGGTGAGTTGGTCGCGCATGTTGTAGCTGTGGTCCGTCGTGGAATAAACACTCTGGTCCCAGTTCAACTCTTCCACCTTCTTCAATCTTCCCAGCACGTCTGCCGTGTAGCGCTTGCGCCGCCCGCGCTCATCGCGCACGGTCGTTTGTTCGCCGCCGGCACAGCCACAGCCGCCGTAGCTCTGCTCGCGCGTGGTGCCGTCCGGATTGGTAGTGATTAAGGGCCGCCCTTTCCAATCATATGATTGATTGGTCCACACCCACCCAGTGGCCGCATCGTCGCCCGCCGGCACCCAGGACGCACTTATCTCCGTGGGATTGGAACGGGTCGAGGACCGGCCCATCACATCGTAACCAGTTATCACAGCGGCGTAGCCGCCCACACTGCCTGGCAGCTCGACGTCCATGGCGATAGAACGACCAGCGCCGTCAAACATCGTGCCCGCGAAAGCTTCTCCCTTACCTGCTTCCACCGTGCTGAAGGTGGAGATAAAAGAACTAGACGGACTGTAAACCCAGCGTGTGTAAGCGCCGTTGACCTGGTTTGTGATCCGCTCGCGCCGTCCGGCCGCATCGTAGCTGATGGTTTGTACTGCACCCTTTGGATCCTGCGTGCGCGTGACCGCGCCAAGGTCGTAGTTATATTTCACGGCAGAGCTGAACCCATCCGCATCCGTCACCGTGGTGGGATAAGCGAAGGTGTTGCGGTTCACCGCATCCGAGAACGAGTCGGCGTAGCTGATGGTATTACCGCGCCCGTAATGATCCTCTTGCCTGATCACTGAGCCGGTGCGGTTGTACTTAATGTAGCTGGCCGTAGCCTTAGTGGCATTATTAATGTCCGAGACATCCCACCGTGAGATCCGGCATAAGTTTCCGTGCCCGGTAGGAACGGCACTGGCCTCGTGTTGCGTAGCTGATTGCGGCGTCGCCTCCCAGTACTCATTGCTCCAGTCGTAGTCCAAAGTCGTCTTCGCCACATAACTTTCAGTGGCGTGCTCCACGACGTGGATGGCACTCACGAGCCCGATGATGCGGCGGCTGGTATAACTGCTGTCCAGGTTGTAATCAGTATAGGTGCGCCGCAGCATGGTAGTGCCATCGGCGGCATATTCGATCACTTGATAGGGCAAACTGTACGAAGCATATGGTCCGTAGCTGATGGTCACACGCCGCCGGTTGCCTTCGGCATCGTAGATGTTGGTTTCTGTCACGCGCGGGTTCTTCTGATAGCTGAGATTAGTGTCATTCTGCGTCCAGGCAATCGTGGTCCACTTCTTCTTTACTCCACCTGACCAGGTCTCCGTGCCCGTAGTCAGTCCCGTCTGCCAGCCCGAGGTGGCAAAACTCTCCTTGTAGACAGTGCCATCGGGCGTGGTCTGCTGGCTCCAGGAACCATCAGGCGCCACGCTGTAGCTGGTGACCACTTTGTTATTGTTATTCCAGTTCTCCGCCCAGTCGTGGCGTTCGGTAAAGCGCGGACACTCCGTCTGGCCCGAGCCGGAGCTCACGTTGTAAGCAGTATAGGCAAGCATATGCGCGTCGGAAGCGTAGTGATTGATGCGGTTCACCTGCGCGAAGGCGGCGTTGTAGTCGAAGGTGAAGTAGCTGCCATCGTGGAGATTCACCCGCGTCAGGACGGTCGTGTAGTTGTTGTTAGGACCGTTTACCAGGAGACTGCCGCCGAAGCCCGGCGCGACATAGACCTGGCCGTAGTTGAAGGTGGCCCAATCATGCGCCACGCCGTTCCAGGTTTGCCTGATTGCCTGCAAGTTGCTGTTCGCGTCATATACGAACGTGACGACTCTTCCGAGTGTGTCCGTGATCGTCAGCAGGTGACCGTTGGTTGTGTTGTAAGTGGCGGTGATGTAGTTGCCGTTGCGATCTTTGATCTGCGTGCAGCGGTACTCGCTGTTAATAGTCACCGGCGTGAACGTGAACTGGGTGCCATCAGTGGTCCGCACGATTGGGGCGCTGGAATTACTCATATCCAACTGAGTGTAGCTGCCGTCCTGCGACTCATAGATGTTTGAAGTGCCCACCTGCCGCAACTCAACACGGCCGCCGGACGGTGTCACCATCATGTAGGCATAGATGCCTGTTTGCGGATTGAAGAAGCGCTGCTGCAGTGTGGGCAGACCGAGACGAAAGCCCGGAGCAGGAGAGCCGAGATCCGCATTGAACTTCATGTAACTACCGTCTCTGGTCCACACGAGTGAGTTGTACGTGAGCGTGAGATTGAGATCTAATGCCGCACGACCTGGCAACTCGAGCAAGGGCAGGCTCCAGTTGAAGTTGCGTGAGCCCAGGTCCACACCTTCTTGTCCGGTTTCATTGACTGGCCGGCGACGCGCAGTGGAAAAGTTAGGATCAGCGCTGGGGTAATAAGTGGCGCCTCCGCCGCCGCCCTGCGTATCGCAGTCAGCGCACATCAGGTTAGATTCGATCGGCACCTTCGCCTTTGGTTGTTGCGCTTTAGCGTTTCGCATCTCGTCCAGATTGGGCAGGTTCATGCCCGGTGGGCCGGTTGTAGTGGCGGGCGGCGTAGTTGAGAAGCTTCCACCTGGTCCGCTGCCGCCGCTGCCGTATCCGGGTAGCGGCAAAGGCGGTGATTGATTCGCTGACCCCGGCATTTTCGCGAGGGCCCCGGCAGCGCTGGCCACTCCGCCACTCGCCACTTTGCCTGAAAGTGACGCAACCTGACGGGCACCGTCGGCAATCGCTCGCGCGATCAATCGCGTGTTGGCGACAGGGCGAAAGGTCTTCAGCAGACCGACGATACCCGCAACTACCGGGGCCGCAGCCGAGGTGCCGCTTACATTCCAGTAGCCGCCACCCATCTGCGTGGTGAGAATGTTTGTTCCCGGCGCGGCGACGCTCACGTTTCGTGCTCCCCAATTGGACCACGAAGCAAGCTGATCGGTATTGTCACTGGCGGCCACAGAGATCAGGTTGGGCAGAGCAAAAGAAGCCGGATAGTAAGGACTCGCATCCAGATCACGACTGCCGTTACCGGCCGAGCAGACGACCACCACATTGCGCCGGTTGGCACGTGCAATCGCATCCTTCAGCGCCACTGATTCGCCACTCGTGCCCCACGAGAGATTGATTACCTGCGCGCCATGCGCAACGGCGTAATCAA